>Ga0209429_10000202_pt1 | contig 43556 bp, 67 predicted proteins | sample BarGraNGADG00212_3_FD_184493 | JGI IMG/M metagenome (GOLD analysis project Ga0209429, IMG submission 184493) | Arctic peat soil microbial communities from Barrow, Alaska - Barrow Graham LP Ref core NGADG0004-212 (SPAdes) (version 2) | ecosystem: Environmental > Terrestrial > Soil > Wetlands >... | reverse complement strand
TTCTTGAATCTGTGGTTCTTTCTTTTGATAATCTTCTCCACCCATGTATCGAACTTCTAAATAGTTCTTTACCATCTTCGTGAAATTAACACCGTAGTATTTATCTTGATAGACATAAACAAAATTATTAATATTGTTCCGATTAAAAGCAGAATTTTTAAAGATGTTTCTAAATCTTAGATTCTTAATAGTAGCAGCAAACACGTTGTTTCTACGTTCAGGAAAAACTTTGTAAATTCGTTCTTCATCAAAGTCTAAAATGAATTTAATGAGATTAATACTACCAAGATTTGTATTCTTTTTCGACACGTTCAAGTGGATACCTGAAAAGTCAGTAGTGTAACCATAAACTTCAATAAACTTCAGAGCTTTATTCAATATGATTTGAGATTCATAAAAATTCATAGGACCAGTAATCAACTCATACATCTTATCACCACCAGATAGATCAATTTCTAATTTCAATTGGTCTTTATCAGGTTTGGTTTCAGATTTAGATTTGATTTTTTTAACTTGTTTTCCTGTCTTATCTACTTCAAGTTTCCACTCTACTAAAATTTCTTTGTTCTTAAAATTCTCTTTTAAAAGTCCAACTAACCTGTCAGGTTTGAACTTGGTATAAAATTCAAATTCAAACCCGACTGAATAGTCATTTAAAATATAGTAATCTAACTTAGATTTCATTTATAATTGTTTTGTTTAAGCCATTTCTACTGGAATTAGTTTAGTATTTTCTTTAACCAGATCGACCGAAACCAACTTGACTGTAATTTCGTCGCCTATTTTTAACGATAACCTGTTAGCAAAAGTTCTAAATATTAGTCCGTTTATGTCTGATCTTTCCTCAATTAGAAGGTTTACGAAAACTCCTAATTCTGGTTTAATATTAACTACTGTACCCTCTAAGATTTGACCTTCGTATTTTTCTTTTAAGTTTTTGTAAGTGAAAAGTATTACGTTTTCTTTCTTCGTCGTTAATATAATAGCGTTCTTACTATTGATTTCTTTTATGTAAAATTCTACTTCGCTTCCTGGTGTGTACTGTCTTGTAGTAAACATTTCATAAACTTCATCTGTCATTTCTGAAGTATGAATTAAACCAGTGAAGATACCATCGAATTCTACAAATATGCCAAATTTTGCACATCCTGTAACAAATCCAGATTTGAAAGTTCCAATCTCAAGTTCAGCTAAACGTTTCGGAATTTCGTATTTTAGATACTTCTTATGTGATACGATAATTTCATCTATCTTTTCTACATAATCCTCTATCATTACATCTACGTTCTTACCTATCATTGATTCGAAGTTCACCAATTTATTTGGTGCTGCTAATGAACCTGGTAAGAATGCTTCTACACCGTTTATCTCTACTAAGAACCCACCTTTATTTTTCGCAAGAATTTTTGCTGTATATGATTTTTCGTTCTTGTCTTTTTGTTCAAAGAATTCTAATCTCAACTTGTCGTGATAACCAGAAAATAATGAGAATGTAAATTCTGTATTTACTTTTTTAATTTGTATCGTTGGTTCAGTTTCAATCCAATCTGCATAAGCATCTGTTTCTAACCAATCTTGTAAATCTTCTACTTTTACATTCAAGACACGTTCAAAGAACCTATTTTCCTTATCAATGTTTTTTGACAACTCAACTCCAGTTTCTGTTAGTACTGAAATTTGGTTTCCTCTTATTGTGCAATTTAAGATTTTTACTAATTCATCATTATTAAAATCCTTCCTAATAAAACCGTAATCTAACCAGTGACTCATTGCGTAATTTGACTCTGGGTCGAAATCGTAAGTTCCTAATTTGAAACTTGTGCAAATATCAAATACTTGCTCTTTTAGATAATCGATAGAATTATTAAATTCTGTCATCCTTTTCTCTGCTAAAAATAATTAAATTTTGTTAATTTTCTATTCGTAATTTTATATATTTGTTAGAACAAATTGTTTAATTTGTATATCACCTTCACTATCACTTCTAATATCTGTTCTAAGATTGAAGCTAACAAAGGATCTTCTACTGTTTTGTAGTATTCGTCTATTGAAGTTTTGACTCCTTCAATATAAAGTATAAATTCATCGTCTCCACGTTCGATATCACATTTAGAACCTGGAATTTCGATACACATTTTACCGAATAATCCTTGGTAAGATTCTACATAAGTATCTATCAATCCAATTATTCCGTCGTAATATTCACCGACTGCAAGATGGAACTCATTACTAGATGTGCGCAAATGGTAGAGATGTGCTAAGTCGCGTGATTGGAATAATTTTCCTATTATTGTCTCGTGTGTAACTTCTTGTGCATATTCAAGATTTAATTCTTCATTTAAGAAATCTTCGAACTTTTTGACGTTTACTTTTTTCATAATTTTTTGTTTTTTAAATTTTTATTTTTCTATAAAAACTGTCTGCGAGCATAATGACGGGCCCATTGCTGCAATAGCCGAGTCAAGAGCTGCACCGATCGCCGGGCCATTTGGAGGAATACTTTTTATCATCGTACTAAAATTCTGCATAAGCTGCTTAAATCCACTACAAAGTAGTGGATGATCCGGAGCGTTGTGCGAACCAAGATGTACTTCAGGAGATTCAATTGTCCATTTAGTATCTGCATGATTTTTCCAAGTTCCCTCTACCATATCTCCCCAACTAGAATTTCCAGCGTGATGCACTTTAATGTTTTTATTTTGATCGATTGTTATAAAACTTTCTTTGTGCCAGATGAGAAGCCCTTTCGGAACTGTATAAAATATACGTAAATCTTCGTCTATGTCGTAAGTTAGCACCTGTGCGTTCTTGTATGATTCTCCAGAAATTTCTTCTTTCATTTCTATATTCATAGTTTCTATTTCCTGGTATTGACCCGAGTTAATATCTCCCGCAGCGAAGCGTACCGATACATACGAATAAAGTTTAGGAAAAGAAAAACTGCCAAATCCACCTGTTTTAATCTTTGTATAATCCATTGCACCTGAAGTTCCTTTTTTTCCTTCGTAAGTTCCAGTTTTTGCAAACGAAAAACTTCTAAGTGGATAACACCATGGAAGATGTTCATCTGGAATGTTGTCGAATTTTCCTACAACCTTAACCTTACACCTACCTAAAAAAAGCGGATCTTCATTATTTACTACGATACCTAAGTACACATCGTTTAGTTTATCTGTCTCAAAATTCTTATCTGATGTCATTTATATGTTTCTCGTTGTTCTATTTTGTATCATTTCGTTCTAAAATTTATATATTTAGATCATTTATTCAAGTATACTTGAAACGGCCAAACGACTTGACCTCTAATAGATTGAGTTTGAACAAATCTTTCGACGTGTCCCTTATCTCCAGTTACTTTTCTTAGAATGTTTATAGCACCATTCAAGTCAGCATTTATCTTTTGTCCAGAACTGGTTTGAAACATTCCACGCCTAGTACGTTTACCTGCGTAGGTTTCGTGTTCGTGTATTGGTTCCAAATCCATTGCTGAACACTTACTTGTATAGGATTCTTCGTTCCGAAGAACAGTTATACCAAGCAATGCTGCTTTATATTCTATTTGATTTATTAAAGTTAGATAAGGTATTTGAACAAAGTTCTGGTTGTTACGCTTTCCAAGATTTACATTTTGTTTCCATCCTGGATTGTAACCAACTACTATGTTTGATATACCGGTTTCTAAACAATAATCGACTACAAACCGAGATGCTTTGTGGAGGTAGTCTTTTACTTTTCTGTTTCTTTTGAGTGTTAGTTTTTTGATTCGTTTTGATGTGTGTCGTTTTGGATATCGTTTTGCTATGTCAGATTGTAACTTAGCACGTTTCTTGTTGTAGTATTGGTTTATGGATTTGAGTGTCTTTCCACTCACTATAGTTGGTTTAGAACATTCTGTATCAAAGCAAGTCATTAGATTATTTACACCCAAGTCTATACTCATCCAAGAATCTGTAATCGGATTTGCTTGAACTTCTGCTTTTTCATAAACAACTTCTATTATGTAACAACCGGATGTTGGTACTATCCGTACCTGTTTTAGACTTGAAGTTACCTTTGTTTTTATCATTGATAGTTTCATCTTGTCTGGAAACAATATGAAACCGTCTCGTAACCGAAGTTGATTTGTAGAATCAAAAATAACTACGTTTCTACCTTTAATAGAATCCTTATATTTTGGAAACATCGGACACCCAGATAAAGATTTTTTGTTTTTCTTATACATTTTAAGCAAAGCAAAATAAGACTTCATGTTTCTGTCCGTAAGCATCATAATCTGCTGTGCTGTTGCAGATGGTAAAGCAAAGAAATTTTCGTTCTTTTCGTCGTAGAATTTTCGATACATTTCGTTATAACGCATCCATTTACCGGTTGCTTCAAAATGATTCTTAATAGTCCACAAGCAAGTATTGTACAAATTCTTAGAAAGAAATGAAAGTTCACCTATTCGTTTCCAATCTTTATTAGATTTGTTTACTACGTGTTGTTCTACTAAAATCATTCTTTATATATTTTTATTACATTTCTTATTTAATGTATATATTCAAAGATTTTTTACATTAAAAACTATTATTTATTTCAACTATTTTGTCAACAGGTATTGTTTCTGTAAATTCTATTCTTTCTGGTACAATCTTGTCTAACGGTTTAGTTTCTGTTAATTCGATTGGTGTAATTTTGTTTAAAGGTTCTGTTCCTGTTAACTCTATTTCAGTAATACTTGGATTTGAAACTGTTCCTTCTAAAACTACTTCTTGTATATTCGTTTGACTTTCAGTTGTCGTTAATTCTATATCCGTTATCTGTTCTACTGGTGTGGATTCTTCAAGTTTGATTTCTGTAATCTGTTCTATCGGTGCCGTTTCTTCAAGTTTGATTCCTGAAATCTGTGCTGTTGATTTGTTCTCATCTAACGATATTTCTGTTATCTGTTCTAACGGTTTGGATTCTTCAATTTTAATTCCTGTAATTGTATTCATAGGAACGTTTGTTTCTAACTGGATGTCTGTTATATTCGTAACTGGTTCTTGTTGTTCTAACTCAATTTGTGTTATACTATCCAACGGATCAGTTTCAACCAGTTCAACCGGTGTGATTTTGTCTAACGGATCTGTTTCGTTTAATGCTACTGGTGTAATATTGTCCAACGGTTTAGTTTCATTCAAGTCTATTGGTGTTATACTATCAACCGGTTCCGTTTCACTTAATGAAATCGGTGTAATATTTTCTATTTTGTCTCCTTCACTTAATTCAACCGGTGTAATATTTTCAACTGGTTTAGTTTCTTCTAATGAAATTTCAGTAATATTTGTTACTGGTTCGGCACTGTTCAAACTAACTTCTGTAATCTTATCTACAGGTGAAGTTTCTTTCAAACTAACATCTGATATTTTCATTAGTACAGGAGCAGAATCGAAAGATAGATTTGTAATCTTTGTTACTGTAGTTGGAACAATAAAATCTATATCGTTAAGTTGAGTAGGAAAATTCAATTCTGGATTGTTGTAATTATTTTTCCAATCTGGCACTGCTGGTGTAATATTGCTTCTATACGGTGAACTCCCAGTTATTTTTCCATTTGTATTTACTGCACTTGGTTTTCCACCTGAATCTAATATAACGCTTGCTGTATCTGCCGCACCAAACACGTTTCCTAACGCTATGGTTTGTCCAAGCAATTCAGCACGTTTAACAGCATTCTCACCGCCAGATATTAAATTTTCTAATCCTCTTATTTGACCACCAATATCATTTAAAGGTTTGTAATCTATTCCTAAATTTTTAGCAAGTCCAATATATTTGCTTGCTTTTGCTAATCCGTCGTTTGTATCACCGTATAAATCTTCTACGTTGTAAGAAGGACTATCAACGTTTAGTTTGTTTTGGTTTGACAAGTCAATTTCGTTTTCTTGTAATTGCATACTAAGATCGAAATATTTTGTAAAACCTTCTATCTGTGTTCTTAGATATTCCTCGCTTTCCGGTACACCCCAGTTAGAATCAGATTGTAAAATCCATTCCCAAAATCCATATTGTTGGAACGTGTGGACGTTATGTGTACTAATGCTAAATTTTTGTGCAACTGGTTCTCCAATTTCAGCATTTGAAATAGAACCATAAGATTCAAAAGATTCTGAAAAATCGAAAGTACATTTATAAAAATCAAATACGTAATAAGTCATTAGGTTGTTTATGCTAACCAACTTGTTTACAATTTCATTTTTTCTTTTTCCTTGATCTTCTGGATTTGTGTTTTGTAATTCGTTATCAACGGATTGCATTACTTGCTCAAATTGATACAGGTCTCTAATTTCTGTTACTGTAACTTTACACTTGAAACGTTTCTTATCCTTTGGTAGCAGGTTTCTATGCATCTCAAAATCTGTAGTTCCAAAAATATACAAGTTCATCCAATAAGACATTAAATTATCTAAACTTTCTAATGTCTCAATCGTTAATTTGAAATCTTTTGGTAATCTGTAACCAGAAGCAAAATCCATTGGTCGTAGAACATCTGCTAATCCTGAAATAGATTGAAAAAAGTGTGGTCTGTATTTTTCTATGTATTCTGTAACTTTCCTGAACTGTTTTATAGCATCAGCCTGTTTGTGAAAATTTCTTCTTCTTAGGAAATTTGCTGCTGCTTCCACATGTCTATTTTCATCTAACAAAAGACCGTTTACAATGTAATTAGATCTTGGTGAAACTACACCTTGTATGTTTCCTGTAAATCTTGACTTTCCATCTTTATTTGCTGCCGCTTCATCTATAATCATTTCAGAATAGTCATCTTCTAACTCAAATTCTAATTTGAAAGTCAGATAAGTAGGTTCATCCATTAGACTCAAAGAATCGTTAGGACTTTGAGCATTAAATTTTTGAACTTTGTTCTGCTTAGTTTGTAGAAAGTTCCTAATGTTAGAATCTAAATAACCTGGTCCTGCCATGTTGTTTTATATTATTTTTTTTCTTCAAATTTAGGATGTGTCCATTCTCTTCTGATTAGACATATCTCTTGGTACATCGATAAGTTGTTACCAATTTTTCGCATATTTGCAATTGAATTTTTGAAAATTATATTTATACGTCCGATTATGTAATTTCCTGTCAATGATCTGTCCACACTTAACCCTGAGGAGTTTGGAATACCATCTTTTTCCCATGCTGTTTGCCTAACCTTAACAGGATCATCTACTACGAATAGCAGGACTGGAACTCTTTGTCCTCGATAGAAGTTAAGATTGACTTTATCCAAATCACAAATCAATTCCATCTTCTTGGTGTTTGTATTATTTATACGATTCTGATAACTTGCTTCTTTATAGAAAGAATGGGTATTGTTATCTTCTCCTTGATAATTCCAACCCGCCCACGTATGTTTTCTTTCTTCTTTGTAAGTATCTTCGTGTGGGCGACCTTTCAAAGGAATTTTAGGATCGTTAGTTTCTGTAACAGTAGTTTGAAAATCGAAATTTACAAACGTTCCACTTGTGTAATCAAACATGATTAGATTTTTTACATATCCTTCTTTCTCTACAATTGAACCAGAACGATTAATCTTTTGCTGATTGGTTACGAAATTTCCTGAACCGTTCATAGATGGAAAATTTGTTAGAATGTTAGGAGAAAGGACGTAATTGATCTTCCCATCTTTGTTGTAGTCTCCGGTGCCAACTAAATAATCTATACCCGCTGGTACTTCTTCTTTTTCAGCAATTGCAAACATTGTATCGAGATTTACAAAATTAATACAATAATACCAATCAATCCAAAAATCGAAAAATGTACTATCAGTTGAATAAGCGTGCTCACATACAAATTCCATAAATTCTAAAACAGTAGCATTTGGATTTAACCAGTTCATTTTATCCTTCATATCTTCGATTACTACGTTTGTAACCAAACCAAGACCTAAAGAATTTGCAATTTCCATAAAAACTTCTAACGATGTCATCTGACCGTAAGATAAATTATGACTTGCATTAATAGTTGGAATATACATCTTGCCGTATATAGTAAAATTGCTATTGTTACCAGAAGAATCTTTCGATTTGTCGCTTATGACACGATAGATTAAGAAATCTGCTCTAACAGGTTTTAGATTTACATTCATAGAACGGATATAGACGTTTACTAAATCTCCATCCTTTGGAAGAGGTTTAGAACCAAATAATCCACTTGCATCTTTGAACGTTAAGACAATTTCAGGTAATCTTTTTTCGTTTCGTAATTCAAAAACTTTAATTATGTCTTCACCAATTCTAAATCCATTTATTTCTATAATTGGATAAACAGCACCTTGTGAACCAATTAAAGGTCCAATAGTTTTGTCTTTATCTGAATCTGAAAAAATAACTTGGTTTGTATTTTCTGCCACTGTGTTGCTTTCTTTAAATATTTAATAAAAATATATTTTATATATTTCAGATTAATTTTAAATTATAAAATCTTTAAAAAAACAGCAAGTAATTGTAAAAATAAATACAATACACAAAAAACATTCTAAAAGTACAAGATGATTACAATTAAACTTCCATACACTACTGAATACGATATGATACCGATTCTAAAGCAATACTCAAGTGTTGTTAGATTTAGCTATAATCGGTTCTTAGAAGGTCTTAAAGAAAAGGAAGTTCGTCTTGCTACTAAATCTATGTGTAGAATTGAACTGTTAAATTCTTGGTTTGTTCAGTGTGCTATTCTTGACGGTAAGGCGGTTCAGAAACGTTTTAAGAAAGAAAAAGTAGTTTTCGGTGGCAAGTACTTGTTGAAGCAACGTGCTACTGGAAAGATTTCAAAAGAAGATTATCAATTAAAACGTATTAGTTCATTGAATGTTCAAGGTGAATATTTGGTTCAAGGAAACCGTTCTTTCACGTTAGATCTTATTGAGAACAATAGAATTATACTGAAGTTAAATCGTAAAGTACATATAGATCTGTTTATTCCAAAACTAAGAAAAAACTATCAGAAACTGCTTTACAAACTTGAAGAACTAAATGGAACTAAATGGGGTGAAAAAGGCTACACTTATTCTGTACGTTTTGACACCAAGAATATCTACATCACGTTTGAAGAATTTGTGGAAGATGTTTTAAATCTAAATCCAGAACGACATATCGGGATAGACATGAATCCGGATTCTATTGGTGTCTCGGTTTTAGAGAAAGATGTTGTAATTCATGCTGTCGAGTACAGTTTGAAACCGATATTCGACAAAATCTTTGATGAGAACAACGCAGCAAGTTCAACACGGATGAAGTATCTACATAACAAACTACGATTTGAAACGTTTGAAATTTCTAAGTCTATAACAGAACTTGCTAAACGTTTCGAGTGTAAATCCGTATCAATCGAAAATCTGAAGTTCAAACAGAAGGTTTCAATAGAACAGAAGTACAATCACATCGGAAACAGAAAGAATAAAAATCTTTGGAAACGTGAACTTTTTGTTTCTAACTTAACCAAACGCTTGAGCATTTATGGTATTGATCTGTATAAAGTTATGCCAGCATATTCATCATTCGTAGGAAATATGCAACACGACTTCACAGATCCGGTAAATGCTTCTGTAGAAATTGCTCGACGTGGTTACGAGTGGAACGTATTGAAAAATAAGAAGAGTTTTTATCCAGAACTTGTAGTGAAACACCAGTGGAAGGAAATGGTTGCTGCATCAAAGAACTGGAGAGAATTCTACTTAGTAACAAAAAACTTGAAACTGAAATATCGAGTTTCACTACAGGAATCTAAACATTCTTTTAGTGTTTTCCAGCAAAATCGTACCGTAAAAAGTTTAGTTCTAAATTACACATTTAGCACTTAATTATTTACTTTATAGGATTTTGTATTTTAATGGCCCAATAGTTTTGTCTTTATCTGAATCTGAAAAAATTACTTGATTTGTAGTGTCTGTCATTGTCTTTCTTTTTTAAACTGGAACATCTGTGCTTGGTGGTTTTGGTGTTGTAGGTGGAGCAGGAAAATCTGATACTGTAATTCCATCTTCGCCTAATTTCTTAATTGCATATAATTCAGCTGCTATATATGCTTCTCTTAGTTTTTCGTTTTCAATATTTGAATAGCGTTTATCAATAGCATCCATATTTGTAGATTGTTTAACTTGTTCTCCATCTGCTGTGTTAGACGTTCCTTCAGATTTTGCTTTAACTTCGTCGTTGTCTTCTGTTAAGATTGATAAATCCTTTCTTACTATATTCGGTTTTATAACGAGAAGAAGTTCTTTGTGTTTTTCTTCTGTCTTTGTTCCTTGATTCAACTGAAGTGGAAGCAAAGTAGCATCATCTACATTTTGATTTGTAGTTAGATCCTTATCTTCGGTTGCTTTTGGTTGTCCACCTATTATGTCTGTTCCTGTCTTTTCCATAGTTATATCGTTTTCTTTGTGAACTCTGTCTGTCCTGTATCGTTTCCATCTTCACCACGTTTCTTGATAGCGTACAATTCTGCTGCCAAATATGCTTCAACTGATTCTACAGAATTTGGAGATCTTGTTGAACCTTCTTCCTGTGATGTCTTAACTTCTGAACCATCGTAATTGCTTTTAATCGTGTTATCAGCATCACGACTTGAAGATTTATTTGCTTTAATTGACAATTTATCTACATACGTTTTAGTTGCTTTTGAAACGTAAGAATCATCTGAAGATGCTAAACGTTTTGATATTACAACGTCGTTAGAAGCTAAAACTTCAGTATTGTATTTTGTTATTGCCGCTTGTTGTTCTGCACTTATCTGTTCACCGTTCTTTTGGTCGTCTTCTGAGACAACGTAATCGTTATTAGTTGGAGGTCTTGTGTTAAATGGGGTTGTTTTACCTATAGATTGTCTTAGGCTTTCGTCTTTTTCGTCCCATATTGTCCAGAATTTTTGCCATTTCCCGCCACCCTTTTTCCATTTGTGTCCTCCTGTACAATTACCATCTCGATTAGATAAACCATCTTTAGACAGTCTTGATGACGTGTTTCCGCCTACTGTAGTGTAAGTTGTTTCTGTAACTTCTAACACTAATTCGCAATGTGATCCGCCTATTGATCTTGATGCTACTGTCCCGGGTACAACCTCATACTCAGAAGTTGTGTATACTCGAGAAGTTGAGTTGACTCCTTGAGCAGATGCGGTATTCCATTGACTTTTACTATAAGGATACTTACTTTTAAATTCTTGATCTGTTAGATTAGCCAACAAAGAAACAAAACTGGCACACCACGGATCACCTTTACGATAAGGACAAATATGAATAGAAGAGTCCCATTTTTCCTTAAACCAATAATCTAACATTTTGCCGACGTTATCTATTCTTCCATCTTCACAAAAAGCGTATCCTCCATCTCCGAAATTTGTAAATTTCCAACCATTAGCAACAATTTTTGCTCTTTTCTGTCTTGCTATTTCATCGTTAGTAGCCATCTATCTTAAAAATCTTTTTACAGTATGACGTTACCATCTGCAGTAACAGTCGCTTCGTTTAAACCATCTTCCTGTATTGTAGGAGGCCTCAAATCTTTTGGTGTGTTATAACCTTTCTTTTTCAATTCGTCTATCATTTTATGGAATGCTTTTCGTCTTGGATCTACGTTTGTAGGTTTTTCTACATATTGATCTTTAAACGCGTTTTTATTCGATTGAGTTGAAACTGGTTTTATAACAGTTTGCAATTTAGTAGCAAAATCTGATAATTCAGGAATATAAACTAACCAATCTTTATCTAATGAATACGGATTAGAAATACCATTAAACTTCAATATGAAATCTAAAAAATTATCATTTGAGTATGCAACGTGAGACAATAAGTCAGGTCTCATTTCCATATCTGCAGCATAAAACATATCAATAATTTTAATACCGTTTTTTGATCTACCATAAACCGGTTCTGAAATGTCTATAATTTCTTCACCATTTTTCATGATATTTGGTTTTGCTATAAGCGTAGTTAGTTCCATTTTTAGATTTTATTTTTGTATTGTATTTATTCGGTAGAATTAATCACAAAAAAAGTTGAACCGTTTAATAGATTCAACTTTTAAGTTTTAAAAATTTTTATCTAAATTATTCCCAAGCTTGTTCTGCCCATACCATGCTATTGAACATATCTTCCATTTCCCTTTCCGAATATGAAAATATCTCCGGTTTATCTCCTGGGTCTCCAAGTTCAACATTTTTAAATACGTATTTACTGCCTTTTTTACCAGTATATTCGTATCCGTATCTCCATAAACCATCTCCTTGATCTAATAAGCAATATGTTGCTCCTTTCATCAATTCGGGTATATCTCTTACTATTCCACCTATTTCGATACCGTTCTTCGTTAGTATCTCAAGTTCATCGAAAGATTCGTTTAACTTCTGTTCGTTTACAAACCCGTCGAAGTCTTTTACGTGATTCTTAATCTGTGTTTTCATCGCTATTTTTTTTTGTAATAAAATTATATATTTCTTATAAATTAATTAACGTAATTGTTCTGTTTTTATTGTAAGAAATCTTTAAAATTTCTAAAACCCACACAAAACGTTTCTAACGTGTTTTGGATTTTGTTTGTATTCGTATTCAAATGTTACCTTGAAAACGTAACCTGAACGAGTTCTGTTCGTAATTAATGTATTAGCGTAAGGTTTAACCCGAACCTAAACTATGAATTTTTAAATTCTCGTGCTTTGAAATCCGCCCGCAGGTTTCGAATCCATCCTTTTATCTACATTTTTAGTTCCACCTTTGGTCAACCTATCACTACCATCTGTAGACGAGAAAGTATTATTATATGGCAATCCAGAACCACGGAAAGCCCAATGTAATTTACCTAATCCTCGATTAAACATATTTTCAATTCCGCCTTTGTCTCTCGGCATACCATGGTCAAACGTTATCGTTGCAGTAATTTGATCTGGAAAATCATCTATTCCTAACGTGTCTGAAAACCCAAGAGACAAACCAGTACAAACTAAATTACCAACCATTGTAATTGGGTTGAAAGGATTTCCAACTGTCATGTGCCATTCACCGATTGGTTCACCAGATAGAAGACCTTTGAAAACCAGTATTCTTTGTTGACTGGTTGCGGATTTTCCCATTAACATTTTACCGAAATTTGCTGCCATTCCTTTTAGACCCTGGATTATACCTGCAAAACCATTTTTAGTAATACTTGATAAAGTTGTTCCTATTTCATTTAGTTTACCAGATAAATCTTTCATTAGTATATCTGCATAAGCAACGGGATCTTGTTTGTAAAAAGCATCTTGTCCTGCTTTGCCACCAGGAAATGGAAAGTTGTATTTTTGTGGAAAATATCTATATTCACCTCCCCAAAAATCTGCGTCTGTATATGTAAGTGCCAACAAGTTTGCAATTATTTCTAATGCTGCTGCTTTCGGGTTTAAACCACCAATTGAAAGAAGGTCATATTTTAAATTTACAGTAAGCGTTTGATCAAAATCTAATCCTGCTTTACGAACTTTAGTTTTTGTAATTCTATTTACAGGTCCAAATATTTTGTTTACATATTTACCAGATTTGTACGGATCTAATCTCGCCCATTCTGATGCTGCTAACACTTCTTGGTTTGTACTATATCCACCTTTTCCTGTAATTCCTTGAGTGATAGAAGATAAAGATTTGAACAAGTTTCCCATTAAACCATCTGCTCCTGGCGGTTCTTCGTTTCCAGACATTTCATTATCGTCTTGTCTTTCTTCAGCATCCTCGTCTCCCCACCTAAGTTTTGCCGTAAAATTTAAAAGGTCAGAAACAGAATTTCCAGTCTCCTCTCCGAACCAGGTTACTGCTGTTGCTACTGGCATCATAAATTTGTGGTCACCGCCAGATTCAAATAATTTACCTGAATCCACTACTGGCATTGGAAACCTTCTTAATGTAATCAATCTATTATTCTTAACACCGTAATCTGAACAGTACAAGAAATCTGACCAACGATATAAGAATTGTGGATCTTCTTGCCAATTTTCAGGATTAGTTAATTCCTCGGGTGTAGGTTCTATATTTTTAATTGCTACTGGTAATGACCAATTTGGTTCTATTGGTTGTTTTGTCTTTCCAAAACCTGTAAAACTCCAATTCAGATTTACTCGTGCATTTGCTAATTCCGTTTTTGCTTTTTCTGCTAATATTTCGGACGTTGTTTTTACACTACCTTTACCGGTACAGTCGTTTAGATTGTACAAATATTCTCCAGAATCTGGACATCTAAAAAATCCTTGCTCTCCAACTAAGAAGAATGATAACGGACTTTCTAATTTGTAATAATTAGTTCCAATCTTTTTGTCTATGTATTCTTGTGTAATTGTACCAGGACGTAAATATAAAATAGTTCCACCCACGTTATAATTCATTCTTGTTGATTTGTATTCGTCTCCAGTAATGGTAATTTTTTCACCAATACTATTTGACCAATATTCTACATTAGGATCATCTACTTCATAATAAAGATTTCCATCTGCGTCTTGTGATATTCTTTCGTTTTTATCGGCGTGTTGATATTCGGGTGGAAGATTAGTTGTATCTACATATCCTTTGTTAGGACCAGATTGATTCAATTGTACGTTACTTGTACTTTGCCCAACTTTTACTTGTTCAAATTCTCCTAATCTTTGTTTAAAATTATGAGATAGATTTGAAAAGCTCGGAACACCTTCTTGATCTATAAAACCTAAATGATGATTGCTTTTTAACAATTCTGCTAAATGTCCATATCGAATCATTACCAACGGATTCATAACAGATTTAGAACCTACCATGTCATCGTATGGTTTTGCGTCTTCCTCCGAAACCGCTGACTTATCACCTTTTATCTGCTTCTTTAAACTTGCCATGTCTTTCAGGAAACCTGGATCGTTCATATTGTTACCAATTAATGCTGTTGCATAATTCGTAGCGCCTGAACCATCAGCATCCGGATCTTTTACAGACTTTTGAGTGACGTTATTATACATCATGTTTAGTCGTGGATCCCAAGGTCTAAAATGATTTTGAGTCATTGACAATTTTTTTGCAGGTTTCGGTGAGCTTTCAGTAGGACTATTCGGATTGGTTGAAGTTGATTTGTCGTCTATGTTAGAACCAAAATCTTCTCCGGAATCCGTGCCGTCAGATTCAAACGCCAAAGAGTCGGAAGAAGACAGGTTCAAATCCGATGTTACATTGCTGTCTAAGACTTTTTGGTCTATTTCAGGTGGATCTATTTTGGGTGTGTACTTCTTTAGTTCAGTAACACCTTTCTCTTTTTTCGAACCGAAGATATCAAAAGCCATGTTGGAATATTATTTTATGTAGTATATATTTTACGAAATAAATCATAAAAAAAGTTGAACCGTATTAAGATCCAACTTTTAAATTCTTTAATAGATTTTTATTCTGTATCTATTTGTATATTTTACTATATGCTTCTGTATAGTCCATAGCTAAAACAGAATCCCAAAATTCTGCAATCTGTGTTACACTTTCGTTTTCTTTTGGATCACCCAATGGAGAAATTTCTAACACTGAAAACATCTTACTTTCAGTAGTGTATTTTTCCGAACGACATACCATATAAAATACAAAAATTCATAATGTAAATAATTAAGTGTAAAAAACATAATTTAACACCAAACTTTTTACAGTACGATTTTGCTGGAAAACACTGTAGGAATGTTTAGATTCTTCCAGTGAAACTCGATATTTCAGTTTCAAGTTTTTTGTTGCTATAAGATAGAATTCTCTCCAGTCCTTACAGGCCACAGCCATTTCCTTCCACTGGTGTTTTGTAACCAGACTCGGATAGAATCCTTTCTTATTTTTCAATACGTTCCACTCGTAACCACGTCGAGCAATTTCTACAGAAGCATTTACAGGATCTGTGAAATCATGTTGCATATTTCCTACAAAACTGGAATATGCTGGTAGAACCTTATACAGATCAATACCGTAAATGCTTAAGCGTTTGGTTAGGTTGGAAACAAACAACTCACGTTTCCACAAATTCTTGTTCTTTCTGTTTCCGACATTATTATACTTCTGGTCAGCACTAACCGTTTGTTTAAACTTCAAGTCTTCGATTGAAACTGACTTGCAGTTAAAACGTTTAGCAATTTCCGTAATTGACTTAGAAATTTCAAACGTTTCAAACCTTAGTTTGTTATGAAGATACTTCATTCGTGCTGAACTCGCTGCATTGTTTTCGTCAAAAACCTTCTTGAAGATCGGTTTCAAACTGTACTCGACAGCATAGATCACAACGTCTCGTTCTAAAACGGAGACACCTATAGTATCTGGGTTCATGTCAATTCCGATGTGCCGTTCTGGGTTTAGAATTCCAACATCTTCCGCAAATTCTTCAAACGTGATGTAGATGTTTTGTAGATCAAAGCGTACAGAATATGTGTAACCCGTTTCGCCTTGTTTAGTTTCATTTAATTCTTGAAGACGATACAAAGATTTCTTGTAATTCTTCCGTAGTTTTGGAATGTTTAGTTCTATGTGTTCTTTACGGTTTAGTTTCAGTATAATTCTATTGTTTTCAACTATATCTAACGTGAAAGAACGGTTTCCACGTTGTAGAACTTCACCTTGAATGTTCACCGGACTAAGACGTCTCAACTTGTATTCTTCTTTTGAAATCTTTCCAGTAACACGTTGCTTCAACAGATACTTACCACCAAAAACTACTTTTTCTTTTTTGAAACGTTTCTGGACAGCTTTGCCATCAAGAATTGCACATTGAACTAACCAGGAGTTTAGTAATCCAATGTTACACATAGATTTAGTAGCAAAACGAACTTCCTTTTCTTTGATTCCTTCCAGAAACCGATTGTAGCTAAATCTAAGCACACTTGAGTATTGCTTTAGAATCGGTAGCATGTCGTATTCAGTTTTGTATGGAAGTTTAATTGTTATCATCTTGCTTTAAAATTTTCTTAAATTTGTTTAATTCTTTTCTTCTGTTAGAATACATTTTCATGCTAAAATGATGGATAATTGAAATTAGATCTTGTGTTAGTTCTGTCTGAAAATCTTCTTCGTTTGTTAGATTTACTACAACAATTTCAGTGCCAAATAGTTTAAAAATGTATTCAAAATAATTGAAACCAAAACGGGTTAATCTATCTTTATACGTTATAAACACTTTATTTACTTTATTTTCTATAACCATTTTTAAAAGATTGTTAAACTCTTTTCTTTTATCATTCATTCCAGATGCAATATCTTTATAAATTAAATCTATTTTAAATCCATTAGAAACAACGTATTCTTTTAGTAAAGTTTCTTGTCTGTCTAAATCTTCTTTTTGTTTTGTGTTAGATACTCTACAATAGATAACGTTTAATCTATCCGTGTCATTTGGATCTTCATCCAACCAGTAAAAATAAACATTATTAATTAGTTTATATTTTAACTGATTCTTTTTTCTTCTTTCGTATAACGCCTGGTTAGTTAAACCAAGTATTTTTTTAAATTCTTTAGACCTAATCCACATTTTAATTTCTTCTTGTATTGTTTTTCTATATTATATATATTCAAGAAAATTATTCTCTTTACGTTTTTATGAAAATATTATTGTTTTCATTTAATATATGAACCATTGTTTTGCTGAATATAGTTCTAAACCTCTATCCATTAATCTTTGGACAAATCTACTTGAAATATCATCGATATTGTTGTTTAAAACTTCGTTTAATTTTTCTTTCAATAACTCAAATCTTAATTCTGAAACGTTCATTTTCTACCTGTTTAAAATATAAATATATAAACGTTTTAAATTAAATTTTATTTTAAAAATATTTTTTAAGCTATCTTCGGTTTGCCTTCTTCGTTTTCACCATAAACTACCAAGTAGTATTGCATAAACAATCTGAAGATTAAAGACAAGAACAAAGAATCATTTATCTTTAGCGTGTCTTTAGCATCGAACCAATCTATCATTGGAGCAGGATCTTTAAAGTTTGTAAAATCCAGTTCGTAGCAATTGTAGATAGTTTTAGTTTCGTAATCTGTCAATTGACCTAAATGATTAATGTCTTTTGAGTCAATAGTTGGAAATCCAAATTCAACTAATTTTGCTATAATGTCTATGATTGAAGTTAGTTGCTCTTCAAATACAGGAAGAAATTCGCATATAGACGAATTATCGTTTAGGTTAATTTCTTTCTTTTCTCCATCCGCTACCACCGGATTAAACAAACCAAACAGTTTTATCTTTTTGGTGTTGTTATGTATCACCGGCAGAAATATATTCTTAATTTTTTCCATCTTTAAGTAACCAATTTATTTTAAAGTATATCTTTTTGTACTTTTTAAAGTACGGATTTTCAAACTTCTCTGGTAAGTTTTCCAATATCCATTCCACGTCCTGTTCTAACAGGTTCAAAACATCAACAAAGAAATTGTCAATGCTATATCGATATTTTTCAATTATCAAATCGTAGTAGACAGGATCAAATTCAAATTCTGGAAAATCTGGAAATTGATAAAATAATCTTGTCATTCCACCTCTACCAGAAATTGTCCAATTAACATTTACAACGTCTAACCAATTGGCCATTTTTACAATTGATTGTCTGTCGTACGTCTTTACGGTTTTATAATTTAACTTCATCTTTGGCAAATAGATCTTCGGATGCGGTTGTTAGATCAATTTCAATCTTTAGCAATTCCAAAGCTTTTGTAAATTCTAAATGTTCTACAAAACTGTGTTTTTCTTTAGCGAACAGTTCAATTAATTTTATCACCCCAAAATTCCATTGTTGCTCAGTTAGAACAACTTTTCCGTCTTCTTGTACTATCATTTCTTTCCTTATCTGGATTTCTTAAATTTCTCATTTATTAATCTTAGTAGTCTCTCATCTACGAATTCAATATAATCGCTAAACTCAAATAACGATTTTAACTTGAAAAAAGAGCCATCATAATCTTCCCATTCTACTTTTGCCATAGAGCAATAGATATGATATTTACAACAATCTATGTGGCTCGTATCTAAATTCTTTTTAAAATCGTTAAATAGATTTTTGTTTTCAAATTCTACTATCTTCTCATCAAGTAGCATATTATCTAAAAATTCTTCTGCGTCGTACTTTTTCATTTACGGTTTTTGTTTTTTTATAACCACTTAATTTGGAGTTCTAACTCGTGGATTTCCATCTGTAAAGTTAGTTGTCCAAGATTTAAAGACGCTCTGATTAAACCATCAGCATCTTTCGGAATATTTACGTTAAATGTATTGCTTTTATATTCTGTCTTTGCTACAATCGTAAGACATCTTTGATTCAATAATTCTTCTTCGTCTATTTGTATATTTATCTGTTCCTTAGTATAACCAGGAACATCTAACATCAATTCGTAGAGGTCTCCTTTCCTTGTCCATACGTACAAAGGATTGATAAAGTTTGTAGTGGTTACAGGTTGTTTCCAGATGTATGGTTCTACTGTATATGGATTATCTATCCAATCTCTGTAAATTTCCCAGTATGGATTATCAATAGGTCTTCCTGTTAGATCACCCCAATTAGAATAAGGCCATTGGTTAGTATAATCATCTATTACATTACCTGCCGAATTTCTTCTCAATCCATCTGTATAAATTATTGCGTGCATTTAACCTCCTTTATAGTATCTACTTCGGATGGAATAAACCATCCTAAAATTTTTCGCTTTTCTTTCAACTCTTTCATTTTTATATTTATTGAGTCTCTAAAACCTGGTGTTACTCCAATTTCAGATTTACACATTTCTTTTTTGATTTTAATCATGTCAATTTCATTCTGATAGTATTCTTTAATCAATGATATACCACAAGCAAAAATTAATGTTAAACCAAGAAATGTTATCAAATTTCTGACAAATCTACTAACTAACATTTTACCACCACCATTTGTCTAAATGCTCTTTTAAAATATTGAATAGATCTAAATAATCGTTCTGTTTTTCTATTTCTGAATATTCTGCCCATTTTTTTAGATTTTCAAGATTGATCTTTCTTTCTTCAGTTGTTCGATTACTCATTTCTGTCAGATTCATATTCTTAAGAACTTCATCATAATATTCTTTCTGTTCCGGACATTCGTAATCTTCAGCGATCAATCTGTCTAAAATTTCTAAAGCAAATTTCATGTTGACAACGTCTTCTTCCCAACCTTCGTAGTGTTTAACTTTGCTAAATTCTTTGGATATTAAATTCAATTTGAATCTCATTATTTCCAGAAAGAAAGTATGATCCCAATTTCTGTCATTCCATATTATCTTAAAATATTTAATGAGATTTTGAATACCAAATTTCAAATTTCTATATATACTTCTTATCATTTTTAAAATCCTATTAAATCTCTTGAAATTAATTCTGCATCAATATATGATTCTATCTCTTCTAAGCAACCTTTGTGATAATAACCAAGGTCTTCGTCCCATGTGAAATCTTGTGGTTCGATAATCAAACCACAATGATCACATATCAAATAATCTTCACTATTTCCTATTTCTGGATAGATCATTTTACAAATTCCTCAAAAGTTTTCAATTTTTCTTCTTTCTTCCATGATTCTTCTAAGACCTTTCTTTTCTCAAACATCTCACCGCTAACGATTTCTTGTTTATTAGATTGGATAAACCATTTTCTTTGTGGTTGTCCAGCTCTTTCTAATTTTAGTATATGAACGTTGATATTTGAGTATGGATTTCCAACAAACGCATTTATCAGTTTCATTAGGTTTTCTTTTGTGTAAGAATCTAATTCCCAAACTTCAACAGACCACCCAGAATTTCCTTGATCTCGTGCTCTTATCCAACCTTTCTTTAGCGCTTGAAGAATTAAATATTCTCTTGCTTTTCCTTCAAGACCTATCTTTTCTCCAAACTTAGCAAAAGTCTCTCTGTATTCTTCATCTGTTATTTTGAATAGAGATTTGTTGTCTCTAATAAAATCCAAATGTCTTTGACCAACGTCGTAAACATCACCTTTGGGAGATACCCAGTATGCTTTAGTGTTCATTTTTATTCCTCGTCTTCTTCAATTAGTCTTCGCCAATCACCGTTAGCATCTGCTTGCATTCCCATTCCACTCAGTACATTTCCTGTCCATTGGTTAACTTCTCCTACATCGATCAATCTATGCCAGTCACCGTTAGCATAAGATTCCATACCTTTGCCACTTGAAAAATTACCTTTCCATTTTTCAACATCTGACCATTCTTTTATAACATCTATATCGTTACTAAGCGCAAAAGGTTTACCGCTAACACCAGTCATAAACTGTTTAATTTTTCCAAATTCTATGTTTCTATATTGAATAGTTTTCTTGTACGGTGGATATGCATCTTTACATGATGGATTTGTTCCCGTTAATTCTGCTGTACAATCGCCGGCAACGCTAACATTTTGATTATTAAAGAACAAAACAGAATCTTGTTCATATAATTCTCCCCATGTGAGTAGATCTTTTTCTAAATTGTTTGTATCTTTTAGATCAACAATGAAAAAACTGGATTCGCTTGTTTCGATTGCGCTATCAGATCCATAATTTTCTATATAGATTTCACTAACCTTTGAATAACCATATCCTTTTAGTCTAATTTTAAGTTCAAGTTGTAGATTTCTCGCCATATTCTGTTTATAAGAGTACAGTCCCTTGCTATGATCTTCACAATCTATCCACATCCGAAATGCTGAGATTACACCACAGTCATGATTTTTAATGTGCTCGATGACCTTAGACATCGATTTTTCTAATAGGAAATCTGTATATTTTTCCATGTGTTTTTCTTTTTATTCCTCGTCTTCGTAATCATCTTCGCCTTCTGGAGATTCTGTATTCGCCATTAATGTTACAATAGCGTGATCGTAATCACCTGTAGTACATTCATCTAACACAGATTTTATTTCTTCTTTCGGAACACCTTGTCTACGTGCTGCTTGTTGGAAAGCTCCCATTAATGAAAAAACATTACCGTCTAACCCTACTAATTCTAATTCTACTAATTCCGAAACTTTTCTTAAATCATTCTGTTCCATTTTTGTATCTTCTAAAAATTAAACAATTTGTTTCATAATTTATAAACGTTTATGTCTAAAGATTATTGTACTATTTTCGTTTAATTTTTCTGTACTTATACATTCCTGTATACTTGTTTCGGCGTTTCATTAAATCGTGGTATGTAGTATGTGTAGTTATCCACACTCCTTCAGTATAGCGTTTATGAGCAGTTGATACGTTCTCTTCTACAATTTCCCATTTTTCCCAACGTTGGAATATTCTATCGAAAGATTTTTTAATCCATTTGATATTAAATCCGAATGTTCCCCAGATAAATAATGTGCTTGTAAATACAGATATACTTAGAAATATTATTGACCAACCGATGTTACTCATCTATCTTTTCCTCAACTGAATCGAATTCTTCAGTTTCTATATTTTTATCAATTAACTTCTGTATGTTTCTATCATATTCCTCGTTTCGACAACCGAAACATGAGCATAAAGTGCTATGATTTTTCAAACCGTATGGTGTCCACGGTTCAATTCCTTTTGGTTCGGTATACTTTCTATTGAACTCGTCCACACCCCAAAGTTTCCAACGCTTTTTGAACTTTGCTCTCATTTTAGAAACTCTTTCTCGATTTATCATACAGATCTCCTTATGATCTTTCGATATGGTTTAGAATTTTTATAATTCAAAACATCTATATGTTCTTCCTCTAAAAATTCAGTATAACTTTTTACAACTTTAGTTTCTTTTAATTCTTCTACTAAGAATTTGTAAGTTTCTTTGTCTGTTTTGACTTCATAAAACCTCAATATATTTGTCCGAAGATTTTGGAAAGAAAATGTCCTTAATCATAATCGTGATGATTTTGAATAACCAATCTCTACCTTGTCTAACTAAAGCTCCAACTACATTCAATTTCGACTTTATGCCGTGGATTACAAATGTCTTGGCGCCGTATGTTTTGTTTTTAAGTTAATTAAAAATTTTATCAAACCATTAGTTTGACTGGCGAAAACACATCGCCTCTATTGAATAGACCTCCTAAAAAGTCATCTCCAACTACTTTTCTTAGAATTCCTATAGCACCGTTAATATCAGCGTTTATCAGTCTTCCTGTTGAACTTTGGAACAATCCACGTTTAACTCGTTTACCTAAATAGTTTTCATGTTTTTTCATAGGTTCAGAAGCAAGATGATCCGTTATACTCGTATAAGATTCTTCGATCAATGTTACCTTGATTCCTACTTCTTCTGCTTTGTACTGTATCATGTGAATCAATTTAAGATTAGGAACACATACTATGTTTTGATTGTTCTTCTTTCCAAGATTGATGTTTTGCTTTTGGAATTTGTTATGACCGATTACTATGTTTCCGATTTGTAGTTCTAAACACATATCTATCAAAGTTTTACTTGCTTTATGAAAATAATCTTCTATTTTCTGATTACGTTTTAAAGTAATCAATGATAATCTTTTAGACCAATATTGTTTGTTCTTAGTTTTTAGTTCTGACTTTAATCGTGCTACAGTTTTGTTGTAAAATTGATTAACGGACTTAACCCGACCACCCTTGACCAGGAAGCTAATATCAGAAGATTTAACATCTTCGTTTAGTGTATTAGTGCTGTTTATGTCTAATGTAGTTATGGCCATTAAGTTGTTAAGTCCAATATCAATTCCCATGTACTTGTTGTTCTGTAAGTTTGCGTACGTGTGTCTTTGTTTTTGATAAACCACTTCTATCTTGTGGTAACCAAGACGTGGAACTATCCGTACCTGATTTATCTTAGTTCCTTCGTCCAGGTTTGTTGTAAATGTGTATGTTTTCTTTGCTAATGTTAATTTGTTATTCTTTCTTGAAACTCCCTGACCAGTGTCGATAAACACAAACCTACCCGTTTTGCTATCTAAGTACTTAGGAAGTTTTGGCATTCCCGTATATTTTCTTGGGTTCTTCTTCCAATCTTTTATAGATCGTACGTAAGATTTTATGTTTCTATCTAATACATGGATGGTTTGTTGTGCTACTTGAGCAGGAAGTTCTTTTAGAGTTTCGTGTTCAGATTTTTTAAGAATTTTGTATATTTCATAACTACCTAACCATCTCTGATTATTGATCAATTCTTGTCTAAAAAGGTACAAACCAGAGTTGTATAGATTCTTGCTTTTGAAGCATAAATCATCCAGAACTTTGTTGTTCTTAAAAATGTGTGATTCTACTCGAGTACACCATTCTATTTCTTTGGTTTGCATAATTCCTTTTTATTTGTTTTTACAATTTAGGCTTGAATTTTTAAAGAATAGTATTTTCATGATTTCTATAATTTTTGTAATTCTTCGAGTGAGTATTTGTCAAACATCTGACAACAGATTTTGAATTTTTCTTGGTCTTCTAAATTGTCGATTTCCGGAACATCGAAATCATATTCCATTTGTCTTTTTAGAAAATTGTTTCGATCTTCAGTTGACATATCATCTAACGCTTCTTCTATCTCTTCTTCGCTAAAATCCACGTCAACTGATACATAATCCTCTTCCACATCTGTGTAAATTCGAGCGTCGTGCCAATCATCCATCGAATCTAAAATTTCTTTTAATTGTTGTTCTTTAGCATCATCGTTGAAACTGTATGCGCTAAAGAATTCTTTAACGTCATCCATTCTAATGGTCACGTCGGTTTGAAAACTTACACTTACTTCTTTTGTCATTTTTGTATTCCTTTAAATATGTTTGTCGAAAAATTCTTCTGCTTTATTTAGTAATTTTCTATCTGATAATTCTTGTCCAAAACCACAACCATTTATAAATCCTATACAATAAGCATTAGCGCTGCTTCGTTCATCTCCACCTTCGGAACGCATTAATTCAATATAATTCTTATCATTGATTTTAAATTTAGATATAACTAACCTCAAGTTATTATCTTTTGTATCTAAATAAACTATTGTCATTTCTATTCCTTAAATATTTATTTGACATCCGTGGATGTTTCTAACAATTCTATACCTACACTTTTTAAACCTTCACGGATTGTAGTGTGGAATTCTATTTCGGACATAACGTTCAAAATTTCAGACTGTTCAAATTTTCCATTAATCGTTTGAACTGCTCTCACACCTTTTTCAGTGTCCACAGTTTCAATTTCTGACTTTTCGCCTTTTTCATTGATGAAGTCTGTTCTCATCTTTTTAATTCCTTGTTTTTACATATTTAAATAAACGTTTATTCTGAATTTTTATTGTAAATTTTTCCAGTGACTTTACAAATTTTTCTTATTTCCATTTTAGAGAATTCTACAGGACAAACTTGACAATAGAAATTTTCTCCTACAATTTTTGGAGAATGTTTTACAGATTCTATTAAGTTACCTGTACAAGTAAAATATCCTGTTACTTCTTCTGGACAATTTTCTAACGTTTCTAATCTACCAACAGCACAATCAAAATTCCCGTTAACTTTGTTAAACTTTACTGGAAGTTTAGGATATAGATAAGAGTAAGAAGGTATGTAGACGTTACCGTAGACATCTACGCTTCCATCATTGTTCCATGTCCATATACCTGTTGAAACCCATTCCTTTAAATATTTCTCTTCGATTATTTCTCGTCTAAATTCTTCAAGTTTCATTTTTTATAACTCGGATGATTCGGAAATAATTTAAAATATTCTTCCATCGCTATACCAACATCTACAGATATAAAGTCAGGAAAATTCTCAAAATCTAAAATTGTATTTCGAGCAATTGTGCTAAACGTTAATCGCCCATTGATATTTCTCAGTTTAAATGGCAATTTGGTCAACGGTTCTAGAATGTGTAAACTACCTTCTACATCTACTGAGTAGTCATGGTTTACAGTGAAACTTCGGATTTCATTATACTTCGTCTTTGACCATCTTTCCATTTGGTTTTCGATCAATAATCTTTTCATCATCCAATAACTCATACTATATTTTTCTCAACTATTTCTAACAATTCTTGTGGTAAATATGGTTTTAAGATGTAATCGTTAGAGCCTAATGCCATGATTAGTTCTTTACTTCTGGATGAATTATACGATGTCTGTGTTACGACAGGAACGTTTTTACTTACAGATCTAATACCTTCTAAAATCATAAACCCGTCCATTTCTGGCATTCTAATATCAAGTAAGACCAAATTTATTTCATTAGTTTTAAAAATGTCTATTGCTTCTTTTCCTGTTTGTGCTAATATTGTTTTGTATATTTTTTCTAAGACTTTTTCGATATACATCCCACACGTCTTATCGTTTTCAACTATTAAGATTGTTTTCATTCTTTTTATTTTATTTTATCTCGAAAGTTTCTAAAATGTCTAAGTTAATGTAATTACAATCATCTGTATAGTTTCGATCTGAACGATGAAAATGTGCAGATACCCACCATTTTTTATTTATTTTTTCGTCTAATTTTTTCAATATCTTTTCTTCTTTTTCAATATCTTTTAACAATTCTGGATCTCTTTGAACGTAATAATCTAAAAGTTCTGTTGGTGCTGGTGTGGCGAAGGTACTTCTAAGAGGAACGTGTGTTGCTAATATATCAACATCTGTAACAATGTTCTTTGGAATCTTTGGAATGTTTTCACCTTTCCACCAATTAACATTTTCTGTCCTAATACTACGATCAATTGAAATTCCACCACCAACAAATAGAATTTTTTTGTCTTCTATTGTCAGAACATCATAATCATTTACAAACGTGATATAGTCAAAAGAATCATTAAATATTTTCCAAACTCCTGGGTCATCGTGGTTGCCACGTAGAAGGTATAAATGATTATTGCTTCCATATAGAGTAGCGTTTAAATTTACAAAATCCAGCATTAAGCCTTTTATAGCATCAAATCCAAATGCTTTTAAATTGAACTTTCCAAAACCAAGGCCAACGTCTCCGAGCAAGATTAGATTTTCATTCTCTACTTTCTTTAGAATTTGTTCTTTTAATTTATTAAAGTTACCATGGCAGTCGCCTATATAGATCATCGATTATATTCCGCTGTTATTTTTACTACTTTTAAAATTTCATCTTTATTTATATTTTCACTTGTTAGAAACCAGACAGTACAACCGACTTCGTTAGGCCAATTATCTAAGTATTTAACTGATCTGCTGTTACAATCGAACACTCCTGTTACTATACCAAACTTGAAAGGCAATTTTGTACCTGAAAAATTCTTAACATGAACTGTTCCATAAACATCCACACTACCGTCTTTATTTATGATCCAATCGCCTGTTACCCATTGCTTTAAATAATCGTTAATTATTGCTTTTCTTAATTCTTTAGTTTTCATCTAAGATTTCTCAATTTCTACTTTCTCGTATTTAAAGCTTTTCCTTCCATCTTCGTAGTATAGTTCTAACTTCCATTTATTAGTATTGTTTTCAGTGAGCATAACATCAGGTAGATTTTCTAAATTCTTATAAGATTTCCATTCACCATCTGTTTTCATTATCCCGTGTACTGTTCTAAATTTGAACGGTATTCTGTCCCCGTCTTTAAGATCTATATATATGCTACCATCTACATCTACAGAATAATCTTCGTTGATTATCCATTTGGGTTCATCAATATCAGAAAAGTATGTCTTTCCTTTTTCTGTCCATAATGTTAAATACCTGTTGATTATTTCTTTTCTTAATTCTTCAAGTTTCATGTGTTTATAACTCTTCCAACCTTACAAACTTTTTTAACGTCTTCTTCATTAAATTTTACAGGATTACTGTCACAATAATAACTATCTTTAACTGTCTTGGGTGAGTGTTCAAGAGTTTCTAATGCGTTATCTGAACATCCAAACCAATAACCTACTTCTTCAGGACAATTCTCAAGTGTCGTTAGATAATTTCTTGAACAGTAAAATGACCCGGATACCTTATTAAACTTAAATGGAATTTTTTTGATAGAACGTTCTTCTATCCTAATATTACCTTGTACATCTACACTACCATCAGAATTCCAACTCCACGTTGTACCACTATCCCAACTCCACTTTTTCAATAGTTTTTCAGCAACTATATAATGTCTTAATTCTTCAAGTTTCATAGTTTGTGTCCGTTGATTTTAATGTTGCGAATCATATCGTCTATAAGTACACCTTCTATAATAATAGAAGATACAAACTTTGTCTTATCATCATTCAATTTATACCAATCGACTGAAAAAAATCTATCTAAAAAATTTTGTACAATTTGAATTTTTAATTCTTCAAGTCTCATCGAAAGAGTTCCATAATCTTGATTGCAGTTTCTACTCTTCCGAATTGATCGAATTTAAAATTCTTGTAAACATCTTGCATTGCTGTAAGTTTTTCGTTTTTCTGAAGATCTAAAGGATTCTTACACTTTCCATACCATTTAGTTTTTTGATAAGTTTCAATGATGGATTCTTTTAGTTTTTCAAAATATTCGATGTCTTTTTGATAGTTGATTTCAATTTGTTTCAAAGTTTTATTCCTTAAAATTTTTCAGTTAGAGTTGTTTCGCTCGGATAAGATTTCTGTGTATCGTAAAGAATTTGAAATATTGGTAATTTCATGTAGATGTTAGACACAAGTTGAAGACTATCGTGAAACTTATTTTCTGTTTCCTTGTAGCCTTCTGTAATTACATTTCTTAATTGATCTGTTTGTTTTGATTGAAACGTTACTACTTCTTCTGTTTCTACTTTTTTACTTTTAACTGTAAACATATTTCTACCTTTAATTTAAAATTATTCTATAATTAATAAACGTTTATAGATTGATTTTATTGTATCTAAATTTTTGTTTCCCTTCTTTGTAGAATATTTCTAAATTATATTCTATATTATTATCTTTGACATAATCTGGCAAGTTATCATAATTTATAAAATCTAATGGTGTTCTACCTTTAATTGTACATAATACTGACCTAAACTTAAATGGCAATTTATCACCTTTAAAATCTAAATATACATCACCACTGACAGATACTGAATTATCCGAATTAATTTCCCACGTTGTTACTGTGTTATTAATTCTTGTCCACTGCTTCATATAATTATTAATTATTTCTTTACGTAATTCTTCAAGTTTCATAGCCATTCCAACCTATTTTTCCATTTTTCTGGTGTATAATCATAACCATTAGCTTTAGATGGAAAGTTTTCAAAATTTGTAATTGCTTTTTGTGCTTGTGTATATAGATCAACATAAAAATTTTCGGTTATTGTTCCGAATTTAAATGGCAATTTTGAACCTTTAAAATTTATCAATGAAACAGTTCCATTTATATCTATTCTACCTCCTATACTAAACTTCCATGAAAGTTCAGGTGATGTACCGTATATAGATGGTTGAATACGCAAATGATTTTTTATAAAATTGTTTACTATTTCTTTTCGTAATTCTTCAAGTTTCATTTCTAAAAATCCTTTTTGTTAAGTCCACACCACTCTTCACGTCTGTATCTTTCTTCGTTATAACATTCGCCGTGTATCATATCTGGAAAATTTTCAAAATTTGTAACACTATTTTCTCCGTTAAGGGATAAAGATATAGTCAGATATCCTGTTACTGTTCTTAATTTAAATGGTAATGTCTTTACAGGATTAGGAAGCAAGACGTGGAGACGACCATAGACATGAACTGAATTGTCATCATTAATTATCCACGTAGTAGCAGGAGATGTCATTGCTGTCCATTCCGTCATGAGATTGTCAATTAGAATTTTCCTTAATTCTTCAAGTTTCATTTAGTTCTCGATGTAATTTTTTAACATTCTTAACAAAATTCGATACGATTTACATTCCTGATAAAATCATTTTATTGCCGAAAGAATTTATTTTATTTTTGTGATCTTCTATTGTCCTTTCTTTTCCAAGTATACTATCAGGCAAATTTTTAAAATCTGTAAATGTTCTCCAGTTAATGAAATTTAGAATTTCAAAATTTCCGACCACTATTCCAAATTTAATAGGTAACCTGCCATTTTTTAAACGGACAACAACGTCACCGATGACATTTACTTTTCCTGTTTCACATATTGAATAATCAGAAAGTGCACCTAACGAAGTAAATTCTCGTATGTAATTTCTAATCAAAACGTTTCTTGGTTCTTCTGTTTTCACAATCTAACACCTATAATGTAATGTATTTCCATCTTTTCATACCGTCCTCGTAGTATATTTCCAATCCGCTTTTTCTATCGGTTCCATATATTACATCTGGATAGAACTCAGGATTTTTAATTAAATCACACATTATTACTTGGAACCTGTCTGTCCTTGCCTCTCTAAATTTAAATGGTAAAATATGATCTTTTTGATCAATTTCTAAATGGCCATATACATTTACAGAATAGTCTGAATTTATTTCCCACGTTGTTTCGCTATGATCTATAGTCCATTTTTCCATGTAACTGTTGATTATTGCTTTTCTTAGTTCTTCAATTTTCATTTCTAAAAATTCCCGTAAGCTACTTGTAAAACTAAAAGTCCAATATCGTTCCTGTACAGATTGACGACTGAATCCCTGTCATCAAGAACGAAATCTACATAATAATTTCCTTCTATGTGCTTTTCATAAAGTTCTTTTTTGACTGTACAATCTTTTCGATTATCATTTTCAGGACGCATTAATAGATCAAAATGTATTAGTCCTAATTTTGTAATGATCCAGTCTATTGTAAGATCTCTACAAACTTCATCACGTCCAGACATAAAAATTATTTTATGTGTTCCAGAATATTTCTTAACTATATCTGCTACTGGTTCGTTTAAGTCATCTTGCCCAACTTTAAACCATTCAAAGGGTCCACGGTCTTTTCTGATTGCTAATGTTCCGTCTATATCAACGAGTATAGCTCTTGGTAATTCTAGATCCTGCCAAACGTATTTTTGAGCGAACGTGTCTTGGTTCAAAACTTTTGATATTTCATCTTTCGATTTGCTGTCTATGTACTTTTTGTGCATTGAAATGATTACATCGTCTGGAACCTTTTTGTCTCTTAAAGAATTTCGCATTAATGCTTCTTCCAATGTAATATCAAAGTCTTTAAATTCGATTACAACTTTACCTTCTTTGATTAGATGTCTAACCAAATTGTATATAGAATGATAATGCTTATCTTCAAAGTTTGTATCATCTACAATTACATTATAACCGTCATTAAAATACAAAAATTCATAAAGTAAATAATTAGGTGTAAAATACATAATTTAACACCAAAGATTTTACGGTACGATTTTGCTGAAAAACTTCGTAGTGATGTTTGACCTCACTTAAAGAAACTCGATATTTCAGTTTCAAGTTTTTTACTACTAAAGAATAAAATTCTTTCCAGTCCTTACAGGCCACAGCCGTTTCCTTCCATTGGTGTTTAGTAACCAGAATCGGATAGAATACTTTCTTATTTTTCAATACGTTCCACTCGTAACCACGTCGAGCAATTTCAATCGATGCATTTATCGGATCTGTGAAGTCGTGTTGCATATTTCCTACAAACGAGGAATATGCTGGCATAACTTTATACAGATCAATACCGTAAATGCTAAGTCGTTTGGTTAGATTAGAAACAAACAACTCACGTTTCCATAGATTTTTGTTCTTTCTGTTTCCGACGTGATTATACTTCTGTTCTGCTGAAACCTTCTGTTTGAACTTCAGGTCTTCGATTGAGACCGACTTACACCCGAATTTCTTAGCAAGTTCTGTGATGCTTTTAGAAATTTCAAATGTTTCAAACCGTAGTTTGTTATGAAGATACTTCATCCGTGCTGAACTTGAAGCGTTAGATTCGTTAGAAATCTTCTTGAATATCGGTTTCAGACTGTACTCGACAGCATGTATCACAACTCCATTCTCTAAAACAGATACACCAATCGTGTCCGGATTCATGTCAATTCCAATGTGTCTGTCTGGATTCAACTCGTAGTTTAGTTCTTCAGTAAATTCTTCAAAAGAAATGTAGATGTTTTGTAGATCAAACCGTACAGAATACGTGTATCCTTTTTCACGATATTTAACACTATTGTTTATATTTTCAAGACGATACAACAACTTCTGATAGTTCTTCCTTAGTTTTGGTATAAACAGATCAACGTGAGTTGTACGGTTTAACTTCAATACAATTCTATTGTTTTCAATAAGATCTAATTTAAACGACCTGTTACCGTGATCCAACGTCTCACCTTGAATACATACTGGACTAAGACGTTTCAACTGGTACTCTTCTTTAGAAATCTTACCAGTAGCACGCTGCCGGAGCAAGTATTTACCACCGAAAACTACTTTTTGCTTCTTAAACCTGGTTTGAATTGCTTTACCGTCAAGAATTGCACATTGAACTAACCAAGAATTTAGCAGTCCTATGTTCTTCATAGGTTTAATATCAAGACGAACTTCTTTTTCTTTCATTCCTTCCAAGAAACGGTTGTAGCTAAATCTAAGCACACTTGAGTATTGCTTTAAAATTGGAACCATGTCGTGTTCAGTAGTGTATGGAAGTTTAATTGTTATCATCTTGTACTTTTAGAATGTTTTTTGTGTATTGTATTTATTTTTACAAATTGCTTCTGGGTTTTTAAAGATTTCTTACAATAAATTAAATATAATTATGTTTATAAATTGTATAGAAAATTATAAAATTTACGTTTTTTATGAAAAATTATAGTTTACGTGTAATGGATTTCAAAATAATTTGATTTCTAAGATCTATTATCATTTTTTCGTTTGCTCTCGAAAAAACAGAACAATCTAACATCTCTCTCAAATCATCTTTTGACACTCTTTTCCAGTTGTTATGTTTTTTTACGAAATCTTTTGACCATGTAGTTTTACCCGATGCTGGTAAACCTCGTGTCATAGTTATTTTTTGCATTTTCTTTCCTTTAGCATATAACATTTCCTTTTACAATACATATCGCTCTTACTTGTTCTTCTGTGAAATTACCTGGATTATTGTTCTTCAATTAAAAATCTTCGTAGTTCTTCAAGTTTTGTCATTACCCGTTTCCAAATTAAGAAATTTTAAACTTTTAGCATTGATATTCATGTCCATTAGTTGGATTAGACATCTTGCAATTTCTTTTTTAGTAAAAATTCCAAATTGTAAATTCTTTTAAAAAACTTTTGATAAAATCTATTTTTGAGTGAGTTGTCAATCCTCGTAATACTTCAACGTAGTACCCAGAGGTTTTAGAAAATTTTTTTCTAATCTCGTTTTCTAAAACAAATTTTTTAAACTCTTCTGTTCTCACTACATATTCTCAAAAAACTTGTTAGCGTGTTTCTTAACTTTTTTCATCTTTAGGTATTTAGCAAATTCGATTGCTATTTCTTTTACGTATTCCTTTACAAAACCTTCCCAAAGTTTTTCGGGTGTATCGAATTCTTCGCTTAATTTTTCAGGATCTAAAACACATCCACACGGTTTTCCATCGTTGTCGAAATTGAAATATTTTGTTGCACATATAGAACTAATGAAACCTTCTTTCTCATCTTCCATATCATCAAAATCTTCTGTTAATCTAACTGTGCTCATTTTTAGGTTTCCTTGGTTAAAAAGTTACTTGTTCTAAGAATATGTCTAACTCTATTTCTCTTTCGTCTCCGTCATCGTCGATTATAGTTACGAAACCTTCTGAGCACTCGTCTATTATCCATGGACGACCCATCCAAATTACTGTCTTTCCTTCTAAATTTTCCATTTTCTTTACCTACTAAAAAATTAAAAATGTTCTTAAAAAATTATAAACGTTTTAGATATAGAATTATTGTAAAAATTTTTTATCGTGGATCTATAAATTGACCTTTGAAACCCGATAACCGTCTTATATCATCTCCTGAAAAATTTACAGGATTGTGATGGATCCACATCTCACCTCCTAAAACTTTTTTCGGAAAATGTTCTAAAGAAGTAATTAGATTGTCTGAAAATCCAAAATTTCCGGTTATCTCTTCTGGAAAATTCTTAAACGTCTTTAATTGATTAAAAGAACAATTAAATGTACCGTTAATTTTATTGAATTTTATTGGTAGTTCGTCCCCGTCATATTCTCTAATCCACACTGTTCCGTTTACGTCTAAACTATCATCTGTATTCCATTTAAAAATTGAAGTAACATCTGACCAATTTGGAGAAAACCAATTTCTAAAATATTTTTCTTCTATTAACTTTTTACGTAATTCTTCAAGTTTCATCATTTAACCTTTTTTAAAAAATCTGCTTCAATTCTAACTTTTACTCTACAAACTTTTTTAACGTCCTCGTCTGTAAAATTTCCTTTACAATCTTTACAATAAAATCTACCTCCAACATAGTATGGACAATTTTCAAGAGTTGTTAAACTTATTGAACAATAAAAAGATCCAGATACATCGTGAAATTTAAATGGAAGTTTTTCTTTGTCATATTCTACAAATACATCACCTACAACACTAATTGAACCGTCATTGTTCCAAACCCATCCTGGAATTTGATCATATAACCATGTCTTTTTAACCCAGTTCTTAAGATAAAATTCTTCTATTAATATCTTTCTTAGTTCGTCTATTTTCATATTCTAAACCGTTATACCGCCAGATACTTCACATATTTTTCTAACATCTTCTTTTGTAAATTGTATAGCGTTATTTCCACACAAAAATGATCCGCATTTCTTAGGAGAAAATTCAAGTGATGTTAATTGATTATGAGAACAACAAAAGTAATCTTTAACTTCATCCGGACAGTTTTTTAAGTTATCCATATAACTATAACTACAATTGAAATTTCCATAAATTTTACGAAATTTAAATGGAATTTTTAAAAATTTATAAGGTATTGTAGATACATTTCCAAAGACATCTATACTTCCATCTTCGTTAATAATCCATTCCGCTTCATCTACAATACAATCTTTCATAAAATTATCTACGATTGTTTTTCTAAATTCTTCTAATCTCATTCTACATCCAAGTTTCTTTGATGAAATGGTACTTGTGCTTTTGGTTTAATCGTTTTCCAAATTAGTTTCTCGTAGTCTTGGCCGTCCATCATTTTGAAAATGATCGAACTATAATCTTTATAGTATTTCATAATGTACTGTGCTTTTTCTTTTCTTGTCGCTGAATACCAATCTGTTAGATTCCAAAGAATTCCATTACAAAAAAGATCTATTCGCTCATATTTCTTCTTCAATTCTTGAATTGTATTCTGAACCCAAGTATAGAATTCATCTGGTACATTGTCAATAATTTTATCAATTGAATCATTGTTGCTAAGAATTTCCCAGATTCGTCTTTCGTTTATACCGGTTAACAATTTATGTAATCTACAATACTCAGCATATTTAATTTTCATCCGAAAACCATTAGAAAAACGTATTACGAAACCTTCAGCATTTGTTCCGTCTAATTTGTCTCTAATTGTTTTGTAATCGCATTCATAATAAACTACTGGACGGTTAAATGTGAGGTTTCTGTCGTCTGGACAATCATTTCCTGTTTCTGGATCTATAATTGTTAGTAACACTAACTCTTCTTTGTCACCGTAAGAAACGATAATTTTGTTTTCCTTGAAAATAATTTCAAATATGTAGGATTTAGACGGATCCATCTTAAAGACATTATGAATCTCTTTCTCGTACAAAATAGATTCTGCTTTCTTTGCTTGGTCAGAATTGAAAGATCCTCGTGTCGCTGTATGCCAGTATCCTTTCCAATAGAAAATTAGAATCATGCTTCCGTCAATTTTATCTGTTACTTCGTAATCAAGTTCAGGAACAAACAGGTTAGTATTGATCAATTCTTCGTAGTTGAAAAATTTGTTAAATGAGCGAGCAATGATGTTATATTCTTTATCCAAAATTAAACCACGACACATTATTGTCATATCGTTCCACATTTGCTCATACTGTGTCTGATTAGTATAGTTGTAGATAAAAAGATCGTTAGCATCATTCGTTTGGACACGGATATAACCATCTTCTATATTTTTGTTTAATTCTTCAATTTGTTTTTCTGTTAGTTTCATATTTTACCATTATTCTATTTCGCGTGGACCTTACCATCTACTTTACAAATTTTTCTAATATCTTTAGCTGAAAATTTCCAGAAATTCAACCTTCCGTGAAAATTTCCTCCGACTCTCTTAGGAAAATATTCTAATGATTTTACGTAATTTTGTTCACAATTAAAATCTTTTCCAATTTCTTCAGGAAAGTTTTCGAACGATGTTAATCCGTTGTTATAAACTGAGAAATATCCAGAAACTTTTCTAAATTTGAATGGTAATATACTGAAACGAAATCTTTCGTAATTTATAAAAATATTTCCGTTTACATCTACTGAACCATCTTCGTTCCATGACCATGAACCGCCAAATCTTACCCAATCTCTGAGTAATTTTTCAACTTCTAAAACTTCTCGTAATTCTAAAGTTTTCATATTTTTAATGATAAAGGTGGTTAATTAACGTGCGGATCATCAAATAATTTGCGTATGCCATCGTAGGATCCACAGTAAATCCATATCCTGGTTCATTAAAAATAATGTGGAAAGGTGGAAGACCGTTTTTGTATTCTTCTATAAGATCATAATTTCCGTAGATCATAACATTATCATCATTTACCCATTCCCATTTAGTACAAGAATGTTTTAGATATTTCTCTTCTAATATTGCTCTACGTAGTTCTAAAGTTTTCAAGTTCTTTCCAATCAATAATTTCTGTTGCTTTGTCTAACAATTCGTTTAAAACATAATCTGGATGGTCTAAAACATTTCCTGCTGTGGATATTGAAAAATTTACACGGTAACAATCTATTTCTTCTAAGAAATATTCCTCGTTTGAAACATCTTCTGCTAATGACCTTATAGCATTTTCTATATTCACTTTATGAATCTCAACAATTTCTGTAATATCAATATCTACGTCTTCATCTTTTAATTCTTCAAGATTAGGAATTTCTTCTTTTGTTTTGTAGATTTGCCAAATGTTTATAGTTGGTCGATAATCTCCTTCTTCCATCAAAGGAAATGTTATAAAGTTTCCCTGCTGGTACGGGATGATTGCTTCCATCTTTTTCTGACTAAGTGTCATGTAGTACATTTTTTCAGATGTTGTCATTTTTATTTCCTTAAGTTTTTAATTTGGACCAAACGGCAAGGATTTTCTTGTAATCTCTGCCATATAAATAGCAAAAGGTGTTACAATCATAAACATTGATATTAGTTTTATTAACAATCCAATTTTTGAAATTGGATACCACGGTGTAAATATCAATATTCCTAAACCAGCTGCTGTTACTAAAATGGCTAATATCCACATAACTATTTTCTTTTTCATCTTTAAATCCTATAAATTACTTTTTACATACTTAATAAACGTTTATGTCTGAAATTTATTTTAAACTACGTCTAAATTTTCTAAAACCCACACAAACCGTTTCTAACGTGTTTTAGATTTCGTTTGTATTCGTATTCAAAACGTACCTCGAAAACGTGACCTGAACGAGTTCTGTTCGTGATTCATACATTAGGTTCGACTAACAATATGACTAAACCATGAATTTTAAACCATAAGTCGTTCTTTATTTATGTTGCACTTGCTCATTATCTCTTTCTTTGAAAATTTGACAGAATTTTCAAATATTAAAAACGATCCACCAATTTTCTTAGGTAGATAATCCAGGTTTTTGAAAAAATTCTTAGTACACATTAAATCATTTCCAACTTCATCTGGAAAATTCTTAAATGTTTCAAGTTTGTTTACACTACACCAAAAATCACGTGATACCGTGCCAAATTTAAATGGCAATACTTGGAAATCGTCTTTGACACTAACCGAACCTTTAACATCTACGCTTCCGTATTCATTCCAAGACCATGTATCATCTGGACGTATCCATTTCTTTAAATACGATTCAACAATTAAAACTTCTCGTAGTTCTTTAGTTGTCATAAATATAAATTCTATCCTCTTTAACTTTACAAACTTTTAGAATTTCTTCTTTCTTAAATAATAAGTTGAAAGTACGTGTCATGTTAATATGTCCATTAACTCTTTTTGGAAAATGATCTAAAGAATTGAATAACTTACCGTAACTGTACAGATAACCATTTATTACTTCAGGAAAATTTTCAAATGTTTCTAACTCTGTAGAATAGCAACAAAAATTTCCTTGTATCTTATTAAATTTGAAAGGAATTTTCTTAGACAAATAAGATGGTAAGTTTACTGTTCCTAAAACATCTACACTTCCGTCTTTTCTAATTTTCCACGTACCAATTCCGACTACCCATTCTTTCAAGTAATTGTTTATAATTTGATTTCGTAGTTCTTTTGTTGTCATTTTTAATCTTTCCAGTATACATTGCCGCTTACTTTACATATCTTTCTTACATCTTCTTCTGTAAATTTACCAGGATTACCATCACAATATACATCTTCGGTAACTACATTCGGAAAATTGTCTAATGTTTCTAAACCACGAAAAGAACAATCAAAATCGTCGTCAATAAAATTAAACTTTACCGGAAGTTTAAACATTTGAATTTCCGGATTTGGTGCTAAAAAAACGCTACCCAAAATATCTATGCTACCGTCTTCGTTCCATTTTTTTTCATCAGGATTTATCCACCAACTAAGATATTTTGTTTCTATAATTTGTCTTCTTAGTTCTTCGAGTTTCATTTTCTTTTAAATTCTAATGTTTTCATATTAAGGTAAACGTTTTAGATGGAGTTTTATTGTAAAAATTTTACCGAGCGTAAATTGATTCTTCTTTGACTTCACAAACTTTTTTAACACCTATTGTAGAAAATTTTCCAGGATTGTTGGAGCAATAATATCTTGCTCCAACTCCAATGGGTGAACCGTAAAGTGAGAACAAAAGATTAGAATGACAAGAGAAAGATGTTCCTACTATATCTGGACAGCCTTCTAAAGTTTTTAACTTATTTTTAGAACAGTCAAAATAACCAGAAACCTTGTTAAATTTTACTGGAAGTTTAGGATATGGATAATTCCGAATTAGCACATTTCCATAGACATTGATTGTGCCGTCTTCTAATTCTGCCCACGTTCCTGTTACCCAATCATCGAGATAGTTATAAATTATTTCTTTTCTTAATTCTTCTGTTTTCATAATTTAATTTTTTAAAAATCTTTTACTATCACTGTACCAAGTTCACATATCTTTCTAATATCTTCTTCTGTAAAATTACCTGGATTATTATATACCCAAACTTCTTTTGCTTTCTTTGGAAAATAATCGAGAGTTTCTAATTTATTATCATTACAAAAGAATGATTCTCCTATCACGTCCGGGCAGTTTTCGAATGTATTCAATCCGACTTTGGAACAATCAAAAAACGATTCGACATATTTAAATTTAAATGGTATTTTGGTCATATTAGTAATACCAGGTTTAATTGTAACCGGACCATAAACATTGATGGTCTCATCGTCATTCCATTCCCAAGTCCCAGCATCTACCCAAATATTAAGGTAGTTTTCAATTATTTCTTTTCTTAATTTTAATGTTTCCATAATTAATAAACGTTTTAGACTAATTTTTATTGTAAAAATTAGAGACAAAAAACGTTCTGAAATATTTTCAGAACGTTAGAATACCAAATTGAAAATCTATTTTTAGACCTTCAAGGAGTATTTTAAATTACCTGAGTTATGAACTTTTGTAAAACCACGTTGATACATAATATCGTCTTCAGTCATGTTTGGGTCGTATCCTTGTTCTACTAATTTATGCTTTTGAAAATTCAATCTATTGAATCTTTGATCACCTTTTACCCACCAATAACTCGGCGTGGTAATGCTATTGTATTCAAATCCATTTTTTAAATAGACATTATCGACAGGAGTTGTCCAATCTAAATCTGCAAAGGTAAATATTTCTTCTGGTTGATAATTTCGAGTATAATGCTTTAGTAATTTACTAAATCCGCCCACGACATTAAGATTCAATTTATTAGCAAATCTTAACATTTCTATATTTTTGTTTCTATTTGCAAATGTCATAACTGAAACTAATTCATTATTAAAGAAAAGACCAAAATGATATTTAGCATTTAAATTTCCTTGTAAATGATTATCGTTCAAGAATTCTTCACTTGTTTTAGAATCTAATTCTTTAACGGATGTCTGTCTTGCATAAATTCTTTCACTTAATCCTAAAATATTTCTAATTCTACTTTCGATTATATCACGTTTATACTCCCAGTCATCTTCCCAAATATGAACCAGGTTGATACCTTTCGATATGGATTGTAATTTCTTTTCTTGATGATACTTTGAAGATTTGTTGTTTTCTCCGTGCCAGTAAAGACCGTTATACTCGAAACCAACTTTCTTAGACGGAACATAAACATCTATTTCTTTACCGTTTAGTATACTTCTATTATTTTCATCTGTCTCGAAACCTAAAGACTGAACGTAAGAATTTACTTCTTTTTCTGCTTTAGATGTAAATGTAATGATAGGTAGACAATTTGTACAAATCTCTGAACCTGAAGAATGTCTTTGCATGAAAAAACCAAGATGATGTGTAAATTCTAAACCACACGTTGGGCATTTATACGTAATTCTAAGGCCATCGTTTAAATCTACTAATTCATAACCAAGTTTAACGAAACTTTCAATAACTGGCATTCTATTGCCTAAATGCCACGCTTTCATTCTGTTTGAGTATTCTTCGGTGTGGCTATAATTGTCTGTGCCGTATTTTTCTACACACGTTTGTCTTGATTTTTCTATATTATTTTCTGCTAATAAATTGCAGGTTACACCATATCTGTCTAAATTAGTTTCTCTTCTTTTTGATATAACTTCTTCGTTTTGTAAATAATGTTCTACGCCAAATTTTTCTAAACTTGTCTGTCTTACTTTATCTCTGAATTCTTTGGTCGATGATGCATATCCTCCGTATTTTCTTTCTTGTGTTTCTCTACTTTTAATCTTTGAAGATTCGAGATAAGCTGGATTAGTTACACCATACCGTTCCATTAAAGTATTTGCTATCTTATCTGTTACTTCTTTGGCTTGTAATGGGCTGTTTGTACCATACTTTTTTTGACACGTCTGTATAAAATTTTCTCTCGCTTTTTTTGTGCTCGACCCATTTTTTACGCCATGTCTTTCCATACAAGTATTATTGTATTTATCTTTAATGATTGAAGACTGCATAGGACTTTCTACACCATATCTTTCTATATTTGTTTTTCTTCTTTTCTCTTTAGCTTCTTTAGTTTGAGAAGGATGTATACCGCCATACTTTTCTGAGCGTGTTTGATTGTATCTGTCTTTAACTATTTGTGATTGTCCAGCATTTTCGAATCCAAATTTTTCTAAGCACGTTTCTTTTCTAATTTCTAATGTACAAGGTTTAGAACCACAAGATTTATGATAAGCTATATTGCTATTAATAGCAAAGCATAATTTAGCTGGTTTATCACAATATCTACATTTTACTACATTATAATGATTATTATAGATGTGCCATAATCTTTGTTTAAGTTCCGGTTTATCATAATAATCATTTAGGAATTCTGTTTTTCTTTCTATTAAAGGTAATACGTCTTCGTTTCTCCAGATATTATTTGACATAAATTTTAATGTCAAAATCTTAAACGTCTTCGATTCTTTTATTAATTTATCTAATTTTTCTTGCATTTTTAACTGTATATTTGTTTCGTTATTTGTTTTTACAATTAACTATCCGATTTTTAAAGAAAAAAGAACGGTTCGAAAAAATCGAACCGTTCTAAAATAAATGTTAAAAATTGTTAGTTTAAAACTACCATAAGCCACTGTTTTCGTCAACTAAGACGTCGAAAGTAACGTATTGGCACTCAGGAAAATGCCCGCTCTCGCAAAGTGCGTAACGGCTCATAATAGCTGTCTTAGGTGCCATTGTACCTTCAACGATTGTACTTGTTAATTCTGCCATGATGTAAGGCATGAATTTGATACCTGGTTCGTCATCTGATCCTTTACGTCCAACTAAGACTCTATTGTCTTGGAACGCCATTCTTGGATCAACATAAATTGTCATACCAGCAACTGTACCTAATGGGTACAAACTACCGGCTTCTTGTGAAATTGTATTTGCCATTGGTGCAACTGTGTACTGTGCACTGTCTTGTAATGCTGTAGCAATCTGTAAGTTTGTAACTACGAATGTACCTGGGCCTCTACGACCACGTGTCATAATAACGTTGGAAGCTGCTAATACACGAGATTTAACTCTGCGTTGGATAGTTGTTAAGTTTTCCCAGTTACCATAATTTGCAAAATATGAATATGGAATACCTGTGGAAGATGCTGTGTCATATGGATATGTGGAATCTGTAGGATCGTATTCATACATTCCTTTATAGTATACTGTACCAGCTGCACCTGTGTTAGTACCTGCTGTGTCTGCTACTTTCAAGTTCAAGTTTAATGAAATACCTTCTACGTCGTAAATGTTTGCGTGGTTTGTCCAACCCAATTTAAATGCTCTGTCTAAGATGTGAGCATTAATACCTTGAGAAATTTCATTAATCAAATTTGCTTCAACTAATGACATAATGTCTAAACCGAACTGACGATTTAAATCTTGGATTTGTTCTGTTGTTACTGTTACTGCTGCTTTGTATGTCTTTGCTTCGATGTTCTTTGTATAAACTTTCATACCCATTGTTCTGAAGTATGTAGTTTCACCAGTACCACGTGTCATCGGTGAGATATCTTTATTTGGATTTGGTCCGTTTAATGACCAATCGTCTGTATCGTATGCACCTGCACCTGCAAAACCTTGAATGTGATCTTCTAATGCTCTAACTAATTCTGCACTTTCTGTTACTGCAATTGCTGTTTGAGTTGTACCTGCTGTTGTTACTGATTCATCTGGAAGACCTGTTGAATCTGCTGCTATAATTGCTGAACCGTCGAAAACGTCTGCAATAGTAATAGCGTCATTTGCACTTGAAGATGCTGCGACACCTGCTGTGTCGAAAGTAACATCGTAAGAACCTAAAATTCTAAATATTGCTTTACCGGTAATACGAGATTTACCAACATATTTCATTTTCAAACCTGCTACAGTTGCTGTACCAGTTTGAGCTGCACCTAAACCCCAATATGTACTACCAACTACGTAATCTGCACCTGCAATTTTGCCTGCTTTGATTGCGATAGCGTGTGGATTATCCGCTGAATCTAAACGACCACCAGCATATTGATAATCTAAGTAAGGTAAAACACCAGTTGGGCCATTCATAGGAACTACAGAAACAATGTCGAAACCGATTGTTCTTGCTGCAATTTGAATTGCTAATGGTAAAAGGGTTGGAAAATTGTCGCCTGAACCTTTAGCATTGTTGTAGAATGCTGTTTGGTTTGCGGACATATTTGGTAAGGTTACAGGACCCATACCGTTTACATTGGATAAACTTGCTGCTAAATAACTTTCACCAAGTGGTTCGAATTGATCTCTTTCGTAACTTTCGTGAAGTTCAGCATATTTAGATAACCAACTTAATTTGTAAGGATCTGTGATACTTACGTTTTCTTTTAATATTGGTGACCATTTATCATATATTCT
>Ga0209429_10000199_pt1 | contig 43918 bp, 34 predicted proteins | sample BarGraNGADG00212_3_FD_184493 | JGI IMG/M metagenome (GOLD analysis project Ga0209429, IMG submission 184493) | Arctic peat soil microbial communities from Barrow, Alaska - Barrow Graham LP Ref core NGADG0004-212 (SPAdes) (version 2) | ecosystem: Environmental > Terrestrial > Soil > Wetlands >... | reverse complement strand
TGTTTTAATAGGGAGTGAAATACAAGGCACTGATTCCGTAACCGTACCGGAGCGTACTTTGGTACGTGAGGATCGGTAAGGAATCAGTAACGCAGTAGTTTGCTTCCTATTAAGACATCTTTTTGAAAAGTTCCTTCATGCTGACACCTGCAGTAATGATACCCTGCAACGCAGTGACAGGCACGCGTTCCTGCTTCATGCTGTCGCGGTGACGGATGGTCACGGTCTGGTCAATTAATGATTGATGGTCCACGGTTACGCAGAACGGGGTGCCAATGGCATCCTGACGACGGTAGCGTTTTCCGATGGAGTCCTTTTCGTCGTATTGGCACTTGAAATCGAACTTGAGGTCGTTGATGATGGAGCGAGCCATTTCGGGCAGTCCATCTTTCTTGATTAGTGGCAAAACCGCTAACTTGATGGGTGCCAAAGACGGCGGTAGTTGCAGCACCACACGGATTTCGCCGCCATCCAGCACTTCTTCCTTATACGAACCAGCTATGATGCTCAGGAACGTGCGGTCAACGCCTATGGACGTTTCAATAACAAAGGGCACGTAGCTTTCGTTCAGTTCAGGATCAAAATATTTGATGTTCTTGCCGGAGAATTTCTCGTGGCTAGACAAGTCGAAATCGGTGCGGGAGTGGATGCCTTCTACTTCCTTGAAACCGAAGGGCATCTCAAACTCAATGTCGGTAGCTGCATTCGCATAATGGGCCAACTTGTCGTGGTCGTGGAAGCGGTATTTGGCAGCGCCGAAGCCCAGGGCCTTGTGCCATTTCAGGCGGGTTTCCTTCCATTTGGCGAACCATTCGAGTTCAGTTCCGGGCTTGACAAAGAATTGCATTTCCATCTGTTCGAACTCACGCATGCGGAAAATGAACTGACGGGCAACGATTTCATTGCGGAAGGCTTTACCGATCTGAGCAATCCCGAAGGGAATCTTCATGCGGCCGGTCTTCTGCACGTTCAGGTAGTTCACGAAAATGCCCTGAGCGGTTTCGGGACGGAGGTATATTTTTTGAACGCCGTCGCCTGAACCAATTTCGGTGGAGAACATCAGGTTGAACTGACGCACTTCCGTCCAATTGCGGGTGCCTGAAACTGGGCAAACGATTTCTTCATCTAGGATGATTTGACGCAACTCGTCCAGATTACTGTCGTTCAAAGCCTTGGCAAAACGGGTATGCAGTTCGTCGCGTTTGGCTTGATTTTCGACCACGCGTTCGTTGGTGGAACGGAATTGCGCTTCGTCAAAACTTTCACCAAAGCGCTTTGCGGCCTTGGCCACTTCCTTGTCGATTTTGTCGTCGTATTTAGCCAATTGGTCTTCAATCAGAACGTCGGCACGGTAGCGTTTTTTGGAATCCTTGTTGTCGATCAATGGGTCGTTGAATGCGTCCACATGACCGGATGCTTTCCAGATGGTCGGGTGCATGAAAATGGCGGAATCGAGCCCCACCACGTTGTCATTGAGCAAAACCATGGAGTCCCACCAGTATTTCTTGATGTTGTTTTTGAGTTCCACACCCATCTGACCGTAGTCGTAGACAGCCGCTAAGCCATCGTAAATTTCGCTGGAAGGAAACACAAAACCGTACTCCTTGCAATGCGAAACGAGCTTCTTAAATACGTCTTCTTGTTGAGCCATTTTAAATCGGATTATTTTTTACCGGGCTGCAAAGTAAGTGATTTTTTTGCATTATATTTGCCCTATTATCCTTTATTTTTCTATGAAAGAAGACCTCGAAGACGACGCAACCGTACCCGTAGGCGATTTGCCTGATCAAATCGGTGACGCTGATACCGATACTACCGAAAAATCCCATAAATCTGCCAAAGCCGACCCCGATACTGAAGCCGTCACTGGTGGGCACTCAGAATATCAGGTGCCTGACGTTAAAGACGCAGGCATCCGCCATCAGCTTTCTGGCATGTACCAGAGTTGGTTTCTGGACTACGCCTCCTACGTTATTCTGGAACGCGCCGTTCCGCACATCGAGGACGGGCTGAAGCCGGTTCAGCGCCGTATTCTGCATTCCATGAAGCGCCTGGACGACGGCCGTTACAACAAGGTGGCCAACATCATCGGGCACACCATGCAGTTCCACCCCCACGGGGATGCCTCCATCGGTGACGCGCTCGTACAGCTGGGTCAAAAAGACATTCTGATTGACTGCCAGGGGAACTGGGGGAACATTCTGACGGGCGACGGTGCCGCCGCTCCCCGTTACATCGAAGCCAGGCTTTCCAAGTTTGCGCTGGAAGTCGTTTTCAATCCGAAAACGACGGAATGGAAGCCTTCGTACGATGGAAGAAACAAAGAACCGGTCTGTTTGCCGGTCAAGTTCCCGCTTTTGCTGGCACAAGGCGTGGAAGGGATTGCCGTCGGACTTTCCTCCAAGATTCTGCCACACAATTTCAACGAGCTCATCAACGCCTCCATTGCCATCCTGCAGGGAGATTCGTTTGAATTATACCCGGATTTTCAAACAGGTGGCTACATCGATGTGACCCGCTACAACGACGGGGAGCGCGGCGGTGCTGTCAAAGTACGTGCCAAAATCAGCAAATTGGACAATAAAACGCTGGTCATCACGGAGATACCATTCGGAAGGACGACTTCATCCGTCATAGAATCCATCTTGAAAGCCAACGACAAAGGCAAAATTAAGCTCCGCAAGGTGGATGATAATACGGCAATGAACGTTGAAATTCTGGTGCATTTGGCGCCAGGCGTTTCTTCCGACAAGACCATAGACGCCCTGTACGCTTTCAGCGATTGCGAAATTAGCATTTCTCCGAACTGCTGCGTCATCCGGGACGAGAAGCCGGCCTTCCTGCGCATTACGGATGTACTGAACCGTTCCACCGAGAATACGATGGAATTACTCAAATGCGAACTCGAAATCCATAAGGCGGAACTGTTGGAAAGCCTGCTGTTCGCTTCCCTCGAAAAGATCTTCATCGAAGAACGCATTTATAAGGACAAGGGTTTTGAAGACAGCAAGGACATTGAAACGGCCATCAAGCACGTGGACAAACGCCTCGAGCCGTTCAAGCCTTCGTTCATTCGTGAAATCACGTCCGAAGACATTTTGAAGCTTTTGGAAATCAAGATGGGTCGCATCCTGAAGTTTAATACCTTGAAAGCGGAGGAACTCATTGCAGGCATGCTTGCCCAGATTGAGGAAATCGACCACAACTTGGCCAACCTGGTACATTACACCATCGAATGGTTCGAAGGCCTCAAGAAAAAATACGGGAAGAACTTCCCGCGCCGCACCGAAATACGCAACTTCGACACGATTGAGGCGGCCAAGGTGGTGGAAGCCAATGAAAAGCTGTACATCAACCGCGAGGACGGCTTTATTGGCACCAGCCTGAAAAAGGACGAACTGATTTGTGCCTGCTCCAGCATTGACGATGTCATCATTTTCTATAAGGATGGCAAGCTCAAGGTGGTGAAGGTCTGTGAAAAGATGTTCGTGGGCAAGAACATCCTGTATGTGAACATTTTCAAGAAAAACGATTCGCGTACCATTTATAATTTGGTGTACCGGAACGGTAAGGACGGCGCCACGTATATGAAGCGTTTCGCTGTGAGCAGCACTACGCGCGACAAGGAATACGACCTGACTCAGGGCGTTCCGGGTTCCCGCATCGTTTACTTCAGCGCCAACCCCAACGGAGAAGCCGAAGTCATCAAAGTGACGCTCAAGCCGGGCCCGCGCATCAAAAAATTGCAATTCGACAAGGACTTCAGCGAAATCGCCATCAAGGGGCGGCAGTCCATGGGTAATATCCTGTCTAAAAACGATATTCATAGGATCGCGCTGAAACAAAAAGGTGGATCTACTTTGGGTGGCCGTAAGGTTTGGTTCGACCGTGATGTGTTGCGCCTTAATTACGACGGCCGCGGCGAATACATCGGCGAGTTCCAGAGCGATGAAAGCATCCTGATTATCACCAAGAACGGCCATTTCTACACAACAAACTTTGACCTGAGCAACCACTACAACGACGATGTCAACATTGTTGAAAAATTCGATCCGGACAAGATATGGACAGCCGCTTTGTACGATGCCGATCAGCAAAACTTCCCGTATTTGAAACGTTTCCCGTTGGAAATCAGTGTTAAGCCGCAATCTTTTATTGGAGATCATTCGGATACAAAACTAATTTTACTTTCGGAAGTCTATTATCCGCGCATCGAAGTAGTCTTTGGCAGCGGCGACAGTTTCCGTGAAAAATTGGTTATCGACGGGGACGAATTCATCGGCGTCAAGAGTTTCAAGGCCAAGGGTAAACGGCTGACTACGTTCCATGTAGAGGCAGTCAATGAACTGGAACCGACGCGTTTTCCGGAGGAAAAGCCGGTCGAAGAAGTTGCTGAACCGGTCGAAGTGGATATGGAGGATGAAGACGCCGGAAAACCTGTTGTGGACATCGTGGATGAAATCATCGGCCAAACCAAGCTGTTCGATTGATCGGATCTTTAAGAGCCGATTTTGTAATCTGTATTTTTTGAGTATTTTTGCAGTCCCGTTCAGGGAAAAGGCGCCTGTGGTGTAATTGGTAGCCACGCCAGACTTAGGATCTGGTGCTTCACGGCGTGTAGGTTCGAGTCCTATCAGGCGCACTTTCATGATATAGCATCCGTAGTTTCTGCGGGTGCTATTTTTTGCAATGGTCTCGGCTAACTTCTCCAGACAAATCTTGTTTTAAACTTGCTTTATTCGTCTGTTTCCACACGTTCATGTTACTCCGACCGGAACTTTGCCACCAACCTCCTTCAGATTCCACCTCGCAGTGGACGCCCTTGGATAATGGTTGGCAACTGCCAGCCCCCATAAGAGACTTGAGCCGCCAAATGACGGTGCCATGCGTGGCGCACAAAAAATGCTCCCCAAACGTTTGCACGTTTAGGGAGCATATAAAGAGGGTTAAAGCGTTTTTTACTTACGCTTTACTGCGTTAATGACTGAGGGTTTAATCGTAACTTTGAGATTCGAAGAGACCGTGATTGTTTGACTCCATGCGGTCGTAGCCGTTACAGTCCATTCCGTTGTAAGAGGAGTGAGTAATGTGGTTCCTTCATTAACACCGGAAGCACTCCAGGAGATGTGTCCATAACCGTAAGCGCTGCTTGGATTCGCCATCCAATCCAAAGTTAGGCGCCTTGTGGTTTCATTCGGGTCGACCAGGTTGCTTTGCAAGACAACCCCAAACTTATTAATCTCAGACTTGGTGTCCACGATAGTACCGTATAAGTTGGTAATCTTAAGTCCTTCAAACGGAGATCTTGATGTAACATTTTCTTTCTCAAAGAAGGATATGCCACCGTCAATTGCACTAATCTTGATCGGGCTCTTGAACAAGGTATTGAATTGTTCGATGCTACCTTTTACATAGTATACATTACCATTTGCAGCCCGTACTTTGAATTTAATGTTTACAGGAACTTTCTCTGCTTTTGTGATATGATTCGCAGCAGCTGTTGAATCGTTTGCTAACGTAATCGTTGAATTAGTATATGTAATGCTTCTTCCAACCAAAGTTGTAGTGGTACCTGAAAGATCCACATCAGTTTGGGTAGCATTTGCGCGCTCAAAGATGACTGATAGGAGTTCAAGGCTAGTGTGGTCTTCAATCTTCCTGATGCCATCGGTTAGATTACCATTCATAACCCAAACAGTGCTTCCCTGATGACCGTAAACAACCAAGTTGTCTGCGCTGTCCCAGAAGTTAGCAAGCTTGGTAATGGTGAACGAAGGTTTCACAGTTAAAACGTATTCCGCTTTCAGTTGTGAATTGTTGACATTATAAAGATACGTCCTCGAAATCTTGTACGTTCCCGGTTCGATATATTTGGCATCTGCGCCAGTATAAGCAGGTGTAATGTGCAGATAATTGGCCGTTGACGTAGTTCCCGTAAAGTGGAGATTCGCATAAATTTCGGGATTAAGTGCCGGGGTGATGTAACTGTAAGTCTGGCCGTTCAGCAAATAAATGGAGTCTTTAACCAGAACTTTTGTTGCATCAATAAAGTCCGCCGTACTGATTCCAAACAATTGATTAGCAACAGAAGGATTGAAGCTCGTGATGAGACTGTCTGCATTTGGAAGATAAATTGGATCATAAATACCACTAGCAAATACCGAATTGGTCTTACTGGTGTTGGCGTCCTTGGCTGCAACTGTGAAATCAACCGTTTTTACAACAACAGAACCAATCTTCAGTGTAGCCGTTATTTTGGTGTATTCGCCAATATTCGTGGAGGTCTTATCTTTGAGATATACTTTTACGCTATTGCTTCCTTGAGCCACAACTCCAAACTTCGAAGTATTGCTGCCACTGCTAAAGGTTAGGCTAATATTGAAAAATTTACTCAACTCCAAATGCGAGGTAGAAGCCGAAAAATAAGCTAAAGGTGAGATAATGATTGAATCTTTATAGGGGAATCCATAATCGGCAAGTACAGCAGGTGTGCCAGCAGCATAGTCCGCATAGCTTGTTTCCGAACCCTTGCCAATCGTAATCTTGTCAGCTGTTATTTTATCAGCTTTTCCGACGACGTAATTGGAATAAACATACTTGGCAGAATCCTTGTTTTTCAGAACAAGTGAATAGGCGGAGTAAGCTCCATCAAGGTCGAGACCAAGATCTTGCCCGTTTACGGAAACATTTAAGCGTCCTGCAGCGTAGCTTGATTTACTTACAGAAATATAAGCATTGGCGGAAGGAGCCATGCTGATTAAGCTCTTTTTTGATACCGCAACTGTCGTTAGATTGGATTTATCAAGTCCTTCAATGGTAAAGTTGGATTCATCCACACTAAAAGGATTCACACGATAGGATATGGAAGGGTTACTCCATAATTTGGTTGTTCCAACTTCGATGTACGGAACGTAAATCAACGCTACACCGTTCGAGTTGATGTATTCCGGATAGAAAAACATGCTGGTTACAGTTGCTGATGCACCAGGGATGGAAACGCTCTGAGTCGTACCGTCAGCGTTGAAAATGGTGATCGTATAATAACCGTTTTCCAACAAAGCTGTTACTCCACCTGTGGCGCGAACATTGGTGTTCACACCGTCGATGTACCAGTATCCATTGGAGCCGATTGTAACCACACTACCGGCGGCTTTGATATCACTTCCGTTTGCATCTTTAGCACGGGTTGTACCAATATACCAGTACCCATCGGTGCCAACAATCGGAGTAATTCCGTCATTTCCTGTGGCTCCTGTAGCACCCGCAGTTCCTGTTTCTCCTGTTGCTCCTGTAGCACCTGTAGCTCCTGTAGCACCCGCAGTTCCTGTTTCTCCTGTTTCTCCTGTTGCTCCTGTAGCTCCTGTTGCTCCTGTAGCTCCTGTTGCTTTTGTTGTAGTTTTTACGCCATCAATATACCAATAGCCATCAGCGCCGATGGTAACAATGCTGCTGGCTCCTGCAGCACCTTTGGTACCAGCAGCAAGAACGCTTGTCTTTACGCCGTCAATGTACCAATAGCCATCTGAACCAAGGGTAATAACGGATCCGTTGGCACCATTTATACCATTCGTACCGTTCGCACCATCTGTACCATCTGTACCATTCGCACCATTCGCACCATTCGTACCATTCGTACCATTCGTACCATTATTAATCGCTGCTGTTGTTCCATCGGAGAAGGTAATTTTAATACCGGTGGATGTAGTTTCAACTTTTTGAACAAATTTGCCTTCTTGCACCAAAGCCAAGAGCCCATTGATACTACTTGTGTTGACATCAATCTGCTTCTGCAAATTTGAGATGTCATCATCATAGTTCGCACACGCAGTTGCCAACCCTGCAATTAATAAAAACAGAAAGAACCATTTATGAGTCCTTTGCTTAATTTCTAACGTTTTTCTTCCATTCATGATTTTTAATTTTTAAAGAGGTACATAATTTTGAAATTTAAAGAGGTAATTTTTAGGTTCAAGTATTTATCAGTATTTGTTCAACCTATACTATCAAGTTTTGCGTTTATGTTGATTTGAAAGACATGGTCAAGTGGTTGGACTTACTCTTTGTGACATATTTTTCAAAGGATCTGTTTGACTTTTTTGTTCATGCAATAACCCAATTACTTAAAAAATGTCTTATCATAAATGAAACGTTTACGTTTTTTTTGGTGTACATCTTTTTCTCTGTGTAAGATGATAATTATATTCAACATGTTTAGAATTATAGAATTGTTTTTATCTGTTTGATAATGTGCTTATTAATCTATTTTTATTGCGTCAATACGCATACTTGGAATTTTTCAGGACAAATATAGATGATAATTATCAACATTACAAATCATATTGGGATATTTTTTATCAACACTTGATGAGTGCATTACTTATGAGAATAAAAGAAAAAGGATGATGATAGGAGTATAAGCACCAGAAAGATTGATTAATGGACTATTTTTAGGGGCATTTTCAACAAAAATCTAAGAAAAACGCATATACAGACGTATTAATTGGGGACGTAAATTATCCCTCTAGTTGTGTTTTGTTGAATGAATAGCTCCGGAGCAAACCCCTGTGAATAGAAACGAAATAACTAATACCCGGTTTTACCGGACAACAATGAATTGTATTCAATGCTCATGATGCAGTGGCACAAACTCAATTCCCCCACGTTCCAGAGCTACTTTTCTTACCCTTAATGCTTCCAATGTATTCCTTTCTCCGGCTAGTGCTTTGCGAATAAATGGCATGCCATGGTTGAACAGTTTTGCAAGCATCTGTCTTTCTCCATGCACAACGATGATCCGGTTTAACTTCTTCGACTTATCCACTTGCTTAATAGACTGATAATGATTATATTTACCACCGATTCAATTTGAATTCGAGACAAAAATAGTTGATAATTTTCAACTACGCAAATTATTTGGGGATAATTATTTATTTAATCATTAATGAGCACGTTACTTTCAAGAATAAATGAAATTGCTCACAACGAGGGCATAACCATCGGTCACCTTGAAAAACAGATTGGTGCAAGCAAGGGAATGTTATCAAGAGCCATCAGGAACAATACAGACATACAAGCAAAGTGGCTACAATTAATAGTTGATAATTATCCCGCCTATTCAACTTCATGGTTTCTTACAGGAGAAGGGAAAAAAGATGTTTTGTCGGAGGCCGCCCACCAATATTTGGCACCATGTCCCCAATGCGAACAGAAAGACCAGCGGATTGCCGATTTACTGGAAACCATTGCTTCTTTGAAAGAGACGAATGCAACGCTGAAGGATCTGCTTTCCGAGCTGAAAAATAAATTTTCTCCAGCAAAGGTTCTGAATGAACCGTAACCACAGCCCATCCAATGATAAAAACAATTCTTCTTTTCGGTGAAATAAATCAATAATATTTGCACAAAAATTGTCTATATCTTTGATAATAACGACATTAACTCTTGTGAAAGAGTTAGTTTTGGGCATGGCGGAGTTTCTGAAAGCAGTCAATGAAAATATAGTATTGATGGTTGGGAATTATTGGTACATTTAGAAATCAATAAGATTCAAACATTATGTACCTATTTTTTGATACGGAAACGACTGGGCTTCCAAGAAACTGGAGAGCTCCTATTACTGATTTGAGTAATTGGCCACGGCTAGTTCAAATAGCATATTTGTTCTACGATAGAAATGGGAATCTCATCGACAAAGGTGATTATATTATTCGACCTGAGGGATTTACAATTCCGCTAGAAGCTTCTCGAATTCATGGTATTACAACTGACAGAGCACTTAGAGAAGGGGTTTTGTTAAAGGATGTGCTCGATAGGTTTCAATCCATAATTGATCAAGCAGAATATTTGATTGCACATAATATGAGTTTTGACGAGAAAATAGTTGGTGCTGAATTCTTAAGAAATAGAATGTCAGATGGTATTGCGCCAAAAAGGAAGATTTGCACCATGCAGAGTACTACAAATTTCTGCGCACTCGATGGGCCTTATGGTTATAAATGGCCAAAACTCTCTGAATTACATTATAAACTTTTCAGAACTGGTTTTGATGAAGCACATAATGCTGCGGTTGATATTAATGCAACTGCTAAATGTTTCTGGGAATTGAAGCGACTTGGAAAAATTTGAATGATGGCAACTACAATTGAATTAGCCAAATCACTAATATCACCGCCGGGAGACACACTCCAGGAGCATCTTGATTTTATTGGAATGTCGCAGGCTGAACTTGCCGAAAGGATGGGCAGGCCTAAAGAAGAAATCATTGATCTCATTAAAGGCAGAGAACCAATCACAACGGCAACAGCGTTTCAATTGGAAAAAGTGCTGGGAATACCGGTAAACTTTTGGTTGAATAGAGAAAACACATACCGCAATGAGTTCTATGAGTTGCAGCAGCAATCATTGGAGGATTTCAAAATTTAGATATGCCACTCTCCAAAAACAAGAGTTCAAACTTGTACTTTTGCTGTATGATATATTACAGAAAGAAAATAGACTCGCTCTTTTACAGGTATTTTTTAAATCATAGTGCAATCAATTTTCCAAAATAATTAAATAGATATTTTGCGGAAAGTATCGGAATTCACTACCTTTCGCAAAATTATACTCTTATGGAGAAGGTAAAAGAAAAACTACGACTCGAAAACTGGGTGGAATTACAGCTTTCAATGGGAAAATTTGGATTTGCTTTGGTAGCACTTCGTCAATCATTCGTTGAACAGTCTGAAACTGCTATAAAGTTTGCCTTGAAGCGATTGGTTGATAAAGGCAAAATTATTTCCATATTCAAGGGGTACTACCTAATTATACCACCTCAATATGCTTCAATGGGAATTTTGCCTCCTGCAATTTTTCTTGATGGTTTCATGAAATTCTTGGATCGGCCATACTATCTGGCACTTCTCAATGCTGCGGCATTTCATGGTGCATCGCATCAGCAGCCTCAAGAATTTTTTGTCGTAACTAACTTCCCAGCACTTAGGCACACGCTTAGAAAAGGTTTGAAGGTTAACTACATCAGTGTAAAAGAGATTTCGGAAAGACTGCTGGAAATAAAAAAAACAGAATCTGGATATCTAAAAATATCCAACCCAATTCTGACCGCCACCGATTTAATCCAATTCGAAAAACGAGTGGGTGGAATAAATCGGGTAGTAACAGTTCTGAATGAATTAGTGGAAGAAATTAAGCCCGATGATTTCAATGATTTCATCCTTGCAAATACACCGGTAACTGCACTCCAAAGGCTCGGCTACATCTTGGATAAAGTGATTGAAAACAATGCGTTGGCAGATGCTTTATACCAGAGTTTAGAGCGGGTTGGGGCAAAATTATTTCGCATACCCTTAAAGGCATCAGCACCCATTAAAGGTTTTTCCTCCGATGAACGCTGGAAAGTTATTATAAACACAACCATTGAAATCGAATAAATGATTCCACAAGCCTATATAACAGAGTGGTCCAACAATGTTCCGTGGCAAACAAATGAACAGGTAGAGCAGGATCTTATTATTTGCCGTGCCCTGATAGCTATATTCACCGAAGAATTTCTGGCATCAAGCCTTGCATTCAGAGGTGGTACGGCCTTGCATAAATTGTATTTGCATCCTCAACCACGATATTCGGAAGATATTGATTTGGTGCAGATAAGACCAGAACCCATAAAAGAAACCATTCAACGGTTGCAGAAACAACTTAGCTTTATTGAAAATACGCTTAAGTTTCGTTTTAATTCGGAGTTTCCGCCGGTTCTAACCTTAAAGGTAAAAGTGGAAATCAATTGCAAAGAACATTTTTCCGTATTGGGGTACCAGAAGTTTCCTTTTGAAGTAAAATCATCTTGGTTTACCGGTTCATGCAATATTACAACGTATCGGCTTGAAGAATTATTGGGCACAAAGCTTCGTGCTTTATATCAGCGTAGGAAGGGCCGTGATCTTTACGATTTATACAAAGCTTTATTACAGGTGCCTGAACTGGATAAGGAGGCTATAGTACAATGCTATCAAGAATACATGGGGTTTGTGGTTGGCCAATCGCCAACCCGAAAACAATTTATTCAAAATATGGAAGCAAAAATGTTGGATGCAGAATTTTTTGGTGATTTAGCTGCATTGATTCGGCCTGATGAAAAATACAATCAAGAAGAAGCTTATGAATTGGTAAAAACAGAAATCATTGAAAGGCTATGACTTGTAAAATGCGTATCATAACTACACGGTTTTCGGGGAAGTGGTGAAAGGAATGGACATTGTGGACAGCATTGCCGGTGTGCAAACGGATTCAGCAGACAAGCCCTTGAAAGATATTCTGATTTTAAAAGCGCGGATGATAAACCGGCGGAAATAGAACACCTGCACCTTGCGAGTGCTTTTGCGCAACTTTTTCACGAAAAATCCGTAACTTGCGCACGCAAAATTTCAAACTTTAACGCATTCATCATGGACAAATTAGTTATCAATAGCTTTCAGGAATTCGAACTATACATTGGTAAAGAATTGGGTATTTCCCCTTACCACAAAATAACGCAAGATCAGATCAACCTGTTTGCCGATGCAACTTTGGACCATCAATGGATTCATGTGAATGTTGAAAAAGCAAAGAATGAGAGCCCCTTTGGCACCACCATTGCCCACGGTTACCTCACGCTTTCCATCCTGCCCTACTTGTGGGAACAGATCATTGAAGTAAACAATCTGAAGATGCTGGTGAACTATGGTATCAAGGAACTGAGGTTTGGACAGGCCGTATTGGTGGAAGGCGAAGTCCGGTTAAAAGCAAAATTGCTATCCATCGTGAATCTGAGAGGTACATGCAAGGCTGAAATCGACGTGACACTCGAAATCAAGGATCAAAAGAAACCGGCATTCAATGCCACATTGGTTTTCCTATACCATTTCAACTGATTGACAAATGTCCATCCAGAAAGGATTCGTGCTTTTCGTAATCCTGATTTCTTGCAAATTTACACTACTTGCCCAACCGGGTATCAGTGATTATAAAGTCTGTATCAGCGAGGGTACTTTCAAGAGCAAGAATTTTCTGGTCATCAGGTCATTCAGGGATTCAGGACAGTCCTTCTATGTTGGAGTCGATCCCGACAATCTGGAGACGGAGCTGATTCCTGCCAAACAGATTTCGGTCAAAGCCACGACCTGGCAACAAATCGTTTTGACTCATAGCAATACAGCGTACGTAAGAGCGCTCCAAACGGCAAGGAGTCAATCTTTTTCGTTGCAGAATTCTGGCATCATTCATGGTTATCCGAAAGAAAAGGGCGTGAGTCTGACCATCGATTTGTGCCCTTCGCATAAGCCTTTGGACCGGTCGGTTCTGACTTCAGTCATAGCCGAATTCGATAAATCTGAAAAGCCCGTCCCGATAGCCTTGTCCATTACGGGAAAATTCATGCTCACGCATTCAGCCGACCTGATATGGCTTAAAGGATTGATTGATTCGAATGAAATCGTGGTGACTTGGATCAATCATACATACAACCATCACTACAATCCCCAACTTCCACTGAAGGACAATTTTTTATTGGAGCCGAACACGGATTTGAATTTTGAGATATTGGAAACGGAGAAGGCGTTGCTTCAGCATGGCTTTCTGTTCTCCGTATTTTTCCGTTTCCCGGGATTGGTTTCGGACAATACCATTGTTGACAAAGTGGTTGATTATGGCTTGATTCCGATAGGAAGTGATGCTTGGTTGGCCAAAGGCCAGTCGATACGTGGCGGAAGTATCGTTTTGATTCACGGTAATGGAAATGAGCCGATCGGCATCGAAGATTTCATCCACCTTTTGCGGACGGAGAAAGCTTCGGTCCTGAAAAAGGAATGGCTTTTATACGATTTGAGGGAAAGCATTGAAAATGAATTTAATAAGTAAACAATGAGAGTAGTAGCCATCAACGGAAGTCCTCGCAAAGAGGGCAACACCTACCATGCTTTAAAAATGGTCGGTTCAAAATTGGAAGAACAGGGCATCGAATTTGAGATTCTTCATGTTGGCAATAAAGAAATACATGGATGTCTGGCTTGTGGTAAATGCCGCAAAAATCAAGACGAGAAATGCGGGATTACCACCGATCCGCTCAACGATTGGATTCAGATACTTAAAGATGCTGACGGAATCATACTTTCATCACCAGTTCATTTTGCTGGTGTTGCCGGTACGATGAAATGTTTTCTGGATCGTTTGTTTTATGTTTCCAACAGCAATGGCGGCTTTTTCCGTCACAAAGTTGGGGCAGCCGTGGTTGCAGTCCGTCGCTCTGGAGGTTCTACTACACTAGACAGCCTGAACCATTATCTGACGTATTCTGAAATGATGTTGGCTACTTCCTGCTATTGGAGCATCATTCATGGAACCAACCCTGGTGAAGTTGTCCAAGACAGTGAAGGGGTTCAAATCATGGAAATGTTGGGTGAAAGCATGGCCTGGCAGTTAAAGATGCGGGAAGCGACCAAGGAGTCCATACCTGCACCGGCAAAGAAGCAAAAAGTGATGACGAGTTTTATCCGATAAGCTTCAATAACAGACGATTATTTTTTCGCCAGGAGGATTTCTTCCATCAGCGTCAACAACTTCTTTTTTGATAGTGGTTTTGAAATATACCCGTCACAACCTGCATTTAATGCCAATTCATTATCGGTAGTCGTTGCATAGGCCGTTTGTGCAATTATCTTGATTTCAGGTTTCATCTTCTTAATCAAACGTGTTGCTTCAAAGCCAGTCATACCCGGTAGACGGATGTCCATCAAGATTAAATCAACCTTTTGATTGGTTGCAATTTCTACGGCACTTTCACCAGTGTCAGTTTGTAGGGTCACATAGTTTGTTTGAGCCATGACTTCTTTAAGGTAGGTCCTTTTGAACAGATCATCTTCAACAACAAGTACAATCACATCTTCACCAGAGAAATCCAAATTATTGATTTCAACTGAAGCACTTAAAGATTCTTCCATTTGAAGGCTATATGGAAAGGTAAATGAAAAGGTGCTCCCTTTTCCCGGTTCTGAATCCACCCAAATGGTTCCACCAAGCAATTTCAACAAACCATTTACGATGGATAAACCAAGACCCGTACCACCATACAATCGCGTATTGTCGTTGTTGACTTGCATGAAGCGCTCAAAAATGACGGCGTGCTTTTCTTCAGGAATACCTATTCCGGTATCTTGGATATGAAACAAAAAGAAGCGATCGTCTTGAACACTGCATCTCAATTCAATTGATCCGGAATGAGTGAATTTAAAGGCATTGGTTATTAGAGTTCCTTGTCATCAAAACTACTGCTCAATAAATCGGAGAAGCCCATGATTGCATTCAGAGGTGTCCGTATTTCGTGACTCATATTTTGTAGAAAAGCCGTTTTCAACCAGTCACTTTCTTCCGCCTTTTCTTTTGCAAGAATCAATTCTTTTTTTGCCAAAACCCGGTCTGTCACATCCTGGAACGAACCATAGACACGGGTAATTTTGGAGCCTTGCTTTTCTACATTCCCGATGGTCTTCACCCACTTTTTATTTCCTTTGCCCGTTGTCAACTCTAACTCCAAGTCATATGGAATTCCGTATTGTATCGCATCATTAATGGCTTTTTCAATTTTAGCTTTGGACTCACCCCTGTAAAAGCTCATCCCTTTCTCTAAGTTGGTCCCGTCATTGGGGGAAAGGTCATGAATTTTGGCGACTTCTTCGGTCCAGGTTCCTTTATTTGTAATCGGGTCAAACTCCCAGCCTCCAATCTTAGCCACACTTCCCATTTGCGAAAGCAACAATTGTGTCTTTTTCAGTTCATTTTCGTGGGCTTTGTGCTCAGTAATATTTTCACCAATGCTGGCAATTCCGATGACGATACCGTTCGTATCCTTAAGTATGGAATTGTATTGGCCGGGTAGGTGATGTCTGAAAAGGTCATACTCAACAATTCAGCTTGACGATTCTTAACTGTCCGTTGTAAATATACTCTTGTTTATAGAGTTATCCAACTTCTGTAAAAAAAGGTGGTGAAAAAGTTTCTAATCCTATTTCGCAATGAATCATTTAGGATAACCGAACATCTGAAGGGAGGCTATGCCAACATTCAAGGGACCATAGGTGGAACTAATCTTGATACGGAAATACTTGGCGTCGGACTCTGTAAAATTCACGGTTTGCCATTTGTTCGTGTTCAGCAGCGTTGCCGTTCCAATCGTGGTGTAAATCGAATCATCTGTCGAGGTTTGGATTTGTATTTCTTTCGGGCCAATGCCTTCCATCGATTTGATTTTAAGCTTATTGATGGCGTTCAGGCTCCAAAGGAGGCAGGTGATGTTTTGCGGCACGGCAACCGTGGGCAAAGCCAACGATTGGTACCAGGTGCTGTCGTTGTCGTCTATCATCGCAAACGGGAAATGTTCGGGCAATTGATTGTCGGCCAGGATGTGCTTGCCGCGGCTGATGTTGCGGTAACCATCGGGGAAGGGTTCAGCCGAGGCGGCTAATGCATTGTTCAAAACCTGAACGAATTGGGATTCATTAGGTTGCACCGTCACCGTCAGCGTCTGATAGCCACCCTTGTTCCAGATGGAGATCGTGGCTGAAACCGCCGTTGCATTTTCGTTCTTCACATAAACTGAGTACGGGCTGTCCCCCTGAACCGCCTTCAAAGGCAACGATCCTGTTTTGACAAATGCATAAAGTTCATTATTGACCGAACTGTTGGTCATGCAATTGAACGTCGCCGTTCCGGTGGAATCCGTTACTGTAGTGACCCTGTCATACACCGGCGCACCCTCCGGAAAAGACAAGGTAACGGCTGAACTCTTGATGGAGCGGAAATTGGATATCAGCAGATAGCGACGCCCATCGGGGTCTTCTGCAGCCGTTGCTTTCCATCCGTTAGCCACCGTCGGGTATTTTTCCAACGCAGCAAGCCGTTGTGTGGTGGCAGCAGTCACTTTAGGATAGACGATGGACGAACGTGAAAAAACGACCTGCCCGCTTGAAATCGTCGTGGACGTCGTGGAATAGGATCCGTACAGTTTGGAAACATATACGGAGGTGCTCAACTCCTTTTCTCCAAAGGCAATGCCGCTTCCTCCATTCACGACCATACCATAGATATTGTCCACATTCACCCAGTTTCCAGGGAGCATGCTCACCGTACTTCCGTCGGAGTTCACACTACCTCCGGAATAATACAACGTCCTGGTTGGTTGCGTCAAGACATCCGTTGTAATCCCTTGCAGGAGGCCACCGTCCTTGGTCATCGTGCCAGCTGCCATACCGACCATGTCTTCCTGATAAATCGTTGCATTGCCGGGTGTGGAATAAAAAGAAAGATATTTGACCATGCTAGCAGAGGTCACGTTCAGTTTTCCGGTTGTTGAAAAGCTTTTCGGATACATGGCAAACGTATTGGAAACCAGCGACGCGTTACGGGTATAACCGCTCACGTCCGTATAACCCGTAAAGTTACCCATATTGCCGACCTTAAACGGGAACACGATGTTGCTGCTGTTCATATCGTTGGGTGAAACCATGCCCATATACGACTTGTAGCTGGTGCCGTCCTGGGACTGAAACCACGAGAACGTCACGTACTTGTTGCCGTTGTTGCTGCGGATAATGCCACTGTAAGGCAGAAACTTCGTGGTTTCATGCTGCTTGCTGAAATCGGCCCATTTGGTGGCCACCATAGTGTTCGTTGGGAAATAGTCGTGGTACAGATGAGCAAAAACCAGACGACGGGCAGTCACGGCCATGCGTCGTTCAGCCACGTCGGGGTTCAGCAGAAAGGAACCGTCCGTCGTCGTCGTTTGCCGCATCTTGGCATATTTCAGCACCATGCTTTCCAGCATCAGTGCATCCGGATCGCGGTAGATGCAGGCCAGTGCGGAATAGGTTCCGAGTTCGTCGTAAATATACATGGACCAATCGTTGCCGTTGGGCATGGCCAGAATGCCATCGGCCATGATGAATTCCTTAAGCATGCTGTTCCAAACATTGCTGACGTTGTGTTTCAGGGCATTCGGAATCGGAAATGCTGGTTTGGCCTGATTTTGAACGGCCTTGTAAGCCAGCAGCGATTCGGACATTTCCTGAATCGGAATGTTCAAATACGAGGTATGGAAGAAATTGTGGTTCTCCAGCGCATAATCGGGGAAAAGGTTTCCACCGATGTGCCAGTCTGCGATGGTCTTGCCGTCAACCACATCCTTGACGGGGTCCTTGCGGCTCAAATCGGCAGCCACGCTGTAGGTGTTCATGGCAAATTGCTTGCAACGCAGCGTCCAGGCTTCCGCATTCTTTTCTTCTGGATACAGCGCGGCCGCTATGGCCAGAATGTTGGTGTCCCAACCGTTTTCCTCGGCTTTGGTATCGGAAGGAATGGCTGTCGGGATGGTGCGCGATAGGTTAAAATTGGCCTCAGCCATCACCATCTTTTTGATGGCAGCTTTGTCAGTAGCGGTCAGTTCGTCCGCCATCAGCCAGGAGGCAAACGCCGTGGAGGTGCACCACATGGACGATTCCCAGACAATGCCCCATTTGATGCCGTCCGTGCAATTGATGGTACCGGTCTTATGTGAATTGTAGGAATATCGAATAGCAGCCAGAGCATGTTGCTTGACGGTTTCGAAGGTGATGCCCTTCTGTAAGGTCTGATCCTGGCATTTTTTATAGATGAAGGCGTAAACCAGGGCGTAATCGGCGTTGGTACGGGCACCGTGTTCCACACTCTGTCCGTTTCCGAAATAGCCGGCAGAGGCAACATACTTGCTTTCAGCGTACGGAAGGTGCTTGGCCAGCATTTCGCGAAGGGTAGCCTTGACGGTAGCTTCGGGAAGGGCTTCGTTCGTAAGAATGGACGGTACCTTTCGGATGACTGAAACGTTGGTCTGAGCAGACACTAAGCCAAAAGTCAAACAAAAGGCAATGGAGACCAGGTTGCAAAAAAAACGTCTGATATGCATCACTGTATTCTTAAGGGTAATAAACGCTGCTAAGGTACACAGATAGTTACACAAAAAAATATTCCACGAGCTGCCCCGTGGAATACAAAAAAACGAAAGGATAAATTTAAGCGTTTTTGACGATGATCATCCGGATGATCTTGCCTACATAGTCGGCAGCATCCGTGGTTCTTTCAAGCCCGCCCATGATTTCTTTGAGTTTGATGAGTTCGATGCCGTTTGATTCTTTTTCAAAAAGTTCGAGAATGAAATGCTCGTAGACATCGTCTGCTTTGTTTTCGATATCGTGCAACTCAGTACAATATACTTTGATCCGTTTGGCATCCTTTTTCAAAACGTCGAGTTGATCGACTGCCTTCCCAATGCAAATGGCGCCTTCACGAATGAGTCCTGCCATTTCAAGAGCACTTGCGGGCAGTTTTGCAGGATTGTAAAGAACAATTTTCTTGGCACAACTGTTGATAAAGTCTGTTACATCATCCAGGCGGCCTGCAAGCATATTGATGTCCTCACGGTCGAACGGTGTGATGAATGTGCTGTCCAGTTCATTAAAAATATGGTTGGATAAGGCATCACCCTTTAATTCCTGTTCCTTGATTCTTTTGTAAAAATCCGGGGCAGTTTCGTGATCGTAGTTCTGGATGAATTCAATCATAATTTCTGAAGCGACCAACATGACATCGGACATTTCTTTCAGAATGGGGAAGAACTTAGGTTCTTTTGGTGTAAAGTTGCTGAAGAAGGAATTGTTCATTGGAGTTGTATGTTTTATAATATGTTGCCAAACAGGTAGTAAATCAATGCTGCGATACCGGCGCTAACGGGAATCGTCAGTATCCAGGCAACCAATAATTTTCTGGTTACACCCCAGCGAACAGCAGATAGGCGTTTTACAGCGCCAACGCCGATGATGGCACCGGTAATGGTATGCGTCGTACTGACAGGAATCTTCAATGCTTCCGATAAATAAAGGGTCAGTGCACCGGCGGTTTCAGCAGCGACACCTTCGAGCGGCGTCACCTTCGTGATGCGCGTGCCCATGGTTTTAATGATTCTCCAACCACCGGACATGGTACCCAATGAAATGGCGGTAAAACAGGAGAAGGCAACCCAGTCCGGCATATCGCCGATGGAATGGATGCCCCAGTCAATACCCTTCTGCGTAAAGGCTGCATACAATGCCGCGGCTATGATGCCCATTACTTTCTGGGAGTCGTTCAGTCCGTGACCGATACTGAACAAGCCAGATGAAACAAGCTGAAGGCGTTTGAAGTAAGTATTGGCCTTGTGCGGGTTCATCTTTTTAAAGGTATGCAAAATCAGGATGGTCAGCAAGGAGGAAATGATTCCACCGATGAGCGGCGCCAAAACGATGAACGAGGCAATCTTAATGATTACGGGAGCTTTGATAGCTTCAAAACCGCTGGTTTCATAACCGCTGGCCATCATGGTGCTCATGATGGCTGCACCGGCAAAACCGCCGATTAAGGTATGCGAAGAAGAAGACGGTATCCCCAGCCACCAGGTAGCCAGATTCCAGATGATGGCGGCAACGATACCCGAGAAAATCACCGGCAGCGTGATGTATTGCTCGATGACCGATTTGGAAACCGTGTTGGCAATACCAAATTCACCAATGACATACTTGGCAATGAAAAACGCCAGGAAATTAAAAAAAGCAGCCCAAATAACCGCTCTGAAGGGCGTCAATACTTTCGTGGAAACAATCGTGGCAATGGAGTTGGCGGCATCATGAAAGCCGTTAATAAAGTCAAAAACCAGTGCCAGAACAATAATAGTGATGAGTAGGGTCATTGTTTTTCGGTTGTCTGTTGTAACAGTTGTTAAAATTTTGCGACAAATGTCGGAATTGCGTATTACAATCTTGTTACAAACTGGTGAAACCGACATGAAATACAAAATGTTCTTACGTAAAGTAGACCTGACAAACGTATTATAATCAAGTCTTCAAAAAAAATCCTATCTTTCAAAAAAACAGAGCACCTTCTTATGAAAAAAATCCGTCATAGCATCCTGCTGGTTTGCTTAGCCTTGACAACCAGCACTATTGCTCAAACCGTTGTACCGGGCACCTACCATAAACTGTATTCTCCAGATGGATCGTATGAATTTACTTTTTACCAAAAAGAAATACGACCTTCCATCAAGCAGCTATATTATTCGTTACGTTACAAGAACAAGCCTGTGGTATTGGATTCCGAATTGGGGGTCCAGATTCAAAATCAAACGTTCGAATCTGCTTTGGGAATACCCAACGATACCTGCAGAATATGGGGTGAGAACCTGAATTTTACGGGTGTTCAAAGGGATTCCTGTGACCAGACTTGGGAACCCGTTTATGGAGAACACGCACGTATTCGAAACCGATACAACGAAATGACTTTTTCATTCCTAAAGGGCGATTCTCAAAACCAAAAAACCACAGACGGTTATAACAAGAACAAAAGCTATTACATGAATGTAGTGGTTCGTGCGTATGATGAAGGAGTCGCATTCAGGTATCATTTTCCGGAACCCAGCAATGGTTTGTTTTTGCACATTACTGGTGAACAGACGCAGTTTGTCCTGCCTGAAGGCACTTTGGCATATTACGAGCCTTGGGCTCAAGGCCCCTACTCGTTACTTCCATTGAAAGACTGGAAAGGGGAGAGCGAACGACCGTTGGCTTTGGTTTTGAATAACGGCCTCCATGTAGCATTGGCCGAAGCTCAAATGGTTGATTTTGCACGCATGAAGTTCAGTCTTGATCCAAAATTGCCCAATACGCTTTTGGCAACACTGTACGGGAGCGTTGACGTAATTCCAGCCTATTCAACTCCGTGGCGAGTGATCATGGCCGGTGAAAAATCCACTGATTTGATTGAACATAAGGAAATTATTCTGAATCTGAATCCTGAAAATAAACTGCAAGATGTATCTTGGATCAAACCGGGCAAAACCATTCGGGTAGCCCGTCTGACACAGGCAGATGCTAAGAGTTTTGTTGATTTTGCCGCAGAACGCGGTTTGCAATACATTCACTTGGATGCGGGATGGTATGGTCCTGAAATGAAAATGAGCTCCTCCGCGCTTAAAGAAAGCGAAACCCGCGACCTGAACATACCGGAACTGGTGGAATATGCCTCTGCAAAAGGAATCGGCTTATGGCTTTATGTGAACCAACGTGCCTTGGTTCAGCAATTGGATTCCATTCTTCCGCTTTTTAAAAAATGGGGCATCAAAGGCATCAAATTTGGTTTCGTACAGGTAGGCGACCAATATTGGTCGACATGGTTGCATGAAGCGGTCAGAAAATGCGCCGATGCAGGGCTCATGGTCGATATCCACGATGAATACCGACCTACCGGGTTCAGCCGTACCTATCCAAACCTGATGACACAAGAAGGAATCAGAGGCAACGAAGAAATGCCTGATGCCGACCACAACACCATTCTACCCTTTACGCGTTTTCTGGCTGGGCCGGCAGACTACACCATCTGTTACTACAATCCGAGGATTAAGAATACACACGCCCATCAACTGGCCCTATCCGTCATTTATTACAGCCCGATTCAGTTCCTGTTTTGGTATGATACGCCATCCTTATACCATGGAGAGCCCGAAGTGGAGTTCTTCAAATATGTAAAAACGGTTTGGGACGATACCAAAATTATAAATGGTGAAATCGGCGAATACATCGCTGTCGCCCGCCGAAGCGGTAACGAATGGTTTGTAGGTGCAATTACAAACAAGCAAGCCAGAATGGTCACCATACCGATGTCTTTTCTGGAAAAGGGGAAGAAGTACACAATGATCCTGTATCAGGACGACGATACGGTTCAGACAAACACCAAGGTGGGCGTATCAGAAAAAACAGTCAATTCTAAATCGGTGCTCACCTTCGATTTGAAAGCAAGCGGTGGAGTTGCCTTGTACATACGGGAATAATCGAACCTTTTAAAAAGAGCGAAAAACGGGACTCGAACCCGCGACCCTCAGCTTGGGAAGCTGATGCTCTACCAACTGAGCTATTTTCGCAATTGAAATTTGGTGGCACAAAAGTACGAAATCTTTGAAAAAAATGGCAAAAGTGGTTGAAAAAATGATTTTGATGATGTAAATTGCGAGAACATATATGGAAAGCACTCTTTCATAGGTTTGTAACGCGACTGTAATACACGTTCATCACCTTTGCATCGTTAAAATCCATCCATTTATCACTTTCAATTATGGTACTAAAGGTAGACGCAGAACTTGACGCATTAAAAAAAGAAACCATCGAGATGTGGACACTGGTCTACAACCAGGTTCAACGGGCAGGTGAAGCAGTTCTGACATTGGACAAGGACCAAGCCAGACAAATTATTATGCGCGAACGCAGGGTCAATGCTTTCGAACTCAAAATCGACAGCGACGTGGAAGACATGATCGCACTTTATAATCCGGTAGCCGTACAATTGCGATTTGTGCTCGCCGTCCTTAAAATCAACACGAACCTGGAACGCATCGGCGATTTTGCCGAAGGCCTCGCCCGCTTCGTACTCGATTTCAGCGGCCCGGCGCTCGACCCTGAATTGGTTCGCAAACTCAGACTGGCCGAAATGATCGATCAGGTCAAGGAGATGCTTCAAACGCTATTTGACGCATTAGAAAAAGAAAATGTGGGCATTGCCACCAAGGTTCTTGAAATGGACCAGAAAGTGGACGATATCAACCATGCAAGCCTGTCCATCTTGACCGATTTCATCATTGAAAGCCCTGAAGCCAACGCTTCGGATGCATTACAGATGGTCAGCATTTTCAGGAAACTGGAACGCATCGGCGACCACTGCACCAACATGGCCGAAGAAATTGTTTTTTATCTGGATGCCAAGGTGTTGAAACACCAAGGTAAATTCAACAAAATTAAAAATGAGTAAAGCCCGGATTTTAGTCGTCGACGACGAAGAAGACTTGTGTGAGATTCTCCAATTCAACCTGGAAAGTGAAGGATACGAAGTAGAAACCGCCAATTCAGCCGAGGAAGCTCTGACTAAGGACCTGGCATCGTATAATTTGCTGATGCTCGACGTGATGATGGGTGAAATCTCCGGTTTTAAGATGGCTGGAATAATCCGAAAAAACGAGAAGCTGGCCAATCTGCCCATCATTTTCATCACCGCCAAAGACACCGAGAACGACATGCTGACCGGCTTCAACATTGGCGCAGACGATTACATATCAAAACCCTTTTCCATCCGTGAAGTGACCGTTCGGGTCAAGGCCATCCTTCGGCGCACGTTAGTTGCGGAACCCTCGGACAAAGACGCCATCCTTCAATTCGAAAATCTGAAAATCGATACTACCCGCAAGAAGGTTTTTCTGGATGAAGTCCCCGTGGATTTAACCAAGAAAGAACTGGAAATGCTGTTGCTATTGGTTTCCCACCCCGGCCGCGTTTATTCCCGCGAAGACATTCTGACAGCCGTTTGGTCGGACGATGTCTATGTGCTGGATCGCACCATCGACGTGAATATTACCCGATTGCGCAAGAAATTAGGCGATTTCGGCCAACACATCGTGACCAGACTCGGATACGGTTACTGTTTCGATTATAAATAAGAGGACCATGGCTGAATCCATTCGCACACCCTTCTTCAACTTCCATCGGAAACTTTTTTTGACCATCGTCTCGCTGTTCCTAATGTTCGTCCTGTTCGTCAGCATTTACCAGTATCGCCGCGAAAAAGCCTTTCGCGTCGCTTTGCTGACTGAGCAACTGCAGAGTTACAACAACCTTTTCTATGAAACAACCAACGAAAAAGGGGTGAGTGACAACAACATACGTAGCGTGATGGGTTTTCTTAAAGTCAGCGACCTGCGTGTCACCGTTATTGATTTCAGCGGAAATGTTCGGTATGATTCCGAAGCCAACCACCTCAAAAACCACTCGAACCGTCCGGAATTCAAAGGCGCCATGACTTTTGGCGAAGGCGTTTCCGTGCGTCGCCTTTCGGAAACGACAGGCAAGACGTTCTTTTATGCCGCAAAACGGTACCCCAATTACATCATTCGAAGCTCCAGACCTTACGACTCCCAGCTGAACAAACAACTTCAGGCCGATTACAGTTTCATCCTTTTCATAGCCACGATGATGGTGGTTATCTTGGTTTTACTGTACAATTCCACCAAACGCATGGGCAATACCATCGCGCAACTCCGTGATTTTGCGGAGACTGCCGATAAAAACCTCCCGTTGGACACCTCGCTGGATTTCCCCAAAAACGAATTGGGTGAGATTTCCCGCTACATCGTCGGTTTGTTTCAACGGCTGAAATCGACCCGAGACGACCTCTTAATGGAACGGGAAAAACTGATAAGTCACCTGCAATCCGCCAAAGAAGGCTTGGCCATCTTCACACCGGACAAAAAGGAGATCATTGCCAACAACCTATTTATTCAATACCTCAACCTGATTTCCGACATCCCCGCACAATCGGCCACCGCCATTTTCACCTTGCCGGAACTGGAAGACCTCAATCACCACATTCAGGAAATGCAGGGCATCCGCAATCCCGTTTCACCCCTTCAAAGACAATCGCTTCAGGTGGATAAGAACGGCAGAATATTTCTGATTCAAAGCATTCTATTTCAGGATAAAAGCTTTGAAATCAGCATCAACGACATCACTGCAAATGAGGAGGAGAACCGTCTGAAACGGCAGCTTACCCAGAACATCGCTCATGAGCTGAAAACGCCGGTCAGCAGCATTCAGGGCTATATGGAAACCATCCTGAACAACCCCGATCTACCCGCCGAAAAATTGCAATCCTTTGTACATCGGTCCTTTCTGCAAAGCAAACGGCTGAGTGAATTGCTGCGGGACATTTCTACATTGACCCGACTGGATGAGGCTCCAAAACTGATTGAAAAAGAAGAAGTGAACTTGTCACGCCTCATTCAGCAGATTTCAGGCGAAATGGAAACAGAAATCGTGGAAAGAAAGGTGTTGTTGAAAACCGACATCGACCCAGAGCTCACCATCAAAGGCAATACGTCCCTGCTGTATTCCATCTTTAGGAACCTGTTGGACAATGCCTTGGCCTATGCAGGGGATGAAGTGGAAATTGGTATCAATTGTTTTCGAAACGATCCCGACCGTTGCTATTTCAGTTTCTACGACACCGGCGTGGGCGTAGCCGAAGAACACCTGAACCGGATTTTCGACCGTTTTTACAGGGTCGATAAAGGCCGAATGCGCAAATTGGGCGGCACAGGGCTTGGATTGGCCATTGTCAAGAACGCTATCCAGCATCATGGAGGAACCATTTCAGCCAAAAACCGTCCAGAAGGTGGCTTGGAATTTGTTTTTTCGCTGATGAAATAATATTGTTCGGATACATCGCATTTATATCTATATTTACAGTTAGTTCATTCTCAATATGTTTTACAAAATCGGAACGCGTGAGTGAGCTACTCTGATAAACACACGGGTGAGAGTTTACATAAAAAATATGGTATGCATCCGTTGCAAAATGGTCGTTAAGTCCGAGTTGGAGAAACTCGGCCTTCATTATTCGTTTGTGGAATTGGGTGAAGCCTTGGTGGAGGAAGAGGCGACCAAAGAGCAACTGGTTGAACTAAACGAAGCACTCCTGAAAAACGGCCTTGAAATTCTGGAAGACAATAGGCTCATCTTAGTAGAGAAAATAAAGACCACCATCATAGAACTGGTTCATTACACGGACAATCAGATCAAAGTCAATCTTTCCAATTACCTGAGTACAAAACTCGGATACAATTACACTTATTTGGCCAATCTTTTTTCTGAGATAAAAGGCACCACCATCGAAAGTTACTACCTCAACCATAAAATCGAAAAAGTCAAGGAGCTGCTGGTTTACGACGAACTTAACCTCACTGAAATCGCCTTTAAGTTACATTACAGCAGCGTGGCGCACTTGTCCAATCAATTCAAGAAGATGACAGGTCTTACCCCTTCTCACTTCCGCAACCTCAAGTACAATCGAAGAAGCACGTTGGGTAACGTGTAAGACTTGATATGGGAATTTTGCAACTTATTCCCAAAGTTGTGTAAGGGATCCTGCATCAAACAAAAGCAACTTTGCATTGAACATTATTTATGCTGAATTCGTTCGCATAATGTATCGTTCAATGCTTTATTATTATGTATGCAATCAAAAAAAACAAAAGTATGAAAATGCCCTTTTTTCTAGTTTTATTCGCTCTCCTTTCGGTGAACCTTCAGGCGCAAAACAGGATTTCTATCGGCGCAAAAGCTGGACTAAACATTTCAAACATTTATGATTCAGAAGGAAACACCTATTCCGCAGATTCCAAAATGGGCTTTGCTGCCGGTGGTTTCTTACATGTGCCTATCGGCTCTTTCTTAGGAATACAACCAGAAGTCATGTTTTCTCAGAAGGGATATCAAACATCAGGCAGTGTACTCAGCTTGGATTACATCAAATCACGTACTTCGAACTACCTCGATATTCCGATTTTGTTTGCTTTCAAACCTCTTGGATTGGCAACCTTGTTGATCGGCCCGCAATATTCCTACCTGCTCAAACAGACAACCAATGTCGTTGTAGCAGGTGTAAGCACGACGGATGTTGAGAAATTCACGAATGATAATATCCTTAGAAACACCTTGGGTCTGGTCATTGGCGCTGATGTCAATCTTTTCCAATTTGTGATCAGTGGACGGGTAGCATGGGATTTATACGACAACAACGGTGATGGTACATCTACCACACCTCGATATAAGAATGTAAATGGTCAACTCACCCTAGGGTTCCGACTTTGATCGAATACAGGTTTTTAATAGTTATAATCACATTAATACACAACATTATGAATGCAGGAAATGTAGTTATCGGCTTAGTGGCCGGATTGGCCACAGGTGCTTTATTGGGCGTTTTATTCGCCCCGGACAAAGGTTACAAGACTCGTAAAAGAATTGGTCGTGAAGCCGAAAAAATCACAGACGACATGACCGACAAGTTCCAGGATTTCGTGGACAGCATCACGGACAAATTCGAAAAGGTAAAAGAAGACGTTACCAGTTTTGCCGAAAAGGCAAAGTCAACGGAAAAACAAGTCGAAAAAGACTTGAAAACAAGTAAGGTTTAATAGGTTTTAGGTTAAAAATGATCCTGTCAATTATAAAGTAATGGAAGACTACGCAAGGCTGTTCGAAACTCTTTTGGAAAGAGTTACCGACTATTTCAAAACCACTGTTGAGTTGGTAAAACTCAAAGCTGTTGAAAAAATTTCGGATCTGGGCGCTTCATTGATACCCAACGCCTTTATAATTGGCATCATCATTTCTGCCCTACTTTTCCTTAATATCGGTCTGGCACTTTGGCTGGGTGGTATTCTTGGAAACATGTACTATGGATTCTTGGCCGTCGGTGCTTTCCACGCTCTACTTGCTATCGCCTTTCGTCTTATCTTTTATAAAAGGCTCAAGCAGAAATTCAGTCGTCAGATTATTAAAGCACTTTTAAAATAGACCGATATGATAACGAATGCCGTAGAACTTACAGATGCCATTCAGAAACTGGAATCCGACAGGGTTGTTCAAGTGTTTCTGATGAAGCAGGAATTTGAGCATGTCTATGAAAGCATCAATCCATTGACGTTGATTCGGGATAATCTGGAAGAGTCACCCTCCACACATTTTCTTGGGAACAATATGATCAGCACTTCGGTTGGGTTGGCCACCGGCTATCTGATCAAAAAATGGATTATCGGCAAATCCGGCAATCCAATCAGGACCATGATCGGGTCGGCTGTGCAAATCGGAGCCATCAACTTGATGGCAAAATATCAAAGCGCAATTGAAATCGTTGGAAGGACGTTGCTGCAACTCCTGCTGCATAAAGAAAAAAAGAAACATGACGCTGTTTGAAAAGAACACTGAAATGCCCTTATACGCAAAACTGACCATCTACTTGATCGGTTTTATTGCGTTATTCTACATTTTATATCTCACGAGTGCCATTGTCGTACCCATTGTTTTTTCACTCCTGTTGGCGATCTTACTCAGTCCGGTCGTCGATTTTTTGGTACGTAAAAAATTTAATCGTGTCTTTGCCATTGTCATTTCTGTTTTACTCAGCCTGATACTCATTTCCGGGTTGATCGCTGTCATCGTCTATCAAATAAGCCAATTAACCGATTCATGGCCTCAATTGATTGTAAAAATCACTTCCATTATAAATCAAGCCATCAGCGAAGCTTCTACGGCATTGGGGGTAAATCCTTTGAAAATACACAAATGGATTGTTGAGTCTCAGAATGAACTGTTGAATTTCAATAGCTCGGCTCTGGGGCAGACACTGGTGGGTGTTGGGAGCGGCATTGCGATGTTTTTCCTTATTCCAGTCTATATCTTTTTAATCTTGCTATATCAGCCCATAATTATGGAATTCATCAATCAGATCTCGGGTGATGATAATAAGCTTCAGATCAAAGGCGTGGTCACCCAAACGAAAAAGGTGGTACAGCACTATTTGGGCGGATTATTGATTGAAGCGGGAATAATTGCACTTTTGGATATCGGTGCGCTCTTTGCGCTCGGAATCCAATATGCCATCTTACTTGGAATTATGGCAGCTTTGCTCAACATGATACCATACCTTGGAGGCATTGTCGGCGTTGGACTGCCCATGGCTGTAGCGTTGGCCACCAAAGATTCCGCTTGGTTTGCGGTCTATGTGATGGTCGCTTTCTATGTTATTCAATTGATTGACAACAATTACATCGTACCAAAGATCGTTGCATCCAAGGTAAAAATAAATGCGCTGTTCTCCATCATCGTCGTGTTTGCAGGAAATCAATTATGGGGCATTCCAGGCATGTTTCTATCCCTCCCTCTTTTGGCCATCATCAAACTGACCTGCGACAACTTCGAACCGTTGAAACCTTGGGGATTCTTGTTGGGCGACACCTTGAAACCGATGATTGTCATTAAACCGATTTTTAAGCGAAAGAAGAAACCATGAAGTCAATCAAAGTAATCGCATGGATACTCATCAGCATATTGCTCTTACTCCTCGCCATCGCTTTGTTCATTCAGATTCCCGCAGTCCAATTAAAAATTGCGAAGTACGCCACTTCCTGGATCACGGATAAAACGCACGGCAGGGTAGAAATAAAGGATTTTCGCATCAAGTTCCCGAAGACCATCGTCATCAGTGGTCTATATATGGAGGATTTGACCAAAGATACGTTGGCTTATGTCGGTCAGTTGAAAATAGACTTGACTTTCAGCGCCCTCCTACACCAAAAGGTTCAAATCCACTCCTTGAACCTGGAGGACGCTGTTGTCAAGATCAATAGGGCTTCAAAAGATTCCCTTTTCAATTATGAATACTTGATTTCGGCATTCAGCAGTGAGTCTGCTACTCCTAAGAAACCGTCTGCTCCATGGACCATCAACCTGAAAAAAGTTGGGTTGAACAACGTGCGCGTGAAGTTTGATGATTACCATCAAGGAACTCATCTGGCATATGGTCAGATGATGCTGGTGGCCACCGACTTGCAGTATTCGGCAGAAAAATCGGCCGTAAATGTCAAGAAATTCACCGCTGTCGATCAAAAAGGCTTTGCGATTAGGGAATTCAGGACCGTACTTCGGATGGATCCGCACCAGCTTTCGGCCAAAAAAACAAAGATCCAAACCTTGCATTCCAACTTTGAGGGCGATTTGTCCTTGGGTTTTGATTCGTTGAGCAGCCTGACTAAAAACCTATCCAAAGCGTTGGTCAACATTCGAGTAAAAAAATTGCTCATTCACAATTTGGACGTGCTGTATTTTATGCCAAAATTGGACAGCATTCCCTATTTCAAAAATAGGTTGTCATCCACTTCCTTTTCAGGAGAAATCTACGGGCCTGTAAACCATTTGACGGGCAAGGGCATTGATATTCGTGCTGGTAGCAGCACCCAATTAAGAGCTGACTTTACCATTATTGGCCTACCCAATTATCAATCTGCCACTTATGATTTCCCTTTCATCCGAATTCATTCCGGTCGAAAAGATTTGGAGCTGCTGGGCAACCTTTCTCAAACCATGGAATTGCCTGAAAATATGGATTTGGAAGTCATTATGAAGGGTAAACTCAAAGCGTTCAAGGCATCCGGAAATATAACCAGCAGCTTTGGAAACGGCCGCTTTACGGGTAGCCTCGACGAAAAGGAAAACTTCACGGCTGTAGTCGGCCTGGATCAATTCAATGTTGGCCGGTTGATGAAAAAAACAGACCTGATGGGAACGATGACTTTAGAAGCCAAGGCAAGTGGTCATGGTTTGGATATCAAGACGATTCGTTCGAAAATTGACGTCACCGCTTCGCAGTTCGACCTGAACAAGTATACCTACCACAACCTGATCATCCATGGGAACATCGCAGGAATGGGCTTTGACGGGTCCATCAAACTGAACGACGAGAACGCTGCTTTTGACTTCAAGGGCAAGGTCGATATGAACGATAAACAGGCTTTGGCACAATTCCGTCTTGACCTGAAGGGTGCTGATCTGAAAAAACTCCACTTGATGACCACCGATACCCGAATGGCGTTTTCCATCGTTGCCGATTTTCGGGGTGAGGTGCCCCGTCATTTGAACGGACAAGCCGTTCTAAAGGATATTTTGGTGATGCATGAAGGGGTAAAATATCCGTTGGATTCTATTTATCTGAAAACGGCCAACAAACCCGGTTCTAGCTCCATAGAGGCGCACAGCAAACTCATCGACCTCACGTATGAAGGTAGTCTTTTCCCCACGGAAATCGTTGGCGAAGTTCTTGCGTTCGTCCATCCGTATTTTGTCCTGCCGGGTCAGGGAACTTTGAAAACGTCGGGAACGACAGACTACTTCACATTCAATATCCAGTTGCACAACCACCCGTTGCTGTCCAACGTCTTCTTTCCCCTATTGAAAGAATTCAGACCCGGAGTGATTCAGGGCAGTTTCAACAATGCCAAAAAAGAATTGAAAGTAACCGCGGATATGGAAAAGATAACCTACGGTGCTATGACCGTCAACGGATTGGCATTGAATATCCATTCAGACCCCAAGGCTATCAGCTATAGCCTTTCCTGCAAGGAGTTGTACAATACGTCGATAAAGATGAACAAGATTGTGCTGGACGGGGAACTGGCCGACCAGCGCATTCTGGCCAATCTGTCTGCGTTTAAGGGGAATCAACAAAAACTTCTGGTTCATACAAAAATTCGGATGAACCAAAAGAATTACCAACTCAGCATCGACCCGGCCAGCATCAATCTAATGGGTGAGACTTGGTCGGTTGCCCCCGAAAATTACGTGGAGTTTGGCAAGCAAGGTTTCCTGATACATCATTTATATTTGGAAAATAGCGGGAAACAGGTGTGGATCACTTCCGCTCACGATCGATTCAACGACGACCTCAGCCTAAAGGTAAACCAATTCAAACTGGATGACATTTCCAGGATTATGGAGCAGGATACCAGCTTTGTCAAAGGCGTGTTGAATGGCGACATTCTGTTGAAACGGACGGGCAACACCTACGGAATTATTGCTGATGCTAAACTAGACAACCTGATTGTCAAAAACATACCCATTGGAAATGTAACCTTGAATGCTTCAAGCGCCATCAATGGACGATTTGACCTGGAAGCTGCTTTATCAGGAAAGGCGAATCATTTGACGGCCAAAGGATTTTATGCACCCAACGCCGGTGCGCAAACCATCAACCTGAACGCCGATATACAATCGCTTTCCCTGGAAACGGTGAAAGCCTTTTCATTCGGAGCATTAAAGGAAGCGTCGGGCAACCTGAGCGGTCATTTCAACGTTGGAGGCAACCTGGCCAAACCGGAAGTGACGGGCGAACTGACTTTCGACAACGCCCTCATCAATCCGGCCTTTCTGAACAGTCGGCTGGGCTTGAAGCACGAACGCATCCTGCTTGAAAAAGACGGTGTCCATTTCAACCATTTCACCATGCTGGACAATAAAAATCATCCGGCCACCATCGATGGCTCGGTATTGATGACCCAATTCAGCAACCCGGTTTTGTCTTTACGAATCGACACCAAGGACTTCCTGTTGTTCAATACTAGTCCCAAAGACAATGCTCAGTTCTATGGTAAAATGCTTATTGATAGCAGAATTGACATTCATGGGCCTTTGAGTCTTCCTGTGGTCAATGCTCGTGTCAAGTTGAAGAAAGGCTCCAACATGACGTTTGCGATGCCTGCAGAAACATTTAATACCGATAGAGGCGAAGATGTGGTGGAGTTTGTGGATACCATCAAAGAAAAATCCATTCTGTTCAGAACCGTAAAAAAGGTAACACCTAAAAGCAGCTTGAAAGGATTCGATGTTTCCTCCATTATTGAAATAGATGAACAAGCCTCCATCAAACTGTTGATAGATCCTGCATCCAGTGATTCATTGGTCGTGAAAGGCGAAGCGGCCCTCAGTTTCTCACTGGACCGAAGCGGAAAAATGAGTCTTACAGGAACCTATCTGTTGAAGCAAGGCGATTATCTGCTTTCGCTGGAATCCTTGGTGAAAAGGAAGTTCAAAATAGAAACGGGCAGTACCATCATCTGGTACGGAGACCCAATGAGTGCCATTATTTCGATCAATGCCATTTATACGGTCAATGCATTGCCCATCGACCTGATTGCAGATCAAATGAGCACGACGACCGGCATCACCTACAAACAACGATACCCCTTCCTGGTTTATCTGAAATTGAGCGGCAACATTCAGAAACCGGACATCAGTTTTGAGATTAGACTTCGTCCAGAAGACAGGGGGATTATGGACGGTGTGGTTCAGGCAAAGCTTAACATGCTGAATGAAAATCCGTCGGATCTGAACAAGCAAGTCTTCGCTTTGTTGGTACTGGGTCGGTTTATTCAGGATAATCCCTTTCAAACCGAATCAACCGGACTGGCATCTGCAGCACGCACCACCGTGGGCACATTATTGTCGTCCCAATTGAATCAATGGAGTTCCAAATTGGTACCCGGTGTTGAAATGAATTTTGACATTCAATCGTACGAAGACTATCAATCCGGAAAGGCACAGGGAAGATCTCAGCTGAACCTGGGCGTCAAGAAGCAACTTTTCAATGAACGGCTTAGTGTCCAGGTAGGCGGAAAGATCGATATGGAAGGTGAAAGAGCCAAACAGAATTCAGTCAGCGACCTAGCCAGCGATGTCTCCATCGAATACAAGCTTACAAAAAATGAGCGCTTCCGCCTCAAAGGTTTCCGTCAAAATTTATTTGAAGGTGCCATCGAAGGCCAGTTGGTTGAAACTGGTGTCGGCTTGATTTTTGTCCGGGATTTCAATTCATGGCATAAAAAATAAGTCGCATGAAGAAACTACTCTACCTATATGCCCTATTGTCACTGACTGCCTGCAGCGGCCTGAGGACAGTACCCGATGACGACAAATTGTATACCGGGGCCGAAATCACGTTGGAATCGACCGATCACATTCCAACTAAGAAGTTCCTCAAAGACAGGGCGAAATTGGTGGTGCGGCCGGTTCCGAATCAATCCTTTTTCGGGCTGAGGCCACGGTTGTCCTTACCGAATTTCAAATGGTTGCGAAATTACAAAGAAGCGCCGGTCCTGATGAGCAGTGTTCGGCCAGAGGCTACGACCAAGATCATTGACGCCCTGTTTTTCAACAATGGCATCTTTAACAGCTTCACAGAGTACAAGATTGTCGAAAAAAAGCACACGGCCAAAGTGGTTTATACCTGCCACATTCACAAACCCTACACGCTGAAGGACTTGATCTTTTCGATTTCGGATGACAGCATTGCCTCCATCATTCGCTCTGAAAACAAGCATTCGTTGGTTAAAACAGGCGATACCTATCAATTGGACATGCTCAAATTGGAACGAATCCGCCTGGATGCCGTTCTGAAGGACAAAGGCTACTTTTATTTCAGCCCGGATTATTTGCTGTACAAAGCAGACAGTTCGAACGGCAACGGAACCGTTTCCTTGAAACTGACGTTGAAGGACAGCATACCAAAAAATGCCCTGTTGCCGTATCGCATCCATGATGTCTTTATCGATCAGGACTATTCGCTGAATTCAGACACCATCATCCGTACAAAGGACACAATGAACGTAGAAAACTACGTCTTTTTGGGTCAAAAATACAACCAGCAAGTGCGTCCAAAAGTGCTGCTAAAATCTGTTTTCCTGAAAAAAGGCGATTTGTATACCCGAAAAAATCACGACCGCACACTGAACGGCCTGATGTCTTTAGGCAATTACAAATTCGTACGGGTCAAGTTCGAGGATTTTGAACAGAAAGATTCAGGAGCGCTGAACGCGACCATCCTGATGACACCGTTCCCAAAATACACGTTCAGTGCAGAAATCGACATGATTTCCAAATCGAATGGCTATACGGGACCACGGCTCCAATTGAGTTTACTGAGCAGAAATTTGTTTCGGTATGCTGAACTCATCAAGTTCAACCTATCAGGCTCCTACGAAGCGCAATGGGGGCAGACCAATTTGTTTTCATACGCCTATGCACCCCAACTGGAGTTGAATGTTCCAGGTTTGCTGCTCCCGTTCAGAATACCCGGATTCCAGAACGCGAATTCGTTTAAAACTCACTTCTCGCTGTCTTACAATTACCTGAAAAGAGTCAACTATTTTGACATGCGCACGTTTCAAATCATAGCAGGTTACCAATGGAAACCTGCTACCTACCAAGAACTTGAATTGAATCCCATACAGGTTTCGTATACCTCGTTGGCCAACCAGTCCGCAACATTCACCGCCTTGCTGGCATCTAATCCCTTCCTCAAAAAGAGCTACGAAGAACAATTCATAGCCGGCGGAAGTTTTTCCTTCACCTTCGACGACCAACCGGGCTCCTTTCGAAAAATGCAGCATTATGTCCGTTTTGCGGCAGAAACCGCCGGTAATTTATTCTCCTTGGTTAACGGCAAATCCACGACCATTTTGGGCTCCACGTATGCACAGTTTTCTAAGCTTAGTGTCGATGGCCGATTGTATTATACGTTTGCCGACAAAAACAAGATGGTATTGAGATTGTTTGCAGGAGCAGGCGTACCCTACGGAAACTCGTCCGTTCTGCCCTATTCGAAACAATTCTTCAGTGGCGGGCCAAACAGCATTCGTGCATTCGCCATCAATTCCTTAGGGCCGGGTACCTACCATCAAAATGACAGTACGGAGAGCTTTTTGCAGTTGGGTGGTGACATCAAACTGGAAACAAACGCCGAATACAGGTTCACTATTTACAAATTCCTGAAAGGAGCTTTCTTCCTGGATGCAGGAAACTGTTGGCTTATACATGTCAACAATGCACTTGGAATCCAACCTTTCTCCTCCAATTTCTTGGATGAATTGGCTGTCGGTGCCGGTTTTGGATTACGGATGGATGTTTCGTTCTTCATATTGCGGTTTGACTTGGCAACACCGCTCCGCAAACCGTGGCTCACCGGTCCTAACAAATGGGTGCTCAATCAAACCGACTTGTTGAGTTCCTCCTGGAGAAAAGAAAATTTAATATTGAATGTCGCCATTGGGTATCCCTTTTGAACCCCTTGAAGAATGTAGGAATTATGTAATCTTTTATGAGAAAAATGTAACATCAAAGAGCCCATTTCCACCTACTTTGTTGCATAAAAGAAATACAAATGAACAACTACAGAAAAGTCCTGATTGCGCTGGACTACGACAAAAGCGCCAAAAAAGTAGCCGATGCAGGATTCACATTGGCCAGCTCCATGGGAGCAACAATCACACTGATGCACGCCATTGCAGATCCGGTCTATTATTCAAATACCGAGTATTCACCCATCACAGGTTTCACAGGTTTTACCATGTTGAACCCATTGATTGATGCAGATCCGGATGGTCTAAAAAAGGCAACCCTGAAATTTTTGGAAAAATTCAAAATGGACCTTGGCGATGAAACCATCGAAACAATCGTTGGAGATGGTGATTCTGCCGAAGCCATTTTAAAAACAGCCAAAAAAATCCATGCGGATATCATCGTCATTGGATCGCACAGTCGAAAATGGCTGGAAAACATACTTTTGGGCAGCATTACTGAAAAGGTTTTGAGGAACAGCACCATTCCTTTGTTTATTGTTCCTATTAGAAAGCCTGCCTGATAATTTATAAAGCCAGGATGAACGGATTGCGGTTTATTTTGACTTAATTTGTAAACCTTCTCTTTTGAAAAAAAACCGCATGTCTCCTTCTAAAAATAACTTGTTGGCTCCTTCCAAAGAGAAGAATTTTATGCCCACTGCCGCTCATTTCCCGATAGTGGGCATTGGCGCATCTGCCGGTGGCCTCGAGGCTTTTGAGCAATTCTTTGGAAATTTGCCTGAAAATAGTGGTATGGCTTTTGTGGTCATCCAACATTTGGATCCTACACGAAAAGGGATTTTACCCGAATTATTGCAGCGGGTCACCAAAATGAACGTATTTCAGGTAAAAGACCGTACGACCGTAAAACCAAACTGCCTGTATGTGATTCCTCCGAATAAAAGCATGTCCATCCTTCATGGAGTGCTTCATCTGTTCAATCCCATTGAGGAACGAGGCATGCGCCTTCCCATCAATTATTTTTTTACTGCGCTGGCCGAAGACCAACATGAAAACGCCATCGGGGTCATTCTCTCCGGAATGGGTTCTGACGGCAGTGAAGGTGTACGGAACATTAAAGACAGCAACGGCATCGTTTTGGTACAGGATCCCGGCACCGCAAAATTCGACAGTATGCCCCGAAACGCCATCGATTCAGTGTCAGTTGACATCATAGCACCTCCGGCAGAGCTACCCGCAAGACTCCTTGCACTACTCAAGCATACGGTCTCGATCCCAAAGATTCCGGATGAAGATCATCAACTCCAAAGCGCCCTTGAAAAAATACTGATTTTGCTTCGCCACCGTACCGGAAATGACTTTTCTTTGTACAAACGAAATACGATATATCGCCGAATTGAAAGACGGATGCATGTTCACAAAATTGAAAAAATAAATGCCTACGTCCAATTCCTGCAGGAAAATCCAAAAGAGATCGACATCCTTTTCAAAGAATTGCTGATAGGCGTCACCAATTTCTTTCGCGACACCGCCGTTTGGGAGAAGTTAAAAGATACGATTCTGCCAGCACTGATATCCAAACAATCGGACAGTACGGTTCTACGGGCATGGATTCCAGCCTGTTCTACCGGAGAAGAAGCCTATTCGTTAGCCATCATCTTTAAAGAAGTCGTTGAAAAGCTGAATCCTCATGGGAATATTTCGTTGCAAATCTTTGCTACCGATTTGGATAATGATGCCATTGATGCCGCCCGAAAAGGTATTTTCACATCAAGTATTAAATCGGAAGTCTCTCCTACCCGGTTGAATCGGTTCTTCACATCCATCGAAACCGGTTATCAAATCAATACGGAAATCAGGGAAATGATCATTTTTGCGCAGCACAACATCATCATGCATCCACCTTTCAGCAAAATCCATCTGCTTTCGTGCAGAAACCTGCTGATTTATCTGGACAATGAATTGCAACGCAAATTAATTGCCCTGTTTTACTATAGCATCAACCAAGCTGGCATTCTAATCCTTGGAAGTGCTGAAACACTTGGTTCACAAGCATCCTTGTTCATCCCAATTGATTCCAAACTGAAAATATACAAACGATCCTCTACCATTCTCTCACCGGAGTTGTATGATTTCCCTTCCTCTTTTTCCAAAACTCAACCCGCTCCTATGGAAAAACTAGAACCTGTCAAATCCACTCAGAACCTGCAGACTATGGCAGACCAACTGCTTCTGCACTCCTTTTCACCTCCTGGAGTGTTGGTCAACGAAAACGGAGATATCCTGTACATCAGCGGGCGTACTGGAAAATACCTGGAGCCCTCCGTCGGCAAGGCGAATCTGAATATTTTTGCCATGCTGCGGGAAGGCTTGCGAAACGATTTTCCCATCGCCTTTAGGAAAGCACTTAAGACGAATGATCCCATTCAAATGCATCATGTCAAGGTAGAAACCAACGATGGGTCCAACGTCATCAATGTGACCATTCAACGAATTGACAAGCCACAACCCTTGTCCGGAATGATCATGATCATTTTTACGGAAATACAAGGCATCTCAAGCCAAATTTTACCTAAGGACAAAGGTAAAAAGGCAAACGACACCGATCAGTCCCGAATGGAATTCGAGCTTAGAATGGCACGCGAACAACATCAAAACATGCTCGAAGAAATGCAGACTTCACAGGAAGAGCTGAAATCCACCAATGAAGAATTGCAGTCCACCAACGAAGAGTTGCAATCCACCAACGAAGAGCTCACCACTTCGAAAGAGGAAATGCAGAGCATGAACGAAGAGCTTCAAACGGTGAATGCCGAATTGCAATCGAAAGTGGATGAGTTCTCCAGGGTAAACAACGATATGAAGAACCTGCTCAACAGCACCGACATCGCCACCTTGTTTCTGGATAAAAATCTGAATATTCGTAGATACACCAACGAAGCAACCAAAATATTCAAGCTGATCAAGGGTGACGTCGGTCGTCCTTTCACCGATTTGGTGACCGACCTGATTTATCCCGAGCTTTCTGCGGATGCCATTGAAGTTTTACGTTCGCTCATATTGATCGAAAAGCAGATTCCCTCCCGGGATGGGCGTTGGTTTTCCATTCGGGTCATGCCTTACCGTACCTACGATGACAGAATCGACGGCTTAGTCATCACCTTCATCAACCATACCGACATCAAGCAAGTGGAAATAAAACTGCATGAAACAGAGCATATCCACAAATTGCTCCTGAGTGCATCCTCCGATAGCATCATCCGCCTGTCTTCCGAATTGAAAATAATGGAATTCAACCCTATTGCTGAACACTATTTTGGAAAAACAGCGTCGGAGGTGATAGAAAAGTCCTTTGTCAGTCAGTTTATTCCTGAACAAATGCGCCAGAATACTGAAAAAGAGTTGACCGCCCTGTTGAAAAAAGGCAGCCTTTCAAATTACAGAATGAAAGTCATCACCGCCAACGGCAGATCCTCCGAAGTGGATTGGTCTGTTCAGATTGTGTTCAATAACAAACAGGAACCCGAAGGAATGTTTTTGCTGACTCATTACACCATCAAGCCATGAATAAAGAAGAACTTGAAATGACGGACGCTCAGTTGCTACGTCATAAAGCGGAAGAAAAATTAGTTGAAAAGAGTAAAGCAACGAGCATTCCCAAACAGGAAACCGATGTCAAGAGGTTGCTTCATGAATTGCAGGTTCATCAGATCGAGTTGGAAATGCAGAATGAAGAGTTGCGTCGTGCCAATGAGATAGCTGAAACGGCACTTCGAAAATTCACGTTGTTATACGACTTCGCTCCCTTGGGATATTTCACGCTGAATCATACCGGCAGCATTCAGGATCTGAACTTCACAGGTGCCGAGATGCTGAGAGACAAACGTTTTAGCCTGGTTAACAGCAACTTTAAATTATTCGTTTCTGAAGAATCCTTACCGGTCTTCAACGAATTCTTTTGGCAGATCTTCAAAACGAATGCCAAACAAAGCTGCAAAATATGGCTGGGTTACGACAAACACATGCTTTGTCCCGTTTATATAGAGGGTATTGTCATCGAAGACGAACAAAATTGCCTGTTGTCTGTACTGGATATTTCAGATGCCTTCAAATACGGAGAAATACTAGAGAATACTGGTTTGAATACCTGAAAGTATGGATTTGACGCAATAATTAAATAGAAACTTTTCAGGATTTCTGTCATATTCAATTTTACCTATACGTACTTCTTTGCCAGGCAAGGGGTTTGAATTAAAAACCTTGAAATTCAAAACCATCGATAGAAATCGTTCACTTAGGGCGTTGCTCTTGTCTGTTTTCTTATTCATTACAGCAATCTTCAAATGATGATAGAGAAGCGTCATGCTCCCCTTGGCTTTTAAGTCATTCGCCGTGAAGAAAAAATTCATGCTTTCAATTTCGCCGGAAGTGACCTTCATAAAAACATTGTTGCTGAGTAACGGATTCAGGCTGTTGGCAGGCATGTGAGATAGCCTTGCCTTCACCGTAAAAGTGTTTAATCGGTCATAGAGTTTTGCATCCAGTAAAACGTTGAACCTTCCCTTTCCCATTAAAAGTGCATCGCCTTTAAGAATCAACGAAGCATTCCTTTTTTTATACATCTTGTCATTGGTTACGTTGTAAAGCGTGGCATCAATTTGCTTGAAGCAGATATATCCTTCATGATTTGCCTTTGGAACACGTTCAATGTAGGTGATATCTCCGTTTTTTACATGGATGGAGTCTAAGTTAAGGGAAACGGGGCAGAGGTACATCATCTTCTGAAAGACTGGTTTTACGACATGTAGCTTTTCTTTTCTGTTATCACGGAATACAATCAGGTTCAAGCTGTCAATCTCAATGCCGGAGCTGCCCAACCGATTCGATTTAAAAAAGTCTTCCACTGAAAATCCACCTGCAACAATGTTTGACAGGCGACCGTCCATGCGATCCGTCGCAAATCGATGAAGTTCGGCAAAACGTTTTTTGGAATAGTTTGGATGGATCACTACTTCCTTGACGGATAATTTTCCAGGTTTACACTTGTAATCGACGCCCTTTAATTTATAGGTGTACATGCTGTCTTTGGACAGGGTCTGAAATCCATCTGCTTTGAAATCAACTCTTTTTATAAGATGGATGGACAGGGTATCGCGTTTCTCGATTTTAAGATCGTACATGATCAGGGCACCAGATTGCAGGTCATATGCTTTTTTAAGTGCAGGTTCTTCAAGTCCGAAATCAATTTTCTTCAAAACGATTCGTCCTAATCGTAGATTCATTGGCATAATCGAAGGCTTAGCCTTTTTTTCTGAATGCGGCAGTTGTCCGAAAATACTGATTTCTGAAACGCTTAGTTTCCTGATTGCGATGTTCTTTTGGAACAACAAACTGAACACGTTTATTCCTTGAATCCTGATGCCAGTGACTCGTCCGGATAATTTTCGGTCATTCTTCTTTGTATTGGTCAGAAGGATACTATCCAGCTTAATCTCAGAGGTGATGAGCCGCAGATGGATGTGACCAGCCTTAATCCGGTATTTCTCATTCTTCTCGTTGAAAGCCGTTTCTAGTCGGTTTTTCAACCAAGGTTCAACGAACAAAGTTGTGGAAAGTTTCAGGATTAAAACCATCCCAATCACAGACAGTATGCATAGCAGCAAGGTTTTCCTTTTCATGAACTTTACAAATAGAGAATAAAAGTACTTGTATCTGTTTTAAATCCTTTACACAATTTCAGCAAAGAATTGCAAAATACTTACCTCTCAAGATAAAAACGAATCGTCGACCTGCACTAGGACATGCTTGAAATCTGGAATTGGAAATGGGTTGGCAATGTGTGAATAATGTAACTCTTTGTTAGAATTGTATAAAGTCTGCAGCACTTGTCTGGTATACTTTTGATAATTAACCTGAGTTATTAACAAACCCTAAAAAAAATTACTAATATGAAACAACTTTTATTGTTATCTCTTTGCCTTGCTGGTGCCGTTACAGGCGTTACAGCACAAGACACTCAAACAGTTGAAACCAAGACCACCCAAACAACCGAAACGGTTGAGACGGTGACTCCAGTACCTGACGTTTGCGGACACATTGATGTCTCGCATTTCTCTTTCGGCATAAAGACCGGTGTCAATTATTTTACCATGTCACCGCCCTCACCGACACTTTATGACAAATTCAATCTTGGAGTCGGTGGTATGATTGATTATACTATCAATCCGATGTTTGGATTTGGTTTGGAATACATGTTCAATGATTTTACAAGACCGTATACCGATATCAGTGGAGATGGTCGGATAAAAGGCACTACGAATGATCTCATCGCTTATGGCTCCGTCAATCTGAGCAATATTTTGGCACCCTTCAGAACAGGATTTGGGAGAAACTTCAATTTGTATGGAGATATAGGTGGTGGTGTGGCAATCTACACGACTCAAGTGAATTGGACCATTCCCTATCTTGCCAACAACAAACCGATCGCAGTTACCAAATTTGGTCTAAATGCAGAATTTACACTGAGCGATGCGTTCAACCTTTGTTTTGAAGGTCAATACCATCTATATGATGCCACTCGTATGGGTGCGGGTACCTCCACCCGCAACAACAATGCATTGATGGCAACCATAGGCTTACGTTACAAATTTGCCAACAGCGTGCTTAAACATGCCCGTAACATCAGCCTTTGCGAATATTCACCCAGGCCTGCACCGGTCATTGTCAACAACACAACCGTTGTCAAAGGTGACACCCAGGCAACACTGGACCGTCTGAGCGCCAGTGAAAGAGAAAAAGCAGAACTACAGCGCAAGGTGCAGAGAATGCAGGAAGATGCAGCGAATGCATCCACTCAGAATGCCTTAGCCGCTCAAAATGCAAACAATAAGAATATAAATGATAAAAATGCCTTAGCCATGCAGAATGCAAATGCTCAAAGTGAACTGGCCACTCAAAATGCAAACCTGAAACATAAGGTCGACAACATGGAAGAAAATGCTAAAAATACAAATCTGACCACAGAAAATTCAGCACTTCAACTAAAATTGCAGAAGATGGAAGCCGACATTAGACAACTGGAAAAACAAAAAGAAGGCAAGGTCAACGTTTCATTCGATAATATTGAATTCAGAACCGCCTCGAACGAACTGACACCGACATCAACCCAGATTCTGGATCAGATTGCAAGCATTTTGATCAACAATGCCTATTGGAACAAACTCAGAGTTATCGGTCATACGGATAGTGTTGGCTCAAACGCATATAATCAACGGTTATCCGAATCACGCGCACTTGCCGTCAAGGATTATTTGTTGTTCAAAGGCATCC
>Ga0209429_10000198_pt1 | contig 44015 bp, 50 predicted proteins | sample BarGraNGADG00212_3_FD_184493 | JGI IMG/M metagenome (GOLD analysis project Ga0209429, IMG submission 184493) | Arctic peat soil microbial communities from Barrow, Alaska - Barrow Graham LP Ref core NGADG0004-212 (SPAdes) (version 2) | ecosystem: Environmental > Terrestrial > Soil > Wetlands >... | reverse complement strand
GGCACGGCTGACCTGGAGCTCGAGGATCTCGGCCTCGGTCAGGTTGAAGTAGAAGTTCTCGGTGCACGAGACGTTGTCGCAGTCCTTGTAGGTGACGGTCTTCTTGAGCATGTGAGGTCCTTTGTTTTGAAGTGGGCGAAAAGAAAAGGAACCCTACGCTTTTTAGGGCATAGGGTTCCTCGACAACCTGCGGGGGCAGATGGATCTGGGAGGTCAGTCCTCCGTCGAGTCCGTTTCCGACTCGAGGACGAGCATCGCTCCCTCGACCTGAGCGTGGTTCCGCAGGGCGGACAGGGCGACGACGCTGAGGGCGCCGGCGACTGCCGCTCCGAGGTACTTCACGGGGCGAGAGGTGATGATCGACCGGAGACGGCTGGGGGTCTCGACGATGATGACGGGTTCCTGCTGGTCCATGGTGGGTCCTTTCGTAGGGGATGTCATTATGAGCCGTGTGTTTCTTGCGAGGACTACGAGCAGTCACTCACGCATGCATCGGAGAGTTCAGTGAAACGCCTTGTAGTAGTTCGCTTCCGGAGCGCGAATATACCCCAGCGAGAGACAGGGTTTGCCGTCCTTAGCCAGCGTCGTGGTGATGTGGAGCTCGAGCAGGTGGTCAGACGACCAGCCAAGTTCCTCGCCGATCGTGGTTCCATCGAGACCGAGGAGATCCCAGAACTCGTTCAGGGACGCGTACCCATCGTCGAGGATCTGCTTGTTGAGGTCGTTCCTGGCCCCGTGAAGCTTCTCCATGCTGGTCGTGAAGTACCGACCAGATATGGCGTCATAGCAGACGACGTCCTGGGTGTCCGTGATGACGATCTCGGTGGTTGTCGGCGGGTTCCGAGTGACTTGGTCCTGGGCGACAGCGTCCCGGACCTTCTCCTCCTTCTTCTTGCCGATGGTCTCAGTGACCTTGTCCTTGTACTCCGAGAACGCCTTCTCAGAGAGCGAATATGCGCCAGCGAGTGCTGCTGCGCGTCGTCCGCCGATGTGGTTCGCGCCGATGGTGCACGCGACCGTAAGGACACCCATCCCGACTGCGGGCATGAAGAGTGGCCATACAATCCTGACCTTCTCCTTGACGGTGAGTTCCGCGGGCCCACTGATGGGGTGCCCATGACGGATCTCCTCGCGGGATATGGCACGAGATGCCTTGGCGCCAGCGTTGGCCGCAAAGAGTCCCGTGGTGATCGTCCCTGCGACTGCGACAGCGGTGAGGATTGCCGGCGCGTTGTGCTTGACCACGAGTTGCGTGGCCTTGATGATGCTACCGATCTGCATCGATCCTCCTTTCAAGAGGCTCAGAAAAAAGATGAGAACAGGTAACTGGCCCAACTAAAGTCAGTTCGTTAAGCGTCTGTTTTTTCCGTGGCGCCACACTGGGCAGGGTTCGGACCTGCGCATTCGTGTCTCAGTACCCTTGCGGGTCTATTCTCATTATGACCCGTGTGTTTACTGCGAGGGCGCGCCAGCCTTCTGGTCGAGAGCAACCAGCGCCTTGTAGAGCACCGGCCACTTCTTCTGGAGTTCCCTCTTCTGCTGAGCGTGGTAGTTCGGGTTGATGCCGGCAAACCGCCACGCGTCCAAGACATGCTGGATGGCGTTGAGCAAGGCAATCTCAGCCTCAGTGTCGTCCATGGTACTACCTTTCGGGTTGGGTCGTGCAGAAAAGAAAGGAGACCTTGTTAGGGGTCTCCAGTCTGTCTAGCCCTTGCGGATCTCGCGGACGAACACCCAGATGAGCCAGAGGCCTCCGGTGATGACCGTGAGAACACAGTCAACCAGGAAGCGGAAGAGGCCGTATTTTTGGTTGTTCATGAGATTTCCTTTCGGAGTAGGGTCATGTCATTAAGACCCATGTGTTTCGTGCGAAGAAAAACGAAAGGCTACCTTTTTAGGGGTAGCCAGACGTTCTAGTCCTCCGGGTTCAGAGGGACGACGGTGAGGTCGGGTCCGTGCTTCCGGAGCTTACGCGCCGCGATCTTGTCCTTGACGGAGCTCACCACACCGACAGCGCCGAGGCCGACGACGAACAAGACGGGGACCGCGAGTGCGGCACCGATCTGGATCGCGGCGGACGTGAGCTGCTGCTTGGTGGTGGGGGAGTCTTGGAGCAAGACAACGGTGACGGGCTCCTGAGGCTGGTTCTCGGTCACGGTAGTGTCCTTTCAAAGCGTAGGGGATGTCATTATGAGCCATGTGATTCTTGCGGACAAAAAATGAAGACCCCAGCGTTCAGGAACTAGAGGCGATCTTGATGGTGAATCGATCAAGCGTAGTCCAAAACATTCTGGGGCTCTCCATTTGAAGATGGATTCTTACAATCGGCGACAAGGGTGTCACGGACGGTTTACGTTCCATTCTTCATTAAGACCCATGTAATTCTTGCGAGCAAAAAGTGAAGAGCCGTATCTTTGCAATCGGATGCAGTATCAGCCACTCTCAGGAGTTGGGCGGGTACAAGATATGGGTCTTCATTAAGCGCCATGTAAATCCTGCGACAAAAAGAGAAGACCCCAGGAACTTCGGCGGTCGGGACAGTTAAGCCTGCCGATCGCTTACCCATTCCTGGGGCCTTCAGATTTGATCGCCCTAACGGCGGGATCGATAGATCCACTTGGCCGCCCACGCGATGATGAGCACGGGGAGCAGCATGAGCGCCACAAGGATGGTGACGGACAGGCCGGCCTTGGCTGCATCGGATGGGCGAATGTTGTTTGTCATTTCGGTTCCGTTCTGTTGAGGGGGTGTCATTATGACCCATGTATCCCTCGCGAAAAGAAAGAGCCCTTGTTGGGGGCTCAGTCTCAGGAGACGGACACGATCTTGTAGGTGTAGTACACACCGAGGAGGTGCCTCGTGATCTCGATCTTGATGTCGCCGTTGGGCGCGAACCGCAGCAACTCCTTGATGGATGGCCGGTGCTTGTAGTAGCGCTGGTAGTCCTCGTGGGAGTGGAAGTGGTGTACGCCGGGGGCGAACTTCAAGACCTTGAGCGAAGTGGTCTTCGACATGGTATTCCTTTGTTAGAGGGGGTGGTCTCATTAAAGCCCATGTAGTTCTCGCGAGTTGTTTTGTTCCACGGATTTGACCCCCTCGGGAAAATTTTACAACCCATGTAGAACGTAGAGGCCATGTGGGTTTTTAGGTCCACACATGGCCTCTACGTTCTGAGGGTCTTGCTGGTTAGCGCGGGTTCTTCGGCTTGGGCGAGAAGCCCAGCGACTTGGTCGTGATGATTCCACGGCCCACACCCTCGAACAGGAGGATGAGGACGACGGAACCGACAGACGCGGCAGCGGCGATCAGGCCGTCTTTGCTCACGCGATTGCGGGGCTCCTGGGAGTCCTTCATCTTGTAGAGCTTGACGAGCTGGTCGACCGTTTTCGTGTACTCATCGGAGCCGTCGGTCGCACCTTTGAGGAAGGCGTGGGCGTCGTGGATGGCATCGTCGAGGTCGTCAGGGACTGGCTTCTTGCGTTTGAACATGGGCTCTCCTTTCAAGAGGGTCTCACTATGACCCATGTATCTCCCGCGTCAGAGGGGAGGCACGACCTTGAGGCAGATCTCCGGCTTCTGGATCAACAAGGAGAGAGGGCCGTTGAAGACGAGACTGGGGGGCACCTCCGGGTTACCGGAAGTCAGGACCTCCCCGTCGTACTTGGCGTCGCTCTTGTTGTAGGCAGAAGTTGAGATGCTCAGAAGGGCACCGAGGAAGACGTCAATCACTGTGATGGTGCCAATCACCTGCTCACCCGCGGGAAGGCCCCAGATCGTCGACAAGGCGAAGTAGAGCGTCCCTAGAGCAGGAAGAAGGATCTGCGCGATCCATTTCAGAACGTCGTACAGACTGCGGTTGATCATGCTACCTCCTTGCAGATATGGTTCAACCCTTGGACATCGACTCAAATATCCACGCCACGAACGAGATCAGGCCTATCGAACCTCCTACGATGCCGACAATCATGCTGACTAAACCACGCGTGTCCGTGTGCACGGCGTGTTGCGCGCCCTGTTGTTCTTTGACGGTCATCCCCGAGGCGATGATGGTGTTGACCTGCAACTTCAGGTCGTCCACGGACTTGGCCAATGACCGAGTCTCGCTGATCGACAAATCACGGTTTGTCTTGATTGTCTCAGCTGTCGCGTTCTCCGATTTGGTGATCGCCAGACCATTTGACTTGTCTTGGGCGACTGCCTGCTTTTCCTGGGCCTGGAAGGCCGCAGTCACTGCCAATTCGGAGTTCCGGGTCTCGCGCTCCTGTCGGGTGTCACGCTCTTTGAATTGCGTGGAGACTGAAGCGAACTTCTCTGAGATCAACTCGCGAAGGTGGCCTTCTCTCCGAGTTATCTCGTCGCGGACGGCCTCAGTTTCCCGAAGAACCATCGCCATCGTCAACGCGGTCGGGTCTGCCAGCGGTGTTTCCGTCGCCGGTGCTCGTCGTTTGCTCACTCACTGCCTCCACACGTTGTTGATGTTGATGACCCGAATGGCTTGCTTCCATACGCCCCCAACGTTGACGTACGGGATGGCGTTTTTCCACACACCACCGACGTTGACGTAGACACCGGGCAACGTCTTGGCTGTTGACCGTGCAGACCATCCGCCAGTACCTCGAGCATTTACACCTCGAGACCAGAAATAGTAATCAGTTCCAGGCAGTAGGCCGTTGACAGTGAGCGTCCCGTTGGACGTTACTACCGTTTGCGGAGCGGTCGGACTGGTGCCGTAGCCGAGTTCCCAACGAGTGATTGTTGCACCACCATCACTACGACCATAGAACTGCGTGGCCATGCTGTTTTGTGTGATGGCAGTGAGGGTAACCGCACTTGTCGGATCTGGCACCGTGGCTAGGGTGTAGAAGCTCTGCATGGGATACCACGCAGAGTAGATCCCAGCAGTGCTGAGAACTCGAGCTGTGTAGCAGTACCAGTGGGCTCGTTGAAGATTCGTAGCAGTGAAGGTTCCACCGGATGCCTCCGCTACAACGTTTCCGCCCTCGTATGGCCACGCGTTGTTCGTGAGGATGTAGGCGAAGTAGTTGGATATGCCCGCACCGCCGCCGTCCGTAGAGGCTCCAACGACAATGCGAGCACTAGTAGCCGTGATGAAGTCTACGGATGTTGGAGGCGCACTCGGGTTGGTGTACTGCCGTCCGGGCATTGGGTAGTCGACAGTTACAGTGGACGTCCCACCACCAGGCAACCCAGAGGCAGACATTGTGATGTGCGCCGAGCTACCGCCGTAGACTATAGTGCACTCGAAGTCTCGCTGGGCGATGAGGTAGTTACCCGCTCCGCTGAACGAGTGGTTATCTGCAGACCAGGATCCCGCCGGGTCGGAGCCGTTAATCGCGTTCATCGAGTCTGTCACGGTGTTCTCAAAGACTATCCGATATGAGATACGCAGTGGCGTTGTCGAGATTTGTTTTGCGCCATCGTCGGTAACGAACAACTGGGCGTACCAATGACCGCCGGCGCCGTAGGAAATTCTGTTACCGTTGTACCACCCAGACATCAGGGCAGCGTCTTGAAGTAGATGTCCCCCGGAGACCCGCCACTTGGGTCAGCAGTGCCCGAACTGATCCCCGCAGAGGTCCTGAATGCGGCCTTTGAGATTGGGAACAGCCCCTTGGTCTGTGCGATGTAGTCACGTGTACGGTTGATCTCCTGCGCACCGTAACGGACTTTTGCCAACTCCTGGCCCGTGTCTGGAACGAGCGGGAATCCTGCTGCCGTTGCGTCGTCTCCCACAGCCATGGTAAAACCTCCTGCTCGTGTTACACGTCGGCCCAATCCCCAAGAGCGTCGTTCCAGTACCCCAGAGTATCCCAGGAAAGCCAGGATCCAGGTGTAATGAGAAGTTCGCTCACGAGCGTTGGGTAGGATTTCTCGCCTGATGCATCGGACGTTCGGATCTGCTCGTCGACTCGCATGTTGGTCGCGAGACCGTCTGAGCTGCGTACCTCTACGAGGTCGCCTAGGTCGTAGTCTCCATTTGGCCCATACGAATATGAACCAAACTGTGGGACCTCGCCATCAAAGGCGATAACTACCTGGTTCTCAGCAAGCTTTTCCTTACCTCGCTGTATGAGAGCCGCTGTTAACGGGGCTCCCGCAACAAGATCAATGTCATCTGCGTTTACGTACATGACTCGCCGGTTGAACCCAACAGCACTCGCTGCGTCCCACCCAATTCCATAGGCAATCGCCGAGCCGTTCTTAGACATCACGTACGCCACGGTCTTCTGCAGCGCAACTGAGGTGAGTTCTGAGGTGTCTGACAGATTGTCCAGTTCAGGAGAGAACACCACAGCCGGGCGAACTGACTGCAGAGTGGTATGATCGTCCCCGGTGTACACGTCGAAGTAGAGCTGAGAAGCATCCGCATTTCGGACCAAACGAAAGCCCATCTTGTACAAGTCGCACAACTTCACGAGCACGTTATACACCGAGTCGATGTCCAGCGAAATCGTGATTTCTTCAGACGGCTCTGCGATCGTTCCAGCAGTAAATATGGTTCCCGCCGTGTAGAACGGGACTCCATCGCTTGCGTTGTTGATCTTCGTAATGCAAATATCAGTGAAGACCTTTCGCGCAATTGCTGCTGGGAGTCCCGTGATGTCCCACTTGGGTGTTGCTGTGAGACTCACTAGACCAGGTGTGGCAACACGATCGCCGAGAACTACTGCCTCGACGCCTCTTCCAGAAACCTTCAACACCCGGGTCCCATCGGAGTTGAGCGTATCTACGACTGTGTCGATCTGACATACCCGGTCAGTGTTATCAACCGTGCAAAACGTGCCAGGGACTATCGCCGATCTGGAGTTTCTATCAGAGGCAATCTCCAACTGGAAGTCGCCGGCAAGTCTGAACCGCTCAGTCCAGACGAGAGACTCATACATGTCAAATATGGCGATCCTCCGAAGCTGGTTGTCCAGCGTAAAGAACTCCATCACAGCCCTCCATACTTAGCGAGGTACTCGACCGTGTACGGAACTGCTGCACCAGCCGCAGCGACACGGATATGGTTCGTTCCTGGGAAGAAGTTCACCCAGGTAGAGACTGGAGACACACCGTAGAGCACGGAGGATATGGCGCTCGCATGGGTAAGCCAAGCGCCCTTTGCCCCGTTGAGCGTGTCGATCTCCAACACGTCGCCAGAGACAAGGTCTCCGACGTACTCGAGCGAGTAGATAACCCCGCTTGCCGTTCGGTTGTAGATCGTGAATGTTGTGAGAGCACGATTGGCCAGCAGCCTGAACTTGAAACCAACGGGAGACGACCCGGCGTAGGGCACCGATCGCTCGGTGGTCGTAGAGACCGTGTTGTCCTCCACGACCACCGAGTTCGGTGCGCTGAAATCTGGGTCGAACGCAATCAAGGATATGGCGACCTGAGGATCCTTGGCGAAGAGCGGGGCCTCGCAAGACTCCACCTCGGCCTGAACCTGAACGAAGAGGACGCCGTCCATGTAGAACTTCAGCAGAACTGCAGACTTCGGCATCAGGTACTGGTACAGATAGTTCCTGAGGGCCCGAATGTCAGTCGTCGCGTAGTCGGGGGCGAACCCTACCGTGAGCACAATGTTGCGGTCCTCTCGAGAGCTGCTCTGGCGCTTTGTGCCGTCGATCTGAGCAAACTTCGAGCGAACGATCGTGCTCTTGACAGGATCCAGCCCCGTGATGTCCTGCACCACAAAGCCGGCGCTGGTATCGTCGAGAGGAAGCGACAGGGTCGTGCCCTGCAAGGTAACAACTTCGACCTTAGTGAGCATTTGCCCGTAACCTCTCTGCTTGGACTGACAACTGGTTCTTGGTTTGACGGTAGACCTCAGCCGGAGAGATTTCCTTCGGCGAGGTGTTGTACTGGTTGTACGTGATGGCGCTCTCAGGAGCTTCAGTCGCCACAGATATGGCTTCCTGTGCTGCCTGAGTGGATGTAGAAATGTCCCGGGCGCTGTTTGATGAGGTTACCCCCATGATTGGTTGAGCGGCCAGCAGACTGTTCATCTGCTTTGCGCCAGCCTGGACGTCCGTGAGGTCCAGCACGGGCTTGATGACCGGGTTGAGATTGACACCCAAAGCGAGGTCGGAGGCGTTTGACATCCCCTTATTCAATCCCTGGACTGCCTGGTTCCCAGTCCTCGTGGCCGCGTTGTAGACGGCCATGCCCATGTCATCGATGCCCAGTACAACACCCTCACCGACGCCAAGAGCAATCTTCCTCGTGACCTTCGATGGGGAGTTGATGTGCAAGATGCTCTTGATGGCGTCAGGGATGCCAGCGACAAGCCTGCCGGCAGCGCCAACGACACTGCCCACACCTGCTCTGAGGCCAGACGTGATTCCGTCAACAATTGCGCCAGCGAGGTTGCTACCTGCGGTGTTCATCGCTCCCGAATTCGAGCGAATGGACGAGGCCAAACTGTTGACGAACTTGACGACTGTACTCATGGCCGCTTCTGCGATTCGCCCAGCGGCGTTGCCAATGCCTGTGACGAAGGTGATGATGAGATCGGTACCCGCAGAAATGATCCGCCCCATGTTGGCGTTGAGGCCGTTGAGGAAGTTAACCACGAGGTTGGTTCCCGCGGTAATGATCCTGCCGATGTTGTTACTGATGCCGTTTAGGACTCCAGTGACAATCTTAAGACCCGCGTCCACGAAGAACGGAATCAGAACGACGATAGCGTTGACCAACGCCTTGATGAGCACGATCATGGTGTCGATGATGGGCTGGGTTAGCGTTACGATGGCCTCGAGCAACTTCAGGATGAGAACCACACACGCGTCGATGAACGGAGGAACCGCTGCGACAATCGCAGCAATCAGCGACAGAAGCAACGTAGTTAGCGCTGCGACAATCGCCGGACCACCTTCAGATATAACGACAGCGAAGGCCAGAATTGCGAGCCCAAGCTGTTGTGCTGCCAGTGGAAGAATCTGCAGAATCGCCATCATGGCTGCAGTAAAGCCAGCCGCTCCAGCAAGTCCAGCAGCGCCGAGCATGGTGAAAGCTAGCGCGAATAACATCGCTCCAGCACCTGCAAGGAATAACGCGCCACCCAGAAGCGCAAGGGCAAGGCCCAAAGCAATCATGATTGGAATGATAGGCGTCAACGCTACTGCCGCGACGGCCATGATAACTATCATCGCAACGAGTGTGAGAAGCGCCTTCACGATGGTGCCAATGTCAATGCTCGCAAACATCTGCAGAGCCTTTGCGAGAAGCATGAGTCCTACTGAAACCACCACGAGAGCAAGCGCCCCCGACATCGCGTTCTGCATGAACATCATGCCAACGCCAAGGACGAGTAGAGACACGCCGATGTAAGCCATTGCCTCTGCAACCGTTTGCACATCCAATGCTGCAAACGTCTTAATTACCACGGCAAGGAGCAGGAGCGCGACGGACAAGACCGCTATGGCTGCTGCATTCTTGAGCATGCTCTCCTCGGGCATAACCTTCATGGCTAGACCCAGAACAACAAGCGAGGCTGCAATATAAGCCAGTCCTTCGGCGACCGTCCCAATATCCATGGCCGAGAAAGCCAGAATTGCCACTGCGAATAGCTGCATTGCAATTGCGATGACCACAAGAGCTGCTGCGTTCTTTAGCATACTCTCAACAGGCATTTGGTCCATTTCTGAAGTCAGGATCTTGAGAACAATTCCCAACGTCAGAACACCCTTGGCGAGTTCCTCCCAGGACATGGCTGCAAATATCTTGAGTGCTGCCGAGAGAAGCAGGACTGCGACAGCGACTAACGTGAGAGTTACACCAAGCGCAAGGATCTTCGCCGTCTCGACGGGCTGTACTGACGACGCGAAACTCTCCATCGACAGCATCAGCATCTTGAGCAACAGCGCGATTGCAACTGTCGCCGCAGTAAGGTCGCCCACCTTGATCGTGGACAAGACCCAGATAGAGGCCGCAAGAAGGGCGATGGCAATGCCGATCTTCATCAAGGTACCAGCCTTGACATTATCTTGCATTGCCACGAGGTTGGCATTCAGGGTCGCGAATATCGCCCCGATGTTGTCGAACGTCCTCGATGCCGATGTAAAGAGCGTCCGGAAACTGTCCATGAACTTCTTGATGGACAAATATGCAGCCATGAACAGCCCGGTGTTGATCAGAGCCAACATGTCCTGACCACTGAGGTCGCTGATGACCTTCTTGACCTGTCCACCGATCCAACTGAGGAACGAGTTGAACCCTGCAACCGCGGGTGCAAGCCAGGTGCTGACCGCTTTGAACGCATCTGCAATTCGCTGCCAGATGGTGACCACCTGTGTGCCGGTGTCACTGACGCCGCCCTTGAACGTGCTTACCAGACCTGTTGCGCTGGTAGTGACGTTGTCTGAAGCAGTCTTGACGCCAGTAAGCGCGTCTCGAATGCCGAACAGAACGCCAACAGCCTTGGAGTCCTCGTCGAACCCGAAGGTCTTAGAGGCTCCACCGAAGTCGCCCTTTGTGAGGATATCCGATACGCCCTTGATGCCCGCAGCGAAGTTGACCAAATATCCCGAGGCCTTCTGGAGGAGCGAGACCACCGTTCCCATCGGCCCCTGCATGTCGGTGCCCATGTTCTGGATCGACGCGGCAAGGCCCTTGAAATATGCAGCGAGTGCCTGCACCTTTGCGCTGATCAATGCGACCAGTGGAGCAAACGCCTGAACGCTGTTCTTGATCCCGTCGAAGAACCCTTGCGTGTCTCCCTTCACGAGCAGCTGAAAAGCCTGCGCGATCCGATTGACGAAGTCCACCATCGGAGCCAGAACGGCCGTCTGGTAACCCTGGAGCGCAGCGAAGAACTTCTGGACGTACTGGCCAGCGTTGATGAACTCGATGACCTTGGCGATCAGAGCCGCAAACCCTCCGACAAGCCCGAGGGTAGTACCGGTACCTATTCCGCCGATGACGGCGAAGAGGTTGACCAGATATCCGGCAAGCCCAGAGACTATGGACATGCCGAACTTGAAGACGCCGAACACGATCTCGAATATCGGGGCGAGGTTGACCAAGCCCGACGTGATCTTGACCAGGACGTCCGTAACAGTCTTGATGGCACCGGTGAAGCCCTTGAGTCCTTTGCCCCCATCGGCCGGGAAGATCTTGGCCCATGCCTGCGTGATAGGGGCGATGATGTTCGAGATCGACTTCCAGATGTTGTCGCCGATATCGATGAGGTCCTGGCGACCACCAAGATCGCTCCATCCCTGAAGCATGGCATTACGAGCAGCGCCCATCTTGCCAATGACCGCGCCAACCTTGTCGTTGATGCTGGTGAAGAGGCCTGTAGCCGACTCAAAGTCTCCGAGGACGATTTCAGCAGTCTGCGCCCATGTAGACCCAACGGCCTCACGCATGGTCCCGATCAACTGCGTGAAAGTACGGACCTTTGTTGCCGCATCCTGAGCGGTCTGCGCCGAGGATGTAAAACCGTCGATCTGAGCCTGCGACAAGCCAAGCGCAGCCATCGCGCCAGCGTCCATATCGCCAGCCATGATCTTCAGGTAGTTGGACATGACGTCGGCCTTCAGCCAGCCCTTTTCGAGCGAGCCGTTGAAGTCCTTGGCTACCGCATTGGCATCCGTGCCAGTCCCCTTGAAGGTGCCCATTGCTGTGGCGAGTTGAATGACGCCATCCTGCATGTTCTTGTTGCCCATGCCGACATTGGTCAACGATCGCCAGTCCATCAGCGTGACCTTGCCCGTCGACAGCGCTTGAGAAAGTTGATACGCAGCGCCAGCAGCGCCCTCTGCGGTTGTGCCTGACGCGGCAGCAGCGTTAGAGAACCCCTTGATCATGGACGTCGCATCCTTGATGCCGATTCCAGCGTTGGTGAACAGACCGACGTTCTTGGTCATGTCTCCGAAGTTGTAGATGGTCTTGTCTGAGTAGGTGTTCAGGTCGTCGAGCGCCGCGGTGACCTCGGGGAGTTTCGTTCCGTACCTGGCAGTATTCGCCAAGATGGTCTGAATTGATCCCATTTTGAGTTCATACTCGCCGAACCCAGCCATGATCGGATCAAGGGTCAGGGATTTGATCATCGACGCGCCCATTTGAACTGCTTTGGCGCCGATGTTGAGAAGCGCGCCAACAGCAACAACTTCCATCGCACTGAACCGAGTAGCAACTCCATCGGCGACCTTGCCCAGACCGCTCAGGTCAAGACCCTTAGCCGCCGTTGAAAGGTTGTCGATCCCCTTCTTCGCACCGTCGAAGTTCAAACTGGCCTTCAACTTGTCCAGGGTAGACATCGAGGTCTTGGCGCCGGCTTCGAACTGCGCGTTGTTGAACCTCATGCCGACAACGCGCTCATCGATGCTGCTCATGCTGAAGTCACCGCCTTCCAAACCTCGTCGGCTATCTTGTCAAAGACCGGGCGTAGTGCAGGATTGATGAAGTCTCGACCCTGGACGTATCCGCCAGTCCCGGTGCCATGCCCGTACTGCAGAAGAACTACGATCGGGAGACCGTCGACCACATGACTGTTGTACCAGGTAATAGACTCCTGGCCAGAGGCATGTTCGACCTTGTACGACCAGGACTGGGCGCTAAGACCGGTCTCCTTCGGTGTAGCCGACGAAAGTACACTGACACCTTGCTTGCCCGCCTGGTCAAGGGCAGCATAGATCTTCTTGCTCTTGATGGCCGCCAAAAATGAATCGGTCTTCCCCCAGGAGCCAGTGCTCTCGAATGTGATCACAATGACTCCTTTTGACTAGGCGGACTTGTACTTCACATACTGAGCGTGCAACACGCCGTCAGTGCCCTTGTACCACTCGTTGTGGGGGCCAATTACCACGTCAACTGTGGCTTCGGATGAGTTGAGAGCGCCGTCATTGACGACGTTTCCAAACTGCAAGGTCAAACCATCCTTGTGCGCGGGCGCAACAAACGTACGAGTGCTACCCACGTTTCCTGAACCAGAAAGACTGACTGTCGGAGTGCCTATCTGGCGCACTGTGCATGTTAGCGCGTCACTTTGAGGGTCAGTCCCACCCAACGTCAAGGTGACCGTCCCGCCCGGTTCTACGATGCCTCCCGGAGATGCGGTAATGGTCGCCGTTGGCGCGGTGTTCGCAGCGATCGGGGCCAGTACGGCCGACGTCGTGTCGTCCAGTTGCAGGTTATCGAGCTTCCAAGAAGCCCATGTCGGCGCGGTGTTGGTTTTTCCGACACGTACCCCGTACACGGTCGTCGTGCCCGCATTACAAGCCGTGTTATTGTACACCTCAGTTGGTGTAGTCGTGTCGACGGCCGAACCTGTGAACAATCGGACGTGGAGTTCCCCGTTGCTAGTGGTCGTGCCCTTGACAACGCCGACGGAAATCCGCCATGCGGTCCCGTCAAGAGGTATGTGGGCCGTGGACGTATATAGAGTTGCGCCTGCTGCGTCGTACAAGCGGACCGCGCCATTAACCTCGATAGCGATCCGGCACGCCTGTGTTGTCCCCGTACCCGTCTGCACCTCTATGAAGCGAATCTCAGCAGACGGGACGGTAGCAGCCCCGACCACCGCATCGAACGAACAGCTGTTTGAACTGAATCCGTACCAGTCGAGGGACGATGCCGACGACGTAACGGGAGCAGTCATCAGGTAAGACCTGGTGTTGCGCAAAGCCGTCGTTGTGATGTTCAGTGTTCCGGAGCCAGCTTGGGTAAACACCAACGCATTACCTGCAGCGCCGCCAGTGTCAGCCGTATCGGATGCCGTGGTAATTGAGTGCCCGTCGGCAAGGTCTGTACGCTCAGCGGTGTTCTGATAAAGCGTCATTAGTTAACAACTCCCTTAACTGTTACTGGGGGTAGACGGGGGCGCCGTTATCCTCAAAGACGTTACAATCAGCGCCAGGTGTCCACCCAGTGCAATTGCCCGTCGTACCAACCATGCCGAATGACGTAGCAACCTTGTTCGTAGCCGAGACGACGATCCTCCCCGATACTGTGCCACGGGAGACTCGGTTCCGCTTCATGGACAAACCGTTGACATCTGCGGCTGATATGTTAAGGAACGCGCCCATGACAGACTCGTACTTGTCCAGCCAGTTGTCTTCGGCAACCGCGTACCCGTAACCACCAGCAACGTTGTTCGTCAGGAGCAAACACGACGTGTACCCACCGAAAAGGGAACATCCGGTAATCGACAAGGACACATTTCCCTCACACTGGCAGGCGTCCGAGTGCGACCCGTCCGTGTGTGACGTATCCGGTGGGTTCGCATAGTGAGGCCCGCATTCGAGTACGCAATCCTCGTAGATAGCGTAATCAGATGGCGACGCCCCATAGGGCATGGTCGCGTCGATGAAACCATGGACGTGGGAACGTTTCAGTGTGAAGTTACGTCCCCGGACCCCAGTGGTCTGGTTGTACGTCTCTGCGCCTGCTTGAACGCCAATATCGGCGAAGGTAATGGCCGCCGACCCAGAGACAACATATAGACCGTTTCGTGCAGTCGTGGTGTACGGGGTCCGGACAACAAGGTCGTCGATAGTGACGCCCGCAGCATGGACCTCCAAGTGCCCATTGACCCACAGGTGGTCGTAGTGCGCGTTGGCCGACGTGATATCCATGTCACTGTTGACTACGGTGAAGTCCGCGGGGTCAAGTCCTACACGAGGGCCAACGTTACGAGAACCCCCCGTCGCAAGGGGTTTTGTGACCCGGTGCTGGAAACCGTCTTCGACGTTATCTGCACGTCCATGCCGAATCAGCGTCGTTGCATTGCCCCGGTACCAAACGTCTTCGCGAAGCGTGGTCATCTCTGGAACCAGTTGTCCATAGTGACCACCATGACTGCCACCGGATCGGCAGAACAGAAGAAGTTGAAGCAAAGATCTTCCCGCGAGGACGGCCGAGATGTGGCGCTGTACCAAGCAAACATACTACCTGGTGCAGCGCTCGCGTAATCAAGAGGACTTGCAACTGCGCCAACGTCTGCCGCGTCGAGCGTTATCGACGACGACAACGCGTGCCCGTTGATCGTACAAGTGTTTTGAACAGCGTTGACAACACGGGCATCGTTGCCTTGGACAACCGTGGCCAAAGTTGTGCCAAACGGTACTACCGAGGCAGCGATCAATTCTTCAATACGCTCAGTTGTCAAACTTTCAATTCTAGCCACGGTCTACTCCTTACTGAATAGTGAACGAACCATCGCCGTTATCTATGACGTTCGGATCATCAACCGCAAAGGTATCTTGATCCATAAGGTCAACCGCGGTTCCTTCAGCAGTGAACGAACCGTCACCGTCAACGACAACGTCCAGAGCAACGAAACTAATTAATGTGTCAAGAATGGCGAACGAACCATCGCCGTTGTCTACAACGCTTGGGTGATCGATTGCGAAGTAACCTGGCGACAGCAAAGTAACCGTAGTTCCTTCAGCAATGTACGAACCGTCGCCGACAACGACAATGTTCAGAGCAACAAGCCCGGCAAACATTTCAAGAAGTTCAGCAGGTGTTGGAAGTCTTGCCGTCGATTCTGCGGATCCATACAAGATGTTCTCGATGTCAGACAAACGCGTACTGTCTGCCATTCTTGTATCGATCATGAAATGCGCAGTTGGCCGGAATCCGTAAATCGTTGGCGGCGTTGTTGTGATCCCCCAACTAAATATGGACGGTTCCACAGAGTCATTGAACGACTTGTGTGTTCGATCGGTTGGCTTGGCCAGGGCGTTGTAAATCAAATGAATCTTGTATCCCTGGTTCGAGTCATCAAGATCGTTCCCAATCTGTGACCGATAGGCCAAACCAAAACTTCGTCGAGGTTGATGGCCCAAGAAGAGCCCGTTCGAGATCGAAATTGTTCCATCGCAAAGACCAAACTCTAATGGACACGAGTACGCCTCGAGTGTGGCCTCGAATTCTTCTGTTGACGCTGTGTTCGAGTACTTGACCCCGTCGACGTAGAAGCCAGTCGGTTCTCCCCCTGAAGCTACTTCTTGCACCGAGACGAGACCGTTCCAAGGAACCCCAGGGCCAACAGAGGGGTAAAGAACACCACGGTCTAGACCAGACTCGTAGAAACGTTCGCCGGGAGCACCCCAGATCACTCTTGCCATGCTGGCGTTCCTCCTCTCGGTTAACCTGCAGACTTGTACATTGCCTTACGTTCTTCGTTCAGTTGAGTACGACGTTGCGCTTCTCCGTGCCGAGCAGTCCCCTTCTTAGGGGAATTCTTAAGGCTACACACTTTGATCAGCGTGAACAATCGCTCAAGATGCCATGTCTCACACTCGAACGGAATGGTCAACGTGACCATCCAGTAGTAGATGAGTTCCGCGGTGATGATCTCGCGTGAAGGCGCGCTCGAAGTCGCCTCACGGAACCAAGTAGCAGTCATCTTGGCGTTGATGTACGTGTTGATTGTTTCGAGGTTGTCCTTAGAAAGCCTGGCAAAAACCTCCGGAGGAATGTTGGGGGTCAAGCACATGCATTGGATGTATGCAAGGACCTCCTCCGTTGTTTTATCGCCCTTGCCAAGGAACGGCTTCTCCCAGATTGACTCCCATTTTGATAGCGAGACCAGGGAGTGCTCTAGTTCCAACTGTGCTTCCCCCACAGTGACAAACTCCTCCGACGTGTCGTCGTAGAATTCGCTTCCTGGAACGTTGATGATGAGCACTCCCTGGCCTCCCTATCGGTGTCGGTCTTGGATCAGGCGGTACGAACGTACGTCCAGTCGTCGTCCGATTGCGGCGAGAAGACAAACGTCCCGTTGGTCGGAGTGGCCTTGATGGTGAGGAAGGCGCCGGAAATACCCGCGATGGTCGTGGTTCCGGTGACGATCGCGTTGGTGTCGGAACGACGGTACGTGACACCAGAGACGGTCGGGATGGTGATGACCCCCGTGGTAGAGACGAAGGTCGGGGCCGTGGTGGTCACGACGGTCGGTGCGCCACCCGAGAGCAACGAGATGACCTCGTCCGGAAGCGGAAGACGCGGAGTCGTGCCCGCGGTACCATACAGAGCGTTCTCGAGCGCGGTGAGGCCCGCAGACGGGACCTTGCTCGAGTCGATCACGAGGATCGCCGACGGCTTGAGGTCCGTGACTGGGACCGGAATGGTGGTGAAGGCCCAGCTGAAGGTCATGGCCTCAGGCGAGTCATTGATCGATGCGAACGCCTTCTCCGACGGGGCGGCAGTTGCGCCGTAGACCAGGTGGAGCTTGTAGGCGTAGTCCGTGCCCAGGGTGTCGTTGCCAAGACGCGTGCGGTACGCCAGACCAAAGGACCTTCTCGCCTGTTGACCAACGGAGATACCCGCTGACGGGAACGCTGTTCCGTCGCACAGAGCGAACTGCGATGGGTACATCAGCGCCTCGATGGTGCCGCCGAAGTCCTCGGCCGAGATAAGGTTCAGGTACTTCATGTTGTCCGCGTACTGCGCGGTGGCCTCGGCGCCAGAGGGCGACTCGGTGACGGTCGTGAGGCCGTTCCATGCGTAGCCGACGTCGTAGACGCCTGCCGTGGGGATGTAGAGGACGCCCTTGTCAACACCGGTCTCGTAGAGACGCTCGCTGACCTGGTCCCAGAGAAGGAGAGTCATGAGGTAAATCCTTTCAGAAGTAGAGCGAGTAGATGTCGTGATTGAGCTGTTCCGCTGCGAAGAACCTCGAGAAAAGGCACTTCGGCAACGCTGCGACCTTGCCCGGAATATCGCTATCGGGATCCCGATCGATTACCGTGACTTGGTAGCGTTTGTCGTGGCTGTACACCCCGTTGTCTGCGAATTTAGTGTCTGCGTAATCGCGTTGGTACACGATACACGGATAGACCATCGAGAGACCTTCGGGAGGCTGGAAATAGACGTGCTCTGTCAGATCAATCAGGATCTGGTGGAGCAGGAGCCGTCGGCCCATTGTAAACACCCCCCAGTCTCAAGATGAGGCGGGGACTCTGCACTTCGACAGACTGAACTGTCCACAGAGTCCCCGCCCACCTGATGTACCGCATGGCAAAGAAGTGTTCCCTGGCGTAGGCATCAGCCACGATGGAAATAGAGTTCCCCACAGAGATGTCCGGGTTGACCGTCGCATCTTCCTGGAGAAGCCGGGCGTTCCGAATGACGTCACCATAGAGAGGGTACTCTACGATCGCATTCGTCCAAACACCCGGCGCGGACTCTACGGTTCCTGTGCTGTACCCGATCTCACCGAAGAACTTTGTCATGCGCTAGACCTCCGATTAGGCAGACGCGCGAGTGAACGTCCAGTCGTCGTTCGCGTTGTCGGCGAAGTAGTAGCCCGACGCCGGGACGGCGTGGACCAGCAACGTGGCGCCAGCGGCGATGGCCGCCTGAGCACCCGCGTTGAGTGTGGCGTCGGTGTCACCGTTCTGGTAGACGACACCGGTCTTGGTCGGGATCGTGGCGACACCAGTGGCCACGACGAAGGTCGGGACCGTCGGGGCAACCAGGACGTTGGCCGCAGCCGTTGCCTTGATCACGATGGCAGCCTTCCACTTCACCAGAGCACCGGAGACACGGGTCTCCATGAGGTACTTGTTCTGGTTGTAGTCGATGTCGAAGTCGTCGAAGAAGTTGATCTCCCCGCCCTTGTCGGCACCGATGTTGTAGTCCGTGAGGTTGACGATGATCCCGATGAGATCCGTCTCCTCCTCCATGACCTCGACGCAGACGATGTTCGAGACCATGAGTTCCGAGGCGAGCTCGCCAGCGGTCTTCCACAGCCGCCGACCCAGCGTGTCACGGGTCAGGAGGATCTTCGTGAGACGCGACAGCGTCGTGTAGAGCGTGGGCGAACCCGAGCCCTTGTAGTACGACATGGCGCCGATGATGCCGTCGACCAGCTCGACCTGCGTGGAGAGTGCGTCGTCGATGTTGAGGTTGACAGTGGTGACGAAGAGCTCGTGGTCGTGGAGGACGGAACGGATGCCCGCTCCCTCGTTCGCGCCGACCGGGTCCTTGATCTTGTCCTCGTCGCCGGCGTCTCGACCGTCACCGATGAGCACGGCTCGGGCGATCTCCTCGTCGAGCATGAGACGGATCTCGTACTTGAGCCAGGCCACGACGTCGAAGTCGGTGATGTCGACGATGTCGTCACGGTCCAACTTCTGCTTCTTGTAGATCGTGGTCGGAGTCGTGACGCGCTTGGAGACGGAGAAGAACTCCTCCTTCTTCAGGTGGCCCTTGATGTAACCCTTGGCGCGGGCCTCGTCGAACGTGATGTCGGCGAAGAGGGTCTTGATCCGCGAGAACGGCGTGTGCCGCGTGCCCGCGAGGACGCCGGCGACCCACTCGGTCCGGCGCTTGATGAACTCGGGGCGGTCGGCGATCGACTTCGCGTCCGGGAACAGGACCTCGAGGTTCTCGATGCCGTGCGCGAGCGCGTAGGCCTCGACGGTGTTCTTGAAGCTGCCCGAGGTCTTGGCGTCGGTCATGATCTGGCGGAGGTCGTCGTGGGAGAGGGTCGTCTTGGCGGGAGCCGCGCCACCGGTGGTGCCATTGTTCTCGAAGAGGTTGCGCGAGCCGGTCATGTCGGTGCCTTCCTGGTGCTCGATGTTCTTGGGGTCATTCTCGTCGACAGCGCTCTGTGCGGCGGCGGCGTCCTGCGGTGCTGCTTCCGAGGGAGCCGGCTTGTTGAGGGCCTCCTCAATCATGTAGTACACGACGTCCTTCTGGGTCTGGTCCAGGGAGTCAAAGACTTCCTGAGCCGTCGCCTCTGGGGCGGGTGCGGTTGTGGTTGCGTCGACGTGAACGACCTCTTCCACCACCGGCTTGTCCTCGTGTTCGAGGGTCGTGTCGGTGTAGATGACCGCTTCGCCTTCGACGACCTCGAAACCGTCATCGTCGTCGTGCCGAACGTACACGTTGTCGATCATCGCACCGGGGTTTGCACCCGCGATGACGAGACTGACTTCCTTGATGTCCCCGTGAGAAACGACCTTGCTCTTCTCGACGAGGTGATTGGCGAAGATGGAGAGCGCGTCGATGTCCTGGTGCTCGATCATCAACTTGGAGTTCTGGCCCTTGGGCGTACCGTTGAAGTACCCGTAGACGTAGACGCCCTTGGTACGGTACTCCAGCATGGCGTGACCGAGAATGTTCTCCGGGTCGTTGTGCTGGTGCTGCCAGACGAGCGGGACCTTCATCCCGTCCATGTGCTTGAAGGCTGCGGACGTGATCGTCCGACCGTCAGTACACAGCGTGTCGTGCACGGTGGCGTAGCCGCTGAAGTCTGCTACTTCAGGTGCCATTTTGATTGGTCACTTGTCCTTCCATGATCTGCTTGACTCTCGAGCCTGGCGAGGCCTCGATTGCCAATGGTTGGGGTGGTGCATCGAGTTGAGCCGGCGCTGAACCTGCCGGTAGTTCTGGTGCAGCAGGAACTGGCTCTGGAATGTTCTTGTTCCGGAGTTCGTCGGCCTTCGGATCCTTGGAAGGACGAATGCCTAGGATTCCGCGCATCTCATTCGACGAGACGATCTCGTTGCGGGTGAACTTGTCCGCAATGTCAGCGAGAGCGGCAATCGGTACGAGTTTGAACGGATCCCGAATGTACACGACCGACTGCTTCTGAGAACGAGCCGTCTTTGTGAGGAAGGTTCGCTTCATGGCTCCTGCGATAGCGCCCAGGATCGGTTCGATCGTGCGGTTGTAGTAGTTGAGCATGGTCGCCTCGTCAGCGGTGCCGGTCATGACATCAGCGGTGATCCCTAGCTGGCCGTAGAGCATCTCCGTCAGGTACTGGACCTGGCCAAGTAAGTTGTTCTCTGCCGGACGGTTCAACTGAGTGATCTTCTCGGTGGCATCGATGTAGCCGACACCGTACTTCGAATTCTTCATCTGATCTTCCAACGTGACCCGTCGTTGCTCGGCTTGCTGCTTCCGAGTCTCGGACTTCACCGCGTATGGCATCTGGATGATGATGTCAATCTTTCCGGAGCCTGACTGATCGTCGACTGAATCCAAGAGAGTCAGTTTTCTGATCAATCGCTGCAGAGTCGAGTTTGTTTCGTTCATCACCGAGTAAAGCGGGTTCAGGACGATGGCGACGAGACTCTTCGGAAGGGTAATGTCTTCCTTGAGCCCTGTGAGTTCGTTGTAGACACGCACGGTGACCTTGGTCGGGTACCAGGTGATGACCTCGCCGACGCGCACCGTTCGAATGTCGTACCCGCCAGTGTTCAGTGGGCTGATCGACGTGTCGATTGGGATCAGGGCGACGACGCCTTTGTCACACATCGTCATCACAACGTCCTGTATGAACGCTCGCGCGTCCTGGTCGACATTGGCCTCGACAGACAAACAGTTGTTCAGGCCGCTATCGATCGCCTCCTGGAAGTATCCGTTGTCGTCGAGACGCGCGTGGTACATGTTCACTGCGGCAACGTCGATGCCCATTCGCATGATCGTTACTCCAACGATGGAGCGGTCGTTCGTGAACAAGAAGCGCGATTGACCAGGTTGCGCCCCGTAACTACTCGCGCCGTAGTCGTAGTAACTGACGGTTTCATCGGAGACACTCGTGAATGCGTTCCACGCGTGCTTGAGTTGGTCACGAATACCCATAGCTCACCCCCTTTCGTCTAGTCATCATTCCATGTTCTCCTTGTTCGCCTTGTACGCAACCCACGCGTCAAGTAAGGCCGACACGTTATCGATCTTCGCGTCCTGCCTCAACTTCATGAGCTTACGGTTGCCGTTGGTGTCCTGCATCGTGATGGCGTTACCCATGGCGAAGGTCATCAAGTCCTCGTCGAATATGAGAAGGCGCTCGCCACTGAGGTGCTTCAATTCCCCAAGAGGAACCGACTCAGTCTTTGCGCCCTGAATGACTTTCTCAACGCCAAAGGGGCCGTTCTCCATCACCCAGCGCTCAACGAACTCCTTTGCGTTGTAGGGGTCGTAACCCATTGCTCGGACATCGTACTCCATCGCTTCGATATGCTGCTCGAGGTCTTCGTAAACCTCCATCATGTCCAGAACTGTGCACTCAAGAACGTGCAAACTTCCTTCTCGGATGAACTCCTCGTACTTCGCGCGCATGGCGCCCGGGAGTTTGTGCAGTGTGAGCGACGAAATGTAACTTCGAGTCTTGACACCGAACTCGAAACCACGCAACGGGAACAGGAACGTGAATGCGCAGAAGTCATCCCCCATGGAAAGGTCGGCGCCCATGGCGCAAACCATCCCTTTGAAGCGGTGGGGGTGCTTCGTGTGTGGGAGAGTCTCGTCGTATGTGAAGAAATACGTGAACCCTTCCATCGGAATCCCAAACCTCTTAGCGAGGATGTCGTTCCTAGCCGCCGGCGCATTCTCGGCGCGTTGCACGTCCATCTGGTAAGTCTCGTAGGTTACGGTCAGCCCAATGTTCGGCTGAGCCTTCACCCACATGGACGGATCTGCAACTTCCTCAAGTTCGTCCAACTTGTAGTGCCAGATCGAGTACTGTGGCGCGTAGAATTCGCCCTTGAGGATCTTAGCGAGCTCTAGTTTGATAGTGTCGCCACTACCGTTCCGAACAGTTCCTTCTGAGCTGATAGCAACGATCAGATAGTCGTCCAACTTCGACGCACCCTGCTCGATTGCCCCAACAACGTCCTCTCGAACGTCACCGGACAGCCACTCGTCGACCGTCGACACCTTCGGGCGAAGACCCTGCAGTTTGTTGATCGACATGGGGCGGATCTCAAGCAGAGACCCAGTCAGAAAGTTCTCAATGCCCTTCTTGGTTGACACCAACTTCTGGCGAAGAGCCCTGGAGCCCGTCGTGTTCTGAAGCGAACCCTCTGTGAGGAACTTGAAGAGTGGTCCTCGCGAGCGGGTGATGGCAGTTCGAAAGGGGGCCATGACCTCCTCTGCCTGCTTCATTGTTGGCGCTGTGGTGATCTGGTGCGTTGTGTCCGTGTCGATGTTGAGGAAATAACTCTGAATGCACTCCGCGTACATCGACTTGGCTGCGCCACGCGCAACGATCAAGTACTGCTTTCGTACGAGACGGATTTTGACTCGCTTGTGGACGAAGTGCCCCTCGCGCCCGTGCGGGTTCGGGACGTAGACCGTGCGGTCATCGAAGTAGTACCAACCGAAGATCTCTTCTGCCCACACCTTGAACGAATCGAGAAGGTGTAGATCGGTCCCATCGGTGAGGGTTAGTTCACCTTCACAATATAGCACGAAACCCTCAACGGCAAGATCGTCGTAGTAGTAGTCAGGATTGGCAATGAGACCATCGATGCGGTTCATCTCCATTGCGATCTCACGGTTTACAGGAATCTCACCGCGGAGCACTTTGTCGCGAAACCGGCCGTAGTAAATGGGCGTTGCTGTGTTCGACAGCCCCATTGCACACCTCCCTTCTTCTATTCCTTCTTCTTCTCTGCCTTGGGTACGATGAGCCCCCTCTTCGCCATTTGTTTTGTGGCGATTGCGCCGAGAAGGACTTTCGCCTGCTGCTTGCCAACGTCCGCGAGAATGTCCGCCACGAATTTCATCGCAGCATGCTGCTTGCTCGGCGGTGCCTTCGTCAACTGAGTGAACTTCCGCTCCATGTCGATTCGGTTGATCGCCTTACGCAACTCCTCGTCGGACATCGAATGGCCCGTCTTCTTACCGACGACCGTGACGGTCCTCTTGGGCGCTGTGACGATCCGCCCGCTCTTGCCGATCACGGGCTTACCCTCGGGCGCGGACGCCTTTTTGGATGAGACCTTGGCCGGCGGAGCGGATCGTCCAGCGGAGGGGCCCTGCTTCCTAACGCCCCACCTCATGCCTTTGATTCCGTGATGAACGAGAAAATCATCAACATCCAGATCATCCTGGACTAGATCCTCGCCGACCATTGTTACGTCCAGCGCAAAGCCTTCTTCGTCGACAGGGATGTCAAAGGCCATGCCTATCAGATCATCGACCGTGACTTCAGCAATATCAGCGTGGGTCACAGCCGCCTTGGCAGCCTTTGCATCCGCTTTCACGGTAGCCTTGACTCTGCGGTCCTCGGCCTTCACGATCTTCGAGGTCTGCTTTGCCAGTTTGGCGTTGACTCGAGGAACAACCGTTGCCTGAAGCGACCAATCACTATTTCTCGTGACCTGGACCTCAAGAACTCTAGACGGAGAGAACTTGTGCGTCCTGTACGCGGCAGTCTCCATCGCGCCTTCAAGAGCAACCTTGAGATCTCTCTCATAGCGACTCTTGGCTATTTTGTCCTTCTTGATGTTCATGCCCGAAGCTTTGTATTCCTTCTTCAGCTTGCGGGTCTGCTTTCTTGCCTCTCTGGCGGCGCGTTTTCCAATGAGACCGAGTTTGGGGTTCTTCTCGATCTTGGCGAGCCACTTCTTGTCGTACTCGGTGAGAAATGCTTTCCGAGCGCCGGCCCCATCGATCTTTGACAGATGTCGACGAACGCCCCAACGCATTCCCTTGACGCCCATGTGGGCAAGGAAGTCGTCGACCGAATCGATCACCAAACTGGTTCCTCCGGGTCCTCCGGAATCACTGGTGCTACCCATGGGTGCTCCACCTCCTCTCTTCGTGCGTTGATGCGCCAACCGAGTTCGTCAAGTTGACGTTCGAAAGCCGCGATCGCGTAGGACGTTGCCGGCGGATCGAAGAGGAGACGAACACTCAGGTACATGAAGGACTGCACACTGCTGAGTGTCGGCGCCAAATCGCCAAGAAAATCAATCCAAACGGCCGTGTTGTCCTCGATGATGAAGCCTTCTGTCGGCCCTATCCCGAGCTGGTGCAACTTGCTGAACGTCGAGTTGATGTGCATGATGACGTCGACGTCAAAGGCCGTGTACGCCGGATCGATGCCGAGAACTTTTTTCGTTGAGTCCAAGATGCTGTCCATCGTAATTCACCTCCTTATTGTCTTGTGTTGCGCGGGTGTCAGACCTGCGGCGCAGTCGGGCGCAAGGACGCGAGAACTACCTCGAGCGGATAGTCGTCCATCTCCTGCGTCGCTACGCCGAGGTTCGTCCAGGTCTGCCACTGCGCCATGTTGAGCACCGTGACGTGACCCGGGGCAGCGAGAACCACGGCGCCATCTGATTTGCGGCGAAAGATCCTCATGTCGTCGTCCTCCTGTTGTGGGCTTGGGGTGGGGCGGGGTTTGGGTGCTGGGTCAACGCCGTTCTTGATGGCGTTCGCTGCGTCACAGATGGCCTGAAGCCGCGGATAGAGGTACGGCCCGGGACACGCCGTAGCGGCGAACTCGCGGTGACCTCGGTAGTTGATTCGGTTGAGTGATCCGAAGTTGCGGCGTGTTGCGATGTCGGCGAGAAGTCGAGCGATCGAGATGCGTGCTGCGGTGGACACTTTCCACTCAGGCGCCCCAGTCTCATTCTGGACCTCGAAAGTGATCGACGGATTGTCCGCCGAAGAACTACCGGTGGTCCAGGGACGGAACTCCTCAGGAACTTGCCCGATGATGACGCCGTCGTTGTGGATGAGGTAGTTCACCGAAGCCCTGCGCCTAGGGTTTGCCAGACTCTGCTCGCCACCCATGGTAATGTCCGCCCAGTGGTGCTGGACAGCACGAGTGATCTTGCCTGGTCGAGGGTTCCACTTGTCGCAGTGAGGAATCGTGCCAGAGATGAGGGAAGAGAAAGTCACGTCAACTCCTTTGGTTACCAGAGACGTGTGTCGCCAGGCCGACGCTCAACAAAAAGCTTCGGCAGTAGACTTTGGTCTCCGTAGTGGATGGCGTTGTGTGTTCGATGCGTGGTGGTAATGAGGAACTCGGGCTCCAGGATCTTGTCATCGCTATGTTCGATGTCGTTGACGCTCATCGGGTTCATGTGGTGAATGATGATTCGATCATGGATCTCAAATCCATCAACGCCAAGGTCCATGCCAACGTCTCTTGCTATGACGTAGTTACGGACCTGTCTCCATTGATGTGATCGGTAGAAGTTCTGGTTCAGCCAACGGTCGTAACCGAACGTACTGCCCCCAACCTCTCCGAGCAATTTCAAGTACTCGAATCGGTCGAGGAAGGAATTGAATCTCCTCAACTCTGAATAAGTCCTAATTCTCATAGGACTCTTGCTCCGGGGTTTGGCCAGAGTAACCTCGGAAGGCGTTGATCGCGTCCTTCATGAGTTCTTCAACTCTTGCCGCCGACTCGATAGCGCTCGCACGCGAGGCTAGGAGAATGTTCTCTCGTCGGAGACGTTCTTGCTCGAGTTTCTCTCTTGTTGAACCCAACTTGAGATAGTGCGTTTGCACCTGAGCAGACGCAGTGCCATCTAGAAGTTGTCTCTCTGCTAAATCCACTGCCGCAGCGATCAGTTGGTCTTCTCGACCTTCGGGCGTGGTAGCAGGCGGTCGACGCGTCCTCGGTGCTTCTGTGTGTTTACGGCCGACCGCCATAGTTCACCTCCTTGTCGTGTAGTTAAGCGGGCACTTAACGCTGGGTCAGATCCGGGCGAGCACCGACCCGATGCTGATCCCGAGGTCGGCGTGGCCGATCTCGTTGCCGTGGATCGGGTCGTCGGCCCGGTACATGGGCGCGCTGGTGGTGTAGTCGGTCCAGCGCCAGGACTGGTCGAGCAGCGCCACGTCCTGCTCGTCGGCCACCTCGTACATCGCGCGCCAGAAGTCGGCCAACGGCGGCACGTTGCCACCCGTGGCGGGCAGCCGTGTCAGGTCGGGGGTCGGCTGGATGACGAGTAGCGCGTCGCCTGCGGCTCCGGTGCCGGTGTCCGTGTCGCCCGTGGTGCCGACGAAGCGCTGCCGTGCGACGAGGGTGGTCAGGTTCGCTTTGAAGGTGGAGACGGACCCGTGGGTCTGCCAGTCGTTGAGACCGAGCGCGATGATCGCGAGGTCAGCGCCGGGAGTGTCGATGCCCTGAGGCATCCCGCCGTTGCCCGTGCTCTCGGCGTTGGCCGTGAGGATGCTGGACAGGGAGAGCCCGCCCTGTGCGAGATTCGACACGCGCAGGGTGCCGGTCGAGAGGCGCGCTTCCAGCATGGTCAGATACGCGACGCCGGACGGGGTGCTGCGGACGCTAGCCGTCCAGTTGTCCTGCACGGGGACGACGAGTTTGGCGACACAGATGCCACCGGCGGTCGCCGGGTCGGACGACTGGACGTAGCCCGCCTCGCACGCGACGGCGGTGTACCCGCTCTGCGGCGTGACGGTCTTGCCGTAGTAGCCAGCGATCTGGAACTTGTGGGTCGTGGTGCCGTCCGTGACATCGACGAGAATGTCGCCGCCGGCGGCGAGCAGGTAGACCCAGATCTCGTCGACCATCTGGCTGCCGACCGGGTTGAGCTGCACCGACGTGAAGGGGGCAGACGCGCCCGAAAAGATTCCGACACAGTTGTAGCCGTAGATCCCGTAGATCCCGGCGCCGGTCTTCTGCAGTTCGCCCTGTCCCGACACTTCGTTCCACGTGAGGTGCGGCCAGACGGGGGACGTGGTGGGCGAGAAGTCCCACCCGCCGAACTGCTCCCACATGCCCATCAGGCCGGTGCCGCCACTGGTCAGCCCGAGGGTGCGGATTAGGTGGTCACGCATCCGTGCGGGCCAGGCCTGGACGGCTGCGGAGTCGGTGTAGGTGGCCTGCATGGTGGTGGAGTCGCCGAGCACAGAGACGTGCAGCGACCCGGCGCCACCGACCGCGCGGGCCTTCGCCTCACGAACGCGGGCGAGGGTGCGGGCGTTGAGGTTGTACGCCCCGGTGGTCGGGTCGAAGTGCGCTGCGCGGGTCGCCCACGCCGGGCCGGGGGACGGGGTATAGGTGGCACTTAACTGCGCCAACGTCTCGTCACGAAGGGCGTGAATTCCGGCAGTTGTCAAGCTTTCAATTCTAGACATGGCCTACTCCTTGCCGAATAGTGAACGAACCATCGAGGTTATCTAAGACGTCCAGGTTATCGACTACAAAATAACCGTCTGACATATGGAGCGCAATGCGCGCGTCAATGATGTCATTGATTGTTTTTTGATGTTCAATTCTTGGCGGGTAAATCGGTTCTGTGGGCATTGCGGAACCTCATTCCTTAGAAAGGCCCCGACACTGTTAAACAGAGCGCCAATCCCCTCGTGAAAAGAGCCAAGGGTGACGAATCCTTGGTGTCATTGCCAGAAACTGGCGCTCTGTTTAACAGTATCGGGACCGGTTGTGCCTACTTGGGTGGTTGTTCATCCCTCTTCTGAGACCTTCTGGATACTACCCTCGGGGTTCGATCGGGATTGCTCCCAGTTTTTGCCCCGCCGGAGGATTTTCGAGGAGGGCGGCGATGCAGAGGGGGGGGTCGAAATTGCGAGGCCCCCTCCCCCTCCCTTTCAGGAGTCAGCGGAAAGAGGCCAAGAGGCAGCAGAGACTTTACGATGCACGCCATGAACGTTTTCTTGCACAATCTCGTTCATTGCATGATCAATCTCTAATGCTTGATCACGATCGGACAGTTCATCAGAACTTCTTGTAATTCTTGCAAGCAAAGAGGACGTGCCATGCCCTGCCTGCACATCAAAGTTGTACCACTCAATGAACTGTTCAAAAGGATTGAAAGGATTGTCAACAGTAGTAAGCATGTACACTGTACGATCTGTACTATTGCTCATTGTGCTAACCTTCCTTCATAAGAGCACTACCTATTGTAGTAGCAGGTATGCCCAGTTGTGTAGAGATCTCTGCCTGTGTGTAGCCCAATGCCTGCATAGATAGGGCACGTGTTAGCATGACCTTACTCATAACAGGGTTGATGCGTGGCAGGGCCAACGCTTTGACTTTGTCTGGATCCGTATGCCTTAGGATCTCAGTAAGCCGGTTGTTAGTAATGGCGCCTGCTTGAATAGCATCCCACTCAGACTTGGTAATCTCAATCTTCTGTTTCTTGGCATCCAAGGCATTACGTGCATCTAGTAGTGCACGACCTTGAACCTTCTTGAGTTCAGAAGACGACATTCCTGGATTGTCATCTAACTTAGCCTTGACAATCGACTTGCCTACGAGTTGGGCTTGACGCTCAAGGGGGGCGTTTCTCTGGGCAGTATTTAGCTTCTGCGCCAAAGAGGCCACTTCTTTTGCATAGGCGGTCTTTGCAGAAGGACTGTATGGGGTTGATTTTATATTTAGAGTCTCCTTACGTGCAGTGTTGGCTAGGGCTTTGAGACGATTAGCGTGATCAGCATAGACTCTCTCTATGACTTTCCCGCCATTAGAAGACACAAGAGTGCGCGCATCAGGAGTCTCTGCCATCCTTGTAGACATCACTGTCTTTTTGATGGTGCGTTCTGTGACTATTCCTGTACGCTTGCTTGTAGTCCTTTTCGGGTACGTCTTTCCCGAGTACTCGTACACCTTTTCGCCTGTGACAGGGTTAATGCCTCTTGCGCCTGACAGTTGCTTTCGCTGATCAACACGCACTTCAGAAGCGGCTCTTGAGATTAGAGTTGACGCCCCGCCAGCAGAACCATCAGGTTTCGCCTGATACTTGGCTTTCAGTTCTGCAATGCCATGATCTTTGGCTGATTGCTTGTAGTTGAGCTCCTTCTTCTCAGCGTCAATCACTACCATGGAATGGCGAACAGCACGAGCAAGTTCGGCGTGTGTGGCGCCCTTGATGTTCATGTCTGTGATCAGATTTGTGATGTTACCCATTTGCTGTTGGGTGCCATCACTAGTCATGACCTTCATGCCTTCATACTTCGGGTATGCCCTCTTTGGATCAAAGTTTCTGAGCCCATCAAGAGAATCCGAAGTCTGAATAGAGTGCAACCCACGTGGCTGATTGGGAATGACCACAACGGTGTCACCGTCAAAATCAGCACCAGAGAGTTTCTCAGCAACACTTGGGTGAATGCCGACAGCAACCACAGCGTTGCCTATGATGGCTTTGATCTTCCTGCTTCGGTTGTTGACCACCAGTTCCGGAATCTCGAAGATCCCACCATGGGGGTATCGAATGAGAACGACATGCGTGCCATCTGTGTAGTTCGGCGCGTAGATCTCATCTGGCTTGAGGCTGCTGAAAGGCAGAATGACGTGCGTCTTCTGACCAGGAAGAGCGGCTGCTTTGAGATGCATGGCTGCTGAATCAGCACTGTCTGCCAATTCCTCAAGCATCTTTCTCTTGACCGCCGGATTGGTAAGCGACATGATCTCGTCAAACTGTAACTTCTTGCGCTCAAAAGTCATCGCCAATTGCTGCTTGGCTAACTCTGGCTTCTGCTTAGAAAGCATCTGAGACGCAAGATTACGAGACCACTCATCCCAATCAGCCTCATCGTTGACGATGTTTATCGCTGAGAGTTTCCTCTTTCCAGAAGCATCGATGTAGTGAGACTGCCGAACAATAGACCCAAAAGGAAGATCCTTGTCCGACTTGAGAGGCTTCAGTGCTTCGAGTTTGTTGCCTGTGTCATGCTTTGGCGTGTTGAACTCGATGTCGATGCCCGCGGGAAGGTCATCCTTGTACATGGCCATGCCCTTGATGTAGTGCGTGCCATCAACAGCAACACGAACCTGCTTGTAGAGCCCGCCGCCAAGAGACACGTCAGGAACACCAGGACGGATGAAGAGGATTCCATCTGCTTGATCGCCACCTTGTTCCTTGTAGCGAATGGCCAATCGCTTGGAACTAAAGTTGGTTGGCGTCGAGTTAATGGACTCGAAAGTACGCCCTCCATCTTCAGAATAGGACGACACCTGCTTCATCAAGTGTATCTGACTCGTGTCCTTGACAAGATCCACATAGGTTGTCCCGGGAGGTGCCAAGACCTTGATGATGGTCTTCTTACCTGTGGTCAACTGGTCTGTCTGGATCTTGTGGAAGGCGTAACCCTCTTCCTGCAGCACAGCAACTGCAGTAGCGAGTTTCTCCTTACTGATGCCCAAGTGTGTTTCCACACCAATGCCGACCTGAATCGCACCCAAGTTCTGAATGTTGTCACGCAGCATGGAGGCCGTTGTTGCAAGGATGTCGTTCTTCTCTTGCAACGCTGGGTTCAAGAGACTACGAACAGACGACTCAGGAATGCCCATCTTGGCGCCAATTGCCACATTTGAAAGCGATCGTGGAGGCTCTCTGAGTCGCAGAGCCATGGCAACATTGGCCTGACGTTGTTCTGTCTTTGCGATGGTCTTGAGCGCGCGAAGTTGGGTGGTGGTCAACTCATACGCCTTGGCAATCTCCGATTCGCTCATGCCATCTTGGTGGTGCTGTTCCACCGTGTCGATGAACATGCGATTGCGCTGGTGCGGAGTTCTTCCACTTCCCCAAGGGTACCGACCCGAACGATGGAGAACGCCGATGTGCGCAAGAAATTCCTCACTCATTACAGGTCCTCCTCTCGCATGGTGTTGATCCGCTTGTCAAACGAGATGATGCGATCCATGATGTGCAAGATCTCATCAACCTCCGGGATGCAGAGTTTGACCTCATCATTCTGATAGATCCGAAGTTCAGCCGCAATCTCACTAGGCTTGACCCGGTACTCCAGGCAGAAGAACGCCATGTACACCATCAATTGGCGCATCGAAGTGGGTGTGATCCCAGTCTTCAAGTCGCTGATACGAAGGCAGTCCTTGCGGAACGAGATCGTGTCAGCAGTGCCAAACGCGTTGGGCGAGTAGTACAGCACCTGTTCTGGCACCATACGAAATCCAATCCCATCGTTGACATACATGTTGATCGTCTTCGGAGTGCGAGGGAGTTTGACTCCCATTCGAATCAGATCACGCGCCAGATCATGGAGTGCTGTGCCGCGTTGTGCCGCCATGTTCGCGACGTAGGCCCGGTCCAGCTTCTCATCACTGTAGTTGACCCAGTGATGCTTACTAGCACTGAGAAAGGCGTGAAAGCCTTCCAACTCTGAATGCCTCGTGAAGCGCATGGAGCACATCCTGTTCGTTTTCGGGGCAGATCATCGCGGAGAAAGACATGTTGTTCATGAGAGTGATGTAGTACTCTTGGTTGGGCTGGCACACCTCGTGAATGCTTCTCTTCACTTCCAGTGTTGCCCAACGATTTTTCCAGAGCACCAACAAATCAGGCACGCCCTGCATGTACGACGAGTCATTCTTGAGAACCAAACACCCAGGAAGCATCCCACCAAGTGTGTCGATGACATGCTTCTGGAAATTGCTCTCAAGCGGCTTTCTACGCATCTGAGCCTCCGAAAAGGGAAAGACGAGTTATGGACATCTCACTCCTTCTATTACATGCCGTGTGTGCGAAACTACTGAGTATTAGTGCGGATCGAGAAACTCAAAGTGGTGCCCCATGTAACTGGTTCTCCACAAACTCTGAGCAGTCAGGAGAACTAATTCCTCCAACCCGCCGATGGCTTTTGCGCATTCCAGGCTATTCTCGTAAACAACCCCGGTTCGAACCACTCGGATTCGACGAAAATCAGTAGGCGTGGCGTGTCCTTGCTTAGTCCATCTGACTGCGAACCAACGAGGCTTCCAGACCAGGTTGCTGGCACGATTGTTATAGTGGTCCCCGTCACGATACATAGGAACGCAATCGTATGGGGCTGGATCGAAAAAAGTTGTTGCCACGAGGCGATGGACTGCCCGAGCATGGTTGCAGCCTCCTCGCCTAAGAACCACTTGCAGGATTCCATGCCCGTTGTCGTAGATTCCGAGCTGTTTTCCGGTGTCAGCATTACGAATTCGCCCTTCATCACTCACCTCATATGGAGGAAAGTCCTCTATCTTACCCCACACTTCCATCTTGCCTCCAGACTTCTCGGTCAAAAACCCACTAATTCTCGCCAAAACTCTTTGGTAAACCCACTATGAGTATTAGTCCTATACTAATACTTGATTCGATCTCTGAGAAAGTTTTTGACGATTTTAGTGGGTTTTTGACCGAGATCACGTCGCAAACCACTTTTCGGCGGCTTTTCTCTCGTTAAAGGACTTCTTCGTCCCTAGTGCTTTCAGGATCCCCGCATCTATAGGAGATCGCGAAAGCAGGAGATAGTAGTACAGATCTACGTAAGGAGTGTTAAGCCGGTCAATTCGCCCCTTTGCTTGCTCGTTGATCTTATACGAGTAATTCAGAGACCAAAACACAACCGCGTCAGTGTCAACGCAATTCCACCCCTCAGCCCCGGCAGTGTACTGGACCAGATAGACCCACTTCTCCCCTGTAGGGACTGGCTCATGCTTGTGACCGTTCCACTCAGCCGTAGGGACGCCAATGTTGGTCAACGTCCTTAGCGTTGCCAACTCGTAGTCGAAGTTGTAGAACACGATCAGGCGAGGGTGAGTCTCGTACAACTTCAGGACCGCCCCAAGCCTGGAGATGTCGTTGTTGACAACCCTCCTCATGGCTACGAACATCTGGCTGACATCCTTGAGCGGCTTCTCGTTGAACACATCCCAACGCTTCTTGGTAACTAGGTCGTACATAGCCTCGTCATACTCGACGGTGACGTGTTTGACATGGCGCACTGTGTGGCGTTCGTACGGCATCTCGACCAGTAAGCCACCGCGCAGCCTCTCGAGTTTCCTAGTGGCCACATACCGATCCACAACCGGGAACTTCCTGTACTGCTTCCAGACGACATGCTCACGTGTGAACTCTGTCTTATTCTTGTAGTACCCGTTGGCTACGAACACGGGTACATAGTCCATCCACGTGTCTCCTGGCGTGGCACTAAGGATGATCCAGCTATTGTTCTTGGCGATCTTGTAGAAGGCTTTCACCCATGCGCCAGAACCCACCAACCGCTGCTCGTCGAAGATGAAGTACGCGTCCTTAACATCCTCGTACTGTCTGATGTTGTTCCAGGAGTCAACGCGCATACTAATGCCAATCGCGTCCCTAGTCTGCGCGTCAGTAGTCAGTCCTATCTTGGCAGCCTCTTCCTCCCAGTCAAGATCATCGCGCTTCTTGGCAGTAGTGATGACATAAAGAGGGAGGGGGGTCTTTGGCGGTTCCCAGTCGCCGACACCATTTACCTTGACCAGACCATGAGCGATGTGGACGTAGAAGTAGACCAGTGCTACACGCGTCTTACCAACGCCAACGCCCCCTCGAAGGATGCATCCGTCGTGCAGTTCACGAATCGCCTTAAGTTGATGCGGCTCGAGTCCAGTCATGGCAAGGTACCTCCTTAGATGTCGCCGTTCGCCGCCTCCGGGTCAACACGACCAGGACAAAAGTAGGGGCCATAACGCAGCACGGGGCTGTCCCAAACGTGTGGCAGATGATAGCGGTGGTGTATTGTTCCCAACTCGCAACTCATCTTGGCCCAAGCGTATTGCGTTTTGCCGTCGGTCCCAACAAAACTCGGCATCACTGTCATGACGATCCTTCCTAATACTCGTAGGAAAAAAGAGAAGCCCTGTGATGGGTTCCTCCTTCTCCCGCTTATGCGGCGGGAATTTCGAGACAGATGTCTCTGTAGGTGACGAGCATGGAGAAGTGCGGCGGCGTGAAGCCGACCATCGGGTACGAAAGCTCCTCCAAGAACTGCGCATCCCCGTCGTCGAAGAACACGATGTAATTCGCGATCTCCGGGATTTCGGGGAAGTGCACAATCTCGAGGAACTCTCTGGCGTCCGGGGTCAACTTGACGATGTTGGCAACAACTTTGGTCATGGTGGTCCTTTCTGAGGGGTCTCATTAAGAGCCATGTATACTATGCGACTGTCCACTTCTTCACGAGGACTGAATCAGACCGTCGGCAGTCCGTGCACGCGGCGCCCTCTGTCCAGACGTCAATGCCACAGCGGATGCACCGGTAGTGCATGAAGCGCCAGCTATTGTCCTGAACGGGTTTGTTCTCGGGATGAAGTTCCTCTCGGGAGATGCGTGCACACGTCTTGCAGATCCCTTTCCCGCTCATAATGCGCGACCCAGGGTAGTCCGCTGCGAAAGCCCGAGAACCACGCATCGGATGGTCACAGGACACGCAGCGGGGAAGGGTGGTCACAACGTCTATGACAGTCATTTCTTGTCGAGCCATGCCAAGCACGTCAAGCACGTGGTGATCTCGGGGTATTTCGCAGTCACCACGTCAACATCGGGGTCCATGTAAGCAACGCGAGCGCCGCACAACGCATGGTTGCTATGCGCCGGGCACTGGGCGTGCACGATAGGCGTCTTACGGACAACGTCAGACACACTCATGATAGTTCCCTTCAGTAGTGGCTCGGCAAGGGTGGGCAGTTTACTTCAACGTCATACCCAGGACGTCCAGCGGTTAGGCCATCAGTTGCCGATGATCGGAATGTCGGCCCACTCGATCTCGAGGAGATCTTCCTTGATCGTGACACCCAGGGTGCCCAGGTAGGCCTTGATGCCCGACTTCTCTTGGGGGGTTCCCGCCTGGATGGCCCACATGTAGGGGTTGATGATCACGTCGGCGTTGATGATCTCCATGTAGTCCAGGGTCTCCACCTCGGACTCGCCGATCGCTCGACGCCCACGGCTGTTGATGACCCAGATCTTCGGCGGACGTACCTTGTAGCTGACGGCGACCTCGAGTTTGGCTGTCTGGTCGTCACCCTCCTCGCGTCCGTCACGCAACTTGACGTTCCAGCCGTCCCTCTTCATGGCCGCGGCCACGTCCAGAGGGATCGCGATGTTGAAGTTCCGATCGCCAGCTCGGTTATACATGTCCTCCTTGCCGGCGAAGTTGGGGAACAGGATCCGCACGTTCTTCATGACGACGGGCTGCAGTTCACTCATGGGGCACTCCTTCTTCTAGAACTTCGGCGGCGGACAAGTCAAGGTCGATGACGGCTGCCTCCAAGGCGACCTGCTCGTAGGCCTCGATCTGTTTCCTGAGATCCGACGCCACGGGCTCGATCTTCAAAGCCTCGACGAGACCCAGCTCGATGGCGCTGGAGAGCATCCCGTGGTCGCCGTTATTGTTCCTTAGGACGATTTGGAACGTGATGTCTCCACGGCTGTTGTAAAAAGCATTACCAACAGTCACGACCTCGTGGAAATCATCACGCATGAGAACAGGCAGGTGTTTCGTGACCCTCATGACTCTCCTCTGGCTAGTTACGAAAGGAAGATGGTTGCGTCGCAGAACTTGTCTAGTTGCTGCCGAGCCTCATACACGAGAGTCTCGAAGAAACTGAGATCGATGTCGTCCTGCAACTTCTGTGTCTTGACTACCTCTGCTTCCTTCCAAAGGTAGTTCTTGGCGCCGGTGGCGGAATGAAAACGCACCCCATCTTTGTCGACGCGTAGAAGAGACCCTCCACCACAATCGGGCAGAATGGGAACAAACATGCCCGCACGGCCGACGAAGTGCTTGTTGTCTCCGTCGTAGTTGAACATCGGCATTTCCACCCCAAAGTCGAGGTAAAGCGCCGTACTGACAGTCTTGGTCTCGCACATGTCTTCGAACTTGATGGGGTCGCCCGTGAAGAGCGTCTTGTAGACATATGGGTGCTGGAACTGAGCCCCAACCGCAGTCCAATCACCGGGCTTGATCTTCGAACTCGCCGCCCACGCATACTTCGCGATATAGACAGCGTCATTGACGAGGCAGAACTTCTCGTACGTTGCCTCATGCTCGAAGTCATACCCATAGCTCCTTCCGAAACCCATGACTTGCTCGATGATCTCAGGAGTTGCATTTGGGATCTTGATGGAGTCCGTCTTGATATGGGCAACAACAAAGCCCTGCTCTTCGACGAAATGCATCAAGTCAATCATGAAGAGAGCGCCCCGCTTGGCAACTATGTTGTCGATATTACGCGGATCCCGGAAGGAATTGTCGAACTTAGCGCTCGTCAGACCGTAAACGATGTTGATCACGATCTTCAGAGCGTAGGACAACGCTTCCGCTTGGGCCTCATCAGAAAGATGCCTGGAAAGTTTCCCCCCGAGCATTTTTTTGGCTTCGTCATACTGATGGTGCTTGATGGCGATGCGAGCGGCTTTCAACTGGGAGAAGTTCTTTGTGTACTCCCCAAACATGTCCAACTGCTCGATACTTGTGGGATGCATCGACGCTACGTCGAGCAACGCCACGTTCTCGTACATGCCTGGCTTTGCCCTAACGAGACCGCCTTCTCCAACGATCTCGTCCCTATACGTTGACGTCCCCATGTCGTACCTGTAGCCAGGGAACATCTCCGCAAGATGGGTATACTTGAACTTGTCCTGCGGTCGCCGGTCATCCCCGAACACGATCTTCGAGGTGTGCTGCTGCGTCGTCGAGTTGACCGACAGACCTGAGAGATCAGCAAGGATCTGCCGAGCAACAAAGTCCTGCCAGCGGTCAAGAAGCACCGCATCGGTCGCATTCACATCATTGACGCAGTAGTCCTCAACCTGCTGCCAAAGGGCCGGGTCAACCGGAAGATCCCAAGGCAACTCTGACTCCACATGTGTCAGGCCCAACTCGATCTCAAACTTCTTGAGGGACTGCTTCTTCGACGAGAAGTCGTAGATGTCAGCGTACGAGATGTTATAGGCCTGCGCAAAGTACGCGCCCGGCCCGTGGCCATTGATCAGCTTCTGGCTGAGTTCGTAGAGTTGATGGTTGGTGTAGCCCATGTACGCTGCGTACAGGATATGGTTGTCATACCTGCGGCAGTTGTACCCAATAAGTTTCAACGCAAAGAGCGTCTCTACCTGCTGAGCGGTCGGGTTGACCATGCGAACGACGGTCTTCTCGCCGCTGTACTTCCAGCAGATGATGAAGAGGTTCGGAAACACCTCCAGATCGAAGATGACCAAACGTTCGTCTTTGGGCAGGCTCTTCATGGACTCGAGAACGTTCTCCGACTTGAACTGCATCGTCTGAACGCTCTTAACACAAAGCATCGCCTGGTTACTGCTGCTGTTGGCGAACGACAGGATCCTCGACCGCAGGTCTATGAGGTCGTACTCCAACCCCGACTTGTAGGCGTCATCCAGAATCTGGTGGATGAAGTCGATCGACGGCTTGGTGCTTGGGTGGATCTCCTTTCGGAGGTTGCGCATGACGAGGTCCCGAAGAGCACGTTCACTCTTGATCGTCTCTTCAGAAATCACTTTCTTCTCCCTTACGGGTAGTCCCTCGCGAATCGTTGCCACTGGCACGGAGTTACATCTGCTAACCCGTCGTCGGAGAGAGGCATCGCCGTTGAATACCTTGATCTCGATGCCGCTATCAAAGACTCGGGCAAGATCAGAGGCATCCCCTTCATAGGTATAGTGAAGATGAATACCCGCACCGCCCTTGCTGAACTCAGCGTAGGTGGCTGGCCACGTAGAAGCTGCCTCGAGGTTTCGCTCGGAGGATTTGTTGCCATCAGCGTCCTTAAGGTCGAAGTCAATGATGATGTGGTTCGTAGGAACCTTGACGTAGTGCTCCCTCGACGTGTCGAGATCCGCCAACGTGGTGGTGACGTACTCCCACTTCTTGGTCGGCGTCCCTTCGGCATTGGAGTACTGTGCAGGTTGGGCGCTCAAGAGGTCGTCCATCAGGGACTCGGTGTCATCCATGACAAGAGAGAATGTGCGTGCATCCTCTCCGACCTTCACCTTGAAACGCTCGGCCTTGAACCCCGAGTACCAACTGCGCACTCGGATGCCGTCAACCTCGAATCGCTCGTCGAAGCCGCTGAAGTAGTTCTTGAGTTCGTCCCTGAACTTGTGACGTGCCAGGCGGTACTCGATGTTGGACTCATCGCAGAACACCTTGTAGAGCTCGTAGGCCTGAGACAGGGTCGTCCCATCCTGCGACTGAAAGGTGATGTACGTGTCCTCGATGAAGTTGAAGAATATGTCTGTCTGCAACATCATCTCTACCGGCTTGTACCCCGCGTAGTAGTTCTTACCCATCGCGAGATATGTGTTCAGGCAGTGCTGGGCAATCGCGCCGAGTTCGAACGACATTTGTGAAACATATGCCGCGTACTTACGAGGCGAATGTGTCTTACCTGTCGGACGGACATCGATCAGGCGCCGGATGATTCCCGACTTACCATCCGAGATCTTGACAGGCTTGTTCGTACCCATGAGAAGCATTGCATTGCTGCGAGCCGTGTATGACGGCCTGTACTTCTCATTCATCGTCATCTCCTCGTGAGAGATGATCGAGTTGAGCTTGGTGTTGTCCTCGATTTTGCTGAGGTCCCCGTCATGTTGGATCGCAACCAGGGGATTGGACTTGAACGCCTCCGTGGCGAATGCGTTGCTAGTCCCAGTCAGAGCCTTAGCCTCAAAGGCGGTGTAGTACCCGTCGAAGAGTGCCTGCACGAGGTTGAGCCAGGTGGATTTGCCTGTCCCGCCCTCGCCGTACAGCACGAAGAACTTCTGGATGTAGCGTGCGTCCCCGGCGATGATGGAGCCAATGGCCCACTCCAACTTCTCCAGTTCCTCAGGTGCATACAGAAGTTCAAACATCCCTTTGTACGCACTGATGTCTCCGCCTTCAAGGGCGTACGGAAGTCGACGACTAACGAAGTCGCTCTTCTTCACTGCCGAGTTGGCGAAGGTGAGGTGCTCGTCCAGCTGGGAATTGGCATCGGACAGGTGCCCCACGTAGTTCCGGAACTGCAGCCAACTGTTGCTGCTGAATTGCCCCATCAACTTGAGCGTGATGGGCCCGTCATTCTCCTTTTGGTATTCGAAGAGGTCGTCGTCAATGAGCCGCTGAACATCGTACTCGTCAGTGGACCACAGACCCTTTTCTTCGTCCCAGATTGCGTAGAACGACCGGCCTCGAACCATGAGGTCCTTCGATCGGATGACTTTGAAGTCTGGAAAGACCTCAAGGACCCCGTTCTTGTTGGCCTGTCGCTCAGCAATTCGATAGAAATCCAAGGTTACCTCCTCCCTACGCTAGTACTGGTTGTTTTCCAACAGGTACGCGGACATTTGGTACCAGAGTTCCACCTTTCGTTGATCCTCCGTAGCAGCCCGGAGAGGGAACACCCCTCCGATACCCGTTGGAGAATACGTTCGAAAGACGAAGGTGTCTAACGCCCTGGTTATCCTACTGGCGCAATACTTGTGCCACGCTGCGTCGTTGTACTCGTCGAAATTCAGGTTGTTGAGGAATTGCCAGATCCACTCGCCGGGCTCCCTAGAAGTCTCGAAGGAAGCCCGGCCTGCTAGAGCGACTAACATCTCCAGCACTGAGCACCCAAGGCCTAGCCAGTTGGCGTCGACCCCGTCGGTCCCCTGCTCGTCGATGAAATCGCGTCGGAGTTCTTTACCATCCTCCACACGGTTATCATCGTTCGGAACGAACCAGACAAACTCCCGAGAGTAGAGTTGCCTGAACAAGTTCCAGTATGAGTGAGCAGGGTTCCTGTTGCTTACCGCTCCGAATTTGGCATACAACCATTCGAAGTAGCGGTCATCAATCGTGCCGGGCACTACTCGTCCTGAGAGCCCCGGCTTTTACGTCCACGCCGCTCCATGACCGGGCCGGCGTCGAGACCCATGACAGTCTCACGGTAGGACCCCTCTTCGATGGCGATCTCGAAGTCAGCCTGGAGCCGGTTGTTGCGGACGTGAATCACTGTGTCGCCGCCATTACCATCGGTGTCGAACCCGTCGAGGTTACGAATCCCGATCGAACTCTCGACATCCTCGACGACGCGATCCTGCTCGTCAGCGACAACCCCATCGACCGGGTAGTACGACAAGGATATCTTGGTGTAGTTCTCCTTGTCGTACCCGAACTCCTCCTCAGAGATGACGTAGGGCTCGGGGTCCTCCATGTTCGGAGTGACGCCCTCGACCTCCTCCCGCAGAGCATCGAGACGCGCCTCAGCCATTCCGTCCTCGGCGTCGAGGTCCTCGTTCCTGTACCGATCGAATATGGTTCTTCCGGACGGCACAGCAGAGTCCTCGTGAAGCGCGTAGCCCTGGGACTGGACGTGCTCGTTGAGCTTCTCGAGCATACCAGGATCGACCTCTGCAGCAGCACGTGCACGACGCCTAGCGAGTTCGTGTTCCGGAGAATCCATGCTTTCGGGACGCTCTGTGTCCTCAGCGAAGTTGACGGGGTTCTGCCACTCCCCGATCTTGTAGAGGCGCTTGAGACGGTCTTCCATCTCCGCCATCTGCTTGTCGGCGTCGATCCAGGCCCTCTCACGGCCCTTCGACTCCCCGATCTTGAAGCCAACGAGCATCACCCCTGAGACGGCGGCGCCGATGGCTGCCCCGCAGAGGGCCCTGATGAGTACGATGTTCATGAGTTACCTCTCCTTTCATTGGGCTGGGCGTGGTGCTGCATCCCCTTGCGGAAGGAAACGAGCTCTGGGGCGATGAACGGCCGCTGAGTCAGGTGCGGCTTGGGGACGAACGCGGGCTTCTTGACCCACGCCCTGAGCGAAGCGACGGCCTCAGCAGCGCTGACGATCTCCATCTCAAGGATCTTGGCGTCGAGGTACCCCTTTGGGGGGCAGGGCTTCGGTGCGTCCATCAGGTGTCCTCTCCGATCATGGTGTAGACAACGCCGGCGACGTTGAAGTCGAGAAGGTAGGTCTGTTCCGAGGCATTCAAATGGTCCTCGGGCGAGGCCTCCAACTCATAAACACCGAAGTCCACGAAGTCGTCTCCGTGCCCCTTCGCCCAACCGACAACCGCACCAGTGGAGGTCTTCTCGAACCCGAGGGCGTGGAGAACGTCGTTGAGCAAGAGCCAACCCTGACGCTGGAACTTCTGGTTGGCGTACTCCTGCTGTGCCGTGAGGAACATGTGGTTGTAGTCGGAGTTGCGTTCCCAGTTCGGGTTGCCATGCTCGAACATCCGAGCATACGGCCTCCGCTTGGACGGGTCGATCTCGGCGATGTTCTTGACTGCAACGGTGTCGCCACGATCCTCCGTCGTGTCGTAGCGAATCTCCTTCTCCCGCACCTCGCCGATCTCCTTGGCAACCGCCTTGCGGTAGTTGTCGAAGGCCTTCTCGGTGAGTGTGAGCGCGCCGGCGAGAGCCGCGTTCCGCTTGAGCAGGATGCCGTGACCCCCAGCAATAGCCCCGATGGAGACGACCCCAACGACGACTGCCGGCCCGTAGAGAACCGTGAGGTCCCACGCGGTGTGGAGGATGACCTTGGCCTTCTGGCGGCTGATCTCACTCTGGGAGAAGACGTAGCCACCCTTGGACGTAGTGAGTTGCTTGTCCTCCTCGACGATGTCCAGGCTGAGGTTCGCCTCCTCGATGACGTCCTTGACCTTGAGAGTTGCCCGGCAGGCCATGACGGTTGCCGTGACGACGCCGGCAATCCCGACGACGGTGAGGACTGTGGGGCTGACGGTCTTCAGTTTGAAGAGCGCCGTGTAGACTGGCTGGAGGTTCATCGTTTGACCTTTCGATTTTGCAAGAAGGAAGCGCGCGGGGGTACTACTTCAGTTGGATGGGTTGCGGGAACTGGATCAGGTAGCCCCCACGAACGTGCATGATCTGGGCGTCCCTGAGGTCGTTCCAACCCCAGTTGCGATCGGTGTACTCGCTGGTGAAGCCGACAGCATCATAGAAGTCGGCGACGGTGGCGACGTCGTACATGTCGACCATCTGTGTCAGCGTGTCCAGGACGATCGCTGCCTCCTGGCGGTTGTCGATGACGCACTCACGGAAGTCATGGGTCTGCCGACTGCGCCGACTCATCTGCTGCTGCGCCTGCTGTTGCTGTCCCCACGGAGCCGTGGACTGCGGGGCGCGGTTGTACGGGGTGTACGGCCCGTACGAAGACCCCGGACGGTAGCCCTGGCGCTGAACGCCCCCGTTGCCGAAGGTACGCTCGACGGTCGTGGTGAGCGTGTCGACGATCAGGTTGTTGACCGACGGAAGCAGGACGTCCGTGAAGACCGTCTTGATCACGCTGCCGGCGTCCTCGATCGTGAACATGCTACGGAAGCGTTGCCAGGCGCTCTTCTTGTGCTCGACGACTGTGCCCGTCACGACCTTCTTGATCGCGGGGCGCTCGACGACGGGCTTCTCGATCTTCTTCTGCGCGTGCGCGTTGCTCGGGAACTCACCGGCACCGGGAAGTGGTGTGGTAGCCATTGCCAAATTCCTTTCGAAGAAAAACAGAAGGCCCGATTAAGGGCCCCCTGTTGTGATCAGTTGAGGTTGAAGGCTTTCAGCGTGGGCGTGTCGTCCTTGACGGCTCCAACAAGCACGTCGAACGTCTCACCGGCGTACTTGGCTGCGAGGCTGCCGCCAGCCATCATCAGGCCGAAGCGCCCCATGTGCTGGCAGATCCGGATGGGGAGTCTGCTGTGCATGGGAACGATACTGCGGATGATGTTGCTGACGGCGATCTCGGCGCCGACGTCGGTGGAGAACGTGACGATGTGTCGGGCGATCTTGAGCTTGTTCATGGCGATTCCTTTCAAGAGGTGTCTGGTCGTTATAGGCCATGTGTTTGGTGCGACGGACGGTGGGGGCATTGCACTTGGCGGAAGTGCATGCTGTCGTTTAAGGCTAGGCGTCACATAGTTTTTCGCCAGCCCCCGAGAGAATGCTAGACGATCTTGCCGGCGCCCTCGATGAATGCCAGACGATCGGCCTGGCTCAACGCCGTGAAGTCGACGAGCGACAGTTCCGTCTGCATGGGGACGTCCTTGACGACCGAGAACACCGGCTCGGCCTTCTTCAGGTGGTCCTGCGGAACGAGCCGGGGACGCGGGCCCCCGAGGTTACCCGGCTCGTGTCCGTCGTCCGGCGCCTTGATCATCGCCTGCTTGGCCTGCTCAGCCTTGCCCGCCTCCATCATGCCCTCCGGCATGAGGCCGTTGAAGAAATCGGCTGCGCGATCCGGGTTCTTGAACAGGTCCATGAAGATGATCGAGAACGCCTCGGTGTGCGAGAACGCCTCGGTGTCATCCCGCTTCTTGGAGAACTTCCGGCTGACCTCGCCGCGCTCGCCGTAGGCCGAGAGGACGAACTCCTTGATGACGGAGAGGATCAGCTGCGGGTCCTTCGAATCGACGAGGACCTGCATGGACTCCGCGTAGCCGCCGGCACGGCTGACCTGGAGCTCGAGGATCTCGGCCTCGGTCAGGTTGAAGTAGAAGTTCTCGGTGCACGAGACGTTGTCGCAGTCCTTGTAGGTGACGGTCTTCTTGAGCATGTGAGGTCCTTTGTTT
>Ga0209429_10000197_pt1 | contig 44025 bp, 44 predicted proteins | sample BarGraNGADG00212_3_FD_184493 | JGI IMG/M metagenome (GOLD analysis project Ga0209429, IMG submission 184493) | Arctic peat soil microbial communities from Barrow, Alaska - Barrow Graham LP Ref core NGADG0004-212 (SPAdes) (version 2) | ecosystem: Environmental > Terrestrial > Soil > Wetlands >... | reverse complement strand
TATAAATTGCTTGATGATGCGCGTACTTCAATGGAAGATTTGCTTGCCCCAGAGGTAGTTGAAACTGAAATTGGTAAACTTACGATTAAAGGTATCTTCCGAACGATGAAAGACGAAGTTATTGTTGGCGGTGAAGTTACTAGTGGTAAAGCTGTTGCCGATACACTTGTTAGAGTTTTCCGTAAAAAAGAACAAATTGCAGAAATTAAGGTTCTAAATGTACGTCGCCAGCAACAAGAAGCCAAGGAAGTATTTGAAGGTGAGATGTGCGGAATGAGCCTTAAGGTTAATAAAAAATTGACACTTGAAGAAGGTGACAAATTAGAATTTTTTACTCGCGAACTTGTAAAACGAACGCTAAAATAAACAATTTTATTGCTCAAAAAGATTGCAGCGTTAAACACTAGCTGCTATACTTTCGGCATAATATTAGGAGATAATCTATGTTCCAATTAGACGATAAATTTTTAGGTGAAATTGGGCTAGATAGCCTGCCAGAAGAACAAAAGAAACCTTTTTTGCAGCACATCTATGATGAGTTGGAAATTCGTGTTGGTACTAAATTATCAGATGGTATGAGTGATGCTCAATTGGAAGAGTTTGAAGCTATTATTGACCACAAAGACGATCTTATTGTTACTTGGTTATCAAAATATATTCCTAATTATCACAATGATGATGGATTTATAAAGCTTCAGGAAGCAATGGATATTGATGTTAACGACCCAAATTTACGTGCAGAATATGCTGCTACAAAATGGCTCGAAATTAATCGCCCAGACTATAAAGAAGTAGTGGCAAAGGTTCTTGAGGATCTAAAAAAAGAAGTAGTTGATAATCGTGATGCAATTTTGGGCGGTATTAAAGCCTAATTGTAGCCGTTCAAAAAATCTTTGGCAGACATAGTGCGACCGCTTGGCGCGACTATTTCATCTATTGATAGGTAATTATTGTCATTACATAAAATATCTAATGGTGATTTATTTTCTATTGAAACATGGGCTTTTGTTATGGTGATAATATGCCCCAAGACTTCTATTTTTGTTTTTGGAAAACCAAGATGAGCTCGAACAAGCTGTTCAGCTCGTTTTGACGAAATTTCGTTTGGTTTAATCCAACTATCATCTTTAGTAAATAGGTTGCAATACGTTGCTTTGGTTTCATTTTGTGGGGTCGCCTGTATTGAATCATTAAGTATAGATGGTAAAAGACTCAGAAGTGTGTCGGTACCAGCCTTAAAAAGCGTCTCATACAGTTCTGGGCGGCTTTCTTGACCATTTAGTTCGTGAATTACTTGCTTATAAACTGGTCCGTTATCTATGCCGGCTGATAATTTCATAATTGATACGCCCGTTACGCTGTCGCCGTTTGAAATGGCAGATTCAATAGGTGATGGACCGCGATATATTGGCAAAAGGGAGGGGTGTACGTTTACAATACCAGGTTTGAATAAATCGATTGTTGATTGAGGTATAATTTTTCCATAACTAACCAACACGCCCGTAACTGGTTGGCCCAACCCCAAGATGTTTTTAATTATATCTGATACATTTTGTGGTTGCCAGACTGGTATGTTGTGTTCGATTGCAAAATTTTTAACGCATGAAGCTGTTATCTTTTGGCCGCGACCTTGTTTGCTGTCCGGCTTCGTCACGACAGCTGCAATATTATAACCGGCATCATATAAGGCTTGGAGAGCAATTAAGCTTTCGCTATCAGTCCCAAAGAATATTATTGTTTTTGATGTATTTTTCATAATCAAGTGGTTGCAGTTCGCCTTTCTCGTCGAGTTTATAAAATGCGTCTTTGTTATCCCTTATATGATCGATAAAAACTATGCCATTTGTGTGGTCAATTTCGTGTTGAATAATGCGAGCTAAAAAACCATCGGCCTTAAAACGCACTTCGTTGCCGTTAATATCCATTGCTTTTACTCGAATTTTGTCATAACGAGGCACTTTGCCATAAACATCAGGCACGCTTAGACAACCTTCGAAATCTTCAAGTATTTTGCCTTCAAATTTTACAATTTCAGGATTGATAAGGGCTATGAAATCACGAACAGCTTTGTCATCAAAATCGCTACGTATTATCGCGACTTTTATGGGTCGATTTATTTGTACGGCTGAAATTGCAGCACTAATTTCGTGAGGTCGTGAATCTTCCCAATCAAGGGCTACTGCGGTTAAATTATCTATTAATTTAACTATTTCTGGAGTCACTTCATATACCTTGTCTGACTTTTGGCGTAGCTGTGGATTTGGTAGGACTATTATATTTTCTTTTTTCATCATTATTAATATTATAACAGCGGTTATTAGATGAGGCTAGTCGGATCGAGTTCAAACTGCCAAGATTTTGCTGGAACGAATTTTAATGTATCAATTAAGTATTCACGTTTAGGACTTTTTAACACAAGCTGCCAGCGGTAAGTGTCATGTTGTCTCTCGTAAAATGCCGGAGTAGGGCCTAATATTTGAACTTCTTTATTAATTTTTTCACGAAGTTCTTGGGCTAATTTTTTGGCGTTTTTGACGGCAACGGCTTCTGTTTTATATATACAGGTTAATTTTAGCAGGTGAGTAAAAGGTGGAAATAGCCCATGTTGACGCTCTTTGATGGTGTGGGCATAAAAAGATTCATAATCCTGATTTAATCCGTTAACTATACTTGGATGATTTGGCTGGTAGGATTGAACAATAACTTGGGTTTTATGTTTATTTCGCCCAACTCGTCCGACAACCTGAGCGAGCAGCTGAAATGTTCGCTCATTTGTATTAAAATCTGGTAGTGCGAGTCCAGAGTCGGCTTGAATAACACCAACGGTTCTAAGATGCGGCAAATCAAGACCTTTTGCTACGACCTGTGTGCCAATTGCGATATCGATAACGCCATTATATAAATCGCTATAGCGTGCGTTTACAGCTTCGTCGTCTTTATTATCAGCGTCAAATCTTGCTATATTCGCATCAGGAAATAATTTTCGTAATTCAGATTCAATTAGCTTTGTGCCAATGCCTTTATGAATTATATTAACGCTATTACAAACAGGGCATGACGTTGGTATGTTCTCACTATGGCCACAAATATGACACTGCAACAAGTGGTTATCGGCATGTAGTGTTAATGGCAAAAAACACCTTGGGCATTCAGCCGTCCAACCACATTTTTCGCATAATGTTGTGCTGGTACTACCACGGCGATTGTGAAAAATAAGAACTTGTTCTCCTATTTGTAGCGTGTCGGTTATTTGTTCGATTAATTGCTTTGAAAAAAACCTATGTCCATTAAAATTATTACGTTTAGTCATGTCAACAAGTGTAATTACGGGCGGAATTGTGCCGACACGAGCAGGTTTAGTCAGTTTTAATATTGGGTTTTTTGATTGATCTGCTAGATATCGGTCCACAACGCTTGGGGTGGCACTACCAAAAACAACCTTTGCGTCGTGCAGCCTTCCCAGTATTGTAGCTACTCGAAGAGCCGAATATTTCGGCGATTGCTCTTGTTTAAAGCTTGGTTCATGAGCTTCGTCGATGATAATTACACCGATATTCTTAAGTGGGGAAAATAAGGCTGATCTTGGACCAATAACAACACGCGGTGTCGTGCTATTGAGTGATTCGCTCCAGGCAAGATGACGGTTTGATTCGGTCATTTTGGAATGAGTGACTAATAGATTATTAAAATGCTGTGAAAATTCGGAAATTAATTGAGAGGTGAGTGCTATTTCTGGAACGAGAATAATTACCGAAGTGCCATTTTCGATAGCCTGCTTGGCCATATTGATATACAGCTCGGTTTTGCCAGAGCCAGTTACGCCTTGTAATAAAAACGTACCAGGTTTCGATAAATTAAAGGTGTTAATAGCTTCCTGCTGTTCACTATTGAATACAATATTTGTTCGGTCTCGTTTTGTAATTTCTTGGTTATTTTCTTTGATTCGACGTGTTTTTTGTATGCCGGTCGGTAATATTGTTTGCAAAACAGTAGCAAGTGGCGCTATGTAGTATTTGGATATCCATAGAGCAAGTTCAATTAGCTGGTGGGGGAGTGGAGTTTGTTCAATTACTGACAAAATTTGTTTTGTTGGGTAGACCGGTTTAGTTGTTTTTCTTAATACAACGCCAATTATTTGTTTTTTGCCAACTTCAACTAATACTATCTGCCCAATCGATAATTGGATTTCGGATGAATAAGTAAAAAAATTACTATCAATTCGAATTATTTGGTTTGGCGCCACCTCATAGTAGTGCATATCTAACAGTATACATTAAGTAGTTTTGCGTAAGTTGGGTATAAACTGCTAAACTAAGCATATGTATTTTGAAAATCGTGAACAAGCTGGGCAAATTTTGGCTGCTGAATTGTTAGAAAAATATCGCTACGAAAACTGTGCGGTAGTTGCCTTAAGCGATGGTGCTGTTTTGGTTGGCGAACAAATTGCAAAAGCTCTTCACTGTATATTGACGATGTTACTTGTAGAAGAGATTGAAGTTCCCGGAGAAGGTATGAGTTTTGGTGGTGTTTCTCAAAATGGTGGATTTACGTATAATGGTATGTTCTCGGTTGGCGAGATGGAAGAATACGAAAGTGAATACCATGGCTATCTAGATGAACAAAAGCGTGAAGCCTTTGAGAGGATTAATAAATTACTTGGCGACGGCGGATTAATTAGTAATGAAATGTTACGTGATCGGGTTGTTATCTTGGTGGCAGATGGCTTAGACTCTGGAGCTTCACTTGATGTGGCTGTAGATTTTTTAAAACCTATCCGAATTAAACGTTTAGTTGTGGCTTCGCCGATTTCTACGGTACAAGCCGTAGATAAGCTCCATATGTTAGCCGATGAACTACATATTCTAGATGTAAAAACTAATTTTATGGGCATTGACCACTATTATAATCAAAATATTATACCTTCACATGAAGATACAGTTGCTAAAATAAATCAGATTGTGCTGAATTGGCATTAAAAGTTATTGCCTGTCGTTGTAATATTGTGCTACGATAGAAAGCAAAGAATAGACTATATAAGGAACAAGGGAGATTATGTTAGACGTTTTTATTACATCTCGGGTGCGACGCAAAATTGTAGTAGTTTATGCTAAATATCCGGATTTTCATACTCATGTTCGTGGGCTTGCTAAACTTATCAAGGAAGATCCAGGCAATATCCAACGTGAATTGAAACGTCTTGAAAAAGTCGGCTTTTTAAATAGTGAAAAACAGGGTAATACTAAAATTTATTCTACAAATAAGCAATTTCCTATCTTTAAGGAACTACAGGGCATTGTTATTAAATCACAACAACAAGCAGGTCGCCCTAAACGTTCATCTTCTGATTTTTAGTAATGTCACTATTTGACAGAATACTCGCCGCTAGGGGCCTTGACGGTGCTAAGAAGGCGAGTTTTTTGTTGCCAGATTATTCTCGGGCCTATGATCCATTTTTATTGCCGGATATGAAGAAGGCAGTCAAAAGGTTAATTAGTGCCCGCAAGTTGCAGGAGCACATTACTATTTACGGTGATTATGATATTGACGGCCTAACTGCAACGGCACTACTTCAAGACGCATTTAAAAGTTTTGGTTTTAAATATGTTAGCTCAACTATTCCAAATCGCTTTGTAGAAGGTTATGGTTTAACAATTGATGCGATTGAAAAAATGGCAGCCGATGGGGCTCGACTAATAGTGACTGTAGATTGTGGTAGTCTGAGCAATTATGAAATTATTAGAGCCAATGAATTAGGTGTAGATGTGATAGTTACGGATCATCACGAAATATCTTCAATTATTCCTCCAGCGATTGCTGTGATTAATCCAAAACGACCCGATAGTGCATATCCATTTGTTGATCTTGCAGGTGTTGGTGTGGCATTTAAATTAGTTCAGGCGCTTCAATCAAAGCTAGATGGTCTAGATGAGGGTCAGGAAAAATGGCTACTGGATTTAGTCGCCCTTGGCACAGTTTGTGACGTAGTTTCGCTTGTGGATGAAAATCGCACAAACGTATATTGGGGCCTTAAAGTTATGTCTCAGGCAAAACGGACTGGCCTAAAGGCTTTGATGGCGGTTGCTATGATAGACCCAAGGATGGTTAACGCTAGATCTCTTGGCTTTGGTTTGGGACCAAGGATGAATGCAGCTGGGCGTCTAGAAACAGCTCAATCGGCTTTAGATATGCTAATTTCTGAAGATTCTATTAATGCCCTTGAAAAAGCTCAGTATCTTGATGATTTGAATAGGCAAAGACGAACTGATCAGGACAAAATTTTAAAAGAGGCTATTATTCAGGCCGATATATATGGTGAAAATCCAGTTTTGGTAGTTAGTAGTGCTGATTGGAACCACGGCATTGTTGGCATTGTGGCTGCGAAGCTTTTAGAGCGATATAAAAAGCCAACATTTGTTTTACAAGAAATGGGCGATGAATCAAAAGGCTCGGCGCGCAGTTATGGTGATTTTAGCGCTATTTCGGTAGTCCAGGCAAGTAAAGATATTATTACGAAAGGTGGTGGTCATAGATTGGCAGCTGGTATAACTTTACCGACAAAAAATATTGGCGAGTTTCGAAATCTGGCTAATAAATTGTATAGGGAGCAAAAGTTAATTAATCAAAATTTGTTATTATTGCCAAATGCCGATGCTGAAGCTGAATTAAATGAGGTGGACGAAAATTTAGTTTGCTTAATTAGACAACTTGAACCATTCGGTAACGGTAATCCTCAGCCGATTTTGAAAACAAATAATTTAAAAGTTGTGAATGTGCGTAAGATGGGGTCAAATTCGCAACATTTAAAGCTCGAATTAAAAGATGACTCTGGTCGAAAAATGCAGTTTTTGTCATTTAATGCCCCAAGGGAATATGATGTCGAAATTGGTTGCCGCGTATCAATTTGGTATCAACCAGATATAAATGAATGGCAAGGAAAAAAGTCAGTTGAAGGGCAATTATTACATCTAAAAATCATAGAGTAGTTGCATGAAGTTAGCGTCTCTGTTACAATACATTTCATATGGTACAAGTTATACGAAAAGATGAACGTGAATCAAACGAAAATATTATTCGTCGTTTTAACCGAAAAGTTTTGCAAAGTGGAGTGCTTGTAGAAGCTAAGACTTGCATGCGATTTGAAAAGCCGATCTCTAAACCAGAGCGTCGCGTAAAAGCAATTATTCGCAAAGCACGTAAAGCCGACAAGCTAGACAAGACCCGCTTAGGACTTCGTTAAACGTGGCTCTAAAAGAGCAAATTAATAATGATTTAAAAGCCGCCTTACTAGGCGGCAATCGTTTTGCTGGGGAAGTTCTCCGTGGTTTAAAATCTGTTATTTTAAATGAAGAAGTTGCGCAAAATAAACGCGATGAAGGATTGGATGATTCAGTCATCGAGCAATTAGTTGCCAGGGAGATAAAAAAGCGTAATGAAAGCGCAATTATTTATGACGGTGCAAATCGCCCAGAGCTTGCCACAAGTGAGCGTGCTGAGGCTGTTGTTTTAGGTGTTTATTTGCCAAAACAACTATCTGAAGATGATATAAAAACTGTGGTTGAACGTGTTATTGGTGAACAGAGTGCTGTTGGAATTGGTGCCATGGGCTCGGTTATTGGTGCAGTTAAAAAAGAATTAGGCAATAGTGCTGACGGCGCATTAATAGCTAAAATTGTTAAAAACGCGCTAAACTAAAACCAAAGGGGATATTATTTATGATTTTAATTTTTGGTCCAACTGGGTCTGGTAAAAGTGTTCAAGGTCAAATTTTGGCGGCTCGTCAAGGTTGGCGTTGGCTTTCTGCCGGTCAATTATTGCGTGATACTCACAACCCAGAATTAATTGCAGAGATGCAAACTGGCGAGCTGATCAATAATGATAAAGTAAACCAAATTATGGGCGAGGCATTAGTTCGAGCTGCTGATATAGATAAAGTTGTATTGGATGGGTTTCCACGTATGGTTGAACAAGCTCATTGGCTAGTCGAAAATAGATCTTTTCATGGCCGTTCAATTGATTTGGTTGTAGTACTAGAAGTTCCTAAAGAAGAACTTTCTAACAGACTTCGTCTACGTGGAAGATCTGATGATGGTAAAGACGCGATAGATGAAAAACTAAAAATTTATAATGAAGAAATTAATCCAATTTTAGATTATTTTACCAAACAAGGCGTTAATGTTGTACGTGTTGATGGCTTGGGGTCTGTCGGGCAAATCCATGATCGAATTATGGGAGAGCTTGATAAATGCAAGGTTGCGTAAAAACTCTTTCCGAGATTAATGCTATGCGCGAAGGTGGAAAAATCTTGGCAGCTATCTTTGATGGCTTAAAAAAACAAGTTGTCGTTGGTATGAGTGAAATAGAAGCTGACGCTTGGGTTGAGGCCGAAATTAAAGCTCGCGGAGCTGAAGTTACTTATAAAACCCCGGAAGTAAACTTTCCGGCCGCTATCTGTGTATCGACTAATGATCAAATTGTGCACAGTATCCCATCAGAATATAGGTTCGAAAAAGGCGATGTAGTTAGCTTTGATCTAGTAATAACGTATAAAGGTATGAAAACTGATAGTGCTTTTACGATGGTCGTAGGTGAAGATCCAAAAGGTGCTAAAAAGCATTTGCTAAGTTATACCGAGCGTAGCCTTTATGCTGGAATAGATGCTATCAAAGGGCCGGTTCATGTTGGTGATATTGGTGCCGCTGTTGAAAAAGTTTTAAATGAAGGCAAATTAGGAATTATTCGTGACTTAGTTGGCCATGGTATCGGGCATAAAATGCAACAACCGCCAGAAGTTCCAAATTATGGCAAAAAAGGAACTGGTGTTTTGTTAGTACCCGGCGATACTATTGCGATTGAACCTATGGCCACACTTGGTGGCGATACTATAAAGACCGAAGAAGATGATGGTTGGACAATCTGTACGCGTGATGGCAGTTTGGCTGCTCACTTTGAGCACACGGTTCTTATTACCGAAAATGGCGCCGAAATATTAACTCGTCTTTAAAAGTTCCTCAACTCGACGACCAATACTTTCCGAAGGTTCTATTACAGTAGCGCGACCATTTACTAATTTAATAATGTCATCTTTGATCCAGTGATAATGAGTGCATCCAAGCACTATTACATCGGCTCCTTGTTTACAGATTTTGTTGATAGTTTGGTTTATAATTTCGTAATTAATATCGTTTTGTTCAATCATTCGTGCCCAATCTTTACAATCTGGTTCGATTATTTGTAACTCTGAACCAAATTTTTGGACTAAATTATAGTATCTTTCACTTGATAGAGTTGATGGGGTTGCACAGACGGCAATCGTGTTTGATTTTGACAATTTTGCGGCCGATTTTATCATTGGTTCAATACCAATGAATTTTTGATTTGGATATTTAATCCGTAAGGCATCAATTGCTTGGGCTGTAGCGGTATTACAGGCCAAAATAATAATATCGCAATTTGCACCAAGGAGAGGCTGAATCGCGTTGTTGGTTAATTTAACAATCTCAGATTTTGTTTTATCGCCATATGGTAGGTTATTACGGTCATTCACTAATATTATTTCTGCTTCAGAAAATTTAGACTGCAAAGCTATTGCAATTGATTCACCGCCAATACCACTGTCAAATACGCCAAGTTTCATTATTATCATTTTAAGCTTATTATAATTGCTAGTCAAAATGTTGCATAAGCTATATAATTTATAACATGCAAGAAAACTCTCGACATGCTGTCGGTATAGACATTGGTACAACAACTGTTCGTTGTGTAGTTGCTCATATAGACGGAGCAACCGGCGTACCAACAATCGTGGGCGTTGGCGTAGCCCCAAATAGTGGAATGCGCAAAGGAACTGTCGTAAACCTAGTTGGTCCAGCCAAAGCCATTGATGATGCGCTTGGTGAAGCTGAACGTATGAGTGGATATCAGGTTGATACCGCCACAATTAGTATTAATGGTTCGCATATTCTTAGCACGCATGCTGATGGCATGATTGCGGTAGGTGCTGCTGATCACGAAATTAACCGAGATGATGTTGCCCGTATTGAAGAAGTTGCAACCTTAGGAAAAGTTCCCGCAAATCGTGAAATCCTTGAAGTTATTCCACATGCTTATAAATTAGACAGTCAGGATAATATAAAAAATCCAATTGGTATGACCGGTACGCGTCTTGAAATCGATGCGCATGTTGTATCAGTACTGGCTCCACATCTTGCCAACCTACAAAAAGCGGCTGAATCAGCAAAGGTTTTGCCTCATTCGATTATTGTTGCTGGAGTTGCAGCCGCTCGGGCTGTTTTGACCGAACAACAGATTGAAAACGGTGTAATATTAATTGATATTGGTGGCGCCACGACAAATATTGCGATCTATGAAGAAGGTGATTTGCAGTACACCGCAGTTATCCCAGTTGGTGGTATAAATATCACTAATGATTTAGCTATTGGCCTTAAAACTGATCCAGAAATTGCCGAAAAGCTTAAAATTGAACATGCCTCGGCGATTCCTCGTGATGATGCTTCTGGTGTGAGTATCAAATATGAAAGTGAAATTTATAATTTTGATACATCAGACATTGATGAGATTGTCGGTGCCAGGTTAGAAGAAATTTTTGAGGCAATTAACCGCGAAATTAAGCGGGCCGGACGAGTTGGCAAACTGCCAAGTGGTGCCGTATTGACCGGCGGAACAGCTCAATTAAAGGGTATTACTGACTATGCTAAAGAATCACTAGGAATTGCAGCTCGCGTCGGTGTAGCCTCTGGTTATGGTGGTGTCGCTGATAATATTGACAAGCCACAATTTGCAACTGCACTCGGTTTAATGTTGATTGATGCTGATGCTCATGACACATCTAAACACAGCGGAAAACTGACTGGCAAAGGTGCGCTATCAAATGGTGTCGGCATGTTGTCGAAGCTGTTTGCGCGTTTCAAGGCTTAGTATTTTTTTGTTCGAGTGTTATACTATATTATGAATACGAATATTGGGAGATAAAAGATATAATGCCTGAAGTTAAACCAAGCGACATACAAACATTTGCTAGTATCAAAGTAGTTGGTGTAGGCGGAGCCGGTGGCTCAGCTGTCAACCGAATGAAGGATGCTGGTCTTTCTGGTGTTCAATTTATTGCTATGAATACCGATGCACAAGCTTTACATAACAGCAAAGCTGACGTCAAAATACACTTAGGTAGTAATACAACTGGCGGACTAGGCGCTGGAGCTGATCCATCCGTTGGTGAAGCTGCTGCAAACGAGTCACGTGATGCTATCCGTGATGCGCTTGAAGGCGCAGATATGGTATTTGTCACTATCGGTGCTGGTGGCGGTACCGGAAGCGGTGCTGGTCATGTTGTAGCCGAGGTTGCTCGTGATCTTGGCATTCTTGTAGTTGGTGTTGCAACTAAACCATTTAGCTTTGAAGGCGAAAAACGCCGTAAAAACGCAGAATGGGCAATTTCTCAACTTGGACGGCAGGTTGATACCTTGATTACAATTCCAAATGACCGTTTGCTTCAAACAATTGATCGCCGAACACCACTTCTTGAAACTTTTAAAATTGCCGATGATGTTTTGCGACAGGGTGTTCAGGGTATTTCGGAACTTATTACCGAACATGGTCTAATTAACCTCGATTTTGCCGATGTACGGGCAATTATGAGTAACGCTGGATCGGCCCTTATGGGTATTGGTCGGGCAAGTGGTGACAATCGTGCAGCCTTAGCCGCACAGCAAGCTATTGAATCACCATTAATTGAAGTTTCAATTGACGGTGCCAAAGGTGTCTTGTTTAACGTTACTGGTGGCTACGATATGAGCATGAGCGAAATCCAAGAAGCTGCCGAAATAATTACTAGTGCGGTTTCTCCTGATGCAAATATAATTTTTGGTGCAACACTTAAAGCAGACATGGATGACGAGCTAATTATTACGGTAATTGCGACTGGTTTTGATTCAGCATATTTTCATGAACAAGCAGCAGACAATGATGATGTAAAACCTGAACAATCAGCTTCAAAAACAATAGATGAAACCGTCAATGCAATTGACCTTGACCTTGACCACAAGGATTCAGCTACTATGTTTGCCGAAGAAGATAATAATGATATTTGGAATCAACCAACTGAAGAAGATGATGAGTCGGATACGCCAGCATTCTTGCGACGTCGAAAAAAGAACAAAAAGGATAAATAAATTATCATGGTTAAATATAACATTGGTGATAGCCGAGTAATAGAATCTCGCGAAGTTAGTGATGGTGTTACGATTCGTCGTCGCCGAGAATCGCCAGATGGTAAACGTTTTACTACTTATGAACGTGTTGAACGACCTAACTTAGCCGTTATTAAAAAAAGTGGAGCACGCGAATTATTTGATCGTGATAAATTAGCGATTGCTATTAAGCGTTCGGTCGGAAAATTTTTTAAATCAGAAGTTGAAGTTGAAGAAATGATTTCGGTAATCGAAGAGTCTTTATATGCCATCGGTGAAAATGAAATTACCTCAAAGCAAATTGGGGATAAGGTTTTAGACGAATTGGCTATGCGTAACGAGGTTGCTTATGTCCGATTTGCTAGTGTATATCATGAATTTAAAACACTTGATGATTTCGTAAAAATTCTTGAACAGCGCCGACAGCAAAAAAATCCTTCGTTGGGCAAATAAAATGCGAGTGGTGGTGGTTTATAAAGATCAAACTGATTACGCACGTACTGTGCTTGATTATTTACGTGATTTTGAGCACCAAACTAGCCATATTTTAGAAACTATCGATCCAGATACTGTTTCTGGGACTCAGTTTTGTGAAACTTACGATATTGTTGAATATCCAACTATTATTGCGGTAAGCGATGATAGTGTTATGCAAAACATGTGGTCTGGATTACCACTTCCTACAATTAGCGAAGTTAGTTATTACGTTTAAATTAATTAACCTTAATTAATTTTATTGATTTTGCGTGTCCTGACGCTCGGTCCACCCCTAGTTTTAAAAAATGGATTACCATTTCTTGTAAAACTGGGGTTATCACGTTCCGCGACCCCGAAACTTCACGATTGCAAACATAGTTTGCATCGGAAGGTTTCCTTGCAAAGTGCCGATTGGCACTTTTCACCCGCCTCACGCCACCCGTGATTACTGGTAAAATCAGCTTTCGCTATTTTTCAATAGATACCACAGGACGTTCCTGTTAAAACTTAAAATCGGCTTAACCAGGATTCAACCCTGGTTAAGCTTATTTTAAGCATACTAAATGCCGTAAGCAATAAATCATTCATTACTACCCAAGTACGTCCAATATCATTACTTTATACCCAACAGACTGTGCGAAGCAGCCGAACGCCACGTGCTGACGAATGTCACACGTAGAGTGTGCTGTTGGTATAAATGTAATGAGAGGGGACGGTAATAAAGTAGTGACTTCTAAAATATGGCTGATTGTTTTACTCTACTTGCGCTTGTTGTAAAAACTGATTATACTAATCATCAGAACATCCTCAATTTGAGGTTAGCGGATATCAACCGTGAATGTTTTTGGAAGAAATCGCAAGATAGTAGAACCAAACGGAAAATCGACTCGTCAGATCGAACAAATAAGCGCTAAAAAGAATCTCTTTTTGGAAACTGGATGGTACCGTCCCGCAAAGTGCGGGATTCCAGTGACTAAATAGGGATTTTTGTTTTTTACAGAAAGGAAACAAGATATGTCACCAGAGAACGAGCCTAGACCAACCTTTGAAATTTTAGCAATGACGCCAGATGATATCGAAGAAGCAACGTCAATGCGTCTAACCTCATGGTTTGATGCTTATCTAAACGAAGAGGTGGGTGTGACAAGTGAATGGATAGCTGAACGAAATTTAACCCAAATAACACCAGAAAAAAATAAATTGTGGAAAGAACGACTTGCCGATACAGTTCATCATGCTGGGTGGGTGGCCAAAGATTCATCAGGAAAAATAATTGGCTCTACTACTCCATATATTGATGAGGATGGTAGGCAGGATATTGGTTCTATGTATGTAGAAAAAAATTGGCACGGTAAGGGCGTATCTACGGCTCTTATGCAAAAAGCTATTGATTGGTTTGATACTACAAAGCCAATCGAACTGGGTGTTGTTCAATACAACGAGCGTGCAAAAGCATTTTATAGAAAGTGGGGTTTTGAAGAAGTTCCGAATTCTGAAACGCTATTTGCCGACAAAATTCCTAGTATACTAATGGTACGTAAAGGAGAATTAAAATGAAATTCAAAGCCAACACCCGTCGCCGCGCAATTGAATATGAAAATGATCTAGTGCAGCAGTGGAAGAAAAACAAAACATTTGAAAAATCGGTTAATATGCGACCGATTGAAAATTCATATGTTTTTTATGATGGACCTCCGTTTATCACGGGCAACCCACATCACGGAACGTTACTTTCTAGTATCGTCAAAGATGCTGTGCCTCGTTACCAAACAATGAAAGGTAAGCATGTTGAGCGAGTTTGGGGTTGGGACTGTCACGGGTTGCCAGCTGAAAACTTTGTTGAGAAAAAACTTGGTATAACCGATAGACATGATATTGGCACAAAAATAAGTTTGGCTGATTATATTACGACCGCACGCGAAAGTATGGTTGCTACTAGTGGACTTTGGGAAGATACAATTGACCGTATTGGTCGTTGGGTTGACTTTGATGGCGGCTATAAAACCATGGACAAAAAATACATGGAATCTGTTTGGTGGGCTTTTAAGACTTTATATGAAAAAGGCAAAATTTACGAAGGCGAACGGGTATTGATGTACGACACGCAGTGGGCAACGCCACTATCCAAAGCTGAAGTTACGATGGATGCTGGTGCATATGTAGATGTTACCGACCCAAGCGTTTATGTGAAATTTAAATTAGTTGGTGAAGATGCTACTTTATTAGCCTGGACAACAACGCCTTGGACCTTACCTGGTAATACGGCCTTGGCTGTCAACAGTGATGTTATTTATGCTGAAGTTGAAATCGAAGGTGAAAATGGACGATTTGTAATTGCTAAAGAAGTTTTAGATAAAGTGTTAACCGACGAGAAACATGCCATATTGAACTATAAAATTGTTCGAACTATAAAAGGCGAGGAATTAATTGGCAAGACCTACGAGCCTTTATTCGGAGACCGTGGCGAAGGTGCGCACAAAATTTGGGCGGCAGATTATGTAACAACTGAATCTGGTACTGGCATTGTTCACATTGCGCCGGCTTATGGCGAAGAGGACTTTATATTAGCAAAGCAAAATGGTATTCCAGTCGTTCATGTTATCGATGAATACGGCAAATATATTGAAACCGAATGGTTGGGTGCAGATATTTGGGAAATTAATAAAACGATCGCTAAAACTTTGCACGAACGGGGAATTGTTTGGAAAATTGATTATATTCGACACGAATACCCCCATAACCCACGTACTGGTAACCGATTAATCTATCGTGCTCATCCAAGTTGGTTTATGAATATTGATGACCAACGCGATCAAATGTTAGAAGAAAATTCTGAGCATATCAATTGGTTTCCTGATCATATCAAACATGGTCGTTTTGAAAAGACTATCGAAACAGCACCAGATTGGAATCTGTCGCGTGATCGTTTTTGGGCTACAGCTATGCCAGTCTGGAAAGGAATTGATCCAGAAGGTAATGAGAAAATTAAAGTTATTGGAAGTTATGCAGAGCTAAAAGAGCTTAGTGGTATTGAACTTGAAGATTATCACCGACCGTGGGTTGATGATATTACTTTTGAAATTGATGGTGTTAAATACTCTCGTATTGATAAGGTTTTGGATTGTTGGTTCGAGTCGGGCAGTATGCCATTCGCACAATTTCATTATCCATTTGAGAATGTCGAAAAATTTGAGCAAAATTTCCCTGGTGATTTTGTCGTCGAATATGTTGGACAGGTCCGTGCCTGGTTCTATTACGTTCATGCTGTAAACGTTGGCTTATTTGGGCATAATGCATTTAAAAATGTCATTGTAACCGGAAATGTTGCGGGCAATGATGGCCGCAAAATGAGTAAAAGCTTTGGAAACTTTACAGACCCCAATGAATTAATGGATAAATTTAGTGCTGATAGCTTACGCTTTTTGATGTTGTCGAGCACGCTACTGAATGGCGAAGATTTTGCTCTTCAGGATAAAGAAGTTGGTGACATCGCCCGTAAACTAAGTATGATTTGGAATATGTATGACTTCTTTACGATGTATGCAGAAGTTGATGATTGGGAATTTAAGGGTGATTTGTCCGATCCTACGGAGTCTCTTACAAACCCACTCGATCAATGGGTCGTCAGCCGTGTTCACCAGCTAAATCAGCAAATTGGTCAGTATATGGACGCTTATGATATTTCTAATGCGCTGAAACCGATTTTGCCATTTATCGAAGATGCCAGCAACTGGTACGTGCGTCGTAGTCGTCGCCGTTTCTGGAAAGCCGGGGATGATACTGATAAAAATAACGCCTATCGAACATTACATTACGTTTTAATTCAGTTAGCTCAAATTATGGCACCATTTACGCCATTTTTGGCCGAAGAATTGTATCAAAAACTAACCGGTGGTGAAAGTGTACACTTGCTTGATTGGCCAGTGACCGGCCGTATCAATGAATTGATTGTCAGTGATATGGAAACTGTTCGCGATTATGTAAACCAAGGCTTGAGTATCCGTGCCAAAGAACATCAAAAAGTTCGCCAACCACTAGCTAGTGTTACAGTACCGACTTTAGGAAAATTTGTAGATTTTGCCGATATTTTAAGTGAAGAATTAAATGTTAAGTCGGTTAAATTAGGTGATGAATTTGCCCTTGATTTGGTTATCACACCTGAACTTAAAAGTGAAGGAATTGCTAGGGAAGTGATTCGTCATATTCAAAGTGCCCGTAAAGAAGCAGGGTTAAATATTGACGATCGAATCGAGTTAGTGCTAATTACAGAAGATGTCGAATTAAAACAAGCGATAGTTGAAAATGGTAAAGTTATAACAGACGAAACTCTAGCAACTGAATTGTCACACGAAGGCTCAAAAGACTTTAGTATTTCAGTCAAAATTGATGCTGCTAATTTGACGATTTCGCTTCAAAAAGCATAGGCAATTGTCTTATTTTGTAAGGGAGTGCTGCCTTCCTACCGTCCACTATCATTACATTTATACCAACAGCACACTCTACGTGTGACTATATTCATAGTCAGCACGTGGCGTTCGGCTGCTTCGCACAGTCTGTTGGTTATAAAGTAATGATATTGGACGTACCTTTGCAAAACCGAGAGATTAATATCTTACGGCAAACAGTAAAGCTGATTTATAAAATAATCACGGGTGGCGTGAGACGGGTGAAAAGTGCCAGTCGGCACTTTGCAAGGAAACCTTCCGATGGCAATTAATTGCCAATCGTGAAGTTTTGGGGTCGCGGAACGTGATAACCCCAGTTTTACAAGAAATGGTAATCCATTTTTTAAAACTAGGGGTGGACCGAGCGTCAGGACCCGCACGACATTAGGGGACAATTACACTAATATTGACATTTCATTGTATTTATGCTAATATCTAGATGTAAAACAATAAAAATAAACAAAAAATATGTCATTACTAAACTACCTACAATTTCAAAAAATCGACTCGTCAGCTGACGATATTTCAGAGGAACATCTTCCTCAGGATGATATCAATCTCAATGAGCCGGTCGACGAAACTTCATTAGAAAAATTTTGGGATCAGGTGGTCCAAGATATTCACGAAGACCCAGAATGGTTTTCTTTTGATAACGACTAATAAAACATTTACCCAGTCAAAACATTAAATCAGCCCAATATAAAATACGGGGCTGATTTAATTTTGGACGCAAATTATATTAAATATATTATAGGTGCGAGACAATATAAGTTGACATATTGCAATTAAATACTTAGTGGTGTTATAATAAAGATACATAACACCACATGTGGAGTGTGGAGAAATGTGAGGCTATATGATAGTAAGTATTGGACGTTCCGCGTCGAGTAAACTTAAATCAATAGGAATGTACTGGTTGTCTCTTACACTAGTATTTGGGAGCTTCACATTTGCGGCACCGCAATTATTTGGGCAGGTGGCACATGCCGCTGATTTTACTGTTTGCGCGGGATGTGCTTACACAACAATTCAGGCGGCGGTTACCGCCGCAAATTCTGGTGATACGATTAGTGTTGCAGCAGGGACATACGCTGAAGTGGGTCAAATTGTTATTAATAAGAATCTAACTATTGTTGGCGCAGACAAGTCAACTACTATTATTAAGGCGACTGCTAATACAGGTAACTCTGGCGACACGAAGGGTTGGTGGCTTGTTAATCCTGGGATAGTGTTTAATCTAAGCGGAGTCACGCTCGATGGTAATGGATACCAGATATTACAAGGTATCCGACACAAAGGTACTGGAACAATTCAAAACGTTCATTTTACAGATATAAGATATAATCAATCCGGGCCAGATTACGCCGGTTTTGCAATTTATGCCTTTGGTCAGGTTGGAGCCGTGAATGTGAACAATTCCGCTTTTGATAATATTGGCCGAGAGGGCATTGCCTACTGGGGTATTGGGACAACCGGAGTTTACTCCTACAACACCTATACTGGTAAAGGACTCGGTAACTGGTTGGATTACGGTGTGGAGGTGACTAATGGTGCAGTTGTGACTATAGATGGCAGCACAATCATCAATAATCGAGGTACTGCAACTAGCGATGGATCTGATTCAGCGGGCATAATTGTTTTACAAAATTCCTCATCTGCTACCATCACCGGCAACACGGTCACAGGGAATACAATTGGTATCAAAGTGGGGTATAACTCACCTTCTTCAAATGCCGAGGCTAACGCGCACCAGAACAACATCTCGGGTAATTACGCATACGACGCCGCTGCGGGTGCTGGTGCCAGTTTTGACGCCACTCAAAACTATTGGGGAAGTGCTAGCCCAGATTTTGCTACGATAATTTTTGGTACTGTAAATCATAATCCTTACTATATTGACTCTGGATTAACAACTCTGAGTAACTTAAATGATATTACATCTTTTACTATCTCCGGCCAGACAGGCGTAACTGTAATTGACAATACCAGCCATACGGTTGCGATAACTATGCCCTACGGGACAGATGTAAGCAATTTAACCCCAACAATAACAACAACGGGATTATCAATTAGTCCAGCTAGCGGTGTAACATACGATTTTACAGCACCACAGACCTACACTGTTACACCATATGACGAAGAGTATGTCCAATTATACATAGTTACGGTTACCGTTAGCGTAATTGACCCGATTGAAGCTGCCTTTAATCAAATTTCAGCTACATTAGCTGGATTGGGGATAGCAAATAATTTAAACGACGTTACCACTGACAATATTACAGACTTTTCTGGATTATATTTTGAAAAGTCAGTATTAGTTAATGGGGTAGAAACAAAGATGGGACGAATAACATTTAACGGCTCGCTAGATTTATCTAATGATGAAACGATAGCCTTTTTGCAAGCATTAGGTGAAAAGTTGGATGCAAATACCCCTGGTGTTATTGGCCTTGATTTTACTGGTGTATCTAATTTGCTTGCCCTTTATGGTATGAGTGCAACGATTAAGTTTTACGGGCTCGACACACTTGGGTTTACAGACGCCTCAACCTCAGATGAAGTATTCACAAAGATAACCGTGCTTGATGATAATGGAAATATCATTGATAAGACAGCGCTTGTTTCTGGCTCGGGCATTTATGTAGGGGCTTGCAGTGGGGGAAATACTGAGTGTTATACGTTTACCGTGAATGTTAATCACTTTACTAAATTTAAAATCGATAATACCGCACCAATAGTAACAATTAATAAGCCTAGCGACGTCACGATTGGAACTGCCGCAACCATCAGTGGAACTGTCGATGATTTAACAAGCACGTTGCAATTAGCTATTGGCTCAAATAAATATACATTGTCGTCAGCAAATATTAGCGGTACAAATTGGTCTTACCCATTAAGCACTGCTACCCTAGGTGCTGGTACCTATACTATTAAGATTACAGCAGTTGATGCATCAGGCAATACAAATTATGCTACGACTATATTAGGTGTTAATGCGCCTATTGTTACTGGCAGTGCAATTCAAACCAACCCTGAACTAAGCTTAGCTGTAAATAATGTGGCTCAAACTAGTACGGATAACCAAGAGGATAAAGCTATATTGGGTTCAAAGGCAACGGCAAATGTGGACAACAGTGGTACTAAAAATAAGGTTGCTACAATATCGTCAACAAGTGGTGGCTGGATAATCTTTGGGCTTATGTGGTACTGGTGGTTAGCGATTATAGCTGCAATTGCGTTAATTTGGTGGATTATTGCAACTGCTATTCACAATAACAGTGATAAATTATAATTAATACTAGCCATTGCCTTGCTGGCCCTCATCTGTTATAATCGACAGCTGATTAGTAAAAAATAACAAGGAATTATCAAATGTTAAAAGCAGTCGTTAAGATCGGTGGAAAACAATTTATTGTCGCCGAAAAAGAGACCCTACTGGTGGACCTCCTCCAGGAAGGCACAAAAGAGCTCGCGCTTGATGCACTGTTGGTTATCGATGGCGATAAAACGCAAGTCGGAAAGCCAACCGTTAAAGGTGTCGTAGTCACCGCTAAGGTCGTTGAAGACCTCGTAAAGGGTGATAAAGTTCGCGTTATTCGCTATAAAGCTAAAAAACGTGTTCACAAAGAAAACGGTCATCGCCAAAAGTATAGCAAAATCGAAATTGTTTCAATTAAATAATTGATCAAATGATGATAAAAATCCCTGCCTAAACCGCAGGGATTTTTTTATATGCTCATGGTATAATAAGTTAAAAGAGAGAGGGAATATCAAAACGTGGCAACTGTAATATCTGTTACAAACCAAAAAGGCGGAGTGGGTAAGACGACGACCGCTGTTAATTTAGCATACTATCTTGCCAAATTTGGCAAGAAAACACTTCTCATTGACTTTGATCCACAAGGAAACGCCACTAGCGGCCTTGGTGTTGATAAGCAAAATTTAAAGCTAACTATGGCTGATGTCACAATGGAATCGGCAACGCTTGATCAAATCGTTCTGCCAACTGCTTATAAAAACTTTTTTCTAGCTCCTTCAACACCATTACTTGCAAATACAGAGGTTCAACTGGCGCAGGCCGAAAGACGGTTTTCGCGCCTAAAAAATGCGATTGAAGCTAGCAAGGGTGAATATGATGTAATCATTGTTGATAGCCCCCCAAGCCTTAGCTTGTTAACCGTTAATGGTTTAGTTGCGGCAAATCAAGTATTGCTGCCAGTTCAGGCAGAATTCTATGCTTTGGAAGGCCTTGGCCAGCTACTTGAAACTATGAAATTGGTTCGAAAAGGTATGAACCCAACACTTGAATTGCTTGGTGTTTTGCCAACCATGATGGATTCAAGAACTACACTTAGTAATCAGGTACACGAAGAAATTAAAAATCATTTTCCAGGTAAAGTTTTTTCATCGACTATTCCACGTAATATCCGTCTAGCTGAAGCGCCAAGCCACGGACTACCAATTGGTGCATATGATAAGTTTTCAAAAGGAGCGCGGGCTTATAAGTCATTTGCTAAGGAGGTACTAGATCGTGTCAATATCTGATAAAACAATTCAAAAGCATGGTTTGGGTCGTGGATTTGAGTCTTTAATCCCAACAGACCTATTAGACGAGTCTTTTGACCCTACAGCACGTCAAGATCAACAGGTGAGTGAATTACGCCAAATTAAACTAGAACAGATTGTAGTCGATCCTGAACAGCCACGTAAGAGATTCGACGACCAAGATATTGAAGAGTTGGCCGCATCAATTAGCGAACATGGAGTTGTCCAGCCAATTATTGTTACACCTTATAAGGGTGGTTATCAGATTGTGGCAGGCGAGCGTCGCTTTAGAGCTTCAAAACTGATTGGTCTTGATAAAATTCCAGCCCTAGTCAGAACTTTAACTGACCAACACAAACTCGAGATTTCATTAATTGAAAATTTACAGCGCAAAGATTTAAATGTTATGGAAACTGCGACGGCTTATCTGAAACTTCGTGACCAATTTAACTTAACTTTAGAGCAAATCGGTAAGAGAGTCGGTAATAAATCAGTCAGTGCCGTTAGCAATAAATTGCGTCTATTAAAACTTTCAAGCTATATGCGTAATATTTTGATTGAAGGCAAGTTAACAGAGGGTCAAGTTAGGCCGTTAATTGGTCTGGATGACAGTATTACTAAAAGAATTGTTCCAAAAATTATCAGCGAAGATTGGAGCTCTCGTAAAGTTGAACAATTTGTCGTTGATTTGAAGAAAAATCGTACTGATACCAAGATGTCTACGACGCGTCAAATTCACGAACAGCCTTACAGGGTTCAGCTAAAACGAATTCAAGATCATCTTAGAACTGATGTTAAAATTAGCACTAATTCAAAAGGTGCTGGGCATATTACGATTAAATTCAAAGACGAAAAAGAGTTTAAGCGGTTACAAGATTTGCTCGGTTAAGTTTTATAGTTTTAAATACAATATTCTGTAGATATTTTCTTTCTTATCGTCCACTCTCATTACATTTATACCAACAGCACACTCTACGTGTGACTATGATTTCATAGTCAGCACGTGGCGTTCGGCTGCTTCGCACAGTCTGTTGGTTATAAAGTAATGATAGTTGACGTACTTGGGTAAGATTGATAGATTTATGACTTACGATAAAATAAATACAAGATATAATCTTACCAAGGTTGAACCATAGTTAAGCTAATATTAAGTTTCCAAAAAACGTCTTGTGATATTTTGTGTAAAATAGCTAAAGCTGATTTATACAGTAATCACGGGTGACGTTTGGTGGGGAACCCTAAAATTGTTTTATTGTAACCAATAAAAAATTTCAGGGGAGACCAAAGCGGCAGGACCCGCAAAGCTAGGGTGTAATTGTTTTATAAGAAGTCTTTAATTAAAACGTTCTGATTTTGTCAAAAGGAAATATTCTTACGCCAACTGGGCCGACGACGTCATATAGGGGAATGGTGCCTAGGCCATTTCGCGAGTCATAAGAATATGAACCTTGGCGATGATCACCTGAAACGAACAATTCGCCACTTGGTACAACAGTATCAACAGATCCACTAGTCGGGCTGCCAGGTTCGCCATTATTCTTATCATCTGGGTTAAAACCATTTGGATTTTCACTATTGTAAACTAAATAATGTCCGTCGGTTATAACTACTCTTTCACCAGCAAAAGCAATAACTCGCTTAACGATATATTCGTCGCCATTTCCGGCAGTATAACTTGGGTTTTTAAATACAATTACTTGTCCACGTTCGGGAACGTATTTATTATCCTTTAATTGAGCCCATGTAACTGCAAGTCGGTTAACAATTAATCTGTCGCCAGTATACAGCGTGCTTTCCATACTTGGCCCAACGACACTAAAGCTACGAAAAATAAAAGTATTAATAAATAATGTGCCGATTAATACACACAAGATAAATGCAGATATATTTATTGCATCTTTTATAAATGGATGGCGCTGCAGAAAAGTCGATTTCATACTTATAATTACTATACACGTTCTACATTTATATGGGTAGACATAAAGCTCATAGTTTTATCGGGTTTATAAAATGTGGCAAGTTAGGTATAGTAGTATGAGCATTTATGAAAAAACAGCATTCAAATATTGATGGGTTCATACCTAGGCGATCTGGTGACCGCTTGGGTGGCCTGCGTCCGAATACTCTAAAAAGAGGCAATATTGAAACTTCCAAAAAACAATCAATTAGTATTAGTACGTCACTTAGAGAAAAAGCCCAACCTTTGGGTCAAGTAAGGGCCTCAGCTTATTTTGGAAGGTCTGATGTTGATGCTTCACTAAATATTATTGATAATTTTGCGGAACCAAAGAAAAAAATTAGTCGAAGACAGCGTCGACGCATGGAAAAGAATGCAAAGAAGCCTCGTAGCAGGACTCGACGAATAATTAAATGGGTTATTATTTTGATTATTGTGGCAATTATTTCGGTTTGTGGCTACACGATGTACAAATTTATTAGTGCTGGTGGAAATATCTTTCAGGGTAATATTTTGGATGTCTTTAATAGTAAACCATTAGAGCAAGACCTTAACGGTCGAAGCAACTTTTTAATTTTAGGCACTTCTGAAGATGATCCTGGCCATGATGGGGCAAATTTAACAGACTCCATTTTAGTTGTTAGCATTGATCAGACTAATAAAAACGTCTATATGTTTAGTGTCCCACGTGATTTATATGTGGATTATGGTATGGCGTGTGCCGCTGGATATTCTGGCAAGGTAAATGCATATTTTACATGTGCTAATAGTGGCGATACGGCGCAAGATGAGCAAGACCGGCTTACTCAGACTCAAAAATTCATTGGTGATATCTTTGGGCTTGATATTCAGTATGGAATTCATGTCAATCATACAGTTATAAAACAAGCGGTTGATGCCGTTGGTGGAATCGATGTTGATATACAGGGCAGTAACGGAGATCCTGGTGTCTATGATCGAAACTTTGATTGGAGATGTAATTATAAGTGTTATTTAGTTAAGTATGATAATGGCGTTCATCACCTTGATGGCGATCATGCTCTTTACTTATCAATGGCGCGTGGTGATATCGCACCTACTTATGGTTTGGGTAACTCAAACTTTGACCGAGAGAAAAATCAACAAAAAATTCTAATTGCAATCAAAGATAAAGCTATGAGTACTGGAACTTTAACTAACCTTAGTAAAATAACTGGTCTTTTGGATGCTTTGGGTAATAATTTGCGTACAAATGTTAAAACGAATGAAATCCAGACTATTATGCAAGTTGCCAGCAAAATTGATTCAAGAGATATACATACGCTCAGCCTAGTCACTGAAGGTAGCGCTCTTGTAAAATCTGGAAGCTATTATGGAGCAAGTGTAGTTATGCCTTCGGTTGGTATGTATGATTATAGTGATATTCAGGCCTATATCGCAAAAAACCTTTCAAACAATCCAGTTGTGCGTGAGGCGGCCCCAATCGTTGTATTGAACGGATCTGGTCAGTCTGGTTTTGGAAAAACAAAGGCAGATCTCTTAACTGCAGATGGATATAATGTAACCCTTGTTGATAATGCCCCTGATGGCATATATGAAGAAGTAGAAATTTATCAAATTGGTACAAAAAGTAGTGAAACTGCTAAAAAATTAGCGAGTATGTATAACGTAACTCTAAAAACTACAAACCCCCCAGTGCCAGTAAATGGTGATGTACAATTTGTAATAGTATTTGGGACTACCGCTAGCTAGCCAAGGGGCTAACCGTGGTATACTAATAATAGTTATGGAGTTTCTAAAAATAATTAAACGGCGTTCGTTTATCAACGAAGTTGTTTATATTGTCTTGAATGTTGGGCTCGCGGTTGCGTTACTTGTTGTTATTCGTGTAACTGGATCATTACTTCCAGCCTTTGCTTTGGTATTACTAAGTAAATGGCGCGTATTAGCGGTTAGGCCAAGATTTTGGTTTGCAAATATTCAAGCAGATCTTGTTAGTTTGATTGTCAGTGTTGGCTTTGTTGTATTACTTTATAGTGTTAGCCTAAAAAATGGTACCGATACGCAAATCTTTATTACACAATGTATTTCAACCTTGCTTTATGTGGCTTGGTTACTGTTTTTGAGACCAAAATCAAAACGTGCATATGTAATAGCTCAGGCTGGAGTCGCTTTATTTGTCGGCGTTACGGCTATATATGCAGTCTCATATTCATGGATTGCTTCACCAGTCGTATTACTAATGTGGCTCGTTGGCTATGCAACCGCCAGACACGTGCTAGGAAGCTATGATGAGAGCCATACTATGCTACTAAGCCTTTCTTGGGGTCTTATAATGGCCGAGATTGGCTGGTTAGCCTATCATTGGACTATCGCTTATCAGCTACCGATATTTACTAACGTATTATTACCGCAAGTTTCAATTATTACGCTTTGTCTAGGATTTTTAGGTTATAATGCTTACGACTCATATTATCATCATCAGAAAGTTAGGCTTAGTGACATAATTTTGCCACTTATTTTTACAATTAGTATTATTATAGTGCTTGTTGTCGCTTTTAATGGTGTTAGTGCCAGTTCTATTTAATTATTTTTTTGTAAAAGCAAGAATATAGTTTTTCTGAATTTTTAGTTTAAATTGATACTTAATCGCGAAAGCTATAATCGAATTATGCTGAATTGGATCGGCCTCAAGTAATAGATGGCCGTTATTTGCTAATTTAACTGATGCTTGGATGATTAAATCTTTAATAATAGATAGACCATCATCATCTGCAAATAGTGCCAGACTCGGTTCATGGTCAGTCTCTGGCGAGCGATCCCATTTTTGGTCAACATATGGAAGATTGGCAATAACTATATATGGTTTTTTAGAATATGATTCCAATAAATTGCTTTGTATAATTTTTACATCTGCAAATAATATTTGGGCATTTTGTGATGCGACTTTTAATGCATCTAGGCTAATGTCCATCAAAGTAACATCTAATTGTGGTAATTCTAGTTTTGCGGAAATACCAAGGCAGCCACTACCAGTGCCAACGTCAACTAATTTGGCTATTGGAATATGGCTATTGGAATATGGCGTAAGAATTGTTTTTAATATTTCAATAATATCTTCGGATTCGGGGCGGGGGATTAAAGTGTCGCTATTGACTAAAAAATCTCTCCCGTAAAATTCTTTATGGCCAATGATATATGCGATTGGAATTCGTTTTAATCGAAGTTTTAACTTTGAATTTGCTATATCAAATTGAGCATTATCGATAATTTTTTCAGGATGTGCGTGCAAATAAGTTCGATTTTGACCAACTGCACTTGATAAAATAATCTCGGCATCTAAATTAGCACTGGTTATACCAGCCAAATCAAGCTGTTTATTGGCAGCTTTTAGCCAGTCTTTAATTGCTGGCGTTTGCGGCGTTGATTTCGCGTTCATAGTTTTGTAATTGTTCAATTAAATCATCAATATCGCCGTTCATAGCGGCAGGTATGTTACTGCGGGAATAACCAATTCGGTGATCTGTAATGCGATCTTGAGGAAAGTTATATGTACGGATTTTTTCTGAACGATCGCCAGAACCGATTAGACTACGCCGTTCGGCGGTTACTTTGTCACGTTCGGCATCAACTTTTTGTTGTAATAATCGACTACGTAAGACGCCAAGAGCTTTTAGCTTATTTTTGATTTGAGATTTTTCATCCTGGTTAATAACAACCATTCCACTTGGGATATGTGTGACACGAACGGCACTGTCGGTTGTATTAACACTTTGGCCACCATGTCCACCAGATCGATAGATGTCGAAACGGAGGTCATTTGGATCAATTTGAAAGTCGCATTCTTCAGCTTCTGGTAAGACGGCTACAGTTACGGTACTGGTATGGATTCGGCCTTGTGATTCCGTAACTGGGACGCGCTGTACACGGTGTACGCCAGATTCAAATTTGAATTTTGCATATGGGGCATCACCTTTGATTCCAAAAATAACTTCTTTATAGCCGCCTGTGTCATTGGCGCTTTCGTTAATAAGTTCGGTTTTTAAGGAATGTGTTTCGCAGTAGCGCAAATACATGCGGTATAGTTCGGCTGCAAATAAGCTAGCTTCGTCGCCACCAGCGCCAGCGCGGATTTCAACAATGATATTCTTTTCATCATTTGGGTCTTTAGGGGCTAACATCGCAAATAATTCATCTTCAATTTTTTGTAGTCGGGTGTGAATATCTTCAACCTCTTGTTTGGCCATTTCGGCAAGCTCGTCATTACTATTAGCTAATTCTTTTGCTTCGATAAGTTGACTTTCTAAAGTCTGTCGCAATATGGCCTGCTCTAATACATGGTTTAATTCGTTCAGTCTTTTATTTTTTGAAGTATAGTCAGGATCTGAATAGGCAGTAGGGGATGACAGAAATGAAGTTAGCTCGTTTTTCTCGAGTTGTAGTTCGTCAATGTTAATTGCAATCTTTGTCATATTTTTACCTTCAGTTTAGATTTAGTCTTATTGTAACAAAAAAAGAGGCTATCTTTATGATAACCTCTTTTAAAATTAACGCTATTCTTCTGATTCTTCGGCTTTTTTAACTTTTTTGGCGTTTGACTTTTTAGCTTTGCTAGCAAGTGCAATTTTGCGTGCTTCAGCAGCAGCAAATTTAGCCTTAAAGCGGTCGACACGGCCTTCGGTATCGATAATCTTTTCCTCGCCCGTAAAGAATGGGTGAGAAGCAGATGAGATATGCATCTTAATTAGTGGGTAAACGTTGCCGTCTTCCCATTTAATAGTTTCGGTGGTCTGCGCTGTAGACTGGGTCAAAAACGCAAAACCGGCAGCTTCGTCGCTAAATACGACGGGGCGATAATCGGTTGGGTGTAAATTGGTTTTCATAATCCGTATAATTGTATCTGTTTTAGGGTGATTTGTCAAAGGTAAAAATGATACAATCCAAATATATGACAAATCTGAAAGAAGAAAAGCTAGTAACAAAAAGATTTTATGACCAAAATGCAGCCAATTGGGTTATTAAAAGGTCGAATTTAAATTATTGTCGTGATGAATTTACTCAGTTCCAACAGATGCTTTCGAGTGGAAAAATTCTTGATCTAGGTTGCGGTACGGGGCGTGATGCAAATTTATTCTTACCGGCAGGTTATGACTATACCGGAATTGATCTTTCTGATGGTATGATTTTTGAGGCTAAGAAACTATTTCCGAATGGTAACTTTATGACAATGGATTTAGCTCATTTGAATTTTGCAGATAATTTGTTTGATGGTATTTGGTCTTTTGCTGCATATTTGCACTTACCAAAGAGCGAGATTAATGGCGCTATTAAAGAGTCCAACCGAGTATTAAAATTGGGCGGTATTGGTTTTATTACTATTAAAAAGGGAAGTATTGAAAGTTATCTTGGTGAAGGCGATAAAAAAAGATATTGGTCTTTTTATGGAAAAAATCAATTTGCAAAAATACTAAAAGATAATGGCTTTGAAGTTATTAAATCTTGGGAAGATAAAAGAGAATATAATCCGCCAACTGATGTTTCTATTTTTCTTTGCTATTTTATAAAAAAGATAAAATAAGTTAAGCTTTGCTTATCGTGCGGGTCCTGACGCTCGGTCCACCCCTAGTTTTAAAAAATGGATTACCATTTCTTGTAAAACTGGGGGTTATCACGTTCCGCGATCCCGAAACTTCACGATTGCAAACATAGTTTACATCGGAAGGTTTCCTTGCAAAGTGCCAACTGGCACTTTTCACCCGCCTCACGCCACCCGTGATTACTAGTTCTGCTAATAAGGACGGACCCCAAAATCCATGAGCAGTTTTACCTTTGTAGCTGTCACGGCAAAGCCCCTAAGCTAATTCTGTCGTCTCTGCTAAGATGTATGTCTTTTTTAGTTATGTGTGTCACGGTTCGAGAGGTAATTAACAAGGTTACGGCAGCTTGACTATTTAACCACTTTGTGCTAATGTAATGGGTATGGAAATAGAAAAACAAACAATAGAAGACGAACCACAATTTATCGACCTTACAACCGAGCAATGGACTCAGAGGCTTGCAGAAGCACCTGTTTATGCAAAGAAAGCTATGGTTGAAGCTAGGCAAGTAACCGAACGAGAAGAAGTAACCACTACTTTGGCTGATGGCACAAAGGAAACCATAAATGTTGCTGAAGCTGGTGATGTTATCGTTACTAATCCTGGCGGCGAGAAATATGTTTTGAAAATGGAAAAATTTGCCTCACGCTATGAATCAACCGACCAAGAGGGTGTATTTCATGCAAAAGGTATGTCACGTATTACGGAAAATTCCACTGGCGCCCCAATTGAAGTAATGGCACCATGGGGAGAAAAGCAATCTGGTGGCGCTGATTGTATGATTGCTACGGTTTTTGATCCCGAACAACCTAATGAAATTAGCGCCGATAGATATATTATTGGTCGCCAAGAGTTCTTGGGCACCTATGTACCTGTCGATAGTCTAACTAGCTCAATATAATAATCGCTAGGTTCTAATATTGGGGATAATCCTACCGCACATCTAATCTAATCAAAATACCCCGCTATCAAGCGGGGTATTTTATATATTTTTACCAAGGTTGAACCAGGGTTAAGTTTATTTTAAGCTTCAATAGGAACGTCCTGTGGTATCAAAATTACTTTTTACTGTTTGCCAAAAATGACCGACCTTTAAATCCAAAAAAGGACAGTCTTTTTTATATTTTTATTATGTTAAAATACGAATAAGATGACAGAATCGAAAGTAAAATTTTTAGTTGGAAATGAATCAATTATTGGTACGTCATTCCGTCCAAAAAAATCAAATGGAAATGGAGTTTTGTTTTTTCATGGTTGGGGTAGCTCTAGAAATGGTTATGTTGACAGAGCTAAGGCGTTAGCAAACTTGGGTTATGATTGTTTGATTATTGATTTTCGAGGTTTTGGCGAAAGTGAGGGGATATTAGCGGAATTATCAAATTCGGATCACCTAGACGATGCAATCGCTGCATATGATTTTTTGAAAGATAATACAAAATCAAGTAAAATTTCCGCTTGTGGTGCTAGTTATGGTGGATATTTATGCGCAATGCTCTCCGGCAAACGGGAACTCTTTTCTATCGTTATGAGGGTTCCTGGAATATATCAGGACAAAATATTCCAAAAGAAAAACTATACTCAGGAAAAGCAGTTACTTGATGAGATTTGTAAATTTAAAAAAGACAAAGATTTTATTAATTCCGAGGCGATAAAAAATATCCAATCCTTTGAGGGCTATATTTTAATAGTAGGTTCAACAAATGATGTAAAAATACCAAATAGGGTGGTCGAAGCGTATTATGATTCAGCAACAAATGCAGCAAAAAGACAATTAATTTGGATGGATGGTGCAGGCCATTCGCTTGCAAACTCTGAATATCAAAAACAATATATTAACATACTAGTAGATTGGTTTGGATCGTTATTAAATTATTAATTTCCTTATAGATTTAAGATAAATAAGAACCAAGTTGATTTACACAATGATCACGGGTGGCGTGAGGCGGGGCAACCCCAGTTTTACAAGAAACGGTAATCCGTTTTTTTAAAACTAGGGGTGGACCGAGCGTCAGGACCCGCACGGTTAAATGTAGCTAATCTATTAAACTCTTGAGTTTTGTATCTTAAAGAGTTATAATAGCCAAGTAAATTAATTAAAGAAGCAACCTATACGAATAACTCCTGAGTTTATCGGGCGTGTAGGTGAAGAAAAAGGAGTTCAAAATGACACAAGATGTCGATATTAAAGCCCTGTTCGAATCAGGCGTACACTTCGGTCACAAGACCAGCCATTGGCACCCTAAAATGGCAAAATATATCCATAGCAAACGCCAGGATAGCCATATTATTGACCTGGTAAAAACAGTTGAAGGTTTGGAAGTGGCTTTGCCATTTTTGACTAAAGTTGCTGCAAGTGGCAAGCAAATTTTGTTTGTTGGCACAAAAAAGCACACCAAAGACATTGTTCGTGAAACAGCTGAATCACTAAAACAACCATACGTTACTGAACGATGGCTTGGTGGTATTTTAACTAACGTTTCAACAGTATCTCAACAAGTTAAAAAGTTGAAAGACCTTGAAAAACGAATGATTTCTGGTGATCTTGAAAAACGTTATTCAAAGCTTGAAGTCCAACGTTTTCAGGAAGAAATTGATGAACTAAATTCTAAATACGGTGGTATCAAAGACCTAAACGGCAAGCCAGGTGCGTTATTTATTATTGATGTTATTGGTGATATGAATGCTATCAAAGAAGCTAGCACATTAGGTATTCCTGTTGTAGCTGTCGTTGATACAAACGCTGACCCATCACTTATTGATTACGTAATTCCAGGTAATGATGATGCAATTAAAGGTGTTCAATTACTACTTGATTATGCACGTGCTGCAATTGCTGAAGGTATGGGATCTGCTAAAGCTGTAGTTACTAAAACTGACGTAAAGGAGAATTAATCCATGAGCGTGTCGATTGATGACATTAAAAAGTTAAAAGAACTAACAGGTATTGGTCTAACTGATGCTAAGGCCGCATTAGTTGCAGCTGATGGAAATTTTGATAAAGCACTTGAAGCACTACGTAAAAAAGGTGTTACAAAGGCCGAGAAAAAAGATGGTCGTGAAGCCCGTGAGGGAATCATTGACGGTTATATTCACGGTGGCCGTATTGGAGTTGTTGTTGAAGTAAACTGTGAAACTGACTTTGTGGCTCGTACTGATGGTTTTAAATCATTTGTTCACGAAATTGCATTGCAAGTTGCAGCTATGGCCCCAACTTACGTTTCTGAAGCTGATATTCCAGCTGTTGAAATGGAACGTGTCCGAAATGAAGCTAAAGAGCGAACTATCGCTGAAGGCAAGCCTGCAAATATGATTGATAAAATTGTTGATGGTCAAGTTAAAAAATATTTTGAAGAAAAAGTTTTGTTAAACCAAACTTATATTAAAAATGAAAAACAGACCGTTGCTGATTTTGTTAAAGAAAATATTGCAAAAACAGGTGAGAACTTAGTAATTCGTCAATTTAAACGAATTGAATTAGGCGTTAGCGAATAAAATAATAATTTTAATTATTTTAAATAGCCACGTAATAATTGCGTGGCTATTTTTTATTGTAATCTAATCTCGCTAATGCTAAACTAACCCTAGCAAAGTAATAAAAGGGTTATCATCTCTGGCATGAAGCAAGTTTCTAAAAAAAGTAGCTTTGATTTAATAATTTTATCTAGGCAGAGTGGTTTATCCTCTGCTAGCTTTAACTCTAATTCTAACCCTGGCTTTACCATCGTCGAACTCCTCGTCGTAATAGTCGTCATCGCTATCCTGGCTACTATTACCATCGTGTCATATACTAGTATTTCCACGAAAGCCACTGAAGCTGCTGCTATTTCCGATCTTTCTAACGCTAAAAACCAATTTGCCTTGTACTACACTGAACATAGTGTTTATCCAACTGGTCTAGACACTAACAATTGCTTAACTAACGCAACTGTAACTCCAAATCCAGATACAAACTACTGTCTTAAATCTGGTTCTGGTAATGTCTTTGCTTTAACTGTAGCTACCGGTTCAACCTATACACTAACAGCTACAAAGAGCTCTAATACATACAAAGTAACTAACGACTCTTCGCCTGTTGTTGTAGCTGCGTTAATCTGCCCAAATGGCTTTATTATTGTTCCTGGTAGTGCAACCTATGGTACTAATGACTTTTGTGTTATGAAGTACGAAGCTAAACAAGTCGGTTCAACTACCACGCCAATTTCCCAAGCAGCTGGCACACCATGGGTTAATATTACCCAAACTACTAATATTGCTAATAGCCCTAATGTAGCCGGTTGTACTGGTTGTCACCTCATTACTGAAGCTGAATTGATGACCATTGCTCAAAATGTCTTAAGTGTTACTAGTAACTGGAGTAGTGGAGTAGTTGGTACTGGTTATATCTACAGTGGACATAACGATAACGTTCCAGCTAATGCCCTCGCTGCCAGCTCAGATGATACCGATGGCTACTACGGTACTGGAAATAGCAGCTCCTCGGGCGCTGACCAACGCCGAACACTAACTTTAACTAATGGTGAAGTTATCTGGGATATGGCGGGGAATGTTTATGAATGGACAGGTGGGCAAACTACAGGTGGTCAACCAGGCGTAGCTGGCAATGCATATGCTTCTTGGATACAATGGACTGACGTTACGACACCAGGCACACTTTCTCCAAGCGTTTTTCCATCCGGTACCGGCATTACAGGCTCAAGTACTTGGACTAGTGCACAAGGCATTGGACAGTTACTTAGCAATACTGCAGAGACGGGCTTGCGCGGCTTCGTTCGTGGTTGCTCTTGGGGCAGTAGTAGCTTTGCCGGTGTCTTGGCGCTGCTTTTGGGCGCGCCGAGTGACACGAATACGTACGTTGGTTTCCGTGTTTCTCGGTAGCTGTAGTTTTGGTTTGGCTTTCTCTGGGATAATAAGCCTTTGGATGTAAGTTGCGTACAACCCCCTAGTTTATATTTAGCTACTTGTTTATAATATAGGTTATATGTTTGATACAAAACCCTATGAAAATAAATTTAGCGCAGTGATTGATCATTTTACAGAAGAACTTAAAAAGGTTCGTACAGGACGAGCTCATCCGGGACAACTTGATGGTATTAAAGTTGAAGTGTATGGTACTTCAATGCCTCTTAATCAAGTTGCAAATATCGTTGCCGCCGAAGCTCAGATGTTACAAATTACGCCATTTGACGCTGGCAATATTCAGGCAATTTGCGCATCAATCCGAGCTGATCAGAACCTTGGATTTAATCCAAGCGATGACGGCCGTGTAATCCGTGTTCCAGTGCCAGCTTTAACTGAGGATCGACGTAAATTATTGGTAAAATTAGCTAGTGAAAAAGTCGAAGATGCGAGAATCGCTTTGCGCAGTATTCGTCAGGATGCATTAAAAGATGCTAAGCATAAAAAAGATAACAAAGAGTTATCCGAAGATGATGTTCGTCGCATTGAAAAGGGAATTGATGGTACGATGGTGTCGTTTAACTCCAAAATCGATGAAATATTTAGAGCAAAAGAAAAAGATATTTTAACAGTCTAGTGATATATTGGGGGATAAATGCAACTAATTTTCGGAATAATCATGGGACTTATTATACTGGTGTTTTTGGTTGTAATGCATGAACTTGGGCATGCCATTCAAGCTTATAAATCTGGTGTAGTTGTTGAAGAATTTGGCGTTGGTTTTCCACCAATGGCTTTGAAAAAAAAGCTTAAAAATGGGATTTTATTGACGCTGAATTGGCTACCACTTGGTGGGTTTGTAAAATTACAAGGTGAGTATGATTCGGCCGATGAAAAAGGCGATTATGGCTCAGTTTCTTTTTGGAAAAAAACCAAGATATTATTAGCTGGAGTGACGATTAACTGGGTTGTAGCTGCTGTCTTGCTCACAGTTCTTTCATTAACTGGTCTTCCAAAAATTTTAGATAATCAAATAACCGTTCCCGGTGATGCCGTTATCACCGTCAAGCCAGTTGAAATTACTTCTTTGGTTGATAACTATCCAGCTAAAAAGGCTGGGCTCAAAGTTGGCGATTCTATTACTAAATTTGCTGGTCAAGCCGCAACAACGACAGACCGTTTGAACGAGTTAATAAAACAAAATGCGGGGAAGACCGTCGTGCTTAGCTATATTCGTAACGATTTAAAGCATGATGTAAATATCACGCTTGGAGAAAAAACTATTGATGGTATTTTGGGTGCCGGATTAGGACAACGTGAGTTTATTAAGGCAACTTGGTCGGCACCAATTGTTGGTGTAGCTACGACAGCTCAATTCTCATGGGAAACTATAAAGAGTTTGGGTGATTTATTTAGCGATATATCGTCATCAGGTTTAAAGAAGGTTGGCGAGAGTGTAGCTGGTCCAATCGGTATTTTAGGAACCATATTTCCAGCGGCAACACAAGCTGGCCCTACGCAATTGATCTTTTTAACAGCAATAATTTCAATATCTCTGGCCATTATGAATATTTTACCAATCCCATCTCTTGATGGTGGTAGGTGGTTTACAATGGTTGCATTTAAAATACTAAAAAAGAAACTAACCAAAGAGCGAGAGGAAAAAATTCAGACTGTTGGATTTTTAATACTTATGGCCTTGGTTATATTGGTAACATTCAATGACATTACAAAATTATTCTAAAAAAATAGCTAACACTGCAAGTGCCATAGTCGTCAAGACTGAGGTTAAACATAGTTGGCTGATGTTTATAGTTGTGCCAGCGTGGATATTTGTTTGTTTTTATACAGCGCAATTGTTAATAATGGGATTAGTCTGGATACTTAATGCCTTAAATATTAATCTTTCTGTAATTAACGGATCAATTTATAATGCTGTTGTTGCGGCGCTTATTTATGTAATAACACTGGTTTTTTCGATTGGTGGGGCATGGTTAATATTTAGAAGGCGTACAAATAAGTTTGACCTTGGTATTAATAGATTGCCGTCTTGGGTTGATATCTTATTATCCCCAGCGGGGTTAATTGTTTATTTTATCTTTTCATCTATCTTAATACTGTTAGCCACACGTGTATTACCAGGATTTGACGCTAACCAGGTTCAAAACACAGGATTCAGCCACTTGAGTCAACGCTATGAATATATTGCAGCCTTTACAGCCTTGGTGGTAATTGCTCCAATTGCTGAGGAATTATTATTTAGGGGATACTTGTTTGGTAAATTAAAAAAGTATATACCGGTTTGGGCGGCCATTTTGGCAACTAGTGTTTTGTTTGGAGCTGCTCACGGCGCTTGGAACTTGGCAGTTGATACTTTTGCACTTAGCGTCGTGCTATGTTTGCTTCGTCAAATTTCTGGAACTATATGGCCTTCAATACTTCTACATATGCTAAAAAATGGCATTGCGTTTTATTTGCTCTTTATTAATCCGTTATTATTGACTACACTATTAAGATAATATGCGTGTATCTAAACTATTTACCAAGACAAGCAAAACTGCAGGTGTTTACGCCTATTTACCACTTTGACTTCGAGTACTTGAAAATATTAAGAAGATTGTTCGTGAGGAAATGAACGCAGTTGGTGGCCAGGAATTGATGATGACTGCTTTGCAGCTTTGACTGACGAAAATTTAGCTAAAGGGCGTTGTAGCTGAAATTTTAACTGACGGTATACCATATCGCGTTACCGTAAGTGTGATCGTTTATTGGCTGATAATACCTATGAATTAGTTGAAAGAAAAGATGGACAAATAAAGATATTGACACGCGAGCAACTGCTTGCTAAACTAAGCTAGCTATCAAAAGTTTATTAGCCTTACGCTATATATAGCGTTTGTGGTGCTATACAAAGCACCTTTTACTATAATAAGAGGAATAAGCATGAAGAAGATATACCAAATTACACTTGAAGGTAAACATGAACTCGAATCAGAACTCGAGGCTTTAAAGAGCCGTCGTAGCGAAATTGCTGAAAAAATTGCTGAAGCACGCGATTTTGGTGATTTGAGCGAAAACGCCGAATACGACGTTGCCCGCGAGGAGCAAGGTCTTGTTGAGACTCGTATTGCTGAGATTGAAGATATTGTTCAAAATGCTGAAATTATCAAAGGTGGCAACAATTCAAAGGTTGTACTCGGTAGCAAAGTTGAATTAAAGACAAGTAAGACTAACTTTATATATACAATAGTTGGTCCGGTTGAAGCTGATCCGCTAGAGGGACGAATTAGTGACCGCTCTCCAATAGGCGAGGCACTATTTGGCAAAAAAGTTGGCGATATGGCAACTATCTCGACACCAAAAGGCGATATCATATACGAAATCGCAAGTATTTGCTAAGTTTGGCGAATAGCTATTAGAATGTGGAATATGGCGGGGATAAATCTCGCCATTATTTTTTTACTATATTCCAATAGCTAAATTCCAATAGCAATTCTTATGTTATAATGTAGCGTAATATGGCGACACTAAAAGATTTCCGTGACGAAAGATTAAGAAAACTACAAACCTTGAGGGATTTGGGGATTAATCCTTATCCTGCTGATTCACATCGAACAAATAATACATCGGACATTTTGACTCACTTTGACAGCTTAGAGGGTAGTGTTGCTACTGTTGCTGGTCGTATTGTTGGGCTCCGTAAATTTGGAAAATTAGCATTTATTGTAATTAAAGATTATAGCGGTCAGATTCAATTATTTTTACGTTCTGATATCCTAGGGGGCCTTGATGTTGTAAACAATCAGGTTGGTATGTCCGAACTACCACTTTTAGACACCGGAGACTTTGTAGAGGCTACTGGACGGGTTATAAAGAGCAAAACTGGCGAGATATCAATTGAAGCTACTAACTTGCGCCTACTTACAAAAACGCTTCGTCCAATGCCAAGTGTAATTGATGGTTTCACAAACAAAGAAGAGCGGTTACGCCGTCGTTATATAGACATGAATGTAAATCAAGAAGTTCGTGATAGGTTTGTTCGTCGCAGCAAATTTTGGCAAGCTACTCGTGATTTTTTGAATCAAAATGAATTTATTGAAATTAACGTCCCAGTTTTGGAACATACTACCGGTGGTGCTGATGCTAATCCATTCGTAACCCATATGGATGCCCTAGATCAAGATTTTTATTTGCGCATTAGTCACGAACTACCACTAAAGCGTCTAATTGGTGCTGGTTATGAAAAAGTTTATGATATCGGTGCACGTTTTAGAAATGAAAATTACAGCGATGAACATTTGCCTGAGCATGTAGCAATGGAGTGGTACTGGGCTTATGCCAACTGGCAAGATGGTATGAAATTTATGGAAAACATGTATAAATTTGTGCTTGAAAAGACTTTTGGCACATTGCAATTTCATCTTGGCGATATGAATATCGATATGGGTGGCAATTGGGAAGTTTGGGATTACGCAACGGTTATAAAAGAACGTTATGGTATAGATGTTTATAATAGTTCACTCGATGAAGTTAAAAAGGCATTAATTGATAATAAACTTGAAGTAAAACAAACTGAAAACCGAGCTCGTGGCATAGATAAGCTATGGAAAAATATTCGCAAAGATGTTGCCGGTCCAGTTTGGTTAATTAATACGCCTAAATTTATCAGTCCTTTAGCCAAAAGTAATCCTGGCGATGATCAATCAGTTCAACGATTTCAGCCGATTATTGGTGGAAGTGAGCTAGGTAATGGTTTTTCTGAATTAAATGATCCAGTCGATCAGTTAAATCGTTTTACTGAACAGCAGACTATGCGTGAAGCAGGGGATAAAGAGGCTATGATGCTTGATATTGATTTTATCGAGATGCTTGAGTACGGCATGCCTCCTGCCTGTGGATGGGGCTTTAGTGAACGAGTATTCTGGGTTTTTGAAGGCGTTACTGCTCGAGAGGGCGTACCATTTCCTCAACTTCGTGCTGAAGTCGACGCCACAACGCGTGAATTATACCCAGATATTAAATTAGCTTAAGTATTTAGTTACAATTTTGCTATACTATCTCTATGAAGAGTCGGTTATTTTTGGTTTTAATTGTAAGTTCGTTTTTTGCGTTATTTATAAACATTGTGCCAGTCAATGCTACTACAAATGATTTTGTAATTAGTGATTTTCAAGCTAATTATTATCTAGATAAGGACATTGATGGACATTCTACGCTATCTACAACTGAGCACATAACGGCTGTATTCCCCGAATATGACCAAAATCATGGCATTGAGCGATATTTAGTTTCAGATTATGACGGCCATACCACTAATTTAAGTGTTAAATCGGTCGTTGATAAGAATGGCGAAGCTTTAAAGTACTCAAAGAGTCAAAAAAATGGATATGTATCTCTTCGTATTGGTGATGCTAATGCTTATGTTCATGGTGCCCAGACTTATGTAATAACATATACGCAACGTGATGTGACGCGTTTTTTTACTAATACCGAGGATGATGAATTTTATTGGGATATCAACGGTACTGGCTGGGCACAGCCATTTGGGTCAGTAATAGCTAGGTTACATCTGGGTACAAATATAATTAACCAAGTAACTAATAATCAAGCGTGCTATTTTGGGGTCGAGGGATCTAGTCAGAAATGTAGTATTTATCAATCTGGTGATGTAATTACTGCAAATATTAATGATTTAAAATATAACGAAAATATGACTATTGCGGTTGGATTTAAAGCTCATACATTCTCAGTATATAAAATGACAATTTTGGATTTTGTGAAGCAATATATTGGTCTAATCTCGCTTTCAATTAGCTTTTTGTTATTAATAGCTATACTTATTTTGAAAAAAGTTGAGGGACGAATGGTGTATGTAAAGCGTTCTATAATTGCGCAATATTTGCCACCAAAAGATGCAAATATTGCGCTTTCTGCAACAATAGGTGGCGATACCACTCGCTGGGTGGCGGCTGAGTATATTGATCTAGCGGTTCGTCATAAAATAAAGATTATTGAAATAGCCAAGGATGTATTTAAAAAACCGAGTTATCAATTTGAACTAATATCGACTGTAGATTTAGATAAAACTGATCTTGACGTTGTTGAGGCTTTATTTGGTAGCGATTTAAAAATTGGCTCAACTCACAAAATAGACGTAACTAAATCAAACATTGGTTTTGCTGCAAAATTTGATGCGGCAATGCATAAAGTGTGTACAACTGCAAAGGAGAATAACTATTATTTCGTTAGCAAAGGTTTACGAAGGATTATGAGTTTTATTGCATTAATAAGTGCCTTACAAATTGTTGTTGTTGATATTATTTTTGGCATTGAGGGTCCTATGATAGCAATAACTGTTGTTTGCTGTATTATGGCTATGATTGGGGCTGTCGTAGCAAATAATATGAACACTTTGTCTAGCAAGGGTAATGAATTAAAGGATTATTTAAAAGGTCTTAAACTGTATATAAAAATTGCCGAGCAAGATAGGCTTAGGGTTTTGCAAAGTCCTGAGGGCGCAGACAAAACACCGATTGATATTAATAATAAAGAGCAATTAATTCATTTATACGAGCGTGTTTTGCCTTACGCTGTGTTATTTGGTAATGAAAAAGAATGGTCTAAAGTGTTGGTCAATTATTACGGCCAGCAAGGTCTTACCCCCGATTGGTATGTAGGTAGTGGAGCCTTTAATATTGCATCTCTAGGATCGGCATTGTCTAATTTTTCATCAGTTTCTAATATTTCGAGTACTACGAGTGCTAGTAGTTCAAGCTCTGGTGGCTCTGGCGGCGGCGGCTTTTCAGGCGGCGGTGGCGGCGGTGGTGGCGGCGGCGGCTGGTAAAAATATAATTATTGAATATGGGGATTTATGATTGAAGTAAAAAATGTTACAAAAACATATGGCAAAAAGGAAAACGCTTTTGTGGCGCTTTATGATGTAAGCTTTACAATACCCGATGGTGCAAGTGTTGCCATTTTAGGTAAATCGGGAAGTGGTAAATCAACACTTATGCATGCCATGAGTGGTCTTGATAAGCCAGAAAAAGGCGAGATAGTTATAAATGGAAAAAATATTTTAACTATGAAACAAAAAGAAATTGATAAATTTCGTTCGCGCGAAATGAGTTTCATTTTTCAAAGTTTTTTTGTCCAAGCCAATGAAAGCTGTTACGACAACGTTAGCTTACCACTTGAGATTGCAAATGTTTCGATGTCAAGGCGTAAAGCAAAAATTGAAGCTGCGCTAAAAGCAGTAGAACTTATTGATAAGAAAAAATCACGAGCTCGTGACTTATCAGGAGGCCAAAAACAGCGTTTGGCGGTTGCTAGGGCAATTGTAAACAGTCCAAAGATTTTATTTGCTGATGAGCCAACTGGTAACTTGGATAGTGTGACTGGCGGGGTAGTAGAGGACTTGTTGTTTGGATACAATAAAAAAAATAATGTGACGTTAATTATTGTGACTCATGACGAAGACTTAGCAAATCGATGCGATATTCAGATTCACATAAAAGACGGTAGAGTCGAATCAATCGGGGGGCTAAAATAATGAAGCTTAGGGATATAGCAATTCGTGCTGGGCGAAGCTTAAAACATGCAAAGGCTCGAACTCTTTTAACTAGCCTTGCTATTGGTGTGGGGGCCTTTACTATTGTGCTAAGCTTGGCCGTTGGAGCTGGAGGGCGGCAATACGCCGCTAATATTATTAGTAGTAATACTAATGAACGCGCATTATACAATATTAGTGTAAAACAAGATGGTACAGATTCATCTAAACCAAAGAAATTCACAGACGCCCAGATTGCTAATTATGGTGGTTATGAAATGGTACTATTAAAACAATCAGATGTTGATAAAATGGCTAAAGTTGATGGTGTAGAGTCAGTTATGCCATATTTCACAATTATTCCGAAGTATGTTACTCGTGAAGGTCAAGATAAATATCAGGCAAATATTGAACCATTCCAAAGTGATGTAAAGCTTGAGTATGCAGCCGGTAATGCAAAGGGTATTGAAAATCAAAGTGTAATTATCCCAGATGAATATCGCGAAGCGCTTGGATTTAAAAATGCATCAGATGCAATTGGTCAAAAAATTCAAATCTATATTGAAAAAGGTGCGTCGGACCCATTAAATCCAGAGATAAAAGCATTCGAATATACTGTTGTAGGGGTTAATAAAAAACCGACAGTTGCAATTAATGGGGGCACGGCACTACAGCTTACCAGCGATAATATGAAAGTTATAAACAACTTTAACTTACAAGGAACACCAACTTACGGGACGTATATGAGCGCGCTCGTCATGGCTAAGGATAATGTTAGCGTTAAGACTGTAAAGGAAAATCTTGACAAGGCGGGTTATGTATCTAAAACAGCTGAAGATTTGATGGGTTTTATATTCCAGTTTATTAATGTTTTGCAAGCGATATTAATTGGCTTTGGTGCACTAGCGGTATTGACATCGGTATTTGGCATTATTAATACCCAATATATTAGCGTATTGGAACGGACTCAACAGATTGGCTTAATGAAGGCACTTGGTATGCGACGCCGTGACGTAGGTCGCTTATTTAAGTTCGAAGCGGCTTGGGTTGGTTTTTTGGGTGGTTCAATTGGAAGTATATTGGCAGTTATAGGCGGAACTATCGCTAATCCAATAATCAGCAAGGCGCTTAATATCGGTGATGCAAGCTTAATTATATTTGAATCATCGAGTGTTGCTATTGTTATAGTAGGTTTGGTTATTGTTTCGGTAGTTTCTGGAATATTGCCAGCTCGCAAAGCTGCCAAACTTAATCCAATCGAAGCCTTGCGCACAGAGTAATTTAACTTGGGAACAAAGAGTCTAAATCTGGTACAATAATGTTATGTTAGATATTAAATTTATTCGTGATAACGCCGAGGCAGTTCAAAATAATGCTCGTAATAAAGGCTACAAAGTTGATATTAGTGCACTTTTAAAGTTGGACACTGATCGACGAGAATTATCTGGTAAAGTTGATGAGCTTCGCCAAAAGCGTAATGAAATTGTTGCCCAAACAAAAGGTGGTCGGCCAACCGACGAATTAATAGCTGAAGGTAAATTAGTAAAAGCCCAACTATCTGATATTGAACCTCGCCTTAAGGATATTGATGTTACTTTTACAACAATACTCAAACAAGTACCAAATATGGCCATGTCCGATGTGCCCGTGGGTCTTACTGAGGACGAGAATGTTGTAATAAAAACAGTTGGGGAAATGCCAAAATTTGATTTTATACCTAGAAGCCATGCTGATATTGCTAATGAACGCGGTTGGCTAGACAAAGAACGTGCTGCCAAGGTTTCTGGTAGCCGTTTTGCATACCTAAAAGGTGATTTAGTTAAACTTCAATTATCGATAGTTCAATTTGTAATTAATACGCTTAGTGACGAACAGGTTATAGCTGAAATTGCAAAAAATGCCGGCTTAGAGGTCTCAACAACCCCATTTATACCAGTTTTGCCTCCATTAATAATTCGAACTGAAATGTATGATGCGATGGATCGTTTAGAACCACAGGATGATAGGTATAAACTAGAAGGCGATGATTTGTGGTTACAAGGTAGTGCAGAGCATGTGCTGGGCAGCATGCATTCGGGTGAAATATTTAATGAATCTGAATTACCACTTCGTTATCTGGGTTATGCTACCAGTTTTCGCCGTGAAGCTGGAACATATGGTAAAGACATGGAAGGTATTTTGCGTATGCATCAGTTTGATAAATTGGAAATGGAGGGTTTCACAACTGGTGATGACGGTCTAAAAGAACATTTATTATTTGTCGCAATCCAAGAACATTTACTGACGCAACTAGAATTACCTTATCAAGTTATTCAAAAATGTACATTTGATATTGGTAAGCCAAATGCCATAGGTGTTGATATGGAAACTTGGA
>Ga0209429_10000195_pt1 | contig 44387 bp, 38 predicted proteins | sample BarGraNGADG00212_3_FD_184493 | JGI IMG/M metagenome (GOLD analysis project Ga0209429, IMG submission 184493) | Arctic peat soil microbial communities from Barrow, Alaska - Barrow Graham LP Ref core NGADG0004-212 (SPAdes) (version 2) | ecosystem: Environmental > Terrestrial > Soil > Wetlands >... | reverse complement strand
TCTGCCTCAGCACGTGCCTGTATTGCTGAACGGTGTTCGCCGGCAGCGGGCCCAGCTCCTCCATGGTCTCGTCGAAGAGCTCGCGCCTTCGCCCGGGGTCGCCCTTGACCAGGTACAGGTCGTCCGGCGCGAACAGCACACACTTCAGTATTCCTCTCGCCCTGGCGCCGCTCTCGACCTTCTGGCCGTTCAACTCCACGTTTCGTCCACCCGGGCCGAACGCGATCTTGAGGTTCAGCCTGTCGTCGCCATCAGTCACCGCCGCGCGCACGGACGACTGCTGTTCACCGTCCATCACCAGTTCCCTGAGCCTGGGCGCCCTGCTTGATCTGCCGTGTGAGAGGAAATAGATGGCTTCGAGCAGGTTGCTCTTTCCCTGGGCGTTGCGGCCGGTGATTATGTTGCGGCCTTCGGAGAAGTCGATTTCCTGCCGCGTGTAGTTTCTGAAGTTTGACAGCTCCAGCCTGTTCAGTATCAAGTGGCTGTTCTCGACGCGACCTGTCCGTCGCGCCCGCTATGCTGTTCCCTGCAGGTCATTCGCGGTGCTATCTCAGCCTCACTGGCATGAGGATGTAGTTGTACTTCTCGCTGTCCTCTGTCCTCACCAGCGCGGGCTTCAGCGGGTCGTCGAGCCGCATCTCCACCTTGTCGCTCTCAACGCCAGGCAGCGCATCCATCAGGTACGTGCCGTTAAAGCCTATCTCCATCTCTTCCCCGACGACCTCGGCGGGTATCTCCTCTTTCGAATCTCCGACTTCCGGCGTCTCGGTAGCCACACGCAGGTGATCGCTGTAGACCCCGATCCTGATGTTGTGCCCGAAGATCAGGGCTCTCTTCACCGCTGCTGTTATCTCGTCCTTCGGCACTTTCACGGTAGTCTTCTCGCCCTTCGGGATCAGCTGCTTGTAGTTGGGGAACTGTCCCTCGATGAGCCTGCTGCTTATCACCATGTCGCCGAGCTTGAACATGACCTGATTGTCCTGCATCTTCATCTCGACGTCGGCGTCCCCTCCGCCGGCCAGCCTCGCCACTTCGTTCATCGTCTTTGTGGGGATGATGCAGTCTTCCCAGTCCGCCACGTTTCCGCCGACGCCCACTTCTTTCCACGCCAGCCTGTAGCTGTCCGTCGCAACCATCTTGAGGACAGAGTCGGCCACGTTCTTCTCCACCAGGGTTCCGGTCAGAACGGGCCTCTTCTCATCTGTCGACGAGGCCCTCGCCGTCTGCTGTACCGCGACCATGAACTCTCCGCCCGGTACCTTCACCACTGACGAACCTTCCCATGACGGTATCTGCGGAAAGTCCTCCGGCATCATCTCGCGGATGCGGTACTCGCCGCCCGCTGATTTGACCGTGAGGAACTTCTCTCCGGTATCGATCTGGATTGTCCCTGAGGTGAGGCTCTTGATGACGTCGCCCAGCAGCCTTCCGGACACGACCGTCGAACCGCTCTCGGAGATCTCCGCCTCCAGCTCCGCGCGCACGCTCATCTCCAGGTCGGTGCTGTTGATGGTGATCCGGCCGCCCTCGGCCGTTATGAGCAAGCCCGAGAGTATGGGCATCGTCACCCTGCTCGAGACACCTCTCAAGGCTGTCTGAACAAGACTGTTCAGCTTCTCTTTCTCACAGGAAACTATCATTCGTACATTCCCCCTGGTAGCTGCTGCCTCGACTTACAGGTCAAGATTATATATCAGAATCACGACAGCTTTTCACAGTGCACATGATTCTTTCTTCTGTATTTAAATATATTTATATTAGTAGTAATAGTAGAGACTGTTGATATGTGGAAAAGAGCCTGAATATCCACTTTTGAAGCCAGAAACTCGACTTTGAGGCTCTGGATTACCCGTGGACAAGGGGCAGGAGTGTCCACACCACGAGCAGTCTGCGTGAGCGAGGCGACCGGGGACGGTTGAAGGATTGTGTAAGAGCCGGCACGCGGGAGCGCCTTATCAACGCGGGTTTCACATGCTTGTCCACACGAGCACGAGGGGGAACGGGGCATCAATTTGCTTTGTTGATCATGTTTGTGAGCTCGGTGACTTCCTGAAACGTCTCGCGTTTTGTCTTGATCAACGATTCTATCTTTCTGCATGAGTGAAGAACGGTGGTGTGGTCCCTGCCTCCGAACTGCCCGCCTATGGCGAGGAGCGTGGCGTCGGTCATCTCCCTGACGAGATACATCGCGACCTGCCTCGCGTGGACCAGCGGCCGTGAGCGGCTTTTCCCCTTGAGGTCGTAGACGGATATGTCATAGTAGGTGGCGACCAAGGTTTGGATCACGTCCGAGCTGGGAGTCCTCGACTGGTGGAACTCGGCGACCTGGTCCTTCAGAACGTCCTGCACCATCTCCAGGTCGATTCGCTGCCCGTACAGCTTGGCCGAGGCAACCACCCGGTTGAGAAGACCCTCGAGAGAACGGATGTTGTCTTTGACCTTGGAGGCGATGAAGATCAGCGCGTCATCGGGGATCTCCACGTTTTCAGAGCGCGCCTTCAGATAGAGGATGGCGAGCCTGGTCTCCAGGTCGGGCGGGGTGATGTCGATGGTAAGACCGCCCTCGAACCGCGACCGGATGCGGTCCGCCAGCTGCGGGATCTCGCTCGGCGGCCGGTCACTCGAGAGCACGATGTGGCTGTTGGACCCGTAGAGCAGGTTGAAGATGTCGAAGAACTTGCCCTGTGTGGCGTCGGTCCCGCTCAATGCCTGGATGTCGTCGAAGAGGATGATCTTGTTGTTGATGTACTTCTGGTCGAAGGTCGCCTTGTCGCGCTTCATTGTGATGGTCGCGATGAACTCATCGATGAAAGTCGACGTCTGGACGTACTTGACCTTGATGCTCGGCGTGATCTTCTCGGCATAGTCTTTGATGGCGTAGAGCAAGTGGGTCTTTCCAAGGCCGGTGCCGCCGTAGATGAACAGCGGATTGTACTTGTCCCCCGGGAACTCGGCGACCATGAGGGCCGCGTGATAAGCGAACTTGTTGGAATCCCCCACCACGAAGTTGTCAAAAGTGTATTTCTTGGGAAGGCCGGGCTCCTCGGGCGTGAGGCGGCGGCCGTCCTCCTGGCGCTCGCCCGAAGAAGATCTCATGGCCATCGACTCGACCATCTCCGGCGGGCTGGCAACCGTCAGGATGACTTTGACCGGGTGCCCCGCAGCGGCGGATGCCGCCGTCGTGAGGATGTCCACGTACTTCGAAGCGATGATGTCCTTCGCAAAAGAGCTCGGCGCGCCGATCGTGAACGTGTCGGCGTCCAGAGAAACAGGCTTCAGTGGTGAGATCATCGATGAAAAGATGTGGTCCGGTATCTGGCCGTCGACCCTGTCCAGGCTCTCGCTCCAGACCTGTTCAATTCCCACCAGGTCCTCCTCCTCGAGCACTACGTTATGGTCCATGCAGGTTGCCCCCCTTGGCCTGCGCCGACACCAGACAAGAGCCGATCCGAGACTCCGTCCAGAAGACCTGGCACTTCACAAGTTATCCACAGCCTGTGGATAACAGCCGCCGCCAACCCGCACAGATGCCGCGTCTGGGCCTACCGGCAACGTTATCAACAAAAACAGGCAGTTTATCAACCACCTTATCCACATTTGTGGAAAAACCCCCAAATGTGCAAAAAGCCCAGGCCACTGACCTGGGTCTTGCGCGGAGGATTATAACAAGGCCCCCGCGAGCAACGCAATACGTTTTGGGAGGCAACTTGATAAATCTTCTGAATAGGCATCATAAGGCCCAGTCACTCAACAGCCTCGGGTCCCGCCACCGTGCGGTATGTTGGCATCCGTAAGGGGTTCGGGCTCGAGGGGAATATAGCCATGTCACGCATAGACGAACTGGCAAAAGGCCACGGAGAAGTGCGAAAAACGCTTGATGCCGGGCACTGGTACCGCTCATCTTCTTTGACAACAATGGGGACTCCAGTATAATTTAGCCTGCTTCTATCGCCGACGCCGACGTCCAGAGGAAAGCCATTGAAAAGAACATATCAGCCTAAGGTACGCAAAAGAAAAAGAGAGCATGGCTTCCGCAAGCGGATGCAGACTAAGGGGGGGCGTAGGATCCTGAAGCGCAGGAGGGACAAGGGGAGGGCCCGGCTGACGGTTTGAGGCGGCTCACAATGCCCGAAGAAGACGGGCCCGGCCTCCGGTGGGTCACCGGCTCGAAGGAGATCAGGTCAATAAGAAGGGCCGGAATCCTTCAGCGAGGAAGCCTGGTGTTTGTCTGGACTTCTGAAAGCGTCCCAAACGAGGCCGACCATGCAGCAGTAGCTCTGGTGACCGGCCGAGGTTTCAAGGGCGCGGTCGCCCGCAACCTCGCAAAGAGGCGCCTCAGGGGCAGCGTTCTTGACAAGCGCGACCTCCTCGAACCAGGCAAGAGGTACCTCATAGAGGGGCGGCCGGGACTCGAGAAGGTGGATTACCAAATATTGGTAAATGAGATAAGCGACTTACTGTCGAGGTCTGTGACTTGCGTGAAGAAAGGGCGAGAGCCTGGCGGCGAATAACGCTGTTCCCTATACATATATACAGGAAGCTTATTTCTCCGACCCTGAAGCCGCGGTGCAAGTATTACCCTTCCTGCTCCGAGTATTTCGAGCAGGCTGTGATGAAGTACGGGGTTCTCAAAGGATCGGCCAAGGGGCTATACCGGATAATGAGGTGTCATCCGTTCGCTGAAGGCGGGTACGACCCTCCCTAGATCGGCTCGGAGTTTAATTTGCATTTTGCAGCAATCCCATTGCTTGGACCCATCAGCGAGTTCTTCGCTAAGATACTTCAGTTCTTCAACACCTTCACCGGCAGTTTTGGCTGGAACGTGATCCTCCTGACCATCGCGTTCAGGGTCGTCGTCCTCCCGCTGTCGATAAAGCAGACCAAATCCATGATCGCCATGCAGCGCCTCCAGCCCCAACTCAAGGAAATCCAGAAGAAGTACAAGGATGACCGCGAGAAGCAGGGCCAGGAGATGATGAAGCTGTACAAGGACAACAAGGTCAGCCCCCTCGGCGGTTGCCTGCCGCTGATACTGCAACTGCCAATACTGTTCGCCCTCTTCGAGGTGCTCCGCAATGCGCCGACTTACATACACTACAGGACCAGCTTCTACTTCCTCGGCATCAGCAACCTCATCGCTACAGGGAAGATCCTGTGGACAGGCGGCATGGTGAATATGCCCAAGGTGCTTGCTGCAGGGCAGCACGCGACCAAGGCTCTCGACAAGGGGATTCCAACGCACGTAACCGGGCATGAGTTCTTTGCGGTCATAGTGCTGATCCTGTTGACCATAGCAACCGGCTACGTCTCGGCCAAGATGATGACGAACGATCCGAAGCAGGCGAAGATGATGGCGTTGATGCCTGTCATCTTTGGTGTTTTCGCGTGGATCCTTCCAGCCGGCGTAACCCTCTACATCATAGTCACGAACGTTCTGATGATAGTCCAGCAGTATATACAGTTGGAAGCCGAAGGGTTCTATGACACGAAACGAGCCCAGCGTCTGAAGACCGGCGATCCATTGAAGTGGTATGAGCGATGGCGGTTCCAGGGCTATGATTACGGCTCGGTAGTCCTGACTGCCGTCAGGATCAAGAGGCGTCCCAAGCCAGAAGAGGTTAAGCCTGCAGCAGCAAAAGGAACCAAAGCGCCCGCTGCTGCCACGAAGGGCGGCAAGCCCGCGAAGTCACCGCAGGGTAAAGCCGGCAAAGCCGCGACCGGTGCTGGCAAGAAGCCGGCTCAAAAACCCGCAAAGAAGCCTGCGGCTGAGAACGAAACGGAGCAGACTGCCGACACTGCCGTGGATCAGAACGATTCAGACGAGACCGGAGCGAAGCCAGCGGCGATGAAAGCAGACAAGGGCAAACAGTACCCGGCGAAGAAACAAGGCACGCGTAAGAAATAGATTTGGGTGAGAGAGGTCTTCGAATGAAAGAAACGTCATGGGAGTATACCGGCAGAACGGTTGAAGAAGCGACTCAGATTGCACTGGAGGAGCTCGGCCTCGAGCGGGACGATATCAACGTTGAGGTCCTCGAAGAGTCTCAGAAGGGATTCCTCGGGCTCGGAGGGAAGGGCGCGAGGGTAAGGGTTGAGCTGATCGGCGAGTGGGAGGTCCTGGGCCAGAAGGCCCAGAAGCAGGACCTGGAACCGGAGGAGCTGGAGGAGACAGAAGAGCAGGAGCAAAGGCCTGCGCCAGTTGCACAGAGCGAGGATTTTGAGGAAGAAGAGTTTATTCCGCGGGAAAGCAGCGATAAACCGGTGCTTATGGTCAAAGAGATACTGAGGATGATCGGCGTAGACGCAATGGTCGAGATCCACGAGCGGGAAGACTCGGTACTGGTAGATATTTGGGGCGACGACGTTGCCATCCTTATCGGCAAAGGTGGGGCCACGTTGGATGCGCTCCAGTATATCGTAAACATTGGTTGCCGAAGAACCGGAGAGTTGACAAAGAAGATAGTAGTTGACGCGGAAGGGTACCGAAGGCGCAGAAAGGACAAAGTAGAGAAGCTGGCGGAGCAGACGGCCAGAGATGCTACGCAGAAGGGGCAAAGCATCGAGATGCCTCCAATGTCAGCGGCTGAGCGGAAAATAGTCCACATGGCGCTGCGAAAAGAAAGCGGCGTATGGACCGATAGTACCGGAGACGAACCCAATCGCAGGGTTGTAATACACCCCGAAAGTAAAAGTTCCACGTGAAACATGCCAAAAAGGGCAAATACAACGTGAGACTCTCTTAGAAGTGCCACTCCAGAACTCCTCGCCTGCGGCACGTGCTTCGTCCAAACAGTACAGGCCCTCCTGATCGTTGGAATCCAGCATTAGCCAACGTGGCACCTCGGTTTACAGGGCGAAAATAGACCAAAGAACAAGATCTGCGAGAATGCACGAAATACCTGCTATTTGCTCTCGATGGTCGAAGAACGGACCCCTACCTATATCACATCACAGAAATCGCCTCATAGCTGTTCTGGCGTCCTGGCAGCGAGGACGTTCCACCCCTTTTTAACGATAGCTATCCGGTCGAAGGGGACGCCGATATCCAAGAGAAAATGACTTCTGGGCCTTGCCAATAGTTTCCGCGTGAAAAACTCTTGGCGAAAAGAATTCCAAATCAGGGGGAAACAGTCTGAAGTTCTAGTTTAAGTTTCATGTATATGCCAAGTGAACGTAGAACGAAGAAACGGCAAAATATACGCTATCGCTCACACGTAAGTAGAAAATCTGTCTTGAGAGCCGACGGCCTTCACCAACCAGGAAGCCACCGGGAACCGAGGCTCGGGGTGGATCTGGGCAAAGGGCAGTGGGGGAAAAGTTCCAATTCTGTTTCCGATGGATGGCCTGGTAGAGCTATTCAATAGATGAGTCCAGGGCCCTGGCCATAAAGTGCCTGTCTTGCCGATAAGGAAGAAGATGATCCAGGGATGCGTTTCCGTTTTCCACAGTTTGCGGCAGATGTGAATAACCTGCTCGCGAATGAGAATGGGAACCCGGTGCGGATTGCGCAGGAATCAGGGGACGAGTACAGAGTTATGCACTGACTCGGGCAAAGCAGGAAGGACTCTGCGGATGGCGCTCGTCGTAGGCTAGCAAGGATTATCCACAACGATGTGGATATCAAGGCAAAAGACTGTTGGCGCGGGAGTAGGCAGGTACAAGAATCAGGTGAGAAGGGACCGCAGGTATTGGCGCCGCATGACACAGGAGGTGACCTGAAAGACCGGAGTATTTGAGTGCTGCCGTCAAACCTTGCATACACGCCCGCACTAGACCGGGGCGTAAGAGCTCCGGTGGATAAAGGTCACTGTTTGTCACAAGGGCGCGGGGATCAGGGGAGATCTGGCCAAATAAAAAGGGGGGAGAGCCTGGTTATCCACATTTGTTGATAACCGGAGCCTGAATGTTGATAAGCAGGAGTTGGAGATGGTTCCACGTGAAACATCCGGTTCCCCCGATTGGGACCGGATTCGCAGTCGAGGCGGTGAGATGATCAGAGATTCATCAGGCAGCAGGTGAGCATTGGCTAGGCGAAGGTGACCCGCAGCAGCGCGGCAGGTGGGTCCAGGCCTCGAACCTGAGGAGTACTCCTGCGACGGAAAATGCAGGGTCGGGGCGGCCTATGCACTGAGAACCAGCTATACCGGCGGAGTCGATGCTCCGAGAACGCATAGTACGGATAATTGTGGAAAGACTGTGGAAATGGTGGATATCGGGGTTTGCACCAGGTGGTGGAAAAAAGACATGCCGTGGAACAGAGCAGATGCCGGATCAACCTCGGCAAACGAGAATAGGGCAGGATATGCGGCAGACGTGGTTGCTACATCGCAGTGCAGAATGGGCGAAAGGGAGGAACTTCCCCCTCGGGGGTGTCCGGTCAGCGAATGCCAACGGATGAAGGATTCGCCTGTTCAGGTTCTAGAAGGAAATGGCAAGAATTGGCAGGAATTGCATTTATGTTAAAGTCGAGCTTCAGGCCGAACCTGTTGGAGATGCATGGGTTTCGGACTCGGGCAAACGAAGAAGAAAGACTGGCTTAAGCTGGGATGGAAAGGACACGACAGGGAAGAGCGTGGAAGATAAACAGATTGACCTGATAAAAACAGCACTCGTCTACAACGGAGTGAGCGAGCCAGATGACAAAGCCCAAAAGCTGGGCTCGTATCTGGTGATGCTTGAAAGGCATCGCGAATGGGGCAAGCTGGTTTCGAGGAGCCTGCCGGGCGCTGAGGCGATCCTCGTTGCCGATTCTCTGGCGGTCGTCCAGGTTATCGAATGCGAAGCGCCTGCGAAGGTTGCGGAGATAGGCGCCGGAGGAGGGTTGCTGGGCATCGCATGTGCGATAGCGTGCCCGAGTTGGCACATCACCCTGATCGAATCGTCTTCCCGAAAGGCCGCGTTCCTCGTTGAGGTAGCGGGCGCGCTGGACCTGGGCAATGTCCGGGTCGAAAACGCCAGGGCGGAAACGCTGGAGGCACCGGGTTCCTTCGATATCGTCCTGTCACGGGCAGCGGGAAAACTGCGCGACCTGGCGCCGGTCGCGCTTGATATGCTTAGCCCTCGAGGGAGATACATCGCTCTCAAAGCAAGCGACCCATCCCGGGAAATTGCCGCCGCGGAGCCCGTACTTGCGGAGGCGTCCGGCAGGCTCGTCGAGGCGGTAAGCGCGCGGTATCCTGACTCGCTCGGAGTACAGCGCAGAGCCTCGCTTGTAGTCATCGAGAAGTTGTAAGATATTGAGCGTTGACGCTCGGACCGGGGAGTAAATTGCCTGAGCAAGCCGAATGCGAAGATTCCGCGCCGGCCGGCGCGAGAATAATAGCGGTAACAAATCAAAAAGGCGGAGTGGGCAAGACTACCACTGCCATTAACCTGAGCGCGTGCCTCTCTTCGATGGGGCAGCGGGTTCTGATGGTGGACATGGACCCGCAGGGCAACGCGACCAGCGGAGTCGGGATCGAGAAGGCAAAGATATCTGACTGCGTCTATGATGTCTTGCTCGGGGATGCCGACGCGCGCTCGGTCATCCTGCCGGGCCCCCTCGAGCACATGGACGTGATGCCTTCCACACTTGACCTTGCGGCTGCCGAGATCGAACTGGCGGCTGAACTCTCCAGGGAGAACAGGCTCAGGGCGGCGCTCGCGCCTCTGCGCTCTTCTTATGATTTCATCGTCATAGACTGCCCGCCTGCACTGGGGCTGCTGACGATCAACAGCCTGGCCGCGGCAGGAGAGACGCTTATCCCAATACAGTGCGAGTTTTACGCGCTCGAGGGACTCGTATACTTGCTGAGGACCATACAGAGTGTAAAGCTGCACGTGAACACGGAACTGGTCATCGCCGGAGTGCTGTTGACCATGTTCGATACGCGGACCAATCTATCGAAGGATGTCGAAGCCGAGGTCCGGCGGGAGTATCCCACCATGGCCTTCAAGACCGTGATACCGAGGACGGTCAGGCTGTCCGAGGCCCCCGGGTTCGGCAAACCGATAATACTCTACGAGCCCTCATCAAAGGGCGCGTGGGCATACGAGGAGCTTGCGAAGGAAGTGGTGCAAAGTGGCGAAGAGAGGACTGGGAAAGGGTCTGGACGTCCTTATCGGGTCGGCAGCGGAAGCGGAGGGGAACCGGCTTGAAGAGATCCCGGTAAAGGACATCAGGCCGAACCCCCGGCAGCCTCGCAAGCGATTCGACAAGGACGCTCTCGGTGAGATGAGCAAATCCATCGAGACCTTCGGCGTCGTCCAGCCGATAATCGTGAGGGCGGTGGGCACCGAGTACGAGCTCATCGCGGGCGAGAGAAGGTGGAGGGCCGCTCAGGAGGCCGGGCTCGATAAGATTCCGGCGGTCATCAGGCAATCGACCGAGACCGACTCGCTCGAGATGGCCTTGATCGAGAACCTTCACAGGTCCGACCTGAACGGCATCGAGGAGGCAAATGCCTATCAGCAGCTCCTCGAGGACTTCGCGATAACGCACGAGGAGCTTTCGCGCAGGGTCGGGAAGAGCCGGGCGGCTGTCACCAACACCCTGAGGCTGCTCCAGCTGCCTCCCCGAATACAGAAAGAGGTCATGGACGAGCGGATAACGACGGGGCACGCGAGGGCGCTCCTGGCGTTCCAGGACCAGCCGACCAAGCAGGACACGATTTGTTCGCGCATCGTCTCTGAGGGCCTGTCGGTTCGTCAGGTTGAAGAGCTCGCCGGCGGAGGAGAGGAAGAGGAGAAGGCGCCCGAGCCGGAGGCCAGGATGAAGGCGCTGCCACCGGAAGAAGCGCTCGAGATGTTCGCGAGGGTGCAGGAGGTCCTGGAAACGCGCGTGCGCGGATCAGTCGGCAAGCGCAAGGGGCGGCTGGTCATCGAGTTCCGGAACATGGGCGACCTGCGCAGGATAGTCGACGCGATAACCGGCAGAGTCATGGAGAGAGCAGCTATGGACGACGTCGATGAGCAGGAGCTGGCTCACGATGACTGATGCTCGAAGCAAGGGGAAACAGCGGCGGCGCGGAAGCGCTGCCGCTTTCTTTTTGGTTGTTACGAGAGCGCAAGGCCGACCAGGCGCTCGACCAGGTCCGAGAAGTCCATGCCTGCGGCCTCCGCGGCGAGCGGCAGGAGGCTGGTCTCGGTCATGCCCGGGCTGATGTTCAGCTCGAGGACGTAGGGCTGGTCGTCCCTGATGATCATGTCCACGCGCGAGAGGTCTTTGCAGCGGAGAAGGCGGTGCGCCTCGAGGGCCAGCCTTGACGCTTCAGCGGCGACCTTGTCGCTCAGGCGCGCCGGCACGAAGTATTCCGTCTTGCCGACAGTGTAGCGCGCGTCGAAGTCGAAGAACCCCGACTCCGGCACGACTTCGACCGCTGGAAGCGCCTCAGGCTGGTCATCACCGATGACGCTGACGGCGATCTCCGTTCCGCTGATGAACTCCTCCATGACGACGCGGTCGTCATAGGCAAGCGCCTCGATGAGCGCGGTGCCCAGGCCCGCAAGCTCTTCCACGATCTTTACGCCCAGTGCGCTCCCCTGGGCGGCCGGCTTCACCACGACCGGGGAGCCCAGCTTCTCCCAGGCGACCGGCAACAGGTTCGAAGCGCCCATCTCCTCGAGCGTCGATGAGGAGACGGTGTAGTAACGCGGCGTGGGGATCCCGTTGGCGAGGAAGAGTTCCTTGGACAGGACCTTGTTGAAGCCGATGATGCTCGGAAGGGGGCCCGGGCCCGTGTACGGGATGCCGAGGATCTCGAGGAGCTCCTGGACCGTGCCGTCCTCGCCGCCCTTGCCGTGTAGTGAGATGAAGACAAGGTCGGGCTTCTCTGACATAAGGGTCGGCACCAGAGACTCGTCGACGTCGAGCTCCAGGACCGGATAGTCGCGCTCTTTGAGCGCGCGCGCGACCCTGCGCCCCGATTTGAGCGAGACCGACCTCTCGAGCGAGCGGCCTCCCATGAGCACTGCTATCTTCGGCTTCATGCCATCTCCTCCCCGCAGTGGGACTAACCCTTGTCCAGCCCCAACGAATGGTAGAGCTCTATCTCCTTGCGGATGACCTTGCCGAGGCGCTTGATCCCCTCGGCGATGAGGTCCTCATCGGCGTAGCTGAAATTGAGGCGCATCTGGTTTGCGCCCGAGCCGTCGGCGTAGAACGCCGTGCCGGGCACATATGCGACCTTCTGGTTGATCGCCAGTGGAAGCATCTTCTCCGTATCCAGGAACGCAGGTAGCGTTACCCATATGAAGAGGCCTCCCTGCGGGCTGGTCCAGCGCGAGCCCTCCGGGAAGTTCTTCTCCAGCGCGCGGAGCATCGCGTCGCGTCTAGACCGGTAGATCGGCTTCAGGTTCTCGATGTTCTTGTGCCAGAGGCCCTGGCGGATGTACTCCTCCGCGAACATCTGGTTGAGCGACGAGGAGCAGAGGTCGGCCGACTGCTTGAGCGTGGCGAGCCTGTCGATGATAGGGGCGGGGCCGAAGACCCAGCCGGTCCTGATGCCCGGTGACACTATCTTGGAGAGTGTGCCCAGGTAGACCACGTGTTTTGAGTCGATCGCCGCGAGCGGGGGTGCGCCCTCGCCCTCGAAGCGCAGCAGCCCGTAAGGGTTGTCTTCGATTATCAGCAGGTCGCGCGCCTCGGCGAGAGCGAGCAGCCGGACCCGCCGCTCCTTTGTCATGGTGACGCCCGCGGGGTTGTGGAAGTTGGGCACCACGTATATGAACTTGGGCTTAGCGCCCTTCCGCCGGTCGAGCTCCTGCTCGAGAACGTCCACGGGCATCCCCTCCTGGTCCAGGTGCACCGTCAGGATGTCTGGACCGTTGGGGACAAACGCGGTGAGAGCCCCGAGATACGAAGGGCCTTCGAGCGCGATGGTATCACCGCGGTCGATGAAGATGCGCCCGAGGAGGTCGAGGGCCTGCTGGCTCCCTGTCGTGACCAGGATGTGCTCGGGGTTGGCTCGCACCCCTTCCTCTGCCATGACTTCCACCAGCGCTGACTTCAGTTCTTCGCGGCCCTCGGTCTCCCCGTACTGAAATGCCTCGTTCAGCCCTTTCTCGAGCACGGAGGACATGACACCGCGGATGTCCTCTGGCGGCAGGCCGCCGATGAACGGGAGCCCGCCCCCGAACGATATTACGTCGGCGCGCCCGATGACGCTCATCAGGTCCCGGACCGCCGAGGACCTCATGAGACCGCTCGCCTCAGAGTAAAGGCTTGTATAGGGGTCGAAGATTATCTCGGGTGACATGGTTGCTCTCCTTCAGCCCGCTCGCGCAGGCGGGCCGGGATTTCAAATGAAGGTAACGCAGGGCTGTTGTGATGTCAATTGACACGGGGCGCGCCCGTGAGGCGCGACGCCCGGACCACGATAGGATAGTGGCCGGGTTTTGAAATATAATTTAGCGTCGGATGTTCAACGAGCGGGGGAGCGTTTGTTCAGCGAAGATCAGGCCTTTGCACTTTTGAAGCGGAGGATTTTCCTCGACAGGGGTCTCGACTGCGAGCAGTACAAGGAAAACTACCTCAAGCGGCGGATCGCCGTGCGGTTGCGCGTCACCGAGGCGCGGGACTACCTCGACTACCTGCGCATCCTGCGCAGCGACCCCGACGAGTACACAAGGCTGATGAACGAGCTGACGATAAACGTCACGCAGTTCTTCCGCGACCCGGACGTCTACGCAAGGCTGCGCGAGTCGGTCCTGCCGGAGCTGGTGGAGACGAAGACGCGTATGGGATCGCGCACGCTCCGGATATGGAGCGCGGGCTGCGCGAGCGGGGAGGAGCCGTACTCGATGGCCCTGCTCATCGATGAGGTGCTGGCCGGCAACTCCAAGGCGTGGAACGTGCGGGTCCTCGGCTCGGACTTCGACGAGAAGAGCCTGGCCGTGGCCCGGCTGGGGACATACCAGGACCTCGAGATGCTGCCGGGGGTGCAGGCCGACCGCCATTTCGAGATAGTGAAGAAGCCGGAGGGGACTGAGTATCGCGTCAAGGACGAGATCAAGCGCAAGGTGAGGTTCGAGAAGATCAATCTCCTTGCCGAGAGCGAGGCGCGGCACTTCGACATGGTGCTTTGCCGCAACGTCCTCATCTACTTCGGCAGGAAGGTCCAGACGCGGATAATCGAGACCCTGTCTCGAAGCATCCTCAGGGACGGCTACCTGGTCCTCGGCAAGTCCGAGACCCTGGGGCAGGAAGCGTCGCAGGCTTTCAAGCCGGTGTTCCCCAGGGAGAGGATCTACCAGATGCTCGTCGATGACCGATCGGCAGGCGGGAGACTGAGGCGAGTTGGGAGCTCCAGTGACTGAACTCTTTAAAAGGGCATGGCGCGCTCTCACCGTCCCGACGTTCAAGATGAGGATAGCGCAGACGTTCGTGGTCGTGGTGTGCATCGTCCTGTCCCTCATCATCGTCGGAGGGATCGTGCTGCTGCGGAGCTCGAACGCGCGGAGCCTGACTCAGCAGGGGCAGGCGCTCAAGGCCGGCTCCGAGCAGCTCGATCAGGCGTCGGAGAGCTTCGGCGAGGCGGTTCTGGCCGAGCTGGGCGGAAACACCGGGCGCGCCCGGGCCCTCACTGACGACGGCCTCCGGAGGCTGGCAAAGGCCGAAATCGAGTTCAAGAGATTTGAAAGCCCGGTGTCATCGGATCTCGCGCGTAAGACCGCGGCTCTCGCGGTCAGTATCGAGGGGGTCGCAAGCTCTGCGAAATACGTCGAGGCGCGCGCCCTCGCTGCCGCCTCCGACAGCTCCGCGCAAGCGACACTTGCCCACGCTGTCCAGGAAGGCAAGGGACTGGTCAGGTTCGGCATCATCGCCTACATCATCATCTTGATCATCACTGTCATCGCGGGGATGGTGACGATGATCGTCGCTTACAAAGGGCTCTCGGGCATACTGAAAAAGGTCATCGCCGAGGTGAGCGACATCGCCAGGGGGAAGGGCGACCTCACCGCGACTGTGACGGTTCCCACCAGGGACGTGATGGGGGACCTCGCTGATGCGATAAACGAGATGGTCTCTTCCTTGAGGGAATCCATGATCGAGATCAGAACCATCGCGGTCGAGCTCGCCAACTCCGCCGACTCTCTTGCGGGTTCTATCGAAGGGATGTCCTCCTCGATCGGGGAGGTGACATCAGCCGCCGAGCAGATCTCCACCGGCAGCGAGGACCAGGCGCGCAAGGTCGAGGACACGTCGCACGCGATGGGCGAGGTCAGCAGGGTCGTAGAGGGCATCGCCGACAAGGGGCAGGTCTCGGCGCGTCAGAGTGAGCTCACCGCCGAGCTCGCGGAGCGCGGTGGCGAAGCGTCGCAGGAAGCCGCGCGCGTCATGAGCGAGATATACGAATCGGTGAAGCGTTCGGAGAACCTCGTGGAGGGGCTGGGGGAGAGATTTACCCAAATTGGGATTATAATCGACGTGATAACCGATATCGCCGACCAGACGAACCTGCTGGCCCTCAATGCCGCTATCGAGGCGGCCAGGGCCGGGGAGCACGGGAAGGGCTTCGCGGTCGTCGCCGGCGAGGTGCGGAAGCTCGCAGAGAACTCCAAGCGCTCAGCCGAGCAGATCTCCCACCTCATCAGGGAGATAATGTCGGAAACCAGACGGGTTAGCGCATCGATGGCTGAGAGCACAGGCTGTGTGGACACGGGGCAGGAAGTCGCCCATAAGACCGGGGAGGCGCTCGAGGGCATCATGAATTCATCCAGCACGGCTGCCCACGCCGCCTCCGAGATATCTGATGCAATACAGGGCATCGCGGCCAACACGGATCGAGTGTTCGGGGCCATAAACGACATTGCCGCGATCGCCCAGGAGACGGCCGCGAGCACCCAGGAGGTCGCCGCGACCATCAACGAGCAGAGGGTTTCGACGGAAGACGTCGCCGATCAGTCGCTGGCGCTTGCGAGGCTGGCATCCAAGTTGCATGAGCTGACCGACGGCTTCAAGGTCTGACAGGAAGTCGTGGGTCCGGCGCACTCGAAAGGGAGAAGCGTAATTGGATAATGAAGAGGCCACGCAAACAAGCGTCAAGGCCAGGTGGGGCAACCTCTCTATGACGCAGAGGTTTGTCTTGAGGACCGGCTTTGTCGCGCTTCCCGCGGCAACGGCCGCCGGGCTGGTTTTCGTCGCAGTGCTCGTCAAGAACAAGACGGTAGGCGTCTGGATAGCCGGAGGCGCGCTCGGCCTTGCGGCGGGCATCATCGCGATGGCTTTCGCGGGGTACGCCGCGGTGTCGATGTACGTGCGCCCGCTCGAGAAGCTCGAGTTATTCTCGCGCGAGCTGGTCAAGCACGACTTCTCCACCGATGTCGAGATCGGCATGCGGTCGGAGCTGCGCCCCATATCCATCGCCCTGAACCAGATGCTCTTCTCGCTTCGCCGGATCGTCGACGAGATGCACACGGTCTCGGACGAGGTCGCCGGGTCCAGCAACCTGATGGCATCTGTGGCGAAAGAGACGTCTGACGCCGTACAGGCTACGGCGTCCACCGTGTCGGGCCTTGCCCGCGGGGCCGAGGACCAGGTCAACTCGATGATGCTGGCTTCGACCACCATCAGCCAGATGGCTGAAGAGATCGACCGGGTCGCCGAAGCCGCCCGCGAGGTTGCCAAGTACAGCCTCGAGGCCAGGGTGACCGTCGAGGACGGCGGGGAGGCGGTTGGCCGGGCGACGGACTCAATGGGCAAGCTGGTTGATACCACCAGCTCGAGCGCCCGGCGATGCACGACCTGGGCGAGAGGTCCGAGCAGATCGGGCTGATAGTGGACGTCATCACTGACATCGCGGACCAGACGAACCTGCTGGCGCTCAACGCTGCGATCGAGGCCGCCAGAGCGGGCGAGCACGGCAAGGGCTTCGCGGTGGTGGCGGGCGAGGTGCGCAAGCTGGCGGAGGGGTCCGCAAGAGCGGCCAACCAGATAGCGGGGATAGTCCGGGAGATAAAGAGGAGCATCAACTCCACTGTCGAGTTGATGGAGCACAGCACCAAGGAAGCCGACGAGGGCGCGAAGGTGGTCGGCGACGCGGGCCAGGCCCTGAACCGGATCAAGGACGCAGTGGAGACCATCGGCGCCGAGACGCACGCGATATCGCAGGCGACCGACAGCATCGCGGAAGGCTCCAACAAAGTGGTCGAGATAATCAGCACCGTCGCGAGCATCTCCGAGGAGTCTGCTTCAAGCACCGAGGAGGTCTCGGCATCCATCGAGGAGCAGACCGGGTCGATGGAGGAGATCTCCGCGGCGGCGGCGGAGCTCGCGGAGACCGCGGACAGGCTGCGCGTGATCATCGAGGGCATAAAGACGACCTGAGGCGGGAGGCTCGATGGACGACAAGGGTTACGCTGTCGACAGGGAGATGCAGCTGGTCGCCTTCAGGGTGGGGCGCGAGGAGTTCGGCGTCGACGTCAAGAAGGTCGAGGGCGTCATCTCGCTGGTGGACATCACGCGGATGCCCAGGGCGCCGCAGTTCGTGGAGGGGATAATCAACCTTCGCGGCCAGATAATCGCCGTGGTGGACCTCGCCTCCAGGCTCGGGATAGAGACAAACGAGCGCGGCCCGGCCACGAGGATCGTGGTGGTCGAAGCTCAGGACGTCAAGGTGGGTCTGATAGTGGACCTGCCGGAAGTGATAAACATCGACAAGGAGGACGTCGAGGCGTCCCCGTCGCTCGCTGGCGGAGACGTGGAGTCGTCGTTCATCAGAGGGGTAGTGAAGCTCGGCGACAGGCTCCTGATACTGCTGGATGTGGACAGGGTCCTCTCGGACGAGGAGCGCATGGACCTGGGCGAGATGGAGACTGAGCCCGCGTCGCAATCCACGGAGGAAGAATAATGACACCGCGTGCGGCTGGCGTTGATTGTGCCATGGACAAGGGAGGAAGGATCTAATGGCCCCATCTGTTCTGATAGTCGACGACGCCCTTTTCATGAGGATGATGATCAAGGACATCCTCTCCAAGGACGGCTTCGAGATAGTGGGGGAGGCAGAGAACGGCGTGGAGGCCGTGAAGAAGTATGCGGAGCTCCACCCTGACCTCGTCACCATGGACATAGTCATGCCCGAGATGGACGGAATAGAGGCGGTGCGGAACATCATCAAGATAGACCCGGCGGCACGGGTGCTGATGTGCAGCGCGATGGGCCAGCAGCCGCTGGTGGTCGAGGCCCTCGAGGCGGGCGCGAAAGATTTCATCATCAAGCCGTTCCAGCCGGCGAAAGTCGTGGAGGCGGTGCGAAAAGCGCTCCACGGGGACGAGGGCTAGAGCAGGGACTGAAAGGGCGAAGGGCAGCAGAGTTGGAGAAGAAGATAACCGTTCTCATAGTGGACGACTCGGCGCTGGTCAGGCAGCTGCTGACCGATATGATCTCGCAGGACCCTGAGATGGAGGTGGCGGGAGTCGCGCGAGACGGCGTCGAGGCGATCAAGATGACCCAGGAGCTCGACCCCGACGTAGTCACCATGGACATACACATGCCGGAGATGGACGGGCTCACCGCGCTCGAGTACATCATGAAGAAATCGCCGCGGCCGGTGGTCATGCTCTCGGCGCTGGTCAAGAAAGGGGCGGCCCCGACGCTGCGGGCCCTCGAGTTCGGCGCGGTGGATTTCATAGCGAAGCCGAGCCAGTTCCCGACGTCCGTGAACGAGGTGCGCGAGGACGTCCTGGACAAGATCAAGGCTGCCGCGCGGTCGCGGGCAAAGGAGATCTGGGACCGCACCCGCAAGGTCAAGCCACCCAAGAGAGTAAAAGTGAGGTGCGAGGGGGCCCGGGGCGGCAGGCTGGTGGTGATGGGGGCGTCAGCCGGGGGGCCGAGGGCGCTCGCGGAGATAATACCCACGCTGCCCGAAGACCTCCCCGCCTCGCTCGTGATAGTGCAGCACATGCCGGAGCCGTTCACGGGGTCGTTCGCAGAGCGCTTGAACTCAAAGGCACGCATAGAAGTGCGCGAGGCGGTGAACGGTGAAGAGCTCGAGGAAGGACTCGGGCTCGTTGTGCCGGGCGGACAGGACATGGTCTTCGAGAAGATCGGCGGGGGCAACGTCCGCACGAAGCTGCTGCCAACGGTCGCGAGGCACGGCGCGAGCCCGGTGATAGACGTGACGATGGAGAGCGCCGCCCAGGTGTACGGCGAGCGGTCGGTGGGAGTCCTGCTCTCGGGCATGGGGAGCGATGGCGCGATGGGGCTGGGCATGATCCGCGACGCGGGCGGCGAGACGATAGCGCAGAACGAGGAGACGTGCCTCGTGTTCGGGATGCCGAAGGCGGCGATCGAGCGGAAGCTGGTGAACGAGGTACTGCCCCTCGAGAAGATAGCTGAAGCGGTAGTCGCCCATCTTTAACGCCTGGAGGGCGTGCGCATGGAGATGGATATCTCCCAGTATAAGGACCTTTTCATCACCGAGGCGCAGGAACACCTGGATGCGCTCAACAAGTTCCTGCTGTCGCTAGAGAACGACCCCACGAACCTGGACGTGGTCACCGAGATCTTCCGCTCCGCCCACACCCTCAAGGGCATGTCGGCCACGATGGGATATGACCAGCTGACGGAGCTCGCCCACGAGATGGAGAACCTCCTCGAGCACCTGCGGACCGGTGACACGCCTGTCACCACCAGCGTCGTTGACACCCTGTTCGCCTGCTTCGACACCCTGGGCGCCATCATCAACGCTATCGCCGAGGACCGGCCCGAGGAGATCGACTTCAGCGGCCTGGTGTCCGAGATAAGGTCTGTGACGGAGGAGCCGGTTGCGGCGCAACCGGCACCGGAGGAACGAGTAGTCGTCGAGCCCGTTGTCGAAGAGGCGGCACCACCCGAGCCTCCGCCCGAACCGGAACCGGTTCCCGCTGAGGAAGAAGAGCCAGCGCTGGTGCCCCCGACCGCTGAGGAGCCCGCCCCGAAAGAAGAGCCGAAGCCCGCAGTGGAGGCGGCGACCGGAGTACTGGAGGTCGACGAGAACGACCTGAGGAAGTACGCGGCCATTCCCGGCACGAGAATAATGCTTCTGACCGTGGAGCTCGACAAGGAGTGCCTGCTCAAGTCTGTGCGCGTGTTCATGGTCTTCAAGAAACTCGCGCAGATGGGCGAGGTGCTGGGTTCGATGCCGCCCGTCGAAGCGCTTGAAGACGAGAAGTTCGGGTCGAGCTTCCAGGTGGCGATCGCCACCCACGAGACGGGCGAGCGCATCGAGAAGGCGCTGCTCGCCATCGCCGAGATCGCCAAGGTCACCGTGGTCACGGTCCACGAGCCGAAAGAAGTGGCCGGAACCGGTTCGACACTCTCGGCAGCGAAGGCCGGCGACGAGGCCGCGCCTTTGAGCGTCGCGCGGAAGACACAGAGCGTACGGGTGAACATCGCCAGGCTGGACACGCTGATGAACCTCGTCGGCGAGCTGGTGATCAACAGGACCAGGCTCGCCCAGATCGCATCGAGCTCGAACATCCCGGACCTGCGCGAGGCTCTTGACCAGACCTCGCGGCTGACCGCCGAGCTGCAGGACGAGGTCATGAAGACCAGGATGGTCCCGGTGGAGCACGTCTTCAACCGGTTCCCGAGGATGGTGCGCGACCTCGCGAGGACGCAGGACAAAGAGATCGACTTCGTGGTCGAAGGAAAAGAGATCGAGCTGGACCGCACGATCCTCGACGAGATATCGGACCCGCTCATCCACATGATAAGGAACGCGGTCGACCATGGCATCGCGTCGCCGCAGAGGCGTAGCGAGCAGGGCAAGCCGTCGCGCGGCACCGTCAAGCTGTCCGCCTACAGGGACCGCAACTATGTGGCTGTCGAGGTTGAGGATGACGGCGAAGGCATCCAGCCGGAGAGGGTCTTCGACAAAGCGCTCCAGAAGAAGCTCATAACCGAGGAAGAGCGAAGGGGCCTGACGAGCGATGACGTCCTCAGGGTCCTGTGCCTGCCCGGCTTCTCGACCAGCGAGCAGGTGAGCGGCGTGTCGGGCCGCGGCGTCGGCATGGATGCGGTCAAGTCGAAGGCGGAGTCTCTAGGCGGCTTCGTTCTGCTGGACTTCGAGCCAGGGAGAGGGACGCGAGTCACGCTGAAGCTCCCGCTGACGCTGGCGATCGTCCAGGCGCTCATGGTGGAGGTGGCGGGCGAGACTTATGCGGTGCCTCTCGGCACGGTCCGCGAGACCCACGTCATCAGCCCCGAGGACATCCGGACGGTCCAGAGCCACGAGGCCATATTCCTTCGCGACGAGACGATACCCCTGCTGAGGCTCGACAGGCTGCTCGAGTGCTCTTACGAGTTGAACGGCGCGGAGCCGTTCCCGGTGGTGATAACGGAGATCGGCCCCAGGCTCATCGCGCTCGGCGTGCATTCGCTGATCGGGCAGCAGGAGATCGTGATAAGCACGCTGGACAAGTTCCTCAAGAGAGTGGAGGGGTTCGCGGGCGCGACGATACTGGGGACGGGGCGCGTCGCGCTGATACTGGACATTCCGAGCCTGATGTAAACATACGGTCGACAAGATTTACCATGGACTGAGAGGAAAGCACATGACGCCGGAGGAAAGCAACAGGTCGCTGTCGGCGATCCAGATCGACGCGCTGAGAGAGGTAGGCAACATCGGCGCCGGCAACGCGGCCATCGCCCTGTCCCAGATGGTGGACAAGAAGGTCGACCTGTCGGTTCCCAAGGCGATACTGCTTCCGCTCGTAGGAGTGCCCGACCTGGTGGGTGGGCCCGAGACCACCGTCGCAGGCGTCTACCTCAACATCGCCGGCGACTGCTCCGGCAGCATCCTCCTGCTGCTCGAGAAGGAGAGCGCCACGCTCCTCGCGGGGTTGATGGTCCCGGGCGAACTGGACAAGAGCGGTGAGATCGGAGTCGTGAAGAGGTCGGCCCTCCAGGAGACAGGCGGCATACTCTCCGGTGCGTACCTGAGCGCGCTGGGCCAGTTGACGGGACTCTTCTTCAAGCCCTCCGTGCCCGGGTTTGCGATGGACATGGCCGGCGCAATAATCGACTACGTGCTGGTGGACCTCGGCGCCACTGAGGACCAGGTCCTCGTAGTGGAGACGGACTTCATGGTCTCCGGGATAAAGATACTGGGCCACCTGATCCTCTTCCCCGACCTCGGAACGCTCGCGACGATCCTCGAACGGCTGGGGGTGCCATTTGAGTGAAGTCGTGAACGTGGGCGTCGCCGAGCTGAAGATCGCGGAGAATTCCAGCATCCTCGCGAGCTTCGGGCTGGGCTCCTGCGTGGCGGTCGCGATGTTCGACCCGCTTAAGAAAATCGGGGGCCTCGCGCACGTGATGCTGCCCGAGAGCAGGGGCAAAGATCTCGGGGCGGAGGCGGCCGGGAAGTTCGCGGACACGGCGGTGCCGCACCTGGTCGATGAACTGGTGAAAAAAGGCGCGCGCAAGAACGCCCTCAAGTGCAAGATCGTCGGCGGGGCCCAGATGTTCGAGATACCCGGGGCGCAGCGCAAGGAGAGCGCGCTGGCCTGCGGGCCCCCGGCGCACATCGGAGCGCGGAACATAGAGGCGGTCAAGCGGCAGCTCGAGGAGCTCAGGGTCCCACTGATCGGTGAGGACACGGGCGGCAACTACGGGCGGACCGTGAAGTTCAACTCCTCGAACGGAGAGGTGGAGGTCAGCTCGATCTACCACGGGCGGACGCTTATCTAGCGGGCGGAAGAAACGGATTTACCTGCCGTTATGAGGTAAAGGCATCTATGTAGCTTGAGTGAGCAAATATCTTGTTCCTTCTTCTACCGGTAATCTCCTCGAGAATCCCTAACTTAACCAACCTGTCAATAAGAACGATAGCATTCGGATTGCTCAGGCTGACAATCTTTTCGACATCTTTGATGCGGACTAGTGGGCTTCGATACAGGTGGTTGAGCAACTTGATCGCCTTTTCGCTTACCGCCCCAAGGCTCGCTACGGCCTGCATGTCCTCTTGGCGCAAAGCCACGATCGTCCGGGCAGTAACGGTTGCTCGTACCGCAGTTGTAGAAACCCCGTCCAGGAAGAACCGTATCCAGCCCTCCAGGTCGTCTCTGTCGTGGCCGGCGCTGAGCCTGTCATAGTACTCGTTCCTGTTGGCCCCAAAGTACTCGGAAAGATAGAGCAGCGGCTTTCGCAAGACACCCTGCTGACACAGATAGAACGTGACAAGAACCCTGCCAACCCTGCCGTTCCCATCCAGGAAGGGATGGATTGCCTCGAACTGCAGGTGCATCAGAGCAGCCTTGATGAGAACCGGCACCGGCGCCCGGTCGTGCATGTACTTCTCCAGGTTGTGAAGCAACGGGGCTACCTCGTGCGGTGGCGGTGGAACGTATGATGCTGTCTCGACAGACCTTCCGCCAATCCAATTCTGGCTAGTCCTGAAGGATCCGGGAGTCTTTGCCTCGCCCCGTACGCCGGCCAGCAACTCCTTGTGAATCTCTCTGATGAGCCGCAGAGAAAGTGGAAGCGTTTCAAGCCGTTCCAGCCCGTAGTCCATGGCCCTGACATAGTTCTGGATCTCATCGACGTCGCCGTGGATCTCCGGGTCCTCAATCCTTGCTTCCACCTTAAGAAGATCAGAGAACGTCGCCTGAGTGCCTTCAACCTGGCTCGACAGAGTCGCTTCCTTGCCGATATACATCAAGACAAAGAAATCGATATCGGGAACAAACTCTGCGATGCCATCGAGCCTGCCCAGCATAAGGTCGGCCTCGGAAAGTCTGGCTTGCAGGGCATTGTCCATTCTGACCTTGAACGGAAGCGGGGTTGGTACGAATGCCTTGTACTTCGATTGCCCGCTTCCTTGCATCAGATATCGGCCTGTTCTCATTTCAGCACTCCTGATTCAGAAACCGCTTATCTACGATATTAGGTCATAATCGTAGATACTTCAAGATTTATCTATGCCTGTCTTAGATTTGAATTGCTCTGGCGTTTTGATCTACAGCGTGTCTACAGACTCGTTGCACTCACCACTTGGAGTCTTTCTTGATGAGCATGGTCATAGTGTTGAGATCAGATGGAACAAGCCATTTTGTGAGTGGCGGAGGGAGAGGCGAACCGCCCCACGCGCTTCGCGCGCTGGGGTGGAATTCGATCGCCGATGCTCAACGGTTTTCAAGACCGTTTGAGATATTGATAGCTAATGCACCGTGTGGTCAGGCTGGCACAACGGCCCCGCATCTCTTCGAGACGCAACGCCGTTGAAAGAGTGGAAGTGCTAACGCACTGTGTGGTCAGGCTGGCACAACGGTGTCGCATCTCTGCCGAGACGCAACGCCGTTGAAACATAGGAAGCGCCAATGCGCAGTGCGGTCAGGCTGAAGCCTGCCCGCTACACCTTGAACCGCTGCACCATGTCCTTGAGCTCGCGCGCCATCTCAGAGAGCCTGCGGGCCGCCGCGGACACGTCTCGCGCCGCGGAGCGCTGGTCCTGCGCAGCCGAAGCGATCTCCACAGCCTTGTCGGCGCCAACCTCGGCGAGGATCTCGCTGTCGGTGAGGAGCTGCTTGACCTCCTCGACCTGGGGCAGCGACTTCACGTCCGCGGGCATGCTCTCGTAATACTCGAGGACCTTGCGGATCTTCTGGGTCTGGGACTCCATGTTCTTTGCCAGCACCACCACGGACTCGACGATGTCCTCGGTGTTCGAGAACACGTCAGCGGTGCCCGCCGATTGCTCGTCGGCCAGGGACGACATCTGGTCTGCGGTGAAACCGGCTTCCTTCAAGGCGCTGCGCAAGTAGTCGCGCATGCGCAGGAACGCCGCGGCAAGCGTACCGATCTGGTCGCGCGTGCGGATGACGACCTCCCCGGTGAGGTCTCCCGAACCGACCCGCTCGGCGTTGGTCACGAGCTCGTTGATCGGCCTTGTGATGCTGCGGCCCAGCAAGAAGGCGGCGATGATGCCGACGACAAGGAGCACCAGCGCGAGCAGCATCAGGGCGAACGCAACGTCGTTTGCGGGGGCGTACGCCTCGGCGGTCGGGACCGCCACCCCGACAGACCACCCGAGCCCGGGGTGGGTGGTATCCTCCGGCTGTTGCACCGGGGTCCAGGTGACCAGGTATCCCTTGCCGGCGTACCTTACGGACTCCGAACCTCCGCGCCCGCTCGTGATGCTGGTGATCAGGCCCTCGAGCTCGCGCTTGTCGCGATCAGAGGGCTTTGCCGCCGGGGGAAAGATGTTGCCCGCGACCACGACGCCGGTTTCGCTGACCACGAAACCGTGGCCGGTCTTCTCGATCATGACGTTCTCGACCGCTCTGGTGATGTCGCTGATGTTTGTGAAAGCGACCACGTAGCCGAAGATCTGGTCCTTGCTGTCACGCACCGGAGCGGATACTGCCAGCACGGGGGACTCGAAGAAAGCGCCCGTGAGCTCCTCCCGGTTGTAGATGTACGTGTAAGAAACTCCCCCGGACTGCGCGTTGTCGAACCAGCCAGTGCCGGTGGCGTTGGCGATCGTGGACAGCTTGCCCGTGCCCGCGACCACGTTGCCGTTGGTGTCCACGAACACCGCTTCCTGCCCGATCGGCCACTCGTTGTTGAACAGGTCGAGAGTCGCGAGCCTGGCGGCCGGCGGCGTCGCGGTGTCACGCACCTCCGGCAGGCTGGCGAGCAGAGCCATTCGGGTGCTCCTGCGGTCGAGTCCGACCTCGACTATGTTGCTGGTGAGGCGCGCCGCATCGCTCATGGAGCTCTCGGTGTTGTCGCGGATGATGTGGGTGATGAGCGTGTAGCTGATGACCAGGGCGGCGCCCGTCGCGACCACGATGAACACGAGGAGGATAGCCGTGAGCTTGATCCGGAGGTCCTTCTCGAAGAATCTCAAGCTGGTCCCTTTCAACCGGTTTCGTTGCCGTCGAACCCCCACGCCTGTGGCACGGCTGGGTAGAAATCATGATATACCAGGCCAGAACAGCCTTCAAACGCGCCCTCGCCGCCGGGGCGCTTATTCTTCGCCGCAGGCCTTGACGCCCGAGAAGTACTTGTTGGTGGCGCCCGCAATCGCGCCGGCCACCCGGTCAAGGAAATCCGCCTCCTTGAGCAAGGCTTCCTCTCCGGGGTTCGTGATGAACGCAGGCTCAACGATGACGACGGGCATCCGCGTCTCGCGCAGCAACCGGTATGCCCGGCCGTGGGCGCGACAGTCGAGGAGTCCGCACCCGTCGACCAGGGCGTCCTGCACGTGGTTCGCCAGCCGGTATCCGTAAGGCGAGCGGTAGTGTCCGCTCGAGAAGTAGTAACAGGAGGCTCCGCGGGCGACCGGGGCGACGGACGAGTTCAGGTGGATCGAGACCATGAGCTCGACAGACTGCTTGTGAGCGAACGCCGCGCGCTCGTCGACGTCCAGGGACTCCGCGTGCCGCCTCGAGTAGAATACCGTCGCTGATGAATCGACCAGGAGGGCGCCAAGCCTCTCGACTATTGATTCAGCCACTTCGCTCTCGCGCAGGCCGGTAGGGCCGACCGCGCCCGGGTCGGGTGGATAGCCGTGGCCGGGGTCGAGCATGACGCGCCTGCCGGCGATGCCGCCGGTCGGGAGGCCCCTCTCGGACTCGCGGACGGAAGCGACGCTCGTGGGCTTTGTGACTCTCGAGAGTCTCAGCAGCGCGTCGACGGTCCGGGTGCCCACGATTCCGTCAGCGATCAGCCCGCTGTTGCGCTGGAACTGTTCCACGGCCAGGGCGGTGTCGTGGTCGAGGACGCCATCCTCTTTGCCGCTGTAGAAGCCAAGGGAGTTCAAGCGCCGTTTGAGGTCGGTGACGTCGTCGCCCCTCAACTGAGGCTCTCGAAGGTAGAGGAACCGGCTTCCCAGCGTGCGGCTCGCGTCGACCAGGGCGGGCCAGGTGTCCGGGCCCACGATGCCGTCGGCGTGCAGGCCTTTGCTCTGCTGAAACCCCCGCACCGCGCGGTCTGTCTCGTCGCCGAAGTAGCCGTCAGCGAGCTCCTCGCCGCCAACGGCGAGAAACCCGGCGGAAACCAGGCGGGCCTGTATGTCCCTGACCTCCCGGCCGGAGGAGCCTTTTCTGAAAAGTCTCACACGCCCTCCAACTGCTCTGGGCGCCTTCAACCGCGCCACGGGGCCAGGCCCCACCGGCGCAGCACATCGATAACGGAACGCGCCGGCGCGGGCTGGTTTGGGCCATCCCGGAGGCCGGCAGAACACTATTATATCCCAGCCGTCCGATCGCGTCGGGAATCCCGCTTTTCGGACCCGTTTCCGGGCGCCGGCAGCGGCCGACGTCGTAGCGCCTGTGGGCGCTTTCGCCTATACTTACGTTTGACTGTGCTAGGTGGGGAGCTAGCGGTGCCCTGTAACCCGCAAACCGCTAAAGCGGGGCCGAATTCCCACCGGAGGTTCTTTGGGACCGGTTGTTACTGCTACGGTAAGCGGTGTTGAAGGCTGGGTCCCACGCAACGAAAATTTGTGAACCCCGTCAGGTCCGGGAGGAAGCAGCGGTAAGCAAAAACTTTCGTGTGCCGTGGAGCAACCTGGTTGGAGCTGGCTGCCGGAGCAGGGCCCGTTTCCTGGGGTCGATGGTGGGTGCACAGTCACTTTAATGTGATGACACGCAATACAACGGGGAAGTCTTAAGCCCATGGAACACATCTCTCTGTATCGCAAGTGGAGGCCCCAGACTTTCACCGAGGTCGTAGGGCAGGGACGCGTGACCAACACCCTGGCGAACGCCCTTTCCAGCGGGCGACTCGTGCATGCCTACCTGTTCTCAGGGCCGCGAGGCACCGGCAAGACCAGCACTGCCAGGATACTCGCCAAGGCGATCAACTGCGTGGAGGGGCCGACGGCGACGCCCTGCGGGGTCTGCGAAGCCTGCGTGTCCATTTCCGAGGGGACCGCCATGGACGTCATCGAGATCGACGCCGCCAGCAACCGGAAGATTGACGAGATACGCGACCTGCTCGACAAGATACCGTACACGCCCACCTCGCTGCGGACGAAGGTATATATTGTCGACGAAGTACACCAGCTGACCCCGGAGGCTTCGAGCGCGCTCTTGAAGACCCTCGAGGAGCCTCCCAGCCACGTCGTGTTCGTCCTTGCGACCACGGAGCCCCACAAGCTTCTGCCGACGATTGTCTCGAGGTGCCAGAAGTTCGATTTCAGCCTGGTCTCCGCGCAGGACATGGAACACCTGCTCGAGCACGTCGCGTCCCGCGAAGAGATAGACATAGACGCTGACGCCCTGGGCATGATCGCCGAGCACGCGCACGGTTCTGTCCGCGACGCGATCGGGGTCATCGACCAGATCTCCAACCTCACGGGCGAGCGGGTGACGCAGGAGCAACTCGCGGAGATGCTGGGCGAAGTCGAGGCGAGCCTCGTCTTCGAGATGGTCGACATGATCGCGAACCGAGACACTCCCGGCACGCTGACCCTGGTCGGGGCGCTTGTCGAGGACGGGAAAGACCCGCGCCGTTTTGTCGAGGCGCTCATCGGGCACCTGCGCTCGCTCTTCCTGGTCCAGAACGCGGCCAATCCGGCCGAGATAGTGGAAGCGACCGAAGAGCACTTCGAGCGGCTGACCGAGCAGGCTAAGGGGCTGCGAAGGCACGAGGTCCTGCGCCTGATGGAGAGGCTGGGCGACGCGCACCGCGAGATGAGGTGGAGCGAGAACCCCAGGCTCGTGCTCGAGTGCGCCCTCGTTAAGATCACAAGCCTTGATGCGGACGCGACGCTGGAGGGCCTGACCTTCCGGATAGATGAGCTCGAGCGGCGGATCGAGGCGCTCCTTGCGGGCGGCGGCGTGATACCGAAGCGCGACGAGCCCCCGGTAGAACGCGGAGCGGCGCCCAGCGCGCCCAAACCGCCAGCTAGAGAGAGGCCGTCGGTGAAGCCGGCCGTCTCGGAGAAGCCGGGCGCGGAGGAGGCTCGTGCCGCCACGGAGGCGGGAACAGCACAGAGTGCCCCCGCGCGGCCGGTCGCCGGCGACGTGTCACCGGCCGACAGGGAGAAGGCCCGAAGGGCATGGATGGCAGTGCTTGCCGAGCTCAAGAACACGGGCCAGATGAAGCTGTACACGCTGCTCGCCAAGGCGAGGGTCGTTTCCTCAGGTGGAGGAGATCTGGTGCTCGGGTTCGGAGCGGATTCGGCGTTCCAGATGGAAGCCCTGAAGGATTCGGGAGACCTCGTCAAGGTCGAGGAGATATGGCAGCGTTTTGTCGGAGAGTCCGTTAAGGTCCAGTTGACAAGCACCACCAGGCCGGCACGTGCGGCGAGCGATTCACTGCCGGGCCTGGAGGCACAGCCACCAGCGCCGAAGGTTCCGGGCGGGGAGCCTGCGGCGGCGGAGGAGCCTCTCGAGAGCACAGCCCCGAGCAAGCGGGAAGATGCCGGCGTGCCCGGTGGGGCGGAAGAGGCGTCAACCGACGACGCCGTAGACCGCGGGCCGGAAACTAGCGACGATGAGGGCGCGAAGAGCTCGTCGGAGATCGCGCAGATGCTCAAAGAGAGTTTCGACGGGGAGATCATCCAGCAGAAGGAAGGGAAGAAATAGATGTCCAAGGGCAAGTACTATCCCAAGCCCAAGGGGCAGAAAGCGGCGGCCCCCGGGGACATGATGAAGCAACTGCAACAGGTCCAGCGGCAGATGGAAGAGGCACAGGAGGCGCTGGCGGACGAGACAGTCGAGCACACTGCGGGCGGTGGCATGGTCAAGGTGGTAGCCGACGGGCACCAGAACATCCACAGCATCACGATCGACCCGCAGGTCCTCGACCCCGAGGACGTGGGAATGCTGGAGGACCTGATACTCGTGGCAGTAAACGGCGCCCTTGAGGCCTCGAAGGAGATGGCTTCGCAGAGGATGGACGGGATAACCGGAGGCCTGGGCGGCTTGGGCCTTCCCGGGCTCTAAGAGCGAGCGGAGAGCGTCAAAGCATGGCATATTTCGCGGCCCCCCTCGAGAACCTCGTCGAACAGCTCTGCAGCCTGCCGGGCATCGGCCCGAAGTCGGCGCAGAGGATAGCGTTCTTTTTACTGTCCATTCCGAGGCAGGACGCCGTGGAGATCGCGAGGGCCATTGTCGAGGTCAAAGACAAGATCAAGTTCTGCTCCATCTGCTTCAATATCTCGGAAGGCGAAAGCTGCTCCATCTGCTCGGACCCGCGAAGGGATGAGACGGTGCTGTGTGTGGTCGAGGAGCCCAGGGACGTCATCGCGATAGAGCGGAGCGGGCGGTTCCGCGGGCGCTACCACGTGCTCGGTGGGGCGATCTCACCGATCGATGGGGTGGGCCCTGAGGAGCTGAGGTTCCGCGAGCTCGTCGGCCGGTTGCGCGACGGAAACGTAACGGAGCTCATCGCCGCCACCAACCCGAACGCCGAAGGAGAAGCCACTGCCCTGTATATGGCGCAGCTCGTTCGACCTCTCGGGGTAAGGGTGACGAGGATCGCACGGGGGCTGCCGGTGGGCGGAGATCTCGAGTATGCCGACGAGGTCACCCTGGGCCGAGCGCTCGACGGCCGCACCGACCTCTGAACCACGTCGGTCATTTTCCACTTTTCTTTACACTTTTTGGCGCACAGATCATTGAGATGTGCTTGTATTGCTGTTAGCATTGGGACATGCGGCGCTACAGAGAAACTGCACCTGAGACTATTTTTCACATCACTTCCCGGGGGAATGGGCAGCGGACGATATTCTTCGACGACCAGGACCGCCTCTATTTCACGTACCTGCTCGGTCGGGTGACCCGTGAAATGGACTGGCTCTGTCACGCCTACAGTCTGATGGATAACCATTACCACCTCCTCCTCGGAATACACGAGCTTAATCTCTCCTCCGGGATGCAACTTATCAATGGCCAGTACGCGAGGACGTTCAATGCTCGTCACGGAAAGAGCGGACACCTTTTCCAGGACAGGTTTGACTCGAATGTCGTAGACAGCGATGCATATTTCATGATCGCCGCCGGCTACATAGTGCTGAACCCGGTTAAAGCGGACATCGTGAGACATCCAGCCTCCTGGCCGTGGAGCAGCTATGCGCAGACAGCAGATGGCATCGCCGTCGCCGAATTTGTAACTGCCGAGGTTCTCTTATCGCTATTTTCGGACGAGATCGACAGTGCAAGAGCCGAGTACAAAGAGTTCGTGGGCGCCTGGCTCCAAATCATGCTCGAAGAGAAACACCTGAAAGCCGCATCTGAAAAGAGCGCAGTCATGCCCGAGAGGCCAGAACTGGAGGACATCTTCAGGGCGACGAACAGGCATCGCAACGAGTTGATCGGCACAGCTTATTTCGAACATGGGTATAAGTTGCGCGAGATTGCGGACTTCCTGAGGCTTTCAACTTCTGGGGTCGCCAGGATAGTGAATTCCTTGAAGAAAAAAGTGTAAAGAAAAGTGGAAAATGACCGACGTCATTCGTATCTTAGGGATTCAATCGGGTCCAGGCGCGATGCCTTGCGCGCAGGGTAGACGCCGAAGAAGATTCCCACCAGCATCGAGAACACGAACGCCATCAACACGATCCATATCGTGACCTGCGCCCTCAGGTGGAACATCCAGTGATAGATCACCGACCCGAAGATGGCAAGCATCACCCCGATGAAACCTCCCAGCAGGCTGAGGGTCACGGCCTCGACCAGGAACTGCAGCATGATGTCCCTCGTCTTCGCGCCCACCGCCTTGCGGATGCCGATCTCGCGGGTCCGCTCAGTGACCGAGACCAGCATGATGTTCATGATCCCGATTCCACCCACCAGCAGCGATATCCCCGCGAGCCCTCCCAGCAGGTATGTCAGGATCTTGGTGATGTTCTGGGCGAACCCCAGGATGTCGCTCTGGGTTATCACTGAATACTCATCCGCGGAGAGCGTCTTGCCCAGCATGTTCTTGATTCTGCTCGCTTCCTGCAGCACCGTGTCGGTCGACTCCGCCTTTACCACGATGTTGTTCGGGTTCGAGCTCCCGAACAGCCGTATCGCAGTGGTGATCGGGACCCAGGTGAACGCGTCCTGGTCGAACACCAGGGTCTTGCCCCGCGTCTCCTGGATGCCGATCACCTTGAGCTTTCTGCCCTTGATGTCGATGTACTGGCCCACCGGGTCCTGACCTCCGAAGAGATCATTTGCCACGGTCTTGCCGATGACGGCCACGAGCCTGACGGACTCCTCTTCGGCTTTCGAGAAGTACCTTCCCTCAGTGGTGGTGATGTCCCTGATATCGAACTCGTTGGCCGCGGTGCCCATGATCATCCCGAAGAAGCGCTTGGTGGGACCCTTGATGTAGAGCGAGCGCTGCACCTCTCCGCTCACCATGTCGGGGTTGCCCACGGCCTTGCCAATATCTTCGATCGTCTTGAGGGTGAACTTGTTGGTGGCGAATTGAGGCGCTCCCTGCTGCATGATGCTGCCGCCGAGCTCCATCTTGAACGGGACCACGATGATGAGGTTGGACCCGAGCCCCTGGATGCTGGAGGTGATCTCCGCGCGTGCGCCGGAGCCGAGCGACACCAGCAGGATCACCGAGCCGACGCCGATGATGACACCCAGCATGGTCAACAGGGACCTCATCTTGTTGGCCTTGAGCGCTGTCAGTGCCGTCAGTATGCTCTCGAAGATCTTCACTCTTGCGCGCCTTCCAGGTCTTCCTCGGCGGAAGGTTCCTCGTCTGGTGGCGGAGCTTCGGAGATGTGTCTCTTGACCTTGACCGGCTCTTCACCGCGGATCTTGCCGTCGCGGATATGGACGATCCTGTCGCCGTGCTCGGCGACCTCGCGCTCGTGCGTGACCATCACGAGGGTGATCCCGGCAACGTTCAGGTCTTGCAGTATCCTCAGGATATCTATTCCCGAGCGGGTGTCCAGGTTGCCGGTCGGCTCGTCCGCCATGATGATGGGTGCCTCGTTGATGAGCGCCCGCGCTATCGCCACCCGCTGCTGCTCTCCGCCCGAGAGCTGGTTCGGGTAGTGGTCGAGGCGGTGGCCAAGCCCGACCTTCTCGAGAGCCGCGACGGCTCTCCGCCGGCGCTCGCCCGTGCCCACGCCCCCGTAAAGCAGCGGCAGCTCCACGTTGTGCACGGCCGTGGTGCGCGCAAGGAGATTGAACTGCTGGAAGACAAAGCCGATCTTGTGGTTCCTCAAGTCCGCGAGCCGCGAAGAGTTCACCCTGCTGATATCCTCGCCGTCGATGAAGAGCTTACCGGAAGTCGGGTGGTCGAGGCATCCCATTATGTGCATGAGCGTGGACTTGCCGGAGCCCGAGGCGCCCATTATCACCAGGAACTCGCCCTGTTTGACTGCGAGTGACGCCCCTCTGAGGGCTTCGACGAGCTGGTCACCCATCCGGTAATGTTTAACCAGGTCGGTGGCCTCGACTATGGCATCCATGTGCTGCTCTGGCCTTCCGGACCCCTTCCGCTCTCCCGCGAGTGCCCTTTAGAACATGCGCGGAGCCGGGTTGATTGGCGAGGTCCCAGCGATTCGAACGGTGGCGTATTCAGAGCGGGGGCTCAGCCGGGATATCGGTCTGTGCGCGGGCAGAGAGGGCCGACCCCGGGATCGCTATTGCTTGACCCCCTGGCCGTCCTTGAGCTTTTCGACCCCTTTGACGACGACCTTGTCGCCGACCTTCACTCCCTCGACGATCTCGACCTGGTCCTCGGACGTGAGGCCGACGGTCACCGGGGTGAGGCGCGCCTTGCCGTCGACGACCTTGAAGACGTACTTCTTGCCGTTCTTCTCGACGATGGCGTCGATCGGGACGACGGTGGCCGACTCCTTGGTGGCGGTGACGACATCCGCTGTGCCCGTCATGCCGATCTTCAGGTTTACGTCCGAGGAGTTCATCTGGATCGTCACCTCAAACGCGGTCGCCCCCGCCTCGTTCTGGGTCGCGGTGTCGGCGACCTTGATGACTGTCCCCGTGTACTGCTTGCCGGGATACGCTTCGAGCGAGACAGTCGTCGGCTGGTTCACGGCGATCTTGGCGATGTCCGCCTCGTCGACTTTGGCCGTCATGCACATGTTCTTGAGGTCGACGATTGTGAATATCGGGGTGCCGGGCATGATGAAGGAACCCGCGACGACCGCCCCCGATGAGGGCATCCCTATGTTCCCGAGGCCTCCCGACAGGCCTGACAGCGAAGACAGGTTCAGGCCGGAGGGGATCATTCCGCTGAAGCTGCTCATGAGCGTGCTCATCAGGCTGTTGATGGATGAGCCGCCGGTCTGCGCGGTCACCAGGGTCCCCGAGACGGGCGCCACGATGGTTGCGGCCTGCAGGTTCTTCTGCGCGTTCTGTATGGACTTGTCGGCCGCGGCCTGTTGCGCGCCGGTGTCCATTCCGCCCCCTCCGCCGGTGGAGATGCTCGGGCGGTTGTTGACCCTGGCGAGGTACGCCTGGTAGCTGCTCTCGATCGTCTGGAGCGCGGCGAGACGCTGGTCTGCCGGCAGCGCCGGCACGACCATCTTCTCGAGGTTATAGAGGTTGGTGACCCCGGTGTCCACACTCGACAGCGCGGAGTTGACCGCCGAGCCGATGCCGGACGCGGCGCTCGACATGCTGTTGAAAGCCCCGGCGATCGACTGGATCGACTCCATGCTCGCCTCGGCGGAGAGCAACTGTTGCTGCAGGCTCGAAGTGTCGAGTTGCACGAGGGGCTGGCCGGCGGTTACCTGTTGTCCGTCCTGCGCGAAGACCTGCGCGACGGGCCCGTATACCTGAGGTATTACCTGGGTGGGATTCGCCGAGAGAAGGCTGCCCGCAACCATTACCTTCTCCTCGATTGCGCGCGGGCCGACCCGGCCTATCTCCACCTGGACCGAGCCGCCGCCGCAACCGGCCGAGACGACAGCGAGAAGCACTATTACTACGGCGACCTTGGCCGCGACAGCCGCATACTTTTGTAGCCGCACCTTGCCTCCAAACGAGATCGTGATGTTGGCGCTCGCCCCGGAAGCCCGGCGCGCCATCGAGTCTTTCGCCGCCTCGTGGATAAGCGCGCAGTTCGACCGGGACCTGTGTCATCAAAGTGTCAAAGGAAATGCCTGCTCCCGCAGCTTCGGGGCCTTTCGGCAATTCCTGGTCAGGTGCTCCTCAGCGGCCTAAATATATTTCTTATACCGCCGCATAGTCAATCGTCTTTCACATCCTGTGTCCACCTCTTGACAAGGGTCGTGTCCAGGCGCCGGGGCACTGTCCTTCTCGCGGCCGACCAGAACAGCAGGATCGTGAGCAGCAGCACCAGAGGTGGCAGAACGCGGAACGGGATGAGATAAAGGCCCCGCTCCCGCGCATCCTGCTCGCTCTAGTTGACGGCCACGGTACGGCGCTGGTCGGTGACAGGCACGCGCTCCACTCCGTTGACGCCGACAATGATGTCGTATTTGTTGAAAGGGCGCACGAGATAGCGGTGCATGTACACGAACGCGCCACCGCAGACGGCGACCTCCATCGCGATCAGCATCAGGGCGAAGAGGACGAGCCGGTAGCTCCACCTGACCCGCGGGCCGGCCGGCCGGACCGTGGCTGTCGAATCGAGCACAACCGCCTCAGGTTCTGAGTCCCCAGCCGCCCCGGCGCGGGTGTTCGTCCCTTCTGACAACTCGGGATGCTCCGAAATCCTCGAGCCGTGCATGACCTTGGAGAACTCCCAGAGCACCAGCTCGGGATTGTCCGGGATCCTTGTGACATGGCCGACCTTCGCGCCGCAGCAGCCGCAGTAGCTCCTGCCGTCCATCTCCGCGCCGCAGCAGTGGCAGTACTCGCCGCCCCGGGTCATGAGCCGCCGGCCGCTGGTATCCTGACTTGAAGAGACTTTCAATCCGCAGCAGACACAGACCTGGCCGCCGGTCGCGCGGGCGAAGTGATGGAGGCACCGCAAGCGGTTGACCTCGAACCTCTCGGCCCTGTCTTCGATTCGGCCGACATACGAGGTCCCGCAACTGGTGCAGACCGCATCACCGGGGCCGAGCTTCCGGCCGCATGAGGGACACCTGTAGTTGACGTTCTCGTCTATCGCTTCTTCGCCCCCTTCGGCCGTCGCAAGGGACGGTTGACGAGCTGTTGGGTCAAGTAGAGGGCGAGCAAGGTCACGACGAGTAGAGGCCCTGAGACAGTATAGATTATCGGTACGATGGTGCCCCAGACCGTATTGGATTGCGGAGGTATGAGCCAGAGCGGGTCTGACTTGGCAGGGTCGGCCTGGAGATGGCCCGACACTTCCTTCGCCGCTTCCGTGAGCAGGCTGGAGAAAGCGCGCGAGGAAGACATCCACAGTTTTACGAAGGGCGAGCCGCCGCCGGCCTTGAGGTCGGCGTAGTCGTTGATGTTGGAGTAGTCATGGAGCCGGTAAGCGGAATCCCCGGGACAGCGAGCGGCAAACTCCCGTAGAGCAGCCTGCGCGGACTGGTCATGGTCAAAGGGGGTCATCAACCAGGGGTCAGACAAGGTTCCGGGTCTCTCGAGACTCTGTACGAGGGCCAGAAAGTAATGCCCTGTTGAGACTGACTCTGCCGCCACCCTGTTCCACACGTCCTTTGAGTATTGCACCAGGTCTCTGGCCGCTTGGATGGTCGCCCCCGACGTCCTGAAATTAGCCAGCGCTTCCACCGGGGTCGCCGGCGGCTCGGGAGGCGCGGCAACCGCGTTGCGGATCACAAAGAGCGTCCCGATGACCGATACATGGACGGCGATTATCACCAAGAGGGCCAACAGGACTCGCGCTTTCCTGGTGCTCTTGATCCTGAAAACGTAGTTGGGGTCTCTCTGCTCCAGGAAAGAGTCGTACTGGGCGAAAGCCAGTAGGGTCTTGTCCCGCTTCGAGGGGCTGATCGAGCGTGACCGTACAGGGGCGCCGCAACAGGTGCAGTATGCGTCTCCGCGCAGCGCAGCGCCGCACCGTATGCAGACCAGCCCGAGCCTCGTGCCCTTCGACACAGCGCCGGTCACCGGGAGAGGGGCGCCGCAGCGCACGCATACCCACGGCTGACCCGACCCGGCGAGGCAGTGGGGGCAGTCTTGGGCGGTGATCCCGAAACGGGCTGCCCTGGAACGGATGAAGGCCGCGCAGGGCCTTCCGCAGTGCCCGCAGACGGCGTCGTGCGGCCCGATGAACCTGCCGCACCCCTGGCATCTATCGAGTTCGACCCGGGCGCCGTGCTTCTCGGATTGTGGTCCCATGGTCGCTATGCTCCCTGCGCGTTGCCCCGGCTTGCGTAGTACTACACAGCGTGCCGCTAACGAGGATTATATCCGATGCCAGACGAGCGCTTGAGAGGGATCGGGACGCAGAGAAGCCTTGCCGCCGGCCTCACAGCCGGAAGAAAAGGGCCAGGAACAGAATGAGGCCGTTGTAGATCGCGTGCCCAGTGATCGGAGCGCCGAGAGTCCGGTTCCGCTCGTAAATGTAGCAGAGCCCCCAGCCCAGGAGGAAACGCGGCAGGAACCCTATGAGCTCGAAGTGCGCCGCGGCGAAGAGAAGGCCGTTCACTATCATCGCCGGCTGCTTGTCCATCCTGTTGCGGAGCGCCGGATAGAGATAGCCGCGGAAGAATATCTCCTCGCAGACCGGCGCGAGTACGACCAGGGTGAATGCCAGCAGCAGTATCAGGTACGGGCTGATGCCCCCGCCGGAGATCTTGTTGACCGAGTTGGAGACCATGTCCGTGTTGGTCGGCCCGAAAAGCTTGGTCACAATGTAGGAGACCAGGATGGCTGCTACGAAAAGCGGGAGCCCCACTGCTATTCCCCACCCAACGCCTTTCCCCAGCCCCTCGAGCCGGAGGCCCAGAGCGGACAGGTGGCTCCCGTGCCGCACCTTGACAGAGTAAAACGTTCCAGCCAGCAGGAACGCGTAGAGGATGGCGCTCGAGAAGAAGATGAGCAGAAAGGCGGCAGTGGTCGTGGCGAAGGCGCTCTTGAGGACCGTGTATACGAGCACGGACAGGATAGAAGCCGCGACGAAAGCGATACCGAAGATGATGACGGCTTCGCCGACACCCCAGGGCGTGCCTTCGAAGACCACCGGGCGCGCCGGGCGATACGGAATGGGCGGCGGAGGATAGCCGTAATACGGAGGCGGAGGCCCGCCCGTCCAGGCGCCTGGAGGCGGTGGTGGGCCGTACCCCGGCGGCGGACCCTGTGAGGGGTACCCGTGCGGCGGCGGATAGCCCGGGTCCGGGTGGTAGTGCAGCGGGGCGGGAGCGGACACCCTTGAGCGATCGAGGCACGACTTGCAGTAGTTCTTGTTCCCGTAGACCAGCCGGCAGTAAGCGCACATCAGGCGGCCGCAGCTCACGCAGCGCGCGACCACGGGGGCGGATGGGTGCTCGTTACACCCCGGGCTGGTGCCTCCCGGCGGGCACGTCGTCTCCATTTGGAATGAGCCCCCTCTGCTTTGTCGCAGCGCCTTCAGTCAAGCAGGAGTTCAGCTATCTGGACCGCGTTGAGCGCTGCGCCCTTTCGCAGGTTGTCACTGACTATCCAGAGGTTCAGGGCGTTGGCGGCCGAGTAGTCCTTGCGTATCCTTCCGACGTACGAGGGGTCTTTGCCCTCGCAATCGACGGCAAGCGGGTAAGAGTCCTGCGACGGGTCATCGATCACCACGACGCCCTGCGCCTGACGCAACACCTCTCTGGCCTCCTCAGCCTCGACCGGCTTCTTGAACTGGCAGTTGACCGACTCGCTGTGACCTACAAAGACAGGGACGCGGACACAGGTCGCGGTCAGCAGCATGCCCGGCACTCCCATGATCTTTCTGGTCTCCTCGACCATCTTGATCTCTTCCTTTGTGTAGGCGTTATCGAGGAAGACGTCGATGTGCGGCAGGCAGTTGTAGGCGATCTGGTGCGGATAGACTTCGGCGCTTACCTCTTTGCCGGCCTCGACATCGAGTATCTGCTGCTTCAGCTCCTCGACCGCATTCTTGCCGGTGCCCGACACTGACTGGAAAGTGGTGACCACCACCCTCTCGAGCCCGAATGCCCTGTGAAGCGGGTCAAGGACTACGACCATCTGGATAGTAGAGCAGTTCGGGTTCGCGATGATGCCCTTGTGCTTGAAAGTGTCGCCGGGATTCACCTCGGGGACGACCAGGGGCACCTCGGGGTCCATCCGCCAGGCGCTGGAGTTGTCGATCACCACCGCGCCCGCGCCCGCAGCGATGGGCGCGAACTTACTGGATATCGAGCCTCCGGCTGAAAACAGCGCTATGTCGATCCCGTCGAACGATTCCTCGTCCAGCACCTCCACGGGAAGCGTCTCGCCGCGGAAGTCGAAGGACTTGCCGCGCGAGCGCTCGGACGCGAGCAGGCGAAGGCGTGCGACGGGAAAGTCGCGCTGCTCCAGTATTCTCATGAACTCCTGGCCAACCATGCCGGTCGCGCCGGCGATGGCAATCCTTGGCTCTCTCATGGTCTCCTCCAGCGGCCTGTCGATTCCTCATGCGCCTCGGCGGGCAGGCGTTTAGTGGTTGTAACGGTTTGGCTTATCAAACGGTTTCCACGCCCGAGTGCGGACCCCTGCTACTTCTCCAGTCCGAAGTAGTCGTGCAGATTCCGGACGGCTTTCTCGCCGTCTTTCTGCCGCACCACGCAGGATATCTTGATCGGCGACGTCGAGATCATCTCGATGTTGATGTCGTTGTCAGCGAGCGTCTGGAACATGCCTGCGGCGATGCCGGGGTGAGTTCGCATCCCGGCGCCGATGAGGCTGATCTTGGCGATCTCGTCATCGGAGTGGACGCCGGCCGCCCCCACCGCATCGCCGATCTCACCGGCGACCTGGCGGACTTTTTCCAGGTCGTCCCTGCTGACCGTGAACGAGATGTCAGTCCGTGCCTGCTCGCTCACGTTCTGGATGATCATGTCAACGTTGACGTTTGCGTCGGCGAGCGCGCCGAAGAGACGCGCGGCAACTCCGGGCCGGTCCGGGACGCCGATGACGGTGACTTTCGCCTCATCGAAGTCGTGGGTGACGGCGCTGATTATCGCTTTTTCCATGATCTCATCCTCGCTCTTGACCCAGGTCCCCTCTCCTTCGTGGAAGGAGGACCTCACGTGCAGGGGTACATTGTAGTTGCGGGCGTATTCCACCGAGCGCGATTGGAGGACCCGCGCGCCGGTCGCGGCCATCTCGAGCATCTCCGGGTAGGAGACGGTGTCGAGCTTCTGCGCCGCGGGGACGACCCTGGGGTCGGCGGTGAAGACGCCGTCGACATCAGTGAATATCTCACAGTAGTCGGCGTGGAGCGCCGCGGCCAGCGCGACCGCAGTGGTGTCCGAGCCGCCCCGGCCCAGGGTGGTGATCTCACCTTCACTGGTGACGCCCTGGAAGCCGGCGACCACTACGACACGCCCCTTGCGAAGCTCCTGGATGACGCGGTCCGCGCCGACGTGCCTGATCTTGGCATTGGTGTGGCCGGTGTCGGTCAGCATCTCGACCTGCTGGCCCGTCATGCTTATCGCGTCCTGTCCGAGCTCGTTCAGCGCCATCGCGAGCAGCGCCATGGAGACCTGCTCGCCGGTGGAGAGCAGCATGTCCATCTCGCGCTCGGGTGGGGAGCTCGATATCTGGCCGGCAAGCTCGACGAGCTCGTCGGTGGTCTTGCCGAGGGCGCTCACCACCACTACCACGTGGTCGATGCGCTTCTTACTCGCCGCCACCCTGCGCGCCACGTTCTTGATCTTTTCTACGTCGCCGACGGATGTTCCGCCGAACTTCTGTACTACCAGGGACATCTTTCACCTCGTCAGTGAACAACGAACCCCGACCGGTCCGCGGGGTTCGCCTATTTAGTATAGCAAATCACGGGCAGGGGTCAGGCACCGTCCACTTTCTTGTCCACGCAAGGCTCCGCGACGTTTGATTCTTTGCTTGTATTGCTGATACAATTCAAGCATGCCACGGCAACCCAGACTGGAAATGCCCAACACCATCTATCACATAACTATGCGAGGAAACGCGCAGCAGGATATCGTTACCTCTGATAACGAAGGTGCGCTCTTCCTTGAGATGCTGGGGCGGACAGTCGAGGACTTTGGGTGGACCTGCCACGCTTTCTGTCTGATGAACAACCACTACCATCTTGTGGTGCAGATCGAACACGAGAACCTGTCACAGGGCATGCAACGGCTGAATGGGAAATACGCGGCTGCCGTAAATGCGCGAAAGAGGCGAAGTGGCCATCTTTTTGAGGGGAGGTTTTATTCCAGGATAGTTGATAACGAAGCGTACTTCTTTGCCGTGTCCTGCTATATCGTCCTGAACCCGGTGAGGGCGTTCCTTGTCAAACAGCCTGCATCATGGAGATGGTCGAGCTACCAGAAGACCGCCTTCGGCGGGAGCCACCCCGGATTCTTGAAACCCGACTTCCTGTTATCGCTGTTCGGGGATGAACGGGATCTGGCGCGGACAGCCTACATGGAGTTCATCAACGAGTCGATGGAGGAGAATCATGATGGGCCCGAGCGCCTCCGGGAGTTACAGCCTGCGACCAGACGCGATCTTGAGGACATATTCAAAGACCCTTCCAGAGGGCGAAATGAACTTATTGAGGACGCTTACTTCATCTACGCGTACAGAATAAGAGAGATTGCACACCACTGTGGAATTTCCAAAAGCATGGTAGGCAAAATCGTTAGAAACTCTAAGCGGAGGGTGGACAAAAAGGTGGACGGTGCCTGACCCCTATGTGGGGGTGCGCTCGGATTCCTTGTAGCGCAGCACGCTCTTGTCGAGCGGCCCCAGCTTCTTCGCGGTCTCCACGATGTTCTTGACGGCCTCCGCCCACTTCTCGCCCTCCGCGGCAGAGATCCAGGCCAGTTGCAGGCGCTCCGGGTCCATGCCCAGGTCTGCGAGGTAGTCCTTGAGCGCGAAGAAGCGCGCCTCAGTCATGAGGTTGGCGCTGATGTAGTGACAGTCGCCGATATGGCAACCGGACATCAGGACCGCGTCCGCGTTGTTTCGGAAAGCCTCGAGCACGTAGAGCGGGTCGATGCGCGCGGAGCACATCAGCCTGATGATGCGGACGTTCGGCGGGTACTGGAAACGGCTGACACCGGCGAGGTCCGCGCCGGCGTACGAGCACCAGTTGCAGGTGAACGCCAGGACCTGGGGCTGGTAGTCCGGCCCGGGCTTCGAAGGCTCGGGGAACGCAGCCTTGATCTGTGCGAGCGTCTGGTCCTCGGTGAAGTGCTGGGTGCGGATCGCCAGCGTCGGGCACCCGGCCGCGCAAGCGCCGCAGCCCTTGCACAGCGCCGCGTTGATGCTGGAGACCCAACGGCCCTTCTCGTCGGTGATCATCTCGACCGCGCCGAACGGACACACCCAGGCGCAGAAGCCGCATCCGATGCAGCTCTCGGGATCGACGCTTGAGGTGATTGCTTCCGTGAAGACGGTCTCCTTGCGCATCGGGTTCACGGCGTGCGACGCCGCGGCGTGCGCCTGCGCGATGCTCTCGGCGATGTCCTTGGGACCCTGCGCGGTCCCGCAGACGTAGATCCCGTCAGTGGCGAAGTCCACCGGGCGAAGCTTGACGTGCGCCTCGAAGAAGAACTTGTCCTGGCCGACGGAGACCCGCAACATCTTGGCGAGGTCGAGGCCTCCCTGAGTCTGCACCAGCGGGGAGGAAAGGATGACCATATCCGCGGGTATCTCTGCCTCGCGCTGCATCAGTTCCATGTAAGTCTTGACCTTGAGGCGGCCGTCGTCGGCCGACACCTCAGGCCTGCGCTCCGGGCTGTACTTCCTGAAGCGGATCCCCATCGAACGCGCCTTCTTGTACCACTCTTCCTGGATGACCCCGTAGACCTCGATGTCGTTGTGCAGCACGCTCACGTTTGCCTCAGGGAACTTCTCCTTCAGCGCGATGGCGTTCTTGATGCCCACCATGCAGCAGATGCGGTTGCAGTAGGTGACCCGCTGGCCCCTGCTGCCGACGCAGCCGATGATGACCGCGTCCTTGATGTCGGGCACGCGGCCCTCCTTCAACATCAACTCGAGCTGGCCCTGGGTTACCACGTTTTCAAGCTCTCCGTAGCCGTAGAGGCCTTCGGGCTTCATCTCCTCAGCGCCGGTGGCCACGACCACCGTGCCCACCTTGAAGGTCTCGTCACGGTCCCCGAGGCCGACGGTCACGTCGAAGTTGCCGAAGTACCCATTGACGGACTTGAGCGTCGCGCCGGTATAGAGGTGGATGTTCTCAGCGGCTTTGATCCGCTTGAGGTAGTTGGAGATCACCTGGGCGGGGTCGGCGTCGGTGGGGGTGAGCCTGTCGAGGCTGCGCATCATCCCTCCGACTTCCGCCTCCTTCTCGACAAGGTAGACCTGGTATCCCTGAGCGGCGATCGACAGCGCCGCGGTCATGCCCGCAATCCCTGCGCCTATCACGCAGGAGGCAGGGAAGATGTCGATCGAGATCTCCTTGAGGGGTTCCAACAGAGTGGCCCTCATCACGCTCATGCGCACGAGGTCCTTGGCCTTGGCTGTTGCTGCGTCCCACTCGTGCATGTGGACCCAGGAGCACTGGTCGCGGATGTTCGCGAATTCGAACAGGTACTTGTTGAGCCCCGCCTCCTCGCATGCGGCGCGGAACAGCGGCTCGTGAGTACGCGGCGTGCACGACGCCACGACGACGCGGTTGAGATCGTGCTCCTTGATTGCTTGCTTTATGGCCTGGATGCCGTCCTCGGCGCACGTGTAAAGGTTGCGCGTCGCAAAGACCACGTGAGGCAGCGTCGCGGCGTATTCGGTCACGTCCGCGACGTCGAGGAAGCCCGCTATATTACTGCCACAATGGCAGATGAAAACTCCGATGCGGGGCTCTTCCTTCGCTGTGCCTGCCGCCCTGGCAGCGGGGGCTTCCGCCTCCACCTTCGGGGCCGCCGGCTCTTTGCTCCTGGTCGCTGCCTTCTTGCTCGTGTCCTTCTTCGGGGACGACGATCTGGCGGCCGCCTTGCTACCGGCCGCTCTCTTGTCAGCCAAGGCCATTCCTTTCGGTACTGCTATATATTTTTTCCGGGCTTCCGCCTGCCAACCGGGAAGCCCGCGCGCCGGAAAGACGCCGGCGCTCGTCAGTTGGTGCTACCTCTTCCGCGCGGCAGCCTTCTTCTTTGCAGGCTTCTTCGCTGCCTTCTTCTTCGCGGGCGCCTTCTTCTTCGCTGCGGCCCTCTTCTTGGCCGGAGCCTTCTTCTTCGCGGGCGCCTTCTTCTTCGCTGCGGCCCTCTTCTTGGCCGGAGCCTTCTTCTTCGCTGCGGCCTTCTTCTTCGCTGCGGCCCTCTTCTTGGCCGGAGCCTTCTTCTTCGCTGCGGCCTTCTTCTTGGCCGGCGCCTTCTTCTTCGCCGTCTTCTTCTTCGCTGCTGCCATCTCCTACCTCCTATCTCCCAGACCCGGCTTTTGCCGAAGCCTTCTTACCGACGAACTCTTTGATCGTCTGTGCTGCC
>Ga0209429_10000193_pt1 | contig 44789 bp, 58 predicted proteins | sample BarGraNGADG00212_3_FD_184493 | JGI IMG/M metagenome (GOLD analysis project Ga0209429, IMG submission 184493) | Arctic peat soil microbial communities from Barrow, Alaska - Barrow Graham LP Ref core NGADG0004-212 (SPAdes) (version 2) | ecosystem: Environmental > Terrestrial > Soil > Wetlands >... | reverse complement strand
ACAGGGCTTCGCGATCCGCGAAGGTGGCCGCACCGTTGGTTCGGGCACCGTCACGAAGATCATCAAGTAGTTCATAGCAACTGCGTTCAAAGCAACTGCGTTCTTTGCAACTGCTTTTCACGAAGGCCCCCGGCTTGTGCCGGGGGCCTTCGTCGTTCTCATCCGGGGTGTCCTTCGCTCGACGGCCGCGAATGTCGCGGTTGTGGAGGCATTTCCCGTCCCCGCGAACACTCCTCCACACACGGTCGGCTCTACTGGCTCATAGGGCGGTATGCCGCGCGCGGGCTCGGCGCCGCGTAGGGGAGCGTGATCGGTTACGCTTGGGTTTGCGTGCCGCGGGACAGGGTTCACATGGTTTCGAGGGGCCGTTGTCACTCCTAGGTAGTCGTCCCCGAGCGGATATTGAGAGCGAGTTTGCGCTCGTCGTGCCTGTCTGGCACACTAGTGCGGTTGCCTGTTACAGGGCAGCCAACCATCTTCCCGCCTCCCACGAGAATTCGTCTGGGCGCACGCGTGCCGCACTTGTGCGACACGCCCGAGCGCGGGGGTCGGTGGATGACCATAGCTGTACGAGAGAAAAGGCAGAACCACGCCATGGCGGGACAGAAGATCCGCATCAGGCTGAAGAGTTACGACCACGAGGTGATCGACTCTTCCGCCCGCAAGATCGTTGAGACGGTCACGCGCGCCGGTGCAAAGGTAGTGGGACCCGTCCCGTTGCCCACCGAGAAGAACGTGTTTGTCGTCATTCGTTCGCCCCACAAGTACAAGGACTCCCGCGAGCACTTCGAGATGCGCACACACAAGCGCCTCATCGACATCGTGGACCCCACGCCCAAGGCAGTCGATTCGCTCATGCGCCTCGACCTCCCCGCGGACGTCAACATCGAGATCAAACTCTAAAGGCCGTTAGGACTCATTCACCATGAACACCACTTCCAATGCTCAGCGCGCGGTCACCGCGTTGTTGGGTACGAAGCTGGGTATGACACAGGTGTGGGACGAGCAGGGTCGGGTTGTCCCCGTCACCGTCGTCCAGGTCGACACCAACGTCGTCACCCAGGTGCGCAATGTCGAGAAGGATGGCTACGCAGCCATCCAGCTCGCCTTCGGCGCCATTGACCCCCGTAAGGTCACCAACCCGCTCAAGGGCCACTTCGAGGCTGCAGGCGTCACGCCTCGCCGCCACGTCGCCGAGGTCCGCACTGCGAACGCCTCCGAGTTCACGCTCGGCCAGGAGATCGCCGCCGATGCCTTCGAGGCAGGTCAGCTTGTCGATGTGACCGGTACCTCGAAGGGCAAGGGCTTCGCGGGTGTCATGAAGCGTCACGGCTTCCACGGTGTCGGCGCCTCCCACGGTGCCCACCGCAACCACCGCAAGCCCGGCTCGATCGGTGGCGCTTCGACGCCATCGCGCGTCTTCAAGGGCATCAAGATGGCAGGACGCATGGGTAGCGACCGCACGACGGTCCAGAACCTCCGCGTCCAAGCCGTCAACCTCGAGAAGGGCCTCATCCTCGTTAGAGGTGCGGTTCCCGGCAACAAGGGCGGCGTCGTGCTGATCCGTTCTGCTGTGAAGGGTGCGTGAGAGCATGGCTGACACGCTGACTGTCGACGTCGTCGACGCCAAGGGCAAGAAGGCCGGCACCGCCGACCTGCCCGGCAACGTCTTTGACGTCACCGCAAACATTCCTCTGATCCACCAGGTGGTCGTCGCCCAGCGCGCGGCCGCTCGCCAGGGCACCCACGCGACCAAGACGCGCGGCATGGTGTCCGGTGGTGGAAAGAAGCCGTTCAAGCAGAAGGGCACAGGCCGCGCCCGTCAGGGTTCAAGCCGTGCACCTCAGATGACCGGCGGTGGCGTGGTCCACGGACCGCAGCCTCGCGACTACTCGCAGCGCACCCCCAAGAAGATGAAGGCCGCCGCCCTGCGCGGTGCCTTGTCCGACAGGGCTCGCGCCAACCGCGTTCACGTGGTGTCTTCGCTCGTGGCGGCAGGCGCCCCCTCGACCAGAGATGCCATGACCGCACTCGGTCTTGTCACCAACGGTCGTTCGGCGCTCGTGGTACTCACGCGCTCCGACGAGGTTGCCTGGAAGTCGTTGCGCAACGCATCGGCAGTCCATGTGATCGCCGTCGACCAACTCAACACGTACGACGTCCTCATTCACGACGACGTCGTCTTCACGGCGGACGCCCTCGCGGCGTTCCTCGCGGGGCCAGTCAAGGGCGCGTCGGTCAAGGCCGTCGCCACTGAGACCGAAGCTTCGGCCGAGGCGGAGGAGAAGTAACATGACCGCACTGGGCAAGGACCCCCGCGACATCTTGATCAAGCCGGTTGTCTCTGAGAAGAGCTACGGCCTGATGGACCACGGCAAGTACACCTTCGAGGTGGACCCCCGCTCCAACAAGACCGAGATCAAGATTGCCGTCGAGAAGATCTTCGGCGTCAAGGTCACGTCTGTGAACACGATCAACCGCAAGGGCAAGACGCGTAAGACGCGTTTCGGCCTTGGCAAGCGCAAGGACGTCAAGCGCGCCATCATCACCGTTGCCGGTGACGGGGCCATTGACATCTTCAGCGGCCAGGCCAGCTAGGTAAGGAACAGGAACCATGGCTATTCGCAAGTACAAGCCGACGACCCCGGGCCGTCGTGGCTCGTCTGTCGCCGACTTCGTCGAGGTAACCCGTTCGACGCCTGAGAAGTCGCTCGTTCGCCCCCTGACCAAGAAGGGTGGACGCAACAACACCGGTCGCATCACCACTCGTCACCAGGGTGGCGGCCACAAGCGTGCCTACCGCGTGATCGACTTCCGTCGTCACGACAAGGACGGCATCCCCGCCAAGGTCGCTCACATCGAGTACGACCCCAACCGGACCGCTCGGATCGCGCTGCTGCACTACGCGGACGGCGAGAAGCGCTACATCATCGCCCCCGACAAACTGTCGCAGGGTGACATGGTGGAGTCCGGTCCCACGGCCGACATCAAGGTCGGCAATGCTCTTCCTTTGCGCAACATCCCCACGGGTACGGTCATTCACGCGATTGAGCTTCGCCCAGGTGGCGGCGCCAAGATCGGGCGTTCGGCTGGCTCCAAGGTTCAGTTGGTTGCAAAGGATGGCCCCTACGCCCAGTTGCGTATGCCCTCCGGTGAAATCCGCAACGTCGACGTGCGCTGTCGCGCAACGGTCGGCGAGGTGGGAAACGCCGAGCAGTCCAACATCAACTGGGGTAAGGCCGGCCGCATGCGCTGGAAGGGCAAGCGCCCGACCGTCCGTGGTGTCGTCATGAACCCCGTTGACCACCCGCACGGTGGTGGTGAGGGCAAGACGTCCGGTGGACGTCACCCCGTCAGCCCGTGGGGCAAGCCTGAGGGTCGTACCCGCAGGGCCAACAAGGAAAGCGACAAGCTCATTGTTCGTCGCCGTCGTTCCGGCAAGAACAAGCGCTAAGGAGCCACTGGATCATGCCTCGCAGTTTGAAGAAGGGCCCCTTTGTGGATGGCCACCTCCAGAAGAAGGTGGACGTTCAGAACGTCGCGGGTACCAAAACCGTCATCAAGACCTGGTCGCGCCGGAGTGTTATCACGCCGGACTTCCTAGGCCACACTTTTGCCGTACACGATGGCCGCAAGCACGTCCCGGTGTTCGTCACCGAGGCGATGGTTGGGCACAAGCTCGGCGAATTCGCACCTACGCGCACGTTCCGTAGCCACGTCAAGGACGACCGTAAGGGCCGCCGCTAAGGCGCGCCCCGAGATCACAGGAGTACATCAACATGGAAGCCAAGGCGCAGACGCGGTACCTCCGCGTGACCGCCCAGAAGGCCCGCCGCGTGGTGAACCTCGTGCGCGGTCAGAACGCGGTCGAGGCAATTGCCTCGCTCAAGTTCCAGCCTCAAGCGGTGGCCACCGACGTGCGCAAGCTCGTCGCATCGGCCGTTGCCAACGCGCGAGTTCAGGCCGATAAGGCCGGCGAACGCTTTGACGAGCGCGAGCTTGTCATCACATCGATCATGGTTGACGAGGGCCCCACGATGAAGCGGATCCGTCCGCGCGCACAGGGCCGTGCCAACCAGATCCTTAAGCGCACGAGTCACATCACTGTGACCGTGGGCACTCCCGTCAAGGAAGGGGCCAAGTAATGGGTCAGAAAGTTCACCCTCACGGCTACCGCCTGGGCATCACGACCGACCACCGCTCGCGCTGGTTCTCAGACTCGACCAAGGTCGGGGAGCGCTACCGCGACTACGTGGGCGAGGATGTCAAGATCCGCGAGATGATGAAGAAGGACCTGGAGCGCGCAGGCGTCTCCAAGGTTGAGATCGAGCGCACGCGTGAGCGTGTTCGCGTCGACCTTCACACCGCGCGTCCTGGAATCGTCATCGGCCGTCGCGGTGCAGAGGCTGACAAGTTGCGCTCGAGCCTTGAAAAGCTCACGGGCAAGCAGGTCCAGCTCAACATCCTCGAGGTCAAGAACGCCGAGATCGACTCGCAACTGGTTGCTCAGGGCATCGCCGAGCAACTCGCGTCGCGCGTCGCATTCCGTCGCGCCATGCGTAAGGGCATTCAGTCCGCACTGCGTGGCGGCGCCAAGGGCATCCGGGTGCAGTGCTCGGGCCGCCTTGGTGGCGCCGAAATGTCGCGCTCCGAGTTCTACCGTGAAGGCCGTGTGCCGTTGCACACGCTCCGCGCCAACATCGACTACGGCTTCTTCGAGGCAAAGACGACGTTCGGCCAGATTGGTGTCAAGGTCTGGATCTACAAGGGCGACATGACGGAGAAGGAGTTCGCGGCCGAGCAGGCCAAGGCCCCTCGTGCTCCTCAGCGTGGCCGGGGCGACCGTCCCGACCGCGGCGGCGACCGTCCCGACCGCGGCGGCGACCGTGCTGGTTCGCGTGGACCGCGTCGTGACGACGCTCCCCATGCGGCTCAGTCGGAGGCCGCACCCGTTGCTGCTGTCGAAGCACCTGCGGCCCCCGTGGCCGAGGCAGGGAAGGAAGGCTAGTCATGCTCATTCCTCGTCGAGTCAAGCACCGTAAGCAGCACCACCCTGGTCGTTCAGGTGCGTCTACGGGCGGTACCGAGATCACGTTTGGTGACTACGGAATCCAGGCCGTCACTCCCGCGTATGTGACCAACCGTCAGATCGAGGCAGCTCGTATCGCCATGACGCGTCACGTCAAGCGTGGTGGAAAGGTGTGGATCAACATCTACCCCGACCGCCCGCTCACCAAGAAGCCCGCCGAAGTGCGCATGGGTTCAGGTAAGGGTTCACCCGAGTGGTGGGTCGCTAACGTGAAGCCAGGTCGTATTCTCTTCGAGCTCGCGGGTGTCCCCGAGGAGCTTGCACGCGAGGCCATGAGCCGCGCACAGCACAAGCTCCCCATGAAGACACGCTTCATCGTTCGTGAAGGTGGTGGCAACTCATGACCATAGGTACCCAGGGCCTCATGCCGCCCGAATTGGACGCCATGGAGGATGAGCGCCTTACAGAGGAGCTCAAGAAGGCGAAGGCTGAGTTGTTCAACCTTCGCTTCCAGTCCGCTACCGGCCAGCTCGAAAACCACGGCCGACTCAAGGCAGTCAAGCGCGACATCGCCAGGATCTACACGATCCTTCGCGAGCGCGAGCTCGGCATCCGTACCGCTCCCGCGGCGAAGTCGTAAGTAAGGGTTAGAAATATGGCGACCAAGAAGCACACGACGGCCACCGTCGACCACCGCGCGCAGCGCAAGACGCGTCGCGGCTACGTCACCAGCGACAAGATGGATAAGACCATCACGATCGAGGTCGAAGACCGCGTCAAGCACGCGCTCTACGGCAAGGTCTTGCGTCGCTCGTCCAAGATCAAGGTCCACGACGAGGAGAACACTGCCGGCATCGGCGACCTCGTCCTCGTGATGGAAACCCGCCCGTTGTCAGCGTCCAAGCGCTGGCGCCTGGTGGAGATCCTCGAGAAGGCCAAGTAACCAACGTTCGACCAGGCTCGGCGCGTTAGGCGCGGCGAGAACCAGACGACAGGAGAGAAACAATGATTCAGCAGGAGTCGCGACTGCGTGTCGCCGATAACACGGGTGCCAAGGAGATCTTGTGCATCCGCGTGCTCGGTGGGTCGCACCGTCGCTACGCCGGCATTGGTGACGTCATCGTCGCCACGGTGAAGGATGCCATTCCTGGCGGAAACGTCAAGAAAGGTGAGGTCGTCAAGGCCGTCATCGTCCGCACCGTGAAAGAGACGCGTCGCATCGACGGTTCGTACATCAAGTTCGACGAGAACGCCGCAGTCATCCTTAAGGGCAAGGACACGGACCCTCGCGGCACGCGCATCTTTGGCCCCGTGGGCCGTGAGCTGCGCGACAGAAAGTTCATGAAGATCGTGTCGCTTGCACCGGAGGTGATCTAGTCACATGGCGAAGATCAAGAAGGGCGACCTCGTGGTCGTCATCGCTGGCGGCGACCGCGGCCAGCAGGGCCGCGTGCTGGAAGTCATCACCGGCTCCGAGCGTGTAGTGGTCGAAGGCATCAATCGGGTCCAGCGTCACGTCAAGCCGGGTACGCGTCGAGACAACATGGAGGGCGGCATCGTCACCATCGAGGCGCCGCTGCACGTGTCGAACGTGATGATTGTGGACCCGGAGACCAAGAAGGGCACCCGTGTGGGTTACCGCACGAAGCAGGTCGAGCGGGACGGCCGTACGCGCACTGCGCGCGTTCGCGTCGCCAAGCGCTCGGGTAAGGACATCGTCTGATGGCGACTGAAACCGTCACTACGCCTCGCCTCAAGGCGAGGTACCGCGCCGAGATCGTCGCGGCGCTGAACACCGAGTTCGGTTATGCCAACATCATGCAGGTTCCCGGCCTTGTCAAGGTCGTCGTGAACATGGGTGTGGGCGAGGCCGCCAAGGACTCCAAGCTCATCGAAGGTGCCATCAAGGACCTCACGGCGATCACCGGCCAAAAGCCGCAGGTCACCAAGGCCCGCAAGTCCATCGCGCAGTTCAAACTGCGCGAGGGCCAGAACATTGGTGCCCACGTGACTCTTCGTGGAGACCGGATGTGGGAGTTCCTCGACAGGCTTCTGTCGACGGCGCTGCCCCGTATCCGCGACTTCCGTGGCCTCAGCCCCAAGCAGTTCGACGGGCGTGGCAACTACACCTTCGGCCTCACGGAGCAGTCGATGTTCCACGAGATCGACCAGGACAGGATTGACCGAGTGCGCGGAATGGACATCACAGTTGTGACCACCGCCACCACCGACGACGAGGGTCGCTCGCTGCTCAAGCAGCTGGGCTTCCCCTTCAAGGAGAAGTAGCGATGGCGAAGACCTCTCTCAAGGTGAAGGCGGCAAGCAAGCAGAAGTTTGCTGTTCGCGCCTACACCAGGTGCCAGAAGTGCGGACGTCCGCACTCCGTGTACCGCAAGTTCGGCCTGTGCCGCGTGTGCTTCCGCGACATGGCTCACCGCGGTGAGCTTCCGGGCATCACCAAGAGCAGCTGGTAAACCACTACGTCGCAGGTCCCATGCGGAAACCACGGCGAGGAAGAGTGACTCACTCATGACAATGACTGACCCGATCGCAGATATGCTCACGCGTCTGCGTAACGCCAATACGGCACACCATGACACGGTGTCCATGCCGCACTCGAAGATCAAGTTGAACATCGCCAAGATCCTCCAGGAACAGGGCTACATCATCGGCTCGTCCGTGGCTGACGCCGCGGTGGGCAAGACCTTGACGCTCACCCTAAAGTTTGGTCCGGACCGCTCGCGTGCCCTCGCAGGCATTCGTCGCATCTCGAAGCCCGGACTGCGTGTGTACGCAAAGTCAACCAACCTCCCCAAGGTCCTTGGTGGCCTCGGAGTGGCAATTCTGTCCACCTCCTCGGGTCTGCTGACAGACCGTGAGGCCCAAAAGAAGGGCGTGGGCGGCGAAGTCGTCGCCTGGGTCTGGTAACCGGGAAAGGAGAACACTGCAATGTCTCGCATTGGAAAGATTCCCGTTCCGGTTCCCGCCGGAGTGGACGTCTCGATCGACGGTGCCGCGATCACCGTGAAGGGCCCCAAGGGCTCGCTCACGCACCACGTGGCATCCCCGATCGAAGTGGAGATGGGCGACGGCACCGTTGAGGTGAAGCGTCCCAACGACGAGCGCATCAGCAAGTCGCTGCACGGCCTGACGCGCACGCTTGTGGCCAACATGGTCACCGGTGTGACGGAGGGTTACGAGAAGAAGCTTGAGATCGTCGGCACGGGTTACCGCGTTGCGCTCAAGGAGGCGGGCCTCGAGTTCGCGCTCGGCTTCTCGCACCCCGTGTTTGTGACTGCACCTGAAGGCATCGCCTTCGCAGTCGAGTCGCCCACCAAGTTTTCGGTGGCCGGTATCGACAAGCAGCAGGTGGGTGAAGTGGCCGCCAACATTCGCAAGATTCGTAAGCCCGAGCCGTACAAGGGCAAGGGCGTCCGCTATGCAGGCGAGGTCGTTCGTCGCAAGGCCGGAAAGACGGGTAAGAAGTAATGGGTATCTCGATCAGGGGCAAGGGCAAGGCGATTGCGCGCGAGCGTCGTCACTTCCGCCTGCGCAAGAAGATCTCAGGGACCGCAGCCAGGCCCCGCCTTGTCGTGACGCGTTCCGCGCGCCACATGGTGGCTCAGGTTATCGACGACACGCTGGGCAAGACCATCGTGTCGGCGTCGACGTTTGAGGCCGACCTGCGTGCTCTCAAGGGTGACAAGACCGCCAAGGCAACCAAGGTGGGCCAGTTGGTCGCCGAGCGCGCTAAGGCAGCCGGTGTCGAGGCGGTCGTTTTCGACCGCGGCGGCAACCAGTACCACGGTCGCGTTGCGGCGGTGGCCGATGGCGCCCGAGAGGGCGGCCTGGCCCTGTAGCCGGGACGTAAAGGACTGATACATATGGCTGATAACAACAGCGGCCGCCGCGACAACAACCGTCGTGGCAATGAGCCGGAGAACAAGTTCATCGAGCGCGTCGTCACCATCAACCGCGTATCCAAGGTCGTGAAGGGTGGTCGTCGCTTTAGTTTCACCGCCCTCGTGGTCGTTGGCGACGGTGAAGGCAATGTCGGCGTCGGATATGGCAAGGCCAAGGAGGTGCCCTCCGCAATTTCGAAGGGCGTCGAAGAGGCCAAGCGTTCTTTCTTCCGCGTGCCACGCATCCAGGGCACCATTCCTCACGCCGTTCAGGGCGAGGCCGCCGCTGGCGTCGTGTTCTTGCGCCCCGCGTCGCCTGGTACCGGTGTAATCGCCGGTGGCCCAGTGCGCGCTGTGCTTGAGTGCGCCGGAATCCACGACGTGCTCACGAAGTCACTTGGCTCCTCGAACGCCATCAACATCGTCCACGCCACAGTGGATGCGTTGAAGCGTCTTGAGCAGCCCCAGGCCGTCGCGGCTCGCCGCGGCCTGCCCGTCGAAGACGTGGCGCCCCAGGCGCTGCTTCGTGCACAGGCGGCGGGGGTGGCGAAGTAATGGCTCGCCTGAAGGTAACGCAGAAGCGTTCAGAAATCGGCACCAAGCCGCAGCACCGCGAGACCCTGCGTTCGCTGGGTCTCAAGCGTGTCAATGACATTGTCGTGAAGGAAGACCGTCCCGAGATTCGCGGGATGGTCAATGCGGTTCGCCACTTGGTGACCGTGGAGGAGGTCGAGTAATGGCCGAGGAAAAGAAGGACGCCGCCAAGGCGCCCGCCAAGAAGCCTGCCACCAAGGCTGCTGTCAAGGCTCCGGCCACGGCCGCCGCCGTGAAGGCTCCCGCCAAGGCGCCAGCTGCTGAGAAGGCGACTGCCGCCAAGGCAACTGCTTCCACGGCACCCGCTGCGGAGAAGGCGACAGTTGCCAAGGCACCCGCTGCCGAGAAGGCCGTTGCTGACAAGACCGTTGCTGACAAGGCGCCCGTTGCCGAAAAAGCACCTGCCGCGAAGGCCACGGCCGCCGCAGTAGAGCCAAAGGTGACGACGCTGAAGATGCACCACCTGCGTCCCGCCCCAGGCTCGCACAAGGCCAAGATCCGTGTGGGTCGTGGTGAGGGTGGTCGCAAGGGCAAGACCGCTGGTCGCGGAACGAAGGGAACCGGCGCACGTTACCAAGTGCCCGTTGCGTTCGAGGGCGGTCAGACGCCCCTGCACATGCGAATTCCCAAGCTTCGCGGTTTCCGCAGTCCGTTCAAAGTTCGCTACCAGGTAGTGAACCTTGACCAACTCGAGGCGCTCTTCCCCAAGGGCGGCAAGATTACCAAGGCAGACCTGATCGCCAGGGGTGCCATTCGCAACAACCTGCCCGTCAAGGTACTCGGTGATGGCGACATCGCCGTCAAGGTGACCCTTGTCGACGCCGATGCGGTTTCGCGTAGCGCGAAGACCAAAATCGAGGCGGTCGGCGGTACCGTCAACGAACGCTAGGCTCGTGGCGGGTTCGCGCACTCGCGGACCCGCCACGCCGGCTTCATCGGAGGATTCATGCTTGCAGGCTTTCTGAGTGCATTCCGCACGCCGGACTTGCGCAAGAAGCTCTTGTTCACCCTCGGGATCCTCGCGATCTACCGACTGGGTGTTGCTATCCCGACCCCTGGCGTCAGCTACGCGAACGTGGAGGCGTGCATCGGCCAACAGTCGAGCACGACTGGTGGTGCGCTGCAGATCCTGAACCTCTTCTCGGGCGGCGCGCTCCTCAAGTTGTCGGTCTTCGCGCTGGGCATCATGCCGTACATCACCGCATCGATCATGGTGCAGTTGTTGCGCGTGCTCATCCCTCGTTTCGAGGCCCTCCAGAAGGAAGGCGCGGACGGCCAGGCGAAGCTCACGCAATACACGCGGTACATCACCGTTGGTTTTGCGGCGATCCAGTCGGCTTCCTACGTCACCATGGCTCGCAACGGGGTGTTCTTCCCCAACTGCAACGACGCGGCGGGCAAAGCGATCCACATCATCCCCAATACGTCGTGGAACGTCATCACAGTGATGGTCCTGACGATGACCGCGGGCACCGTGCTGATCATGTGGCTTGGTGAGCGAATCACCGAACGCGGCATCGGCAACGGTATGTCGCTCCTCATTTTCACGTCCGTCGCGTCCTCGTTCCCGACAGCGATGCGCACGATCTGGCAGAGCTCGGACCATGTGCGTAACACCGTGGTGATCCTTATCGTCGTGTTTGCCGTGATCGCGGCGGTGGTCTATGTCGAGCAATCGCAACGGCGAATCCCCGTGCAGTACGCGAAGCGCATGGTCGGCCGCAAGATGCTCGGCGGATCGTCGACGTATATCCCGCTCAAGATCAACATGGCCGGCGTGATCCCCGTGATCTTTGCCTCGTCGCTGTTGCAGTTGCCGTACGTGATCGTGCAGTTCGCGGGCAATAGCACTGCGCCATGGATCCAGTGGACGCAGCGGAACCTGACGAACTCGGCGGCGCCGATGCACATGGCGCTCTATATTCTCTTGATCGTCTTCTTCGCTTACTTCTACACGGCCATCACCTTCGATCCCACCGAAGTGGCCGACAACATGAAGAAGTACGGCGGATTCGTGCCGGGCATTCGCCCTGGCAAGCCCACGGCCGATTACCTCGACTACGTGCTGTCACGCATCACCGCGGCGGGTTCGGTCTACTTGGCAATCGTGGCCCTGATTCCGACGCTTGCACTGACGTTCTTGGGGCTCAGCACCCAGATTCCGTTGGGCGCAACGACGATCCTCATCCTCGTCGGCGTCGGTCTCGACACCGTGAAGCGCATTCAAGCGCAGCTTGAGCAGCGCAGGTACGAAGGGTTCTTGAGATAATGCGCCTGGTGCTCATAGGTCCTCCGGGAGCAGGCAAGGGAACGCAGGCCGCTCGGCTCGCCGAGGCATATTCGGTTCCCGCGATCTCGACGGGAGACATCTTCCGCGCCAACGTCAAGGGTGAGACTGCGCTTGGCAAGAGGGCGCAGGAGTACATGTCCGTAGGTGCGCTTGTGCCTGACGAGGTCACCAACGCGATGGTGAAGGACCGACTGGGTCACGATGACCTCGACGCGGGCTTCCTGCTCGATGGCTACCCTCGTAACCCGGAGCAGGCCGTGGAACTCGACGGGATGCTCGCAGAACTCGGCGTCGCACTCGATGCGGTGCTCGAGATCACGGCCGGCACCGAAGAGGTGACCAAGCGCCTACTCAATCGCGCTCGCCTCGAGGGCCGCGTCGACGACACGGAAGATGTCATCCGCAAGCGACTCGAGGTCTATGTTGAGTCCACTACACCCGTGACGGCCTTTTACGACGGTCGCGGCATCCTGGTTCGTGTTGACGGCATCGGCGACGTTGACCACGTGACGTCTCGCATCTTGGCCGCACTCGACGCGCGGTAGGGCATGGCTCGCGGAGTCGAATACAAGACCAGGCCCCAGATGCGGGTCATGGCCCGCGCGGGCATCGTCGTGGCGGACGCGCTTGACGCCGCTCGGGCTGCAGCGGTTCCAGGGGCGACGACGGCGCAAGTCGATGCGGCCGCTGCGAAGGCAATAGCCGCAGGCGGCGCCACGTCGAACTTCTTGGGTTACCACGGCTTCCCAGCAGTGTCATGCGTGTCAATTAACGATGAGGTCGTGCACGGGATCCCCGGACCACGCGTCATTCAGGACGGCGACATCGTGTCGATCGACTGCGGGGCGATCGTCGACGGCTGGCACGGCGATTCGGCGCTGTCGATCATCGCTGGCACGCCTCGCGGCGGCCAAGACACTCACTTGGTCGAGCGCACCAAGGCGGCCCTGTGGGCGGGCATCGCGGCGCTCACGACGGCGCATCGCCTTGACGAGGTGTCGGGCGCGATTGAGGACGTAGCAGACGACGCGAAGGTGCACCCGCTCATTGGCTATGTCGGTCACGGGATCGGCACGGCGATGCACCAGGCACCCGAGGTCCTCAACTACCGAACGCGCGGACGTCACCCCAAGGTGAAGCCCGGAATGTGTCTCGCGATCGAGCCGATGTTCGTCATAGGCACCGCCGAATCGACCCTCCTCGACGACGACTGGACGGTGGTTTCCGCCGATGGCTCGCGGGCAGCGCACTGGGAGCACTCCATCGCCGTCCACGAGGACGGGATCTGGGTGTTGACTGCTCGCGACGGTGGTGCGGCCGAACTCGCGGCTTTCGGCATCGTTCCAGTCGCTCCCTAGGACCCCCAACAGGGGTGCCCCCCGAGTCGGGGGCACAATATGATGGTTTACCAGGTGCGACGCGGCGCGGCCTGTGGCCATTCTCACAATTGAGTCCGAAAACTGGCGCGCACACTCGCAGAGGCGTATCCCTGGTTGATGAACCACTGGCGAGGGCAACCGGTGGACCGTTCGTCATGTCGATGGTTCTGCACTAGGCCCTCGACGCAATCAGGGAGCACCATGGTCAGGGGAATTTCTACCGCTCGCGGGTCACAGCAGGAGCTCGCCGATGCCACACGCGACGACCTACACCGTACACACATCGCGCTACTGGCTCAGTCGCGGAGCGTTGTCGTCCGCGAGGTGATTGCGAAGAGGGGCGATGTTCCGTTCGGCGTCCAGGCGGCCCTGTCGAACGACGATGACCACGAGGTGCGCGCGGCGATCGCGGCCAATCCGCGGGCTGCACTCTCGGTCATGCACCACCTTGTCGCAGACTCGCACCATTGCGTCCTCCTCGCGCTCGCAGCGAACGCGAACGTTCCACGGGAGGTGGCGCAGCAACTCGCCAATCACCGGCGGGCGGATGTGCGAAACGCGGCGATACGGCGACTCGAAAGGCGTGACTCGCCCATCGCCCCCGTGGACGTCGATCCCGACTCGCGCATCCCCGAGTTGCGCGAGCGCGTGGCGATGGCGCCCGGGCTCATGCCCGAAGCGCCGCGATGGGCGTTCCGCGAGGAGATCGACTACCCAGGTGGCAGGACGCTCTCACGTCTTGCGCAACACATGTCCGACAACCAGCCCCATACAGCACCGCGCGTGGCATCCCTCGCGCCTTCATCCAACCTCCGCGTCGCGGTAGCGTCGTAAAGCAGAATCGAGACTCGACATGGCCATCACCTTCACCAGGCACACCGATGACGGTCTAGCCCAAGCGACGGATCCTGGGACGCCACGCATGGAACTCGTTCACCTGGCGTCTCACCGCAAGCACGAGGTGCGGGGCGCGGTTGCTGCGCGTCGAGACTGCCCCCTTGCGACGATGTTGACCTTGGTTCACGATTCTCACCCGCAGGTGGTGGAGTCTCTTGCGCTCAACCCAAGCCTCCCTCGGGTGGTTCTTGAGGCTCTCGCCTCTCACCGTCGCAAGAGCGTTCGCACGCTCGTTGCGCGCCGATTGCGATACATGGCCGAGTGCGCCTAACGACCATCACTCAGTGTGTGGCCGCCTACGGTCGGGGGCGGCCGTAGACGGCCCGCCATGGCGGGCATGGTGTATTTGAGGTCACCGCGCACGCTTCATGGCGCGAGAGCGACACGCAGGGACGTCGCATCGGGTTGCACCAACGACGAATCGAGAATCTCTGCTCCCGTTACGTCGTGACAGCGGGAACGAAATCGGGGCGCAGTAGCGTGTGACGTGCCACAGGGCCCATCCCCGGGGCTCCCCGACGGATGAGGTCCGCCATGGCACGTGGATTCAGTTCCGCGCCGGGAGCGAGCGCGGAGTTGGTCGAGGTGCCAGCGTCCGAACTCGAAAAGTCCCGGATGCTCGTCTTAGAAACGAGCAAGAACGGCTTGTTCCGGACGGCGATCGCCGAGCGGAGCGCCTGCCCGTTTGGGCTCATGGTAACGCTCGCGCATGACCATTCCGTCGACGTGAGGTCGGCGGTCGCGGCCAACCCAGGTGCCCAGCGCAGCGTGCTCCAGTATCTCTCGACGGATCGCGCCGTGCCGGTCATCCTCGCGCTCATCGAGAACCCCTCCCTGCCTGAGGACGTCCTCAAGGATCTGGCATTTCACAAGAAGGCCGAGGTTCGTGACGCCGCCACACGCCGCCTCGACACGGGTATCCCTGGGGTCACCGAATCCCACTTGGAAGACGAGCACACTCCCGAGATCGCCGATCACGCGAGTCTGTCTCTCGACGTTGATTGGGGGCTCGAAAGCGACATGTGGTCAGCATCGGCCGAAGATGCGCGAGTGCCGCTCGCCGCCGAGACCGTTCTCACGCCCCTAGTGGAAGACGTCGCCGTGACGCCCGCTAACGCGCTTCGCGTGGTGCAGTTCTTCTCCCCAGCAACCCAACACGACGGCGCCGTCGCCACGAGGACGGCCACTGTTCGAGGGTTGAGGGCTCCCGAGCGGTAGAACTCATGGGTCGCTCACCTAGTCGCCACCTGCGCGTACCCTTCCCGACACTGCGCGATCACTTCGCGTTTACCTGGCACCCGTAGCGTCTCGCTCAGAGGCTGCGGAGGCGGAAATGGGCACCAACGACACGTCGTGGACCCGCGCGTTGATGGCCTCGTCCGGCATCGCGATCGGCCACGATCCGGCTGTGCGCCACGCGAGCCCCGAGTGGCATGAGGCCGCGGACGCCGACACGCCGTTGAATCGCCTTCAAAAGCTCGCTACCTGCAAAGAAAGCGAGGTCCGCACGGTCGTCGCCAGGCGCGCCGACTGCCCGATGGGGATACTCGCTTCTCTTGCATTCGACCACGACAGCGACGTACGCGCGGGAGTGGCGGGTAACCCCCGCATCACTGAGGCCGTCTCCACTCACCTGGCGAGGGACAGGGACGCGAAGGTCGTCAAGGCTCTCGCCCGTAATCACGCAATTGGCCTTGCGCTCCTTGAGCGTCTCGCGATGCACAAGAAGGACGACGTGCGCAGGGTGGCGAGCAGAAACCTGGATGAGAGGATTCACGGCTCCGAGGAGCGAGGCGACACGGAGGCGGAGCAATTGCTGGCGCCAACTGCCGGTGGCGACCGATCGCAGATGCCCTTGGAGTTGCGCGACAGGGTGGCGGCGCAAGTGGAATGGCTTCCCACACCGCCCGACGTGGTTTCGCCTCAGCACCAGGGCGGGCATACGGCTCCATCGCGGCCGCTGTTGCCACGGTTACACCCCAATTGATGAGAGGTCGCCATCGGGTGCGGCACCGGGGCGGCAAACTGTCGGTTGTGTCACAAGTAGTCGATCTAGTGCAATAGCCCGACTTATCCTATTACCAATACTTTGGGGGGAACGGGCGATCCAGCGAAGGGGGAAGACGGACAATGACGGAACTTCCTTACGCGCGGAGCACGTCACAGGACGTGGCGCGGGCAGTGGACCCTGCCGTGACGGGCAGCGAACTCTTGCCCTACGCGGTCAATCGAAGTGCGATCGTTCGTGCCGCAGTGGCGGCGCGCACGGATTGCCCAGTCGGCGCCCTGATCTCCTTGGGGCACGATCACGAGGTTGCCGTCTTGGAGGCATTGCTGCGCAATGTGCGCACCCACTCCTCGGTCGTGCGCGCGCTCGCAGACCATCGCAATCAGACGATTGCGGACCTCGCGGCTCAGCGCCTGCGCAACTCCTTCCGCTAGGGCGGAAGTGTGCTGGCGCGTGCGCCGGTTGAGAGTTCCCTCATCATGGGCTAAACTCGTCGGTCGGGCGTTTTTGCGCGCCTGCGTATCCAATTCATCGACGTTAGCGGAGTTCATGGCCAAGAAAGACGGCGTCATCGAGGTAGAAGGCAGCGTGGTCGAGGCATTGCCGAACGCGTCGTTCCGTGTGGAACTGACGAACGGTCACCTCGTGCTTGCCCACATCTCAGGGAAGATGCGCCAGCACTACATCCGGATCCTCCCAGAGGACCGCGTAGTGGTGGAGCTGAGCCCATATGACCTGTCCCGCGGGCGCATCGTCTACCGCTACAAGTAAGCCGCCGTCGGTTCGCCGGCGTCAGCCAAGGAAATTAACCATGAAGGTGAAGCCCAGCGTCAAGCCCATCTGCGATAAGTGCAAGGTGATTCGCCGCAATGGCCGTGTAATGGTCATCTGCGAGAACCTGCGCCACAAGCAGCGTCAAGGCTAGACAGCAGCACAAGACAGACCACGTTTGGACACCGGGTAACCGGAACCCTCGGCTCGGAGGCCGGGGCCCGCACTACACAGAGCGGGAAGTCCGAGCGTCAGACCTCCGATTACACATGGAGTTGTACACATGGCAAGACTCGTTGGAGTCGATCTGCCGCGCGAAAAGCGCATGGAGATCGCCCTGACCTACATCTATGGCATTGGACGCACTCGCTCGCACCAGATTCTTGCTGCGACTGGCGTCAGCCCCGACACCCGCGTGAAGGACGCGACCGACGACGAACTCGTCGCGTTGCGTGACTTCATCCAGGCGAGTTTCACGGTCGAAGGGGACCTGCGCCGCGAGGTGACGGCCGACATTCGTCGCAAGATCGAAATCGGTAACTACCAAGGGCTGCGCCACCGCAAGGGCATGCCCGTCCGCGGTCAGCGCACCAAGACCAACGCGCGTACCCGCAAGGGACCCAAGAAGACCGTTGCCGGAAGGAAGAAGTAGGCCATGGCTGCACCCGTTCGCAAGCCGCGCAAGAAGATCAAGAAGACCGTCGCTCACGGTCAGGCGCACATCAAGTCGACCTTCAACAACACGATCATTTCGATCACGGACCCCTCGGGTGCCGTGGTGTCCTGGTCGTCGTCAGGCCAGGTGGGCTTCAAGGGTTCGCGCAAGTCGACCCCTTACGCAGCCCAGATGGCCGCCGAGGCCGCCGCTCGCAAGGCCCAAGAGGCCGGCATGAGCAAGGTCGACGTCTTCGTGAAGGGTCCCGGCTCGGGACGCGACACCGCAATCCGTTCACTGACCGCCGCGGGCATGGAGGTGACGTCCATCAAGGACGTGACTCCCCAGGCCCACAACGGCTGCCGTCCGCCTAAGCGTCGCCGCGGCTAGAGCCATGAGCCGTCGCGCGGTCCACGCGCGGCGGTTGGCTTCCGCGTTCACGACGCACCTCAGTGCGTCACCACACCAGACGTTGACACCCGCCGGAACGGACAGCCGGCGGGATCGAGCATCAAATAGTGGATGCTCGGAAAGGAAGAGAAAGTGCTGATTGCACAGCGTCCTACTTTGACCGAGAAGGTCATTTCGGACAACCGCTCGCAGTTCTCGCTCAAGCCGCTGGAGCCTGGCTTCGGTTACACGCTTGGCAACTCGCTGCGTCGCACGCTGCTTTCGTCGATTCCCGGCGCTGCCGTGACGAGCGTGCGTTTCGAGGGTGTTCTTCACGAGTTCACGACGATCGAGGGGGTCAAGGAGGATGTCACCGAGATCCTCTTGAACCTCAAGAACCTCGTGGTCTCCTCGGAGCATGACGAGCCCGTCATCATGTACCTGCGCAAGTCGGGTGCAGGAGCGGTCACCGCAGCCGATATCGCCCCGCCTGCAGGCGTGGAGATTCACAACCCCGACCTTCACGTGGCAACGCTCAACTCGAAGGCCAAGTTCGAGGTCGAGCTCACGGTCGAGCGCGGTCGCGGCTACGTGCCCGCTGCACTGAATAAGTCGTACGACGCAGAGATCGGTCAGATCCCTGTCGACTCGATCTACTCGCCCGTGCTCAAGGTGACATACAAGGTTGAGGCCACCCGCGTGGCCCAGCGCACAGACTTCGACGAACTCATCCTCGACGTCGAAACCAAGTCTTCGATCTCGGCTCGCGACGCCGTCGCGTCGGCTGGCTCGACCTTGGTCGAGCTGTTCTCGCTCGCTCGCAGCCTCAACGAGGCCGCCGAGGGAATCGAGATCGGCCCGTCCGACACGGACGAGGCGCTCGAAGAGGACTACAACATGCCCATCGAGGACCTCAACCTGACGCAGCGGTCGTACAACTGCCTCAAGCGCGAGGGTATCCACACGGTCGGCGAGCTCACCGCTCGCTCCGAGACGGACCTCATGGACATCCGCAACTTCGGCCAGAAGTCGATCACCGAGGTGAAGGAAAAGCTCATCGAGCTGGGCTTCACCCTGAAGGATGGCGGTCATGAATATGACCCGTCGGCTTCCGGTGTGTACTTCTCCGGTGGCGACGAGTAACAAGGAGAATCACACACAATGCCTACCCCCACCAAGGGCCCTCGTCTCGGCGGAGGACCTGCCCACGAACGCCACATGCTGGCGAACCTGGCGCAGTCACTTTTCGAGCACGGCCGCATCACCACCACGGAAGCACGCGCCCGTCGTTTGCGTCCGTACGCCGAGCGTATGGTGACTTTTGCCAAGCGCGGCGACCTCGCCACGCGTCGTCGTGTCATGGGCATGATCTCGGACAAGGGCGTGGTGCACACGCTCTTCACCGAGATTGGCCCTGGCTTCGCCGACCGCGAGGGTGGTTACACCCGCATCGTCAAGATCAGCCCCCGCAAGGGCGACAACGCTCCCATGGCCGTGATCGAACTCGTTGAGTTTGGTACCCCAGCCAAGAAGGGCGTCGTCAAGGAGGCCACCAAGGCCACCTCGAAGGCCGCACCCAAGAAGTCCGAAAAGGCTCCCAAGGGCAAGGCCCCCAAGGCTGAGGTTCTCGAAGAGATTCCCCCCATGGAGGAGTCCGTCATCGAGGAGATCATCGACGAGACCGCCGCGGCCGATGAGGTCGTTGCCGAGGACTCCGCGATGGACTCCGCGGTCGAGGCTGCCTCAGAGTTCAAGGAGATGGGCAAGCCGACGTCCGACGAGGACGCCAAGTAGCCCACACAGCATCCGAGGCGGGTCCCATGACGTTCACCGAAGGTGGCGTGGTGCGGGCCCGCCTCGATCTGTCTTACGACGGCACCGATTTCAGCGGCTGGGGCGTCCAGCCTTCGCTGAGAACGGTGCAGGGCGAACTTGAGCGGGCCCTGTGCACCGTCGTAAGGGGCCCTGGAGGCTCACAACTCGAGCCCGTCGACCTTCGCGTCACCGTCGCGGGCCGTACCGACACGGGAGTGCACGCGCGCGGCCAGGTCGCCCATGTGGATATCACCCCTGACTCGTGGGGTCGGCTGGGGAGACGGACGAACCATGAGCCCGCCCAGGTGTTGCGCGCGCGCCTGACCGGCGTGCTACCGGACGACATCGTGATCCACTCGGCATCGCCGGCAGCGGTGGGGTTTGATGCGCGGTTCTCCGCGCTCGAGCGGCGGTACGCGTACCGCATCGCCGACAATCAAGCCGGCCGCGACCCTCTCACGCGCCATTACGTCACGTGGACCTCACGGGACCTTGACCTGGATGCGCTCAATGAGGCCTCGGCCACCTTGACAGGGCTACGGGACTTCGGCGTCTTCTGCAGGCCCCGAGAGGGCGCGACCACGGTGAGGGACCTCAGGCAGTTCACGTGGGAGCGGGTTCCAACGGGACCGGACGAGGGTCTCGTCGTCGCCACGGTGAGGGCCGATGCCTTTTGCCACTCGATGGTGCGCAGCCTCGTGGGGGCCGTCACCGCCGTCGGAACCGGCAAGCGGGACCTCGCTTGGCTTGCAGCGCTCGCGTCCAAGAGCCGCCGCGACGACGCTATCGAGGTGGCTCCCGCACAGGGCTTGACCCTCCAAGAGGTGCTGTACCCGCCGGATGCCGAGTTCGCGGCCCGCGCCGAGGTCGCGCGTGCGCGACGCAACATCGAAGCCTGTCGTTAGCTTCGGACACGTGCGGCCGTGATGGGGCACCGCTGATGTGAATGGCGAGGCGAGGCGACCGCCGAACTAGGTTGCTGGCGAACGAGAGCAGTTTTATGCCGCTATCCTGGGAAACAATCCTGACGGAGGGGATGATCCTGGCGTCGACGCTTCACGAGTGAAGCACGTTGACGTTGCGGCCATCGCCTCCTTGGAACTTAGGCGTGCGCTTTGACTCAAATTGACCGAAGTGCAAAGCCGACGGTAGACTTGCCGGTCGTTGTGTGTTCCACGTGACCGGTGCATCGTCATTCGCCGCCGCAGGACCCTCCGACCGTTCGATGCACCGCATCGTGCCACCGTTTTCACAGAGTAGAAGGCTTCATAGTGCGTACGTTTTCTCCCAAGCCGGGTGATGTGACCAAGACCTGGCACATCATCGATGCTTCTGACGTGGTCCTCGGTCGTCTGGCCTCTCAGGTCGCTGTGCTCCTTCGTGGCAAGCACAAGGCGACCTTTGCGCCTCACGTCGACTCCGGCGACTTCGTCATCGTCATCAATGCCGAGAAGGTTGCCCTGACCGGCAAGAAGCTCACCGACAAGATGGTCTACCGCCACTCGGGTTACCCGGGCGGCCTCAAGACCAAGGCGATCGGCGAGTTGCTCGCGACCAACCCCACACGCGTGATCGAAAACGCCGTGAGGGGAATGCTGCCTCGTACCAAGCTGGGCAAGGCGCAGATTTCCAAGCTCAAGGTGTACCCAGGTGCCGAGCACCCGCACGCCGCGCAGCAGCCCCAGCAGTTCGAGATTTCCCAGGTTGCGCAGTAAGGCGCTGGACAAGGATTGAGTGACATGTCAGACGTAACCCCCGAGGTCGAGACCTCCACCGAAGTCGACGTAGACGCGACCGAAGAGACCCCCACGGAGTACACCTCCGAGACCGCGCCTGTGCGTGGCAAGGGTGTATCCGAGATCGCTCCAGGAGCAGGCCTCGGCCGTCGCAAGCAGGCAATCGCCCGCGTGCGTCTGGTTCCGGGCACCGGCAAGTGGACCATCAACGGCCGCGACCTTGACAACTACTTCCCCAACAAGGTGCACCAGCAGCTCGTGAACTCGCCGTTCGCGGTCCTGGACATCGAGGACAAGTTCGACGTCCACGCCCGTATCGGCGGAGGAGGCCCCTCCGGCCAGGCTGGCGCACTGCGTCTTGGCGTGGCTCGTGCCCTCAATGCCATTGACCTCGAGCACAACCGCGCCACGCTCAAGAAGGCCGGGTTTCTGACTCGCGACCCTCGCGTCGTGGAGCGCAAGAAGGCTGGTCTCAAGAAGGCCCGTCGCGCCCCTCAGTACTCGAAGCGCTAACGGGGACGCGCACGTGGCGCGACTGTTTGGCACGGACGGCGTCCGTGGGTTGGCAAATCGCGAGATCACGGCCGAGCTTGCGCTCGACCTGGCCGCCGCCGCCGCCCACGTGCTTGCCGAACGTGGTGAGTTTTCGGGCCATCGACCGCGCGCCGTTCTCGGGCGTGACACCCGTTTGTCGAGCCAGTTCCTGTCGTCCGCAGTGGCGGCGGGACTGGCATCGGCTGGCGTCGACGTGCTTGATGTGGGAGCGATCCCCACTCCGGCCATCGCGCACTTGACGGGCACTACTGGTGCCGATCTCGGCGTCGTAATTTCCGCCTCGCACAACCCGATGCCTGACAACGGCATCAAGTTCTTCGCGCGCGGGGGGCTCAAGCTCCCAGACTCCGTCGAGGAGGCCATCGAGGCCCGCATTGGGGAACCGTGGGAGCGACCCACCGGCGCCGACGTGGGTGACATCACGGTGGCAAGTGAGCTTGGCGCGGACTATGTGGCACACCTCGCCGCCTCGGTCGCCGACTTCGCAGGCCGTGAAGCCCCGCTCAGCGGACTCACCATCGTGGTCGATGGCGCACACGGTGCGGCTTCGACGATTGGTCCGGCGGCCCTCAGGGCCGCGGGGGCCCGTGTCATCACACTTCACTGTGAGCCCGACGGCCGCAACATCAACGCTAATGCGGGCTCCACTCACATGGGGCTGCTGTGCGAGGCAGTGGTGAGCAACGGTGCGGACATGGGTGTCGCGTACGACGGGGATGCGGATCGCTGCCTCGCCGTCGATCACACCGGCGCGATCGTCAACGGCGACCTCATGATGGGTCTACTGGCACTCGCGATGCGCGACGCAGGTTCGCTCTATCGCCACACGATGGTGGCCACGGTCATGTCGAACCTCGGCCTCCACCACGCGATGAGAGACGCTGGCATTGACATCGTTGAGACCGCTGTGGGCGATCGCTACGTGCTCGAGGCGATGCGCGAGGGTGGCTACACGCTGGGCGGCGAACAGTCGGGCCACATCATCGTGTCGCGCTATGCGTCGACCGGTGACGGGGTGCTCAGCTCGCTGCTCCTCGCGTCTGCAGTTGCTGCCGGTGGCCCGTTGCGAGAACTCGCGGCCGGCATCGGTACGCTTCCGCAGGTGTTGGTCAACGTGTCAGGGGTAGACCGCTCGCGCGTGCACACCGACGCCGAAGTAACGCGTGCGGTCAACCGTGCACGCACTGAACTTGGCGACGCCGGTCGTGTGTTGCTGCGAGCCTCGGGCACAGAGCCGCTCGTGAGGGTCATGGTCGAGGCGACGACGATGGATGGCGCACGGGCCTACGCCGATTCCCTTGCAGCGACGGTGGCTGACAGACTGGCCCTATGAGCACGTTCTGGGACTGGGTTGTTCACCTTTCGGTGCACCTCAACTCGGGCATCCTGACTCTTGTCGAGTCGGTGTGGCTCTACCCGTCAGTCTTCGCTGTCGCTCTCTTCGATGCGGTTATCCCCGTTTTCCCCAGCGAGTCCGTCGTGATCGGCTCTGCCTCGGCGTGGCAATCGATCGGCCACCCGAACCTGGTGCTCCTCTTCCTGGTGGCCGCCTTCGGCGCGTGGTGTGGCGATCAGACCGCGTACTTCATCGGCACTCGCGTGGACGTGCGCACGATCAAGTTCTTCCGCCGCCCTAAGGTGCTCGCAGCGCTCGACTGGGCCGAACGTTCGCTCGAGCACAGGGGAGCGCTGTACATCATTGCGGCGCGATTCGTCCCGATGGGTCGCGTGGCCGTCAACCTGACCGCAGGCGCGCTGCGGTATCCGCATCGGCGCTTCATGGCCGTTGACGCAGTGGCCACGTCCATCTGGGCGGGATGGGGCATCCTTATCGGCACCGTGGCCGCCAGCCTGCTTGGCAACAACCTGCTCCTGTCGATCGCCGTGGGTGTCACGGGGGGCGTGGTTCTGGGTCTCGCAGTCGACAAGGTCATGGCGCTCCTCGGTCTCACCGCACCTGAGATGCCCGACCTAGCAGGGGACATCGTGCGCACGATTGCGCCCGACAATGGGTGAGCAACCCGTCGACGGCGTTGACATCGGTTGGGAAGACGCGCGTGCCGCGAATCTCGCCAATTGGGAAGACAGGGTCCCCCTCCACGTCGCGGCGTACGCGACCGAGGCGCTCGTGACCGACCCGACGCACCTCAGCTCCGTGGTTCGCACCGATTTGGAGGCGCTCGCCCCTTACTTGCCTGGCGGCACGGTTGCGGGCTTGCAGGTCTGCCACCTCCAGTGCCACATCGGGACCGACACCCTCTCCTTGGCGAAGGTGGGAGCCAGCGTTGTAGGCATTGACTTCTCGGCCTCGGCGCTGGCCGCCGCGGCCACGCTGGCAGGGCGCCTCGGCATCGACGCAACGTGGATCGAGACCGATGTGCTGGAGGCGCGGGCGGCCGTGGACGCCGCGCTGGGCGCTGGGCAACTCTTCGACGTCGTTTACACCAGCATCGGGACGATCTCTTGGCTGAAAGACCTCGACAAGTGGGCCGCTCAGGTGGCTGCCTTGCTGCGGCCAGGCGGGATCTTCTACATCAGGGACGGCCATCCGGCGTTGTACTCGCTCGACGAGGAGTCGGGGGCGCTCACCATCAAGTATCGCTACTTCGGGGACGGCACCGCGCTCCAGTGGGACGACGAGGGCACCTACGCTGGCGATGGCCGCGTGAAGCACACGCGTACCTACGACTGGCCACACCCCATCTCCGAAGTGGTGACCGTGTTGCTGCGGCACGGGCTGACGTTGCTTGCTCTTGATGAGGGCAGGACCCTCCCATGGCGATTCGCGCCCCGCATGACGGTGACCGATGACGGCGACTATGTGTGGCCCGATGCGGAGTCTGCCCTGGTGCCATGCACCTTCACCGTGGTGGCTAGGCGCGACTAGATCTTGCGCATTTGGACCGACTGCACCGCGTGCTCCCTGCCCTTGCGGAGGATGATCGTTGCGCGCGAGCGCGTCGGTTCAATGTTTCGCTCAAGGTTGGGCGCGTTGATGGTGTCCCAAATGAATGAGGCGCGTTCGACGGCCTCCTCGTCGGTGAGCGAGGCGTAGTTGCGGAAGTAGCTGTCTTCTCGGGCGAAAGCAGTGGACCTGAATGACAGGAACCTGTCGATGTACCACTGGCGCACGTGGGCGGGATCGGCGTCAACGTAGATGGAGACGTCAAAGTAGTCCGAGACGGCAAGCGCCGAGCTTTCGCGCGTGCGCACCGCCGCCGGTTGCAACACGTTGAGGCCCTCGACGATGAGAACATCAGGGTGGCTCACCGTGACGCGCTCGTCGGGAATGATGTCGTACGTCACGTGCGAGTACACCGGAGCGCTCACCTCGGCGACTCCCGACTTCACGGCAGCGATGAAGTTGCGCAGCGCGTGCCTGTCGTACGACTCGGGGAAGCCCTTGCGCGCCATGAGCCCGCGTTCCTCGAGAATCGAGTTGGGGAGCAGGAAGCCGTCGGTCGTCACGAGTTCCACTCGAGGAGACGACGGCCACCTCGCGAGCAGTTCCCTCAGCACGCGAGCCGTCGTCGACTTTCCCACGGCGACCGAACCGGCGATGCCGATGACGAAAGGAGTTCGCGAAGCGCGCTCACCCAGAAAGGCGCTCGTCGCGTGGTGAAGGGCGCCAACTGCCTCGGAGTGCAGGGTGAGCAGTCGCGACAGCGGCCGGTAGATCTGATCGACCTCGGTGAGGTCTATCGGGTCCCCAAGCCCGCGGACCCTGGCCACGTCGGCGTCGGTCAGCGGCAGGGGAGTGTTATGGGCGAGTTCCGCCCACTCAGCACGAGTGAACGACACGAACGGGCTCACCGATGCGTCGTTGCTCCTCGCGGTCACCCGTCCATTGTGGGGCATCGACCGGAGTTCTGCGTGCGGCGACCTTGCGGCGTGCTCGCGCAAACTAGACTCTCTCCCATGTGCGGAATCGTGGGCTATGTCGGATCGGGCGAGGCGAGTGCTCGGGCCGAGGGTGTGGTCATGGGAGGCCTCGAACGCTTGGAGTACCGCGGGTACGACTCCGCAGGTATCGCGGTGGTGGTGCCTGGCCGCCCGGTGCTCGCCATGGCCAAGAAGGCCGGAAAACTCACCAACCTCGCGAAGTTGCTCGCCGAGACGCCGCTTCCTGACGGCACGGCCGCGATCGGTCACACCCGGTGGGCCACTCATGGTTCGCCGACGGACGCTAACGCCCACCCTCACCTCGCCGCGGGCGGTCGCATCGCGATCATCCACAACGGCATCATCGAGAACTACGCGCCGCTCAGGGCCGAACTGCTCGCGTCTGGCGTCCAGTTCTTGTCCGACACGGACACCGAGGTGGCCGGGCATCTGCTGGCCCGCTACGTCGACGAGGGCCTGGGTCTAGCCGACGCGATGCGCGCCGTTGCTCGCAGGCTCGAGGGAGCATTCACCCTCCTGGCCATCGACGCCAACGAGCCCCACGTGGTCGTGGGGACGAGGCGCAATTCGCCGCTCGTCATCGGCATCGGTAATGGGGAGAACTTCCTTGGTTCCGATGTGGTCGCCTTCATCGAGTACACGAAGACTGCTCTCGAGCTCGGGCAGGACGAGGTTGTCGAAATCACTCCGGAAGGGGTGAAGATTACCGACCTTGGAGGCTCGCCCGTTGTGCGGGAGCCCTTCACCGTCACGTGGGACGCATCGGCCGCGCAGAAGGGTGGCTTTGCCACCTTCATGGACAAGGAGATCCACGATCAGCCGACCGCCGTCGCCGACACTCTCCGCGGCAGGCTCGACGAACGCGGCAGGCTCAAGCTCGACGAGGGCATCATCGCCGAGACGGTGCTCGCGGCCATCGACAAGATCATCGTCGTGGCGTGTGGGACGGCCTTCTACGCCGGGATGGTCGCCAAGTATGCGATCGAGCACTGGACACGCATTCCCGTCGAAGTCGAACTCGCTCACGAGTTCAGGTACAGGGACCCTGTGCTCACGGTGCGGACGTTGGTGGTCGCGTTCAGTCAGTCAGGCGAGACCATGGACACGATCATGGCTGTGCGCCACGCGCAGCAGCAAGGCGCACCAGTGGTCGCCATCGTCAACGTCCAGGGCTCAACCATCGCCCGCGAAGCCGACGCGGTGCTCTACACGCGCGCAGGACCCGAGATCGCGGTGGCCTCCACCAAGGCGTTCCTCGCCCAGATCGCCGCGTCCTACCTGCTCGGCATCTACCTCGCGGAGTTGCGCGGGAACAAGTTCCCCGACGAGATCGCCGCGCTTCTTGCTCAACTCAATGAGATGCCAGCCAAGATCCAACTCGTGTTGGACATGAGCGAGCCGGTACGTGAGCTCGCCCGCTCGATGGTCAACGAGCGCACCGTCCTCTTCCTCGGCCGCCACATCGGCTACCCGGTGGCGCTCGAGGGTGCCCTCAAACTCAAGGAACTCGCATACATTCACGCCGAAGGGTTTGCGGCGGGAGAGCTCAAGCACGGTCCCATCGCGCTGATCGAACCTGGGCAACCAGTGTTCATCGTCCTGCCGAGCCCGCGCGGCAAGGAAGTGTTGCACTCCAAGGTGATCTCCAACATTCAGGAGGTCAGGGCGCGAGGCGCGCGCACCATGGTCATTGCGGAAGAGGGCGACACCGAGGCAGCCCAATATGCGGACCACCTTTTCACCGTCCCGCAGACCCCCACACTCCTCATGCCGCTCGTGACGGTCGTGCCGTTGCAGATCTTCGCACTCGAGCTGGCAGCGGCCAAGGGCTTCGACGTCGACCAACCCCGAAATCTCGCCAAGTCCGTCACCGTGGAGTAGTCCATGGCCATCGTCGGCGTGGGTATCGATGTGGTCGAACTCGAACGATTCGATCGCGCGGTCGAGCGCTCCCCTCGGTTCCTCGAGAGGGTATTTACTCCCGCGGAGCGGGAGTTTGGGCGGCACTCGCTCGCGGCCCGCTGGGCCGCCAAAGAGGCTCTCGCGAAGGCGCTCGGCGCACCCGCTGGGCTGGTATGGCGCGACGCCGAGGTGCTGCGTGATCGATCCGGTCAGCCCCGTCTCGAGGTGAGCGGCACCGTGGCGGCGCGCGCGCGGGAGCTCGGAGTTGCTACGTTTCACGTGTCTCTTTCTCACGACGCCGGGGTGGCGTCGGCCATAGTGATTGCGGAGACGACATGAGCGGACTGACGGTGAGGATCGATACCGACGCCATCACCAGCAATGTGGCGACACTCGTGGGCCGGACGACGGCCGCCGTGATGGCGGTCGTGAAGGCCGATGGCTATGGGCACGGCCTTGTCGAGGCAGGCCGTGCTGCCCGCGCAGGAGGAGCCACTTGGTTGGGCGTCGCCCAGCCACAGGAGGCCCTCGAACTGCGTGCCGCAGGCGACACTGGTCGCATCCTTACATGGCTCTACGGCCCCCACTTCCCTGCGCGCGCGCTGATGGACGCGGGCATCGACCTGTCCGTGAGTTCTGCCGAGGTCCTCGGGGAGATCGTGGCGATCTCGCGCGATGGAGCCCCAAGCCCACGCCTACACGTCGCCGTCGACACGGGGCTCGGGCGCGAGGGCGTGAACCTTGCGGAGCTTCCAGGGCTTCTCGAACTCGCCAAGGCAGCGGAGCGCGAGGGCCTCGTGCGGGTGGTAGGCATGTGGTCCCACCTCGCCTGGGCCGATGCCCCCGGTCACCCCACGATCGACCGGCAGGCGCAAGTGTTCCGTCAGGCGCTCGTGATCGCGCAACGGGCCTCGATCGCGCTCGAGGTCAGGCATCTGGCCAACTCGGCTTGCACCCTCACGCGCCCCGATCTGCACTTTGACATGGTCCGCCCTGGAATCGCCATATACGGTCTGCCTCCGGTCGAAGATCCCGAGGGCAAGAACTTTGGCCTCAAGCCGGCGATGAGCGTCACGAGCGAGATCATCCTTGTGAAGGACGTCGAGGCAGGTCAAGGCGTGAGCTACGGCCACGAATACGTGACCATCTTTCCGACCACCCTCGGGCTGGTCAGCGCTGGATATGCGGACGGAGTGTTCCGCGCAGGCGGCTCAGTCGCGGAGGTCTCCGTGCGCGGCCGCCGCTACACAATCGCGGGCCGGGTCTGTATGGATCAATTCGTGATCGACCTTGGGCCCGCGACCTCGGTGTGCGTAGGCGACGAGGTGACGCTCATCGGGCCGGGGGGTCCGAGTGCACGAGACTGGGCAACCGCCGTTGGCACGATCGACTACGAGATCGTGTGCCGCTTTGGTGGCTTGCGCCCCAAATCGGTGTCATGAGGTATCGCATCAAGGATGGCGACGCCATGCGCGAGCTTGGGCGCGCGATGGCCCCGGCGTTGAGGGCGGGCGACCTCGTGATCTTGGCGGGCGGGCTCGGAGCGGGCAAGACGACTCTCGTTCAGGGCATCGGCGCCGGACTTGGAGTGCGCGGCCAAGTGGCGAGCCCCACATTCATCATCTCGCGGGCCCACGAACCCGCGGCCGATGGGCCGTGGCTGGTGCACGTGGATGCGTACCGGCTCGGGTCCCTCGCTGAATTGGATCACCTTGACCTCGATGATTCGACCGACCAGGCCGTCACCGTGGTTGAGTGGGGCGAGGGCAAGGCCGAGTCGCTTGCCGACGGGCACGCGCTCATCACCATCGATCGCGCGCGTGGAGCCTTTGCCGAGGGCGAGGATCCTGCCGCCGGCCAGCGAGTCGTGACTGTCACCACGACCGGCGCCGCATGGCAGGGGCGCCCTTGGCCGCAAGCGGACGAGTGGTCTTCATGATCGTCTCGATCGACACCTCGTCTGCCATCTCCGTCGCGATCACCGACGACGACGCGACCGTTGCACTCGCACGAGCGAGCGTGTTTTCCCCGCGCGGTCACGTCGAGCTGTTGAGCGACCTGGTGCGCCAGGCGCTCGCCGAGGCGGGTGCCACGCGCACGGACATCGCCGCAGTGGTCGCGGGCACGGGACCTGCGCCGTTCACCGGACTGAGGGTCGGTCTCGTGACGGCGCGGACCCTCGCACTGGCGTGGAAGGTTCCCTCCTGGGGCGTGTGTTCTCTCGACGCCATCGGCGCGGAGCACGGCGACGTGCTCGCGGTGGCCGATGCGCGGCGTCGCGAGGTGTACTGGGCGAGGTACGCGGGGGGACTTCGAATCGCTGGCCCCGAGGTCGGAACCCCAGCATCGGTGCTCGTGAAGGAAGGCGAACTGGTCGTTGGTAGGGGAGCCGTGGTGTACGCCGACGCTTTTCCTGGCGCGATCGACGCCGACCCCGACCCGCTGTGGCTTGCCAAGGAGGCGGTGCGCCGCCGCGCAGCGGGCGACGACCTGCCGACCGAGCCGCTGTATTTGCGCAGGCCGGATGTGCACGGCGCATGACAGATGTGCGCATCAGGGACCTTGTCGAGGCGGACCTGCCATGGATGGCCCAAGTGGAGCGAGACATCTTCGCCAACGCCGCATGGTCTGTGGCGCTGATTCGTGAGGATTGGCGATACGGCACGTGTCGGTACCGCGCGGTGGAGGTTGACGGCGCGCGGGCCGGTTACGCGGTGTATGGCTACGACGGAGACGCCTTCCACCTGATGAACCTCGCGATCGTTCCAGACTTCAGGGGTCGCGGCCTGGCGAGAGCCCTCGTGGAGGAGTTTCTGGAGGAGGCCGCGCGCCACAACGCTCCCGATGCGTGGCTCGAAGTCGCGGTCGACAATGAGGCGGCGCTTGCTCTCTATGCGGCGCTTGGATTCGAGACCGTCCGTACGAGGCGCAAGTACTACCAGCCTGGCGGCATCGACGCGCTCGTCATGCGCAAGGAACTGCGGCCCTACGTGCCGGAGACACCGAACGCGTGACCCGTGCGGTTGAGACGCCGCGGGCAACGCCATCCCACGAGGGTCGACGCCTGCATCCACCCGCGCTGAATGTCGCCGCTCACGCTTGGCCGCCGTGGACCATGATCCTCACCGCCTAGAGTTGCTCCCATGGAACTGGTCCTTGGGCTTGAGTCCACGTGCGATGAGACGGGCGTGGCGCTTGTGCGCGGTCGCGAGCTCATCGCCGACGTCGTCGCGTCGTCCATGGATGAGCACGCGCGCTTCGGAGGCATCATTCCTGAGGTCGCCTCGCGCGCGCACTTGGAGGCGTTCGTCCCCACCGTGGAAGAGGCTCTCGCCCGCGCGGGTTGCTCGCTCGACGACGTCGACGCCATCGCCGTTGCTGCAGGCCCCGGCCTCGTGGGATCCCTGACGGTCGGGGTTGCGGCCGCGAAGGCGCTGTCTCTCGCGCTCAACCGCCCGCTCTATGGGGTCAACCACGTCATCGGCCATGCGGCGGTGGACGAGCTGGTGCACGGCGCATTTCCCGAGCGCACGATGGCCCTCGTCGTCTCGGGTGGACACTCCTCCCTCTTGCTTGTCGAGGACATAGCCACTCGCGTCACCGAGTTGGGGCACACTCTCGACGACGCCGCGGGTGAGGCGTTTGACAAGGTTGGCAGGCTCCTGGGCCTTCCGTATCCGGGCGGTCCCCACGTCGACAGGCTCGCCCGGGAGGGCAACCCCACCGCCATCAGGTTCCCGCGCGCCCTGACGTTGCCGAAGGACCGCGAGCGCCACGCCTACGACTTCTCGTTCTCCGGGCTCAAGACGGCAGTCGCCCGCTGGGTCGAGGCCGCTGAGGATTCTGGAAGGCCCATCCCTGTGGCCGACGTCGCCGCATCGTTCGCCGCGGCAGTTGCCGACGTTTTGGTGTCGAAGACGCTCGATGCATGCGAGAGGCACGAGGTCGACACCCTCGTGATCGGCGGCGGATTCTCTGCGAATAGCCAGTTGCGCGAACTCGCGCTCGCAAGGGGCGCGGAACGAGGCATCGAGGTGCGCATTCCGCCGCTCAAATACTGCACCGACAACGGGGCGATGATCGCCGCGCTCGGGGCGGCCGTCGTCGCCCGCGGGGTGGCGCCGAGTGCGCTCACGATCGGTGTGAACTCGTCGATGCCCCTCGAAACCATCACGGTATGAGGCGCTCTCGAGTCATTGCCGCGGCCTCCGTCATGGGGTTGGTCGCGGGGGGCTCGGCGGCGTGGGTCGTTTTGCGACAGGGTGCGCAGGGACACGGAGGCGCCGCTGGCGCAACAGTTGCGATCCCCATAGCCGCGCCCGTGGAGAGGGCGCCGCTACAGGCGCCAGCGGACCTGGCGTGGGGCCCTTCCGTCGTCGACTACGCGAGCGCACTTGCCGCGGCGAGCGATCTTCCCCTCGATGTGGCAGCCGGGCACGTGATCGTCGCGACCGTCAGTAACCCCGATCCGGCGTCCGCGGCCGCCGTGGTCGGCACGCAACACCTGGCGGGCGTGATTCTCATGGGTGGTGCCATCACCGACGCCGCCCAGGTCGCCGCGCTCGCGGCCGCGGTGCAAGCGGCGGCAACCGAGGATGGGCGCGACTGGCCCGCGGTCGTATCGACCGATCAGGAGGGTGGGCCAGTGTCGCGACTGTCCGGGGTCATTCCCGGCCTCCCCGCCTTCATGGCGGCCGGTTCAATCCCCGACAAGGCCGCGGTGACGAGCACCTACGAGGCCGCTGCTCGCGACATGAGGGCGCTGGGGGTCAACGTCGACTGGGCCCCCGACGCCGACGTGACGGTGGGGTTGGCCGATCCCACGATTCGGGTCCGCTCGGCGGGATCGGATCCCGTGCGTGTGGCAGCTACGGTCGATGCGGCGGTGAAGGGTTTCGTCGCGGGTGGCGTCATCCCGGCAATCAAGCACTTCCCGGGTCACGGATCGGTGACCACCGACTCTCACGATGCGGTGCCGGTCCAAACGGCCACCGTGGCGCAACTCGAGACCGCCGACATGGTGCCCTTCGCGCAGGCGATCGCCGACGGCGCGCCCGTCGTCATGATGGGGCACATCGCGGTGGCGGAGTGGGGTGGCGTGCCTGCAACGGTGAGTCCACAGGCGTACGCCTACCTGAGGCAGTCGCTCGGCTTCACGGGCGTCGTTGTGACCGATGCTCTCGACATGGGAGCCATCACCGATTCCTTCGCGCCGGGAGACTCGGAGGTGGCCGCACTCGCTGCGGGTGCCGACCTCTTGCTCTCGCCCCGCGATCCCGCGGCCGCCCGTGCGGCAATCATTGCCGCCGTCCAGAACGGAACGTTGTCGCGGGATCGGCTTGACGAAGCAGTTGCTCGCGTGGCGTCGCTGATGACGCTCCAAGAACGACGCGCCCAGCTCGCCGACACCAAGACAGTTGATCCGAACGCGAGAGCGACCTACGCACGAGAGTTCGCCGCCGCGGCGACCACCGTGTCGGCCGCGTCGTGCACCGGACCGTACGTGGGATCTAGCGTCACCATCACGGGTGGTTGGCCGGGTGAGCGGCAGGCCCTCGCCGACGCGTTGGCGGGCCACGGCATCACGACGGGCGGAGGAACGACCATTCGTCTCCTTGGCACGGCGACGGGCTCGGGCAGCGCCGACGTCGTGGTCGCATTGGACGGCCCCTGGGGGCTGCCGCAGTCGACCGCGAGCGTTTACGTCGGCCTGTACGGCCGCTCGAATGAGGCTCTCGCCGGGTTGGCGGACGTGCTCGCGGGTGCGGTCACGCCCACTGGGCAGTGGGCCGTGGAGGGGATGCCTCCCGCTTGCGGAGCTGCATGACGTTCCTTGCGGGGCTTGGACTCGGCCTCTCGCTCATCGTCGCGATCGGCGCGAAAAACGTCTTCGTCCTGCGCCAAGGCATGCGGCGCGCACACGTCGCACTCGTCGTGGCGATTTGCGCGGTGTCCGATGCGTTGCTCATCGCCGCCGGGGTGTCTGGTGTCGGTTTGGCGGCCGCGACCTTCCCGTGGCTCTTGACGGCGGCGCGTTGGGCGGGCGCGGCGTTCTTGATGACATACGGCGTTCTCGCGGTGCGTCGGACATTCACGGAGGACCATGGCCTCGACTCCTCGCAGGCGGGAAGCGAATGGCGCCGTGGGGGGAACGGCCGCGCGCGTGGCGCTCACCTGCGTGGCGCTCACGTGGCTCAACGCTCACGTCTACCTCGACACGGTGTTCCTCGTCGGCTCCGTAGCCGCCGCCCACGGCGACGCGAAGTGGCTGTTTGCCGCTGGCGCCGCGACGGGGAGCGTGGTGTGGTTCGCAGCCCTTGGCTACGGAGTTAGGTACGTGGGCCGCTGGCTCTCCGGACCGCGTGCGTGGCGGCTCTTGGATGCCGTGATCGCTGTGGTCATGATCGCGATCGCGGCGAGTTTGATCATGGGTGCGTAGCGAGCCGGTCTACCCGTTTGGTGTTTCTACGCGTTCCGCGATGATCGCCAGCCGTGTGCCGTCGACTCTCGTCAGGATGACGGTGGCGCTCGCGTCTCCCTTGAGCTTGAGCCGAGGTCGTAGCGCCGCGGGGTCGATGTCCATCCCCCGCTTCTTGATTTCAAGGATTCCGATTCCCCTCGAGGCGAGCGCAGACGCCAGGCGCCGTTCCGAGTATGGCAGCGCCTCGATTACCTTGAATCCGGTGGCGAAGGGTGTCGAGAGCGGGGCATCGCACGTGAGATACGCGATGTGAGGATCGATCAGAGTCGCCCCGACGGTCGCGGCCATCGGCCCGACGAGTCCCGACCGGATCACGGCACCGTCCGGTTCATAGACGTAGGCGCCGAGCGGGCCGACCTCGCCAGGCACGGGTTCGCCCTCGAAGAGGTGAGAGTCGCCCCCGCGCAGAACGAGCGCCGAGTGCCCGCGGGTTCTCGCGAGCATGCCGGTCCATAGGCCCATTTCAACCACGTCGCCATCCATGCTGACCCACTGTGCCTCGGTGTCACGAGGCACGGCGCTGTGCGGAAGGGCGGGGCTCAACTTGATTCCCATGTGCGGCCATGCCGCTCGCAGGTCGAGGACGTCGTCGAGAGGGGGCGAGTAGTCGCGCGGGTCGTGCCTTCTGCCGCGACCGTCCCTGCGCGCGGGGTCCACGAACAGTGCCTGCGCATCGATGTCGCCCGATGCCAACGTCACCATCGCATCGGCGTGAACCACGCGCGCGTCGTCCCAATGGCGGAGATTGTGGTCCGCGATCAGGGCGGTCGCCTCGTCACGCTCAAATGCGAGAACCGACAGGCCCATGGACGCGAACGCCATGGAGTCGGCGCCGATGCCGCACGTGAGGTCGGCTACCGAGTCGAAGCCCGCATCGAGGTAGCGCTTGGCATGGTGAGCGGCGACGGCGAGGCGCGTCGCCTGTTCGAGCCCGTCTTGGGTGAAGAGCATGCCATTGGCAAAGGGGCCGAACTTTGGAGCGGCAGCGGCGCGTAGCCGGGCCTGCGTCATTGCCGCGGCGACGACGTCCGGATCGGCGCCACCGGAGCGGAGTTGGCTTGCCAGCGTCAGCGCCTGAGCGGGGTCGTACGGCGGCATCGAGGCCAACAGAGCCAGGGCCGCGGGGGACGTGGCAAGGCGAGCGGCGTCTGCTTCCATGGATCGATCCTGGCATGCGTGGGGTTTCACGTGTGGCGAAAGGCCCGGTCTCGGTTAGCACTCGCAGCCGGGGAGTGCTAAATTGCTGGTGTTCCCTCAAGGGAACGCGGCCACAGCCCGACCCCCGCGACGGCGGGCAAGTAGCCGAATCACATCGTCTCGTTCAAGGAAGGTGAGGTCCGCTGTGTCGGTCTCTATCAAGCCTCTCGAGGACAAGGTTGTAGTCAAGCCGGCGACCGCCGAGAAGACCACTGCCTCAGGTCTCGTGATCCCTGACACCGCCAAGGAAAAGCCCCAAGAGGGCGAGATTGTCGCGGTGGGCCCAGGCCGCATCGACGACAATGGCAACCGTATTCCGCTGGATGTCGCCGTGGGTAACCGCGTGATGTACAGCAAGTACGGCGGCACCGAGGTCAAGTACGCGGGTGAGGATTACCTCATCCTGTCCGTGCGTGACCTTCTCGCCATCGTCGACTAGGCGCTGTCTGTCCTACTTAGCGATCTAGCGATCGCGAACACGAAGGCCCCGGAGAATTCTCTCTGGGGCCTTCGCGTTTTCCGGGCCGCTCCGCTGCCACAAGGGGGGTTGCGTCAGAGGGGGCCACGTCGTTTGCCGACTTCGCAGGTGGTCAACTGGCCTGCTTGAGCCGGCCGGCGAGGACTGCGTGGCGCTCGTCCTCGCTCAGCCCTCCCCATACGCCGAAGGGTTCGCGTGCGGCGAGCGAACGCTCGCGACACAACTCCAGGACGGGACAACGGTTGCAGTAGTGCTTCGCGGCCTCCGCGCGACGTCTGCGAGCGGCTCCGCGCTCGCCCTCGGGGTGGAAGAAAAGGTCAGGGTCCGCGTCTCTACAGGCCCCCTCGTACTGCCACTCCCACTGAGCTTGAGTGGGGGCTGGCAGTGTTGCAATAGTCTCCATCGTGCTCCTCGGTTGGCGGGCCCCGCCCGCGTCATCGTTGACCCGGGACCGCCCCTCGCACCCAGCGAGGGACAGAATCACCGTAAACCGGACCAATTGGACAGTCAAGGCTTTCTTGTCGCTCGCTTTCTACATGTCCGTTTCTACTCCTTCCAAGGCTCCGTGGGAACCCCCAATTTATGGGGGTACCTGCACTTCTCTTCGCGCACTTGTGCGGGCGGGAGCGGCGAGGTCCTTGCCATGACTCGCCGGACTCGACTCGTGACCGCGCGCCGTAGACTTGGGCCATGGCCCCCAGCGAGCACGACCCCTTCGGGTTCACCGGTCTTACCTACGACGACGTCCTCCTCCTTCCCGGCGAGAGCGACGTCATTCCGTCCGAGGTGTCGACCAAGACACGCCTCACGCGCGGGATCGAGATCGAGGTCCCGCTGCTGAGCGCAGCGATGGACACCGTGACCGAGGCGCGCATGGCAATCGCCCTGGCACGCCTCGGCGGAATCGGCGTGCTGCATCGCAACCTGTCGATCGAGGACCAGGTCCAGCAGGTGGTGACGGTCAAGCGATCCGAATCGGGAATGATCACGGACCCCGTCACCGTCGGTCCCGACGCCACCCTCGCGGAGCTCGATGCGTTGTGCGCGCGGTACCGCGTCTCGGGCCTGCCCGTCGTCGACGCCGCGGGCACCTTGGTGGGAATCATCACCAACAGGGACATGCGCTTCGTGTCGCCAAGCGACTACGCGGGCCGCTTTGTGCGCGACCAGATGACGGCCATGCCCCTCATCACCGCACCGGAGGGCGTCTCCAATGCCGCGGCCTCCGAACTGCTGGCCAAGCACCGCGTCGAAAAGCTCCCCTTGGTCGACGCCGAGGGTCACCTCACGGGACTCATCACCGTCAAGGACTTCGTCAAGACGGAGAAGTACCCCAAGGCGACCAAGGATCCCGAAGGTCGCCTGCGCGTTGCGGCGGCCGTGGGCTTCTATGGTGACGCGTGGGAGCGTGCGGTGGCACTTGTCGATGCGGACGTGGACGCGCTGGTGGTGGACACCGCGCATGGACACGCTCAAGCCATGATCGACATGATCAAGCGCCTTAAGTCCGACCCCGCGACCAAGCACGTTGAGGTGATCGGCGGCAACGTCGCGACTCGCGCGGGCGCACAGGCGCTCATTGACGCGGGCGTCGACGCGGTCAAGGTCGGAGTTGGACCCGGCTCGATCTGCACGACCCGCGTGGTCGCAGGAGTCGGCGTCCCGCAGATCACCGCGGTCTACGAGGCCTCGCTCGCGGCGCGCGCATCGGGAGTGCCGATCATCGCCGACGGCGGCCTCCAGTATTCGGGCGACATCGCCAAAGCTCTGGTCGCCGGGGCATCGTCCGTCATGCTTGGTTCGCTCTTCGCGGGCTGCGACGAGACTCCCGGAGACCTGGTGCTTGTCAACGGCGAACAGTTCAAGAGTTACCGAGGCATGGGTTCGATGGGCGCGATGGCTTCGCGCGGACGTCGCTCCTACTCCAAGGACCGCTACTTCCAGGCCGATGCGCCCAGCGACGACGACCTCATCCCGGAGGGCATCGAGGGACGTGTGCCGTTCAAGGGCCCCGTGTCATCCGTCGTGCGCCAGCTGGTGGGGGGCCTCGGCCAGTCGATGTTCTACGTGGGCTCACGGACGATTCCGGAGTTGCAGTCAAAGGGGCGCTTCGTCCGCATCACGACCGCGGGGCTCAAGGAAAGCCACCCACACGATGTGCAAATCACTGTCGAGGCGCCCAACTACTCCGGCAACAATTAGCGGTGGCTCTCAGCTGGAACGCACTCGCGCTTCTTGCGGTAGTCGCGTTGGTGGCGGGGTTTCTCGACACGCTCGCAGGGGGCGGGGGTCTGCTGACCCTTCCCGCACTGCTGCTGGCGGGCGTGCCTCCCCTTGCCGCCCTTGGCACCAATAAGCTCCAGGGTTCCTTCGGCACGGGCATGGCCACCTACGAGGTGTTGCGGCGCAGGCGCGTCGGGTGGCGCGATGTGCGCTGGCCGATGGTCTTCGCGTTTGGCGGCTCGGTCGCCGGGTCGGTGGCCATCCAGTGGGTCAATGCCGACGGCCTGCGAGTGCTGATCCCCGTGGTGCTAGCGGTCATCGCCGCATATTTCCTCTTCGTGCCCCGCGCCCATGAACCGCCCCCCGAACCCCGCATCGGCTCGCGCGTGTTCGACGGCTGCGTGGTTCCCGCCATCGGCGCGTATGACGGGGCATTTGGCCCAGGAACCGGCTCCCTCTTTGCCCTGTCGGGGGTTGCGTTGAGAGCGCAAACGCTCGTGCAGTCGACGGCGGTCGCCAAGACGCTGAACTTTGCGACCAACGTAGCTGCGCTCGCCGTGTTCCTGATCGCTGGGCACATGGTGTGGGCCGCGGGAGCCGCGATGATCTGCGGGCAGTTGCTGGGCGCGTACGTCGCATCGCACCTGTTGTTCCGAGTGAAGCCCCTGGTGATCAGGGTGCTCATCGTGGTGATGTCGCTCGGGATGCTCGTGCGGGTGCTTGTGGGGTAGTGGGGCTACTGCGGGTTCCAGCCCTGGCGCGCTTGGGGCGGCTGGTAAGTCCGCTGCTGAGTGGGTTGTGGAGGCCCTGCCTGGTAGCCCTGCGGCGCGAGCCCAGAAGGCGGCGCGACGTGCGGAACTGCCCCATGGTCGTGCCGCGCTGCGAGGGCGGGATCAAGGTCGACCGCGATGCGCCGCCGCCTGAGTTCCGCCATGAGAGGGCTGAGATCGAGCGCCTTGGGCATGAGTCGCACGTCCATGAGTACGTCGCCGTAGTTGGACGTCATGCGCAAACCGTAGAGCTTGATCAACCCGTAACTCGCGCTTCCGGTCTTGACGAGCGCAATGCGCATGGGCGAGTTGTCGGCGACGGGCAGTGACGCTCCCTTCGCGGATCCATAGTTGCCCACGAGGTAGAGGCCGCCCTGCATCGGCTGGATGTTGATGAGGCCCTCGCGCTTCACCGTGACTCCAGATTCGCGGCGCCACATCCACCAGGCGAGGGGGACAAACGCGAGCGCGATGAGCCCAAGGCTCCAGTTGGGGAGGTCGACCCCCCGTGCGCGCGTGGTCGAGGTGGTGTCTCCATGCGCAATCGCGATGACGCTCGTGGCGATCATGGTCACGCCGCCGAGCGCGACGAAGGCGCCCGCCACGATCCACACGACTCGAGCGCGCTTCCGCACCATGTCACTCATCAGGATGCCCGGATACGAACCGCTCATTGCTCCCCCTTCGCCAAGCATCGTACCCAGATCGGTGCGGCTCCCTGCCGGGACCTCCGTTACGGGTAGAGGCCGCGCAGCCGGTGCGCGTCGGTGACGCGGCGCACGGCGAGCGCCGTCGCGGCCTGACGCAGCGTCATCGCGTGCTCGATGGAGTACGCGGTGACGTCTTGCCAGGCCTTATCCATCTTGTCCGCGAGGCGCGCATTGACGTCGTCCTCGCTCCATTGCCACGCCTGATTCGCCTGCACCCACTCGAAGTAACTCACCACCACGCCGCCAGCGTTCGCGAGGATGTCGGGAACCACCAGGATCCCGCGATCGGCGAGTATCCCGTCGCCCGCCTTGGTGGTGGGTCCGTTTGCGCCCTCCACGATGATGCTTGCCTTCACAAGGGGAGCGGTGTCCGCCGTGAGAACGCCCTCGACGGCCGCGGGAACGAGCACATCAACGTCCAGCGACAGCAGGTCGGCCGGGTCGATGTTCTCGGAGCCTGCGAAGTCCCTCACCGATCCCGTGCTCGACGCGTGCGCGGTGAGAGCCGCCATGTCGAGCCCGCCGGGCGCGTAGATGGCGCCGTCGATGTCGGACACGGCCACGACGCGCACGCCGTGCTCGGCGAGCAACTGTGCCGCACCGTGGCCCACCTTGCCGAAGCCTTGGACCGCGGCCGTGGCGCGCGTCGGCTCGATTCCCCGCGTGCGCATCGCCAGAACGGCCACATGTGTGACGCCCCTCGACGTCGCCAGCGCGCGCCCGAGCGAGCCGCCCAGGCTGACCGGCTTGCCCGTCACCACGCCGGGAACCGTGTGGCCAACGGCCACCGAATAGGTGTCCATGATCCAGGCCATGGTCTGCTCGTCGGTGCCGATGTCGGGCGCGGGGATGTCGACAGTGGGGCCGATGATGGGCAGGATCTCCGAGGTATAGCGCCTCGTGATGCGCTCAAGTTCGGGCTGGGAGTGCTCGCGCGGGTCGATGGCGATGCCTCCCTTGGCTCCGCCGTACGGCACGTCGAGCAGGGCGCACTTCCACGTCATCCACATCGCCAAGGCGCGCACCTCGTTCAGGTCGACGCCCGGCGCGTAGCGGAGCCCGCCCTTGGCGGGGCCGCGGGAGTAGTTGTGTTGCACCCTGTAGCCCTTGTAGACGGCGATCGAGCCGTCGTCGCGCTTGAGGGGCACGGCGACCATGAGTTCGCGCCTCGACGCGGCGAGCATGCGGTGTGTGCCCTCACTCAGTCCCAGGTGCGCGGCCGCCTCGGCCAGTTGCGCATGCGCGTCGTCGAGAGGCCCGGCGCCGTGGGTGACTTCCTGCTCCGTCATGGTCTCTCCTACCTGTCCGCGCGGGGGACTTCGGTGTCGGCGCCGATGTTCACATCGTGCCCTATCGCGAGCCTTCCGCGAGCGAAGGCGCGGGCAGAATCGCTTGGTGGCGATGACCTAGGTGGCAGGAATGCTCGCGTACTTGAGGACTCGGGCGTCGGCGTCTACCGGGCTGTCCGTCTTCCTGAGTTCCGCGAGCCGTACCCCCGCGTTGATCGCATCGGCGCCTTGACGCACAGCGAAGAGCTTTGACCCCTCAGGGTGTGTGATCCGCAGCCCGTAGACCTTGGAGACGCTGCGGTAGCGAATCCCGCAAGGAACGATCTCCATGTGCACGTGTGCGCCGGAGGGAATGAGAAACGACGGATTCGCCGCCGTCGGGGCGCCGATGCTGAGCTCAAGGCCGTGCGGGCTGGAGCCTGCGCGACCTGTCACTCAAGCCGACCGCTGGCAGGTATTCATTCATTGTCAACCCCCGTGTGGTGAGATCAGCCGAACAGAGTGGGCTCTTCGGGCTCCAGTGTCTGTTCCGACGCTACTGGCCACTCGGGCCGTGGCAGGTCGTCGACGGTCCCCTTGGACTTGAGCCAAGCCGCGAAGCGCACCGCCCACACGCGGTGGGCCTCTGCCTGCTGATCGTGAAGTGCGGTCAGATCGGTCTGGCCGACGGTGGGGTAGCGGTCCGCGATCGCGTGGACAAGGTCCAAAGTGGCCATGACGTCGGCATCGGCCGCGTGAAGGCTGTCCGCCTCGACGGGCACCACGTAGATGTGACACATGTCGATGAGCTTGCGCCCACCTTTGCGGTACTTGTCGAGGTGCCTGTCGAGCACGAGCGGGTCGACCACGGGCCGTACACCGCCAGGCAGGCGCTGCGAAAGCGTGGCGAGGCCGTGCCTGGCGAGCTCCGCGTCGAGGATGGTGAGGTCGTATTGGACGTTGAAGCCCACCACGGGAACGTCGGCAGCGAGCGCCTCGGCGAGTGCCGCGGCGATCTCCTCGAGGGCGCCTTCGGGCGCCACGCCCTCGGCGCGGGCCTGCTCCGTGGTGATGCCGTGCACCTCGGTGGCGCGTGCAGGAATCTCGACGCCAGGGTCGATGAGCCACGTGCGCGTCTCGACCCTCCCGCCCTCGCGGCGGATCAGCGCCGCCGTCACGATCCGGTCGGTGGTGGTACTCACGCCCGTTGTCTCGGTGTCGAATCCCACCATTGGTCCGTCAAGCCAGCTCATGCCCCCAGCCTGCCACGCCACACCGACGCGCGCGGACGCTACGCGCCGCCGCGCCGCAGTGAACTAGGGCGTCGCGAAGTTCGGTATGTAATTGTCGACCACCCACAAGTCGCCCTCGGTCCTGGTCGCATAATCGGTGAACCCGCTGTCAGAAATCAGCAGATACTTGTTGCCTTGCGGCGAATCGTTCCAGGTCGAGTCGACCGCGTACCAGGTCCCGTCGACGTTGACCTTGTTCCACGCATGCCCGCCGTTGTTGAAGGTCACCACGCCGGAGACGTAGACGGTCACCAAGTTGGCTTCCATCGACAGCGCCACGAATGAGATCGCGTAGCCCGCGCAGACCACCGTGTGCTGGTCCCACGTGCCGTTCGCCTCCCATGCGTGCAGGGCGCCATTTGGTCCCGCGTACTCCTGCCATGTTTGCCCTGTGGAGTCGTAGGACCAGCCCTCCATGGTCTCGAGAGCCGCATAGTCGTATTCGACGTTGTCGACCAGGTACTGATTGATGGCCACGGCCTTGTCGTGGGCGCTCATGCCGTCGGTGATGATCGACGCGACGGTTGCCTCGACATTTGCCTTAAGCTCGGCCTGATGCTGCTGGTAATCGCCGTCTTCGTACGAGTACTTGAGGTAGAGGATGTTGCCCTGGAGCGACACTGCAGCCACGTACACGTACGGGTTCTGGTACCACGCCTCGTAGACGGCGTCGTAGATGTCGGGGAGTCCAGGTTGCTCCAACCACGCCGACAGGTCGACGGCCTCCGTGCGGGCCACCATGTGTGACGCGAGGAACTCCACGAATGGATGGGTGCCCTGGACCGGGTAGTCGATTGCAGGTGCCGTCGCCAAGATGGTTGCGTCGTCGATCACGAAATGGCTCAGCGTGCTGACCATCGCGTCTGTCTTGCCGCTGTCCGTCGCTGACCGGGAGTTGAAGTCATCGATCTTGGTGAAGATGTCTTCACCTGGAGGCACTTCGATGAGGACGCGCACGCCCAACTGAGTCCCGGCCGCGAAGAGCCCAACTTGGAACACCCCTGGTCGCACGGCCTTGTCACCGTTGAGGACGGTCGCGGCCACGAGTACGGCACTTGCCTGAGCGATGTGCCCGTCCATGGCGACGACCGGCACCGTCGTGGGGATGTCGTCGAACGACGCGAACTCGGTGCCCAGACTGTGGTCGCCGCCGTAGGTGTCGAACCAGGTGTTTTCGGCGATCTCAAAGGCCCTGCCCGTCGCGATCTGCGCGCTGCCCTGTGCGGCGAGGGCCGAGGCGATGACGTCGCCCTCCTCGCCATCATTGGCGTCGGCGATCGCAATGACGCCGAGCTCGTAGTCCGCGTTATGGCTGTTCGTTTCAGCGGCGTCGGCCGATGGGTTGTCGTCTGAGAAATCGAAGAGTTGGAGTCCCACGTTCTGCCGGTTGCCGTAGTTGTCCGACGACGGGGAAGTGTCGGATGCCGCGATCGATTCAAGAGCAGACCACTTGGTGCCAGTGGAGGAACCCAAGAGCTCGTAGTTGCGCAAGCCGCTGAAATTCAGGTCGTCATCGAGGAAGTTGCTGCCCTTGATGATGAGGTAACGGTCGGCTCCTTCGACCGGATCCCACGTGAGTTCGATCGTCCCTGGCGACGTCGGATCGTCGCCATATGTCACGTACGGGGTGTCCAGTTTGTGCTCGAAACTGAACTCAGAGACAACAGGACGGTCGAGGGGCTTTCCCGCCTTATCGACATACCGGACGAGGTAGTAGACGTCCCTGAAACCCCACTGGCTCTGCGTGATGAATGTGGCGCCATCGGCGTTGTCTTCGGTCTCGTAGTTGTCGCGCACCATCAGAAGCTCGCGGTCGACGGTGATCCCGTTCGCCTCCTTGTAGGAGTCCGCAAACGAATAGTCGGCGTTGACGCCCGGGGCTTCCGCCGATTCGACTGCCCAACCGCTACCGTCAGCGTTGTCACTCACGATGTAAGGCAACTCGACAGTGAGACCCGCATCGCCAAATACAGAGAAGCCCCAAAGGCTTTGTCCGTCGGCGCTCGTGCCTGCTGCGGAAGCCGCGTCCGCGAGGGAGGTTGAACTGGGGAAGTCGAAGATGACGGAACGATCCGTGAGGCCGGTGACGGGTGCGGTGTAATCGAAACCCGTCGAGGAGGTGGTGCACACGACGTCCGCAGTGGTGAGCAACTCGATAGGCACGTTGGACTCGGGCACGGTGAACATCTCTGCGCACTCGGGGAGGTTGGAGGAACCGCCGAGGTTGAGCACGTTCATGAGGCCCATGCCACCGGCGCCGAGTGCGACGACGCTCACGGTGGCGACGCCCGCCCACAGCCAGCCACGTCCGCGCCGCTTTGGCTTGGGTGTGGCCGCGGCCGACGCTCCAGCGGAGCCAGTGGCGCCTGGCGCCACGTGTTGGGTCCACGCGGCCCCGTCCCAATAGCGGAGTTGACCCTGCGTGGACGCCGTCGGATCCGTGAGCCAACCCGCGTCCGGCAGGTTGGCGGCTGCCGCTAGTGGTGCTGGTGCTGGTGCTGGTGCTGGGGCTGGGGCTGGGGCTGGGGCTGGTTCTGGGACTGG
>Ga0209429_10000189_pt1 | contig 45088 bp, 34 predicted proteins | sample BarGraNGADG00212_3_FD_184493 | JGI IMG/M metagenome (GOLD analysis project Ga0209429, IMG submission 184493) | Arctic peat soil microbial communities from Barrow, Alaska - Barrow Graham LP Ref core NGADG0004-212 (SPAdes) (version 2) | ecosystem: Environmental > Terrestrial > Soil > Wetlands >... | reverse complement strand
AATTACCCTTGAAGGAGGTGCACAGGCAAAAAATATTTACTGGGTCGTAGCAGGTGCCGTTACTTTCGGAACAACCAGCCATTTCGAAGGAACTATTTTAGGACAGACAGGTATCAATTTACAGACAGGTGCAACATTAAACGGAAGGATGCTTGCACAAACTGCTGTAACTCTTCAGATGAATACTGTTGTAATGCCATAACAGATCAAAGCAATTATATTCTCCAAAAGAGGCTGCCGCAAGGTGGCCTTTTTAATTACTTAAGACATATTTTCTATCCTTTTAAAATTCATTAACTTTGTCCCAAATTGGCTCTCCTTTGGCAAAAGCAAATAGGAAATCATTGTCTTCTTTAGTCAGGTTTTCACGAATAGTTTATTTACAAACCTTCTTTATTTCTTATACCAAATCTTTAGGGAGAACCAACTGATATTTTGAAACCAAAACGCCATCGGTGACAAGACTTCGGTTACCAGCTCCCAAATCTATATTATTTACATCAATATGTTTAAACCAGCTATGTCCGGCTTTTTCTGCAAAATAGAGGAACAATCTCTTTACTTTTATAGATTTGCATTGGATCAATAATTCTTGAACTTGCTTAGGCTTTAATGTGGTCAATCCTTCCATTATTTCGTATGCTTCATATAAAGAAAATTGGTGAGGTGCTAACAAAAGGCATTCAATCATCGCCCTAGTCGCACTCGAAATTTTCATGATTAATTCTCCATCTTGATAATCAACCAACCCGGTTTCAAAATCATCAAAAATTGTTAGGCAATTTAGTTTAGGTTCTAAATCCCATTTGTTTTTTATAAACCAGGATGGACAAACAAATCTCCCATCTGCAAAAATAGTCACTTCGCGTGAATTAACTTGCAGATAATGAGACAATCCCAATAGTTCCAGAGCGGAACGTCCTCCGATATGTATCGTGCTGTCTGCTTGGGTTTGTAGTGCTGAAATCGCTCCTGACAGAGACAATGGGTCTCCAGTTCTGATCATTGCCCCATGTCCTATCGATTTTAGCCAACCGCTTTTGCGGTAACGTTGTTGCAACTCATACGAATAGCCTTCTGTCAATAGCCATGAAGACAGTAAAACAAGTCCTTTGGATGGTTTTTGAACTAATCTGTTTATTTTAGATTCATTTATCATACTATTAGTATAGTTATTTGCACAAATATAAACTATTATTATTACATAAGTGTAGATTTTTTGTACTTTTGCATTCAGATTTAAAAAAACGATATGGAACTCAACATCTTAGAAGCAATTACTCAAACAAACGTGCACAAAGACCTCACGCTCTGGACGGACAAACTATTGAATTGGGCACTGACCAGCGGCCTGCAGGTGTTATTCATAGTGGCCATTGCCTGGTTGCTAAAAATCATAGCCAAGCGGTCCATTCGACGCATCGTTAAGACAGCGGTCACCCTCGACAAGCATCATGTGTTGGAGGACGGTGAAATCAAGCGTATGAACACCCTGATTCGCATTTTCAGCTGGACCATGAACACCATCATCGTGGTCATCGCCGCCATGATGGTGATGCAGGAATTCGGGGTGAAAATCGCTCCGATTCTTGGTACGGCCGGCATCGTCGGTGTCGCCATCGGTTTTGGCGGTCAGTATTTGGTTAAAGACTTAATCACAGGTTTCTTCATCATTTTTGAAAACCAATACCGCATCGGTGATGTAGTCAATATTGAAGGCATCGGCGGAACGGTCGAGGACATCAGCCTGCGTGTGACCACGTTGCGCGATATGAACGGCACCGTGCATTACATTCCTCACGGTGAAGTAAAAAAGGTTTCCAACAGTTCCAAACAATTTGCCAAAGTGAATATCAATGTGGGCGTCGCTTATGAAGCCGATATCAATTATGTGCGGGAAGTCATCAACAAGATTGGCAACGATTTGGCAGCCGATCCGGCCTATAAAGACTTGATCAATATGGCTCCCCAGTTCCTCCGGGTGGATTCCTTGGACGAAAGCTCCGTGAGCATCAAGATCGTGGGTGAAACCAAACCACTGAAACAGTGGGAAGTAGCCGGCGAACTTCGGAAACGTATCAAAGAAGGTTTTGAAAAGGTCGGCATCAGCATTCCGTATCCGCAACAAGTGGTGCACCACATTGGCACGAACATTTTACCTGACACCGAAGTTTAAGACGATGGCTGAACCGATTTTCGAATTCTGCGATTTCAAGAACCCGGCGCACCTCGAAGCGATGGGTTTCCTGCTCAATCATTATATGGAGGATCCGATGGGCGATCATCCGACTTTGAAACCGGAGGAATTGGCGGTTTTGGCAGAAAAAATGGCCGAACTGCCCCACGCTTTCATCATTTTAGTGCTTCTTGATGATACCTTTGTCGGAATGGCTACCTGTTTCGAACTTCTGTCTACCTTCAAAATCAAGCCGTATCTCTATATTCACGACTTCATTGTACACGGAAATTTCCGAGGATTAAGGCTTGGCCGGAAACTGATGGAAAAACTCGTGGAAATTTCGCTGGAACGGGATTATTGCAAGATTACGCTCGAAGTCCGCGAAGACAATGAAGCCGCATTGGCATTGTATCGAAAGATGGGTTTCACGGAATGTGAGCCCAACATGTATTTTTGGACCAAGGTCTTGAAAAATTAGGATTTGTCGGTTTTTTTGATGATGTATTCGGGGCGATCCTTCATTTCATCGAAAATGATGCCGATGTATTGTCCCAGCACGCCGACGGTAAGTAGTTGAACACCACCAAAGAAGATCACGAGCAGTATAATGGAACTCCAGCCTGTTGCCGCATTGGTGAATCCGAAGATTTTGCCCAACACGATCCAGATGGCGTAGATCAAACCGATTATGACAGCGAAAAAACCTAAACTCATAGCAATTTTTAAAGGCTTCTTGGAGAAATAGAGCATGGCCGTTCCTGCGAAATGGAGCATCTTGCGGAACGGGTATTTGGTTTGCCCGGCAAAACGCGCATCTCTCTTGTAGTTTAGCGGTACTTGCTTGAAACCGACCCAACTGATAATGCCGCGGATGTATTTCCCTTTTTCGCGGAAACGCTTGAATTCTTCAATGATGCGGCGGTCAATCAGGCGGAAATCACCGGTGTCGAGCGGAAAATTCACTTCAGAAAGCCCGTTCAGCAGGCGATAGAAAAGCTTGGAAGTGAGCACTTTGATAAAGCTTTCTCCCTTTCGGTCTTCACGGACACAATACACCACATTGGCCTGTTCTTCCCGTTGCTTTTGAAGCATGTCGGGAATGAGCTCTGGGGGATCCTGCAAATCGGCATCGATGATGATGGCAAAATCGCTGTCGCATTCATGCAAACCCGCCGTCACAGCCGGTTGGTGCCCGAAATTCCGGGAAAAATGAAGGACAGTTACCCGTGGGTCAGTAGCGGCAATTTCAGTCAGAATTGGGCCAGTGCCGTCCGAACTTCCGTCGTTGACGAAAATGATGGAGGAATCATAACCCTTCAGTTCATCCATCACTTTTTTCATTCGGGCCCAGGAAGTCGGGATGACGGCTTCCTCGTTGAAACAGGGTACAATCAGGGTGAGTGTTTGCATGGTCAACGACGTTTTTTGAAATAACGACTCATCAGGGAGAAAATATTCCGTTCGCTGAAAGTCAGCTTCTTATTGACATAATATTGAATCATGGCGACAAAAAATACAGCGATGGCCTTGGATACCATACTGTTCCAATGCAAACCGTCAATCATCACTGCCAGCATGCCGGAGCTCACGGCCATTCCGGCCAGGGCGATGCTGAAGAAGGAAATGAACCGGTAAAACAGTTTGTCTCTTACCTTGAAGGTGAAGATGCTGTTCAGGATGAAATTGTTCACCACAGCCAGGGAGGAGCTCATGATGTTGGACAGAATGTAATTGATGTGCGATACTTCGTAAAACACATAGAACAAGCCCATGTCCACGACAAGGCCAACGACACCGACCAAGGCGTACTTGATAAAGCTAGAGCTTAGTAATCTGGCAAATAACGATTTCATCATTCAGTTCATTGTAAGGAGTCGAGCGTTCCAACACATCGAAACGGTATTGACCCGAATAGTTTTTTCGTACTTTCTCGAGCGTGTTTTCAGCGGTCACCAAGAAACCGCCTATGGGTCGTTCCACATCAAAGTTTTTAAAGTGATTTCCAAGGTAGAAATTCAGACCATAAATGTTCCGATATTCTAACAGGTTGTTCATCACATAACCCTGATGTTTCAGGTCGTATTTTTTCTCGAGCGTGGCAGCCAACGGTTTCAGAGAATACCCGTTTTTATAGACCGGAAACAAAGTGCCTTCCATAAAAACTTGTATGCCAATACAAACGGTAAATATACCAAAAATTGTGGTGCGAACGTTTTTTGAACGGATTCCATACGTAAAAAACACGGTGACCGAAAGCAAAAGAAGCCACAGGAACACACTCAATATGGATGGATGTTGGAAGGCACGGGCAAATAAGGCGATATCGTAGGTGGTCTTGGCATCGTGCACCCAAACGGCGGTCAATGAACTTAAATCTACAAAGTAAGCCGTAATTGAAAGCAGCAGCAAAAGCGCCGCGACTACGACGGTTCCTTTGTACAGAATTTTGAACAGCTTGGGCTTGATGTGTTCAGCCGTAAAGAAAATTTTGGTCAGCAAGTACGCTGCAAAGGGATATACGGGCATGATGTAGACGCTGCGTTTCGACGTTGGTAAGGAATAAAACACCACGAAGATGACGACGACCAACACGCTGAAAAGAATGAATTTGTCCAGATTGACAAAGCGGTTCCAAAGGGACGATGTGTTGGGTTTTTTGTATTTGAGCACGAACAAAAGCAGGATGGGGATGAACGACCAGGGCATCAAACCCAGTATCAAGGCAGGAATATAATACCAAATCGGGCCTTCGTGCCCCAACGTATATTCAATACCCAGTGCTTGATCTTTCATTCCCAGGAATCGACCGATGTTTTCAGCAAAGACCACGTTCAGGAAATAGTCGCCCTTGATTTGGTAGGCCAGGATGTACCAGATGCCGAGGATCAATAGGGCAGGCAATGCCACCAAGATGCTTTTTAAAAGCACTTTCCAAAAATTATAACCACGCAGGAGCAAGTAAATTGCAGAAACACCAACGGGCAAAACAGCCCCGACGGGACCTTTGACCAGGCAGGCGCAAGCCAGACATACCACCGTCAGAACAGGATACCCTTTCAGTCCTTTTTCTTCCCATTTGTAAAGTCCGAAAAGGGAGGCGGACATAAAGAATGCCAGCGTCATATCCACTCTGCATTCGATGCTGTATCGGTGCAACTCAAAGCAGGTCAGTAGAATAAGGGCTGAAATCACACCCGTCTGAACGTTTTTACGTTTCTTTAGGAAAAGCAATGTCAGCATCGACATTCCGATAAGACCCAGGGCAGAAGGCATGCGGGAAGACCACTCGCTGACGGAACCCGAGACGATGGAAATGCCGGCGATGATCCAATGTGTGAGGGGTGGCTTGTAACCGATTTCGTCGGCATAATCCATGGGTAGGATCCAGTTGCCGTCATTCAACATGGACAAGGCTTCGGTGGCTTCACGGGGTTCTCCTTTCGTATAATAATCACTGATGCCGATCCAGGGCAAAGTCAACAGCATGGCTATCAATAGGATGCTGAGGACAGGTTTCTCCAGCAAGGTAATTTTCAAAGCGGTGGCAAAACTATTCATGGTTATTGGTCAGGGTTTGATGCATCAGTGTTGCTGTCTGACGGGCAGCTCCGGGTTTACCAAGTATAGAACGAACTTCGGCGTAGCCATCCAGTACAGCCTGACGTTCAGGAGTATCCGAAAGAAGTGGCTCCAGCGCCGTGGTCAGGTTGACAGCGTTCAGCAGGGCACCCATGAGCTCATTCACGACGGTTCTGCCGGCAATGAGGTTGACCAATGAAAAATAGGGCACGTGCATGAAATGACGGAAAACCCAGTTGGGAAGACTGCCTCCGCCGACAGCGTAGGAAACCACCTGTGGTGTTCCGATGAGGGCTGTTTCAAGTGTGGCGGTGCCTGAAGTGACGATGGCGGTATGGGCGACTCGAAGCAATGCATAGGTTTCATCAAAAATCAACTTCTCGCCTTTTTGGAGAAAATGCTCGTAAAAGGAAGGCGTTTGTCCGGGGGCACCTGCTACGACCAATTGAAAATCGGAATAACGGCTGGCCACTTCGAGCATCAGCGGTAGGTTGCCGTGGATTTCTCCCTTTCGGCTGCCGGGCAACAAAGCCAGTATTGGGCGTTGGTCCAGACCGTGCTGATTACGGAAGGCAGTTTCGTCGAAGGGTTTCTCAAGATAGGCTGCGACACTGTCCACGGAAGGGTTTCCTACATACGAAACCGGAAAATCGTGTTTGGCAAAAAACGCCGTTTCAAAAGGCAGAATCACGTACATTTTGTCGATGTACTTTTTGAACGCTTTGATGCGGTATTCTTTCCAGGCCCAGATTTTGGGGGAAATGTAGAAATGGACGGGCATCATGCCTTTGGCAAAAGCAGCGATTTTCAAGTTAAAATCGGCATAATCGATCAAAATGAGCACATCCGGTTTCCAGGAGGCGATTTCACGTTTGCAAACAGCCATGTTACGAAGGATGGTACGCGCATGGAGCACCACGGCGATAATGCCCATAAAGGCCATTTCGCGGTAATGTTTCAACAGCGTTCCTCCAACGGCAGCCATCTTGTCTCCGCCAAAATAGCGAAACTCGGCCTTAGGGTCGAGCAGCAGGAGTTCCCGCATCAGATTGGAGCCGTGTAGGTCTCCGGAAGCTTCACCGGCTACCAGAAAGTATTTCATAAATCCCAGGATTTCATCGTTTGGAGCATTGGATAAGACGTCATCTCAATTTGAGAGGGCACGACTGAAATGTACCCCTGCTCCAGAGCGTGCATGTCGGTATCGGTGGATTCTGGCTCGTCGTTTCGGAAACTGCCCATCAGCCAATAATAATTGCCTCCGCGGGGATGAATTCGCATCTCGAATTCTTCCACCCACTTGCCTATGCCTTGGCGGCAAATGCGAATACCTTTTACTTCGGGCACCAACGGCACGTTGACGTTAAGGCAGGTACCATCGGGCAAACCGTTTTTCAGTACCTGTTCAGCAATTTTGAAAAGGAAGGGACGGGCAGGTTCAAAGTCGGCCTCCACCCGGTGATCGTTCAACGAAAAACCGACCGAAGGAATATTGTTCATGCAGCCTTCCAGTACAGCACCCATCGTACCCGAATAATGGATGGCCACGGAGCAATTGGTTCCGTGATTGACACCTGAAAACAAAAAATCCGGATGTTTTTCGGGAAAAAGAATGTTAAGCGCGAGTTTGACACAATCCACAGGCGTACCGTTGCTCCGGTATATTTTGAGACCGGGTTCCTCGGAGATAAGAACCAAATCGAGCGGGGTTTGTACGGTAATGGCGGTGGACATGCCGGACTGACCTGTTTTTGGGGCTACTACAATCAAATCGCCGAGCGGTCTAAGCAAATCGATGAGGAACAGGATGCCAGGTGCCATATAACCATCGTCGTTTGAAAGGAGGATTTGAGGACGTTTTTCCATTCAACAAAAATACAAAATATTCACAGATGCCAACGACACGATTGCATCCTTATTAACAATATATAAGAGGAACTGTTGACAACCTGCCCCTTTTGCCTGGCACCTGAACGAAATATTTCCCTATCTTTGTGCATCTGATTTTCAAAATTCAAGGAGAATTTACTGTTTATGGGAAAAATTATTGCTTTGGCCAATCAAAAGGGGGGTGTCGGTAAAACAACCACAACCATCAATTTGGCTGCTTCGCTTGCTGTTCAGGAAAAAAAAGTCTTAGTGGTCGACGCAGACCCTCAGGCCAACGCCTCGTCGGGCTTCGGCATTGACGTCAAGTCCTTGAATGCTACCATTTACGAATGTCTCATCAACAACATCGACCCCAAAACGGCCATTCTGAACACAGAACTCGAAGGACTTCAAATCATTCCCTCCCACATCGACCTGGTCGGTGCCGAACTGGAGATGATCAGCATTCCCGAACGCGAAAACATCATGCGCAAAATACTGACACCCCTCAAAGATCAGTACGATTACATTTTAATTGACTGTTCACCCTCACTGGGGCTCATCACGGTGAATTGCCTGACAGCCGCAGACTCCGTCATCATTCCGGTTCAATGCGAGTATTTTGCCCTGGAAGGCATCAGCAAGTTATTGAATACCATTAAGATAATCAAATCAAAGCTTAATCCGAAACTGGAAATCGAAGGTTTCCTGCTCACCATGTACGATTCTCGTCTGCGTCTGGCCAGACAAGTCAGTGAGGAGGTGAAGCGGCACTTCGACAAACTGGTTTTCAATACCATTATCCAGCGCAATGTCAAACTAAGCGAAGCACCCAGTTATGGTACACCTGTTTTGCTCTACGATGCCGATTCCAAAGGCTCTGTAGACTATATGCAACTCGCTCTGGAGATCCTGCAGCGGAATAAAAAATAATTTACTATCTTGTGCGACGAACCCAATTGTCGCCACAAAACGAACGAAGCACCATGGTTGTCAAGAAAAATGCTTTGGGAAGAGGCTTGGACGCCCTGATCAGTTCGGATGAAATCCGTACCGAAGGATCCTCCTCCATCAACGAAGTCGAAATGTCCAGGATTTTCCCAAACCCCGACCAACCACGCCGGGAGTTTGATGCGGAAGCCTTGCAGGAATTGGCCGTATCCATCCAGACCATCGGCGTGATACAGCCAATTTCATTGCGTCTGATGACAGACGGAACGTATCAGATCATTGCTGGGGAACGCCGTTTCCGAGCAGCCAAGATTGTTGGTCTGACGCAGATTCCCGCCTACATCAAGACCGCCGAAGACGATGCGGTCATGGAAATGGCCCTGATTGAAAACATACAACGTGAAGACTTGAATGCCATTGAAATAGCACTGGCCTTCCAGAAATTGCAGGAAATATACAATCTGACCCAGGAAAAGCTGAGCGAACGCATTGGCAAGAAACGGGCCACGATAGCCAATTACATCCGCCTGCTCAAATTGCCTGCCGAAGTTCAGATTGGCCTTCAATTTCGCAAGATCGACATGGGACATGCCAGAGCGCTGGCTGGAATTGAGGATCCGACCGTTCAGCTGGCCATTTACGAAGAAGCTGTGCTGCATGGTTACTCCGTCCGCAAGGTGGAGGAACTGGTTCGTTCCATTGCGGAGGGTGAAATCCCCGAACCGCACGCTGTCGCACCGAAGCTTGTCAGTAAGACTCCGGAAGAATACCTTGCCCTGCAACAAATTCTTTCTGAGAAACTGAAAGCCAAAGTCCGCTTTAAGATTGGCGAAGGCGGTAGAGGTTCCATCACCATTCCATTCAAATCGGAAATGCAACTGGAAGCCTTGCTGGAATCGTTTGACAAAATGCTGCAATAGGGTCTTGAAACATTCTTTGCGAACATATGGTCGCCTGAGCCTGCTCCTTTTCTTCGCACTCCTTTATACGGGAGGCGGAAAGAGTGGATTGATGGCCGCCGAAAAGGATTCCATCCAAACGGTCCTACCAGCGGATACGACCACCTTATACAAACCAGACCCGAAAAAAGCAATCTGGTACTCTTTGCTTTGTCCCGGTTTGGGCCAGTTATACAACCGGCGTTACTGGAAACTGCCCTTCGTGGCTGCCGGTGTGATCGGAGTGGCTTATGCCATCAATTGGAACAGTAAGTATTACAATGCATACACCAACGGTTATAGGGATATCATAGATATTGACCCGAGTACGAAAAGCTATTTGAAACTGCTGCCTCCCAACTCGAATTACCCGGAGTCTCAGTTAGTTACTGTACTGAAGAACAGGCAACAGTCTTTCCGTCGCTCTAGGGATCTGAGTTACATCGGGGCTGCCGGCGTTTACGTGTTATGCATTCTGGACGCCTTTGTGGATGCCCAGTTGTATGATTTTGACATTAGTCCGGATCTTTCCGTGACACCGTCAACACCTCGGATTAACAATTACGGTGGTGCCAAAGCGGTGGAACTCAGTCTGGCCTTTCGATTTTAAAAAAGATAAAACGATATATGAAGAACTTATTTTTCCTGATTGTCGGGCTTTTCGTCTGTCTGTCCATTCAGGCAAACGACAGCATTCCCCGGGCGGAAGAGTACCTGGGCGGAGCCGGCAATGACCGAGAAATAGCACTCCCCGAGAGCTTTGACAACAACATGGACAGTCTGTTGCAAGACTGGCATATGAAGACCTTCATTCCCATCGACCGGAATTGCAAGTTCGATTCCCTAAATCCTTATGTTTCGGATGAGGTGATGATGAATCGGTTGGCTGACTTGCCGACCATCATCAAGATGCCATACAACAAAATCATCCGCCAGTTCATCGATAAATACGAGGAAACACACCGCAAACAAGTAGCCGTGATGCTCGGCATCGGTGATTACTACTTCCCCTTGTTCGAGCAGATGCTTGAGAAATATCGCTTACCCAACGAATTGAAATACCTTTCTGTCGTGGAATCCGCTCTGAATCCCAATGCCACCTCTCGTGTCGGTGCTACCGGACTCTGGCAATTCATGTTCGGAACCGGCAAAAATTACGGGCTGGACATCAACAGCTTGGTGGATGAACGCCGCGATCCGCTGAAATCGACCGAGGCTGCCGCCCGATACCTGAAAGACCTATACGGTATTTTCGGCGACTGGAACCTGGCCATCGCCGCCTACAATTGTGGCCCAGGCAATATCAACAAAGCCATCCGACGTGCCGGTGGGAAAAAGGACTATTGGGAAATTTATTACTACCTGCCGCGCGAAACGCGGGGTTATCTGCCCTTGTTCATCGCCGCCAATTACGTGATGACGTATTATAAGGAACACCGCATCTGCCCTGTTCGCACGGAATATCCGCTGCATACGGATACGCTGATGTTGAGCAACAGGATGCACTTTGACCAGATTTCAGCCGTCGTGGGCGTTCCCAAGGAAGACCTGATCAAGCTGAATCCTCAATACCGCCGCCAAATCATTCCCGGAACTGTTGAGAAACCGCAATGCATCTGCTTGCCGGCCAATTACACACTGGCATTCATTGACAATCAGGACAGTATACCCAACTACATGGCTGTCGAACTGCTGAATACACAACTCACGGTAGAACCTTCCGGTGTGGAAAAAGCGCCTGAAGTAAAAGCTAAGTTCCACATTTACAAGGTCCGAAAAGGGGACTCCTTAAACGCAATCGCATCGAAATACCATACGACCACTTCCGCAATCAAACGCAGAAACGGACTTCGAGGTACAAGGATCAATCCTGGCATGCGTCTAAAAATCTATTGATAAAAGGCGACAATGGGAGACATTTCGACATTTACACAGGCTGAAAAAGACCAGATTAACGAGAAGTTTCAGGAACTTCTTCAGGAATATCTCAAATCCAACCACCGTAAGAAGGTCGATCTGATCACTACGGCTTTCAATTTCGCGAATCATGCGCACGGTGGTATCCGCAGGCGTTCGGGTGAACCCTATATTCTACATCCGCTTGCCGTTGCCAAGATTTGCTGTACAGAAATTGGTCTGGGTTCCACCTCCATTTGTTCAGCGCTGCTGCACGACGTGGTGGAAGACACCGAATATACGGTGGAAGACATCGAAAAAAGCTTTGGGCCGAAGATTTCGGGCATTGTGGACGGCTTGACCAAGATTTCAGGCGGTATCTTTGGAGAACAGGCTTCGGCACAAGCGGAGAATTTCCGCAAATTGTTGCTGACCATGGCCGAAGATATCCGTGTGGTGCTCATTAAGATGGCTGACCGCCTGCACAACATGCGCACCCTAGGTGTGATGCTGCCCAGCAAGCAATATAAGATTTCGGGTGAAACGATGTACCTGTATGCACCGCTGGCTAACCGTCTGGGGCTGAACCGCATCAAGACCGAACTCGAAAACCTGAGTTTCAAATACGAGCATCCGGACACCTTCGCCGAGCTTTCTCACAAGATTGAAAGTACTTCTATTGCCCGTAATGAACTCTACGAGAAATTCACCGCACCGGTGCGGGAAAAATTAGACGAAATGGGGATTGAGTATCGATTGAAAGCGCGAACGAAGTCCATTTATTCCATTTGGAACAAAATGCAGACCAAGGGTGTTTCTTTTGAGGAAATCTACGACATCCTAGCTGTCCGCATCATTTTCAGCACGGAGGTTCCCAGAACCGACCCCACCTTGTTTTCTATCGAGAAAAAGCGCTGTTTCGCCATTTATTCTGCCCTGACCGACATTTACAAACACCACCCCGACCGAATCCGCGACTGGGTGAGTAGTCCGAAAGCCAATGGTTACCAGGCACTGCACGTCACCGTAATGGGGCCGGACGGCGAATGGATTGAGGTTCAGATCCGAAGCGATCGCATGGACGAAATCGCCGAACGAGGTTTTGCCGCTCACTGGAAGTACAAATCCGGTGAAATTGAAGAAGAAAACGAGCTCAACAAATGGATTTATACCATCAAGGAAATTTTGGAGAATCCGGAGCCCAATGCCATCGACTTCCTCGACACCATTAAAATGAACCTCTTTTCGTCGGAGATTTTCGTTTTTACCCCGAAAGGCGAAATCAAGACGATGCCATCGGGTTCCACAGCACTGGACTTTGCTTTTACACTACACTCCCAGATAGGTTTCCATAGCATCGGGGCTAAAGTCAATCACAAACTGGTGGCCATGAGCCATGTGCTGAAAAGCGGTGACCAGGTGGAAATCCTGACATCCAAAAGCCAGACTCCGAAAGTCGAATGGCTGGACTGGGTGACGACAGGCAGTGCCAAAACACGCATCAAAGCCAAGTTCCGCAAGGACAACAAGGACCTTATCAAAAAGGGTGACGATTTATTGGTTGCCTTCTTCGCCAAAATTCGCTTTGGATATGACCAAAGTTCCACAGACCTGCTGATGCAGCATTTTGACATGGAAAATCGGGACGACCTGCTCATGAAACTTGGTTCTGGCAAGATTGAACTGACGGATGACCTCAAGGTGCTGTTTAAAAAGAGCAAAGACAACAACAAACTCATCAAATACTGGAAACTGACGCTGGGCATCAGCAACAAGCCGAAACCCGAAATGCTTGGTGAAACCACCGAGAAAATCGACTACAAGGCGACTCATAAGTTGACTGAAGAGTCTTTCAACCAACAATACAAATTGGCCGATTGCTGTCATCCCATTCCTGGTGACGACGTGTTGGGTTTCGTAGAAGACAACGGCAGTGTTTCCGTTCACAAGCGGCAATGTCCTGTGGCCATGAAAATCAAGTCCAGCTACGGAACCAGAATCCTCTCTGCTGAATGGGCCACACAGAAAGCCCTCTCCTTCCCCATCGAACTCGAATTGCGGGGCATTGACGGTGTGGGCATCGTCAGCCAGATCACCAAGATCGTTTCCGACGAACTGGCGGTAAACATGACCAAACTCATGTTCGAAACCAAAGACGGCATTTTCAAGGGCCTCATCGAACTGTACGTTCACGACGTAGAAGATGTCAACAACCTTTGTAACAAGATCTCACACATCACCAATGTGCAGTTGGTGCGACGTAAGGAGCAAATGAACGGCTAAACGTCCTTAAAAAAAACACGCCGATGAGAAAACGGTGCTCTAAAAAAGGCTGCCCGACCAACCCTCGTTGGACGTTTCGGGTTTTGGAGGCTCTACGGGTTCGGGCTGTTCGTAAAAGAGGTTCTGCTCGGGAGTTGGTTCAGTCTCCGGTTCTGGTTTTGGCTGGGGAATCAATTCAGGCTCTAGCTCTTCATAAAGTGCCCTTGCCTCGGATTCATTTGTCTGTTCTTCCGTTGGTTCGGCAATTTCTACGGCTTCCTTTTCCTCAGGTTTAGCTGTAAACTCTTCCGCTTCAAATTCGGATGATTCTTCTATAATTTCAGCATCCATATGAGGCTCCGGATCTTCCAGCTCGTAGGTAAATTCTGTTGGTTCTATATCAACGGGACCAGTTTCAACTTCATCGAATGCGAACGGCGATTCTTCTAAAATCGGTGCAGGCGCTGGCAAATATTCTTCATCAGGCGCAGGAACTTCTTCCAAAAACGTTTCAACCGAAATCATTTCCGATCCTGGTTCGGCAAAGACCATTCGGTTGGAAATAAGAGGCTCATCTGCAAATTCGGGTGCTTCCTGAGCGGGCTGACCCAGCTCTGTCTGCAGTTTCAGCAACTCGGATTTAATTTTTTTAAGCCGGTCGGTCAGTTCGTGCTGTGCCGTCATTCCCTTCTTTTCTTCACGCAACTTTTTGCGGGCACCGGCCAGCGTCATTCCTTTTTCCTTAAGCAGGAAATGGATGAGCCTGACACTTTCGATGTCGTCCTTGGTGTAGTTGCGCGTTCCCTTGGCGTTCTTTTTGGGTTTGATGACCGTAGGGAATTCCTTTTCCCAGAATCGAAGTGTGGACTCGTTGACATGAAAGATATCAGCCACTTCACCAATGGAATAGAACAGTTTTCTCGAATCGTCAGCCATAGTTTTCAGGTATTAATCAGTCCATCGTTTGTCCGTAATTGGACGAAATCTGAACCATTTGGTCGTATTGTGCAGGTGAAAGATCCATAAAATAATAGTGTGCAGGGTTCTGCGGAGCACCTCTAAAATGAACTTCGTAATGCAAGTGCGGACCTGTCGATTTGCCGGTGCTGCCAACGGCACCGATGACATCTCCGCGTTTCACCTTGGAACCGACATGAACGCCCATAGCGCTCAAGTGTCCGTATAGTGTCTGGAAATTAAACCCGTGGTTGATCATGATGCAATTCCCATATCCTTGTTTCCAGGAAGCGTAACAGACCGTGCCTTCGCCAGTGGCATAGACGTCCGTCCCCGTTCGAGCAGAAAAGTCCATCCCGGCGTGGAAGGTCGCAACGTGGTAAATTGGGTCGATGCGCCTGCCGTAACCCGATGCCACCGTTTTCATGTCGCGGTTGAGCACTGGCATGATGGCCGGAATGCAAAGTAGCCGCAGTTCTTGCTTTTTCACAAGATCAAGCAGCACATCGTACGATTTGGATTGGGTATAGGCCATTTTGGAGAGCCTGTCAATTTCCTCGCTGGTCTGAGTCACCAATTCCTTATTATCCAGATCGTTGAATTCCTGGTAACGGTTGGTGTTTGCAAACGTGCCTTCACGGAGTTCAGGCGAAATTGGGTCAGCCTGCAGAATGGCGCGGTAGAGGTTGTCGTCGCGTTGCTGAAGGTCTATCATGACAGACTTTACATGTTTTGCCTGCAACTGAAGCACCTTGTACTGCGTTTGCAAACGTTCGTTTTCCACCCGGTATTTTTTAGCATCGGGCGTTTCGAAAATATTCAGGTAAATGAAAAAGAAGAGCACACCCATGGATATCCCGCTGAACGCGTGAAGCAGCAGTTGCTTGATCCAATCGACCGCCGTTTTCTGAATGCGTTCGAAACTTAAGGATTCTGGATTGAAGTGGTATTTGACTCTTTTGCCCACGCGTTGGTATCTTTTTCAATGCTAATACGTGCAAAAGTAACAAATTAGCCGTATTTTTGCGCCCGAATTACTAAATTATAACACATGACTGCCAAAGAAATACGCGAGTCCTTCAAAGACTTTTTCGCTTCCAAGAATCATAAGATCGTTCCTTCCGCCCCGATGGTGGTCAAGGACGACCCCACGCTGATGTTCACCAACGCCGGAATGAACCAGTTTAAGGACATCATTCTTGGAAATGTGGCACCCAAATACCCCCGCGTGGCAAACTCGCAGAAATGCCTCCGCGTGAGTGGCAAACACAATGACCTCGAGGAAGTTGGACACGACACCTACCACCACACCATGTTCGAAATGCTGGGCAACTGGTCCTTCGGCGACTACTTCAAGAAGGACGCCATCGAGTGGGCTTGGGAATATCTGGTGGACGTAGTAAAACTGGATCCGAACCGTTTGTACGCCACTGTTTTTGAAGGTTATGCTCCCGAAGGTCTGGAACGTGACAACGAAGCGGCTTCCATTTGGGCACAGTTTTTACCCGCAGAACGCATTATCAACGGCAACAAAAAAGATAATTTCTGGGAAATGGGCGATCAGGGTCCTTGCGGTCCGTGTTCCGAAATCCATATTGACTTGCGTTCGGACGAAGAACGCGCTTTGGTGGACGGTTTGACGTTGGTGAACGAAAGCCACCCGCAAGTCGTTGAAATCTGGAACAATGTGTTCATGCAATTTAATCGCAAGGCGGACGGTTCTCTCGAACCGCTGCCAGCCAAGCATGTGGACACCGGTATGGGCTTCGAACGCCTCTGCATGGCCATCCAGGGCAAACGCTCCAACTACGATACCGACGTGTTCCAACCTATATTGAAGGAAATCGGCAACCTCTGCAGCGTCACTTACGGTGCAGATGAAAAAACCGACATCGCCATGCGCGTCATTGCCGACCACATCCGCACCATCGCCTTTTCCATCACCGACGGTCAGTTGCCCTCCAACGCCAAGGCCGGCTACGTGATCCGCCGCATTCTGCGTCGTGCCGTTCGCTACGGGTACACCTTCCTGAACCGCCGCCACGCCTTCATGTACAAACTCATTCCTGCGCTCATCGATTCGATGGGTTCAGCCTACCCCGAATTGCAGGCGCAACAGTCGCTGGTGGAAAAGGTCATCAAGGAAGAAGAAGAATCTTTTCTGCGTACCCTCGAAACCGGCATTCGCCTTTTGGACAAATTGATGGCTGAAACCAAGGCTGCCGGTTCTACCGTTCTGGACGGCAAAAGCGTGTTCACTATTTACGATACGTTTGGTTTTCCGGTTGATTTGACCGAGCTTATTCTGCGCGAAAACGGCTTGACTGCCGACATTGACGGCTTTACTGCTGCAATGAAAGAGCAGAAAGATCGTGCACGTAATGCCGCTGCTGTAGAAACAGGTGACTGGGTGGTGCTGAAAGACCAGGAATCTGAGTTCGTCGGTTATGATTATACGACCTGCGATGCGGAAATATTGAAATACAGACAGGTTTCCCAAAAGGGCAAATCGTACTTCCAACTGGTGCTGGACCGCACGCCTTTCTACGCCGAAATGGGCGGACAGGTGGGCGACTGCGGTTACCTGGAATTGGATGGCGTGCGCTTGATTATCGAAACCGTCAAGAAAGAAAACAATCTGGGCGTGCACATCACTTCTAGGCTGCCTGCCGACCCGACTGCCGTGTTCAAAGCCGTCGTGGATGTAGAAAAACGCAACGCGACTTCAGCCAACCATTCAGCCACGCATTTGCTGCACGAAGCGCTGCGCGACGTGCTCGGTACGCATGTGGAACAGAAAGGTTCGCTCGTGAACCCCGACAACTTCCGTTTCGACTTCGCCCATTTCCAAAAAATGACTCCCGAAGAAATTCGCGACGTTGAAAACCGCGTGAATACTGCGATTCGCAACAATATTGCGTTGGATGAACACCGGAACACTCCGATAGCTGAAGCTCGCGCCATGGGTGCGATGGCCTTGTTCGGTGAAAAATACGGCGAGGAAGTCCGTGTGATTCGCTTCGGTACTTCTGCTGAACTCTGTGGTGGAACGCATGTGGACGCGACTGGCCGCATCGGTAGTTTCCGCATTGTGACGGAAAGCTCCATCGCCGCTGGCATTCGACGCATCGAGGGCATTACTGGTTTTGCAGCCGATGCTGCTTATTATCAGATGCAGGATGAACTCCGCATGGTGAAGGGGTATTTCAACAATACTCCAAACTTGACAGCTGCCATCGATAAACTCGTTGCTGAAAATCAGGAGAATTTGAAGAAACTGGAAGCGTTTGCTACTAAACAGGCCAAGGTTTTGAAAAACGAACTGCTTCAGAAAGCTACTACTATTAAAGGTGTTCGTTTGGTTGTTTTTGAAGGTGACGCCACGGCTGACACCATCAAGAACATCGCGTTCCAACTTCGTGGCGAAATAACAACTGGTCTGGCTTTCATCGCCGGCAGCGTAGACAGCGACAAGCCGCTGCTCACCGTCATTTTCAGCGACGACCTTGTAGCCAAAGGCCTTAACGCAGGCAACTTGGTGCGCGAAGCTGCCAAAGCCATTCAGGGTGGCGGGGGTGGACAACCGCATTTCGCGACGGCTGGGGGCAAGAATGTGGCTGGACTGGCTGGTGCTGTTCAGGAGCTGCGTTCGAAAGTGGAAGCGGCATTGTAAAGTGTTCATAAAAAACTTCTTAAGCCCGGAGATGCCAATCATTAAAGGTTGACTAAGTGAAACAGATGAAAACGCTCGGTAAAAGTTTAATAATGTATTAATTTATTACTAATTCCAATTTATTTATTTATCTTTACGCAATTATTGATTTTATGCGATGATAAATGAATATACCTCAGCTAGATCCGGATTATTGTATTGAAAAACAAATATTCCGGCACAGTCGAAAAAGCAACGCGCTCTACCTGATTGCTGCGATAGCAGTTTTTTCCGCCCTGCTTTCGCTACCCTTCCTTTACGTAGACATTGTCGTCCACGGCGTCGGTGTGGTGCGACCCATCACCGAGAAAGTGGAGCTGAAGGCGCCGGTGGCTGTAACCATCATTCGAGTATTTGCGCAGGAAGGCAGCCGTCTTCAAAAAGGAGATACCATTCTCCTGCTGAATTCCACTTCTGTGGATGCCAGCTTATTCAATCAGCGAAGCTTGCTTACTAATCTGGAAAACCAACTCGCCGATTTGCAGGCGATTTGCGCACAAAAAACGACCACTTTCCACAGCGATAAGCGGCAACAGGAGTCTATTCTTTTTCAACGGCAAAAAGAAGAACTCACGCTTTCCCTCGATGCTGCCGACCGCAAATTAAAACGCAACGAACCCTTGTTTCGCTCTGGTGTCATACCACAGGACGAGTTCGAAAACTACCAACACGAAAAGCAACGTTTTGAACGGGAACTGAAAACCTTGTGGGAGAATCGTTTGTCCCTTTGGAAATCGGATTTGAATGAGCTTTTGCGACAGCGGGAGGAAACGCTTGCCAATCATAGGGAGTTGTTCGACTTGAAAGGTGAAAACTACCGGCTTTGGCAAGCCACTTTACCCATATCCGTATGACTACACAACTCCTTAAATATACCAATCGGCTTCGTCACGCCGATCAACTCATCCGCTTGGAGGCCACTGGCACACCGCGTTTGTTTGCCCAGAAACTGGGCATCAGCGAAAGTTATCTCTACGAGATACTGGATGAAATGAAGGATATGGGTTTGCCGTTTACATACAACAAAAGTCGACTGACGTATTTCTATACGAGACCTGTAAGGCTGCGCATTGAAATCGGTGTCGAAAATATTTTAAAATAAGTCACATGAATGTGCTTTTTATTAATTTTACTTTAATATTTATGCACACACTATGATAATATAAAAGTGCGGACTTCTACATTTGCAATACAATAGTTGCAACGTTGCAGGCGGTCACTGAAAAGCCTTAAATGAGTAAGTACAAAAAACATTTTTATAAAAACTATGAATACAATGAATTTAAAAGACGTCGGAGTAATGGAGCTAAGCGCGGTGGAAATGAGAGAGGTTGATAGCGGTTAGATCAAGGAAGTGATCGATGCAATTGTCGACATTTGCGAAAACTGGAAGGTTTACGTGGCTGATTTCAATAAGGGATTTGCTGCCGGTCAAAAAGTTATAAAATAAAGAAACCATAAAACAGATTGAAAACAATGGTCTTTATATAGACCTGAACAGCGAAGAATTACGGACCATTAATGGTGGAAGTGCTTTAGGCGAGGCAATCGCGAAGGCCGCAGGCTGGGCGCTTGGCGTATATGGCAAAACACTGGAAAAATACGGTGACCACGCAATATGGATGGTTTGACCTCTTGAAAAAGAATCACTCAGCGGTGCAATTGCACCACGGAGTGATTAATGATTGTAAAACAAATACCATAAATCAAATGAAAAAAACGACAGGAAAATTTAAAAATGGTTGGAGTCAACTACTTTCAATTGCAACAAAAGCGCCCGTTTACATGTATGTTCCGATAACTTCTTTATTGACAATTGGTTTGTATTTAGTTGTTTATTCTTTTTCTAATTTGATGAATTTTCCGGAAAAAGAATACAAGCTCGTATTCTTACCGGACAATATCTGGTTAAAATACTTAATTGTTGTTCTTTTGGGACCACTTTTGGAAACATTATTTTTACAGTCAATACCTTACCATTTTCTTCGATTATTTGGATTTATGAGAAAGCGGCAATGGCTTATCGTTCTAATTCCGGCAATTTGCTTTGGAGCTCTTCATTTCGATAGTTTTCGATACATTCTTTCTGCCACCATATTGGGATTATTCTTTATGGGCACGTATGTCATCCGTTCAAAAAAAGGAGACCCTTTCCTTTGCTCCTACCTGTTGCATGTATTTATATATGGTACATCAGTAACGCTCCAGTTTTTTATCTGATTCACATCTTCCATTGTTAAATATCCTGAAAAAATAATCTTTCACTTCATTATAAACCTAAAACCACACCGCCTATCAAACTTCTTTGTACTTTTGCGAACATTGTTAGATTTTTTACCAACCGTATAAAATGGGACATCAGGAACGCAAAATCCGAGACAAAGAAAATCTTCGCAACGCCATGCTGGCAGCAGCACTCAGCATTGCAGAAAAAGAAGGCTGGCATGCCTTGACAATCCGCAAGATAGCCGACGCCATTGAATACACGGCCCCCATCGTGTACGAACATTTCGAAAACAAGGAAGAATTGATTTCTGAAATCATTCACAACGGCTACAACACTTTGTTCAAAGAATATCAATCAGTATTCGAGCTCAATCTGGAGCCCAAGGAAACACTACTTGAAATTTCCCTACGCCATTGGGACTTCGCCTTCGACAACAAGGTGTTGTACCAACTGATGTTCAGCCTCGAGCGCCGCAAGCCCGGGGATGAAGTCATTAAAGGAATGTCAGCAATTAGGGATATTTTCGTCAAAATAACCAAAAAAGAAGGATGCGATCTTGTCCCATTGATATTTAACTGGGTATGCCTGATGAGCGGAACCATCAGCGCCATCATGATGTTTGAAGGTCACCCGAACCCTCATTCAAAAGATATACCTTTCACTCCCAGAGAATTATACAAATCGTTCATTGAACGGTTCCTCAATAGTATTACCCTTTAGAAATCATACTTTATCAAACATATGAAAAAAAGAAGTTTTGTATTAGCAGCCTTGTGCACACTCCCCTTGCTCGCATTCAGTGAAGGGTTTTCGCTCAAACAATGCGTTGACTATGCCGACAAAGCAAACGGAAACATCGCAAACGCGAATTATGATGTAGAAATTGCAGGTCGTAAAGTCAAAGAACAAATTGGCACCGCTCTTCCGCAAATTGACGCATCTGCCTCGTATACCGACAATCTCTTGCTGATGACCACGTTGTTGCCAGGAGAGATGATAAAAGACAAGAATGGAAACCCCCTCCCACCTGGAACCATGGTTCCCATTCAATTCGGTACGCAACACAGTATGAATGGCGGGATTCAGCTCACACAAAAGCTTTTCGACCCCACCTTTCCGGTAGCGTTGAAAGCCACCAAGATCAGTGAATCGCAAGCTCAGCAATCATTGAAAATGACCAAGGAGCAATCTGCACTGGCCATCAGTGTCACGTATTATCAGACCCTGGTCATTGGGAAACAGCTGAGCACCTTACGTTCCACCCAGAAAACCTCAGACAAACTGCTGGCTTCGACGGAATTGCGTTTTCAAAACGGAATGGCCAAACAAATCGACATCGACAAGATGCGCGTGAGCAACAACAACCTGAAGTCACAAGTTCAGCAAGTGGAATTGAACTATTCACAATCGCTCAACAATCTCAAATACTATATGGGTATGCCTGTAGAATCGGGCATCAACCTAACAGACACCGTTATGAATGTTGACAATCAACTATTTGAAGCCTTGTTAACTGATTTCAACCTGGAAAACCGCTCCGATTACCAGTTACAAAAAATTTCACTGCAAGCCTACGAAGCTGACAAAGACCGTAACAAGGCCGGATATCTGCCTACCTTGAATTTGTCGGCCAACCTAAGCGCCAGTGCTATGCGCAAGCAATTCAACTTCTGGGATACCAACGAAAAATGGTATCCGAACTCCTCCCTGGTATTCAGCCTTCGAATCCCCGTTTTTGACGGACTTCAGCGTCAGCAACGCATCGCACAGGCCAATTTAAACATTCAGAAAAGCAAAGTGAAAATTACCCAAAGCGAGCAATCCATAAAGGTGGACCTCTCGAACTACGACAACCAATACCGTTCGGCCATCAACAACATCAAGAATGAGAAAGACAACTTGGCGCTTTCAGAAAAAGTGTATAAGGCTACTCAGTTGCAGTATCAGGAAGGCGTCATCAGTTCAATCGATCTGGTCCAGGCAGAAAGCTCCTACAACGAAAGCACCAACAATTATTACGCCAAATTACTGAACCTTTACATCGCCCGCATCAATCTTGAACAGGGCAAAGGCAATCTACTGAATTATATAAACAACAAATAAACACTGCACAATGAAAAATCGAATCATCAGTATCATAGTCATCGTTATCTTGGTCGTCGGAGCCGGATTCATGCTCAAGAGAAGCCACGAAAAAATCAACGCAGGTAAAATCAACCTCATTTCTTCTGAAATCGAAGTCAGTGTGGCCGAAGTCGGAGAATCATCCACCGGAACCAACCTAAACTTGACAGGTACGCTCAATCCCTATACGGAAGTAGTTGTTTCGTCACAGGCTGCCGGTCAAATCACCAGCTTGAATGCCGAATTGGGACAAAAGAAATCCAAGGGTGCCGTCATAGCCACCATTGACAATCGCATCAAAGCGTTGACGGCGGAAACCGCCCAACTCAACGCTGACAAACAAAAACGCGACCTGACCCGCTACGAAAATTTGTTCCAGGGTGGCACCGTCACCCAGCAGCAGATCGACGATGCCAGGATGGCCAACGTCAGTGCACAGATTCAGCTCGAGCAGGCCAAGAAACAATTGGCAGACGCAACGATAACGGCACCCATCAACGGAGTCATTACGGAAAAAAATGTTGAATTTGGTTCTTTCGTGAACATAGGAAGCCCAGTCGTCCGCATACTGGACATCTCCCGTCTCAAAATCAGGATGAACGTTTCCGAATCAAATGTCTATAAGCTTTCTATCGGCGACAAGGCCAATGTGGTTTGTGATGCATTTCCGGACAAGACCTTTACAGGCAAAGTCAGTTACATCGCTTCCAAAGGAGACGACTCCCACAACTACCCGGTCGAAGTAATTATCAGCAACAATGGCAAACTCAAGGCCGGAACCTTTGCCAACGTGACCATCGGGCTTCCCGGAAATGGCAATGCCTTGAGCATCCCTCGTGAAGCATTGCTGGGCAGTTCAAAGAATGCCAAGGTCTATGTTATTAAAGACGGCAAAGCTCAGACGCGTGACATCACCGTTTCCGGTGGTAATGAAAAAGTACTGTTCGTAGCCAACGGGCTGGCCAAAGGAGAACAGATCGTAACAGCCGGTCAGATCAATCTCATTGACGGAATGACCGTCAACATCGCACCCAACAAGTAATCTCAGCATTATGTCAATAACTGAATTATCCATCAAACGACCAACGCTGGTCGCTGTAATATTTGCCATACTTGCCATCGCGGGGGGCCTTTCGTACTCACTTCTGAAATACGACCTGCTTCCCAAAATCGATGTGCCGGTCGTTGCTGTCATGACGGTCTATCCCGGCGCTTCAGCTGTCGATGTGGAAAGCTCCGTAACCAAAAAACTGGAAGATGCACTTTCCTCTCTTGAAAATGTGGATAACATGGCTTCCTCCTCGCAGGAAGGATTCTCCGTAATTACCATTACTCTGAATTCTGGGACAGACATCAACATAGCCCTGCAAGAAGCACAGCGTAAGGTAAATACGGTTGTATCCCTATTGCCCACCAATGCCAGGACTCCTTCACTCTCCAGTTTTTCCACCGACGACATCCCCGTGATGCAAATTGGTCTGACGGCGAAAATGCCTGCAACGGAATTGTATCAGTTGACCAAAGACCAGATCAAAGCACAACTTTCCAAATTAAACGGAGTTGGACAGGTTACCTTGATCGGCGGAACGGAGCGGGAAATCCGAATCAACATCGACAAACAGAAATTGGAAGGGTTCAAGATTTCCATCGCATCAGTCTACTTGGCACTTGGCAATTCCAACCTGGAACTTCCCACCGGTAAGATTGAAAATGACAGAAGTCAATACACCGTGCGTTTGGGCGGTAAGATTCAAAATGTGGAACAACTCCGCAATGTTGCCATCGCCAAAACAGCCACGGGCTCCATTGTCCATCTGGAAGATGTAGCCGATGTGTATGACGGTATTGCCGAAGTATCCACCATCAACCGTGTGAACAACATCAGTTCCATCGGTATTGTCATTCAAAAACAATCGGATGCGAACACGGTCGAAGTCTGTCAAAAAGTAAAAAAGGAAATCGGCATTTTGGAATCGACTTATGCTGGAAATAGCCTGAAGTTCAACGTTTCGAATGACACGTCCATAAATACGCTCGATTCGGCTAACGCCGTGGTAAGAGACCTTGGACTTGCCATCTTGTTGGTAGCCTTTGTGATGTTCTTCTTTTTGCACAGCGTCCGTAACTCATTGATTGTCATGGTATCCATACCTGCATCCATCGTATCGGTATTTGCAGCCATGTACATCTTCGATTTCTCTCTCAACCTGATGACGCTGTTGGCCCTTTCGTTGGTTATCGGGATTTTGGTGGACGACTCCATCGTGGTGCTCGAAAACATCCACCGACATCTGGAAAAGGGCAAAAGCCGACGGCAGGCAGCCATCGACGGACGTGCTGAAATCAGTTTCACGGCCGTGGCCATCACCTTGGTAGACGTCGTGGTATTCGTACCGATAGCGTTTGTATCCGGTATGATTGGCAATATGCTGCGCGAGTTTTCACTCGTTATCGTATTCTCAACATTGATGAGCTTGTTCGTATCCTTCACCCTGACGCCGCTTTTGGCATCTAGGTTCAGCCGTAAAGAAAAGCTATCGAAAAAGAGGGTGATGGGCAGACTTGCCATTGGTTTTGAAAGTATTTTCAACGCCCTTGTCCGCAAATACGAACAAATACTGCGATGGGGATTGCGCCATAAGCTGGCAACCTGGTCGTTTGCATTCCTCCTGGTCATCGCTTCCATCATGTTGATACCCTTCGGCTTTGTCGGTATGGAATTCATGCCGACCAGTGATCGTGGTGAACTGACGGTGAAACTGGAAACTGACCAACAGAACAATTTGTATCAGACCAACCTGAAAACAATGGAAGTTGAGACGCTGCTCTACAGCAAACCGGAGGTTCTCAGGGTGTCCACCCGTGTGGGTTACACCAGCAGTAGTAGCATGATGGGTTCCAACGAGGCTGATAAGAGTGAAATCAGCGTCAAAATAGTGGACAAGAAGGATCGTAAAGTGAGTGCCGAACAATACGGAGCGATGCTTCAAAATGAGATCATGAAGATACCGGGACTGCGTGCCACGGTTTCAGCCACCTCCTCTTCTGGAATGAACTCGGATGCACCCATCCAGGTATTGCTCCGAGGAGCCGACATGAACACCTTGTATGTGGAAGCCGACAGTGTGATGCGCCTTATCAAGAACATACCGGGAACGGTCAATGTGAAGCTTTCCATCGAGAAGAGCAAACCTGAAATGCGCATATCGCTGGACAGGGATAAGATGTCACAGTTGGGCCTTTCGGTTTTCGACGTGGCCAACTCACTCCGACTTTCCTTTGCCGGCAATTCGGACATAAAGTTCTCGGATAAAAATGAGGAATACGACATCAACCTTCGTTTTGATCAGACCAATCGTAGGAATCCGGAAGACATCAAGATGCTGACGTTCATCAACAGCAGAGGCCAGTCCATTGAACTACAGAACTTTGCCACTATTGAACAAACGCTTGGCCCGAACAAACTGGAACGCTACGACCGTGTTTCCAGTCTCACCGTCAAAGCTGGCGTGGTTGGACGTCCTACCGGAACGGTGGGTTCAGAAATCAAGGAAGCCATTACGCAGAAGATTCACAACCCAGCGGTGGAATTCAGTTACTTGGGACAAATGAAGCAGCAAGGTGATGCTTTTGCAAGTTTCGGCGTCGCAATGATGTTGGCGCTGGTGCTGGTTTACCTCGTCATGGTAGCCTTGTACAACTCTTATATTTATCCGTTTGTGGTGCTCTTCTCCATTCCGTTTGCCATTGTGGGTGCCTTGCTGGCACTGGCGTTGACAGGCAGCATGATGAATATTTTTTCCATGATAGGAATGGTCATGCTCATCGGTTTGGTGGCCAAAAACGCCATTTTGCTGGTGGACTTCACGAACCAGCAGCGAGCGCTCGGCTACAGTGTGATCGAAGCCTTGATTCAAGCTGGTAAGGAACGTCTTCGTCCCATTTTAATGACTACGATGTCCATGATTTTCGGGATGCTTCCCATCGCACTGGCAACCGGAGCATCTTCCGAAAGTAAACACGGTTTGGCCTGGGTTATCATCGGTGGTCTGACCAGCTCGCTTTTGCTGACGCTGGTAGTGGTTCCGGTAGTTTATTACGCGACCGACAAGATGAAAGACTGGTTCAACCGTACATTCCGCAAGAACAGAGTCGAAATCGACCTGGACTCTACGGACATCGAAGAAGTGGAAATTTGAGTTTTTTTAAATCACTGAAAGAGCCCTCCGTTTATAGTTTAGACGGAGGGTTTTTAATAAATTCGTCTTTGAAGTTTACCAAGAAGATACGCTCCGTGGCCCGAGTCATGGCGGTGTACAGCCAGCGGTAATAATCCAGGCCCATACGTTCCTCCGTGACATAACCCTGATCGAGGAACACGTCTTTCCATTGGCCGCCTTGAGCCTTATGGCAGGTGAAGGCGTAACCGTATTTCACCTGTAACGCGTTCAGCCACGGGTCCGCTTTAAGTGCAAGATATAGTTCCCGCTTCGTTTTGCATTGCGGTGCATAGTCCTGAACCACATCTTGATACAGCCGTTCCTGCGAGGGTCTGTCTAATGCAGGAGACTCGGCTGAAAGCGAATCCAGGAGTACCCGTACCTCCAGTTCCCAGTTATACTCCGGAAAGCGCACTTCCATGTCGGCAAAGCGGAAACCGTACATTTCGTAGTTTTTTCGCACACGAACCACTTCCACCAAGTCGCCGTTGGCAATGAAGGGTATTTCCTTATAGGGTTCAGACCAGAGATAGTTATTTTTGCCCACCAGCAGGTAGTCGCCACTGGTGATTTCATCCTCTTTATAGAGCACCGAATTACGGATTCCTTTGTTGAAAAGCACCGCCCGCTTGTTGGAGGGACAAATGATTTTGCTTTCTTCGATGCCGACTTTGGCGTAGGAAGCGGTGAGCGCATCCATCAGTTCGTCGCCGCCGAGGCGAATCACATCAATCTTATTAATTTGAATCTGAGGGAGTTCCTTTACTTTGTCATTTCGAATGTGATCCCTCAAGGCAGTGGCATTCTGTAGAATTCCGCTATCACCTGCCTGGCGCAGCACCTGGGTCAATTCGATGCCGATGGCTTCCATGCCCAAGGCGCGCAGCTGAACCGGGTCCAAAGCCGGGCTCAATGCCTGACCAACCGGTGGCAACTGGGCCGTATCTCCCATTAAAATCAACCGACAATTTTCGCCCGAATAGACATATTCCAGCAAATCTTCGAGCAGCCTGCCGCTACCGAATACGGAATTCTCGCCCCCACCGTTTGCTATCATCGACGCTTCATCGACGATAAAAAAGGTATCCTTATGCTTGTTGAAGTTCAGGGAAAAATTGCCTTCGTCACCTGAAACGACGGCTTTGCGATAGATTTTTTTATGGATGGTCAATGCCGTATGGCCGCTGTAGGATGCCAAAACCTTGGCTGCCCGACCTGTTGGAGCCAGCAACTCGCAACCGACTTCTTTTGCGTCCAAATAACGGATCAAGGCGCTGATGAGACTGGTCTTCCCCGTTCCGGCGTACCCTTTCAACAAAAAGACCTGCTGATCGGAACCGGTCAGTATGAATACAGACAGGCGTTGAAGCGCTTCGTGCTGTTCAGGGGTGGGTTCGAACGGGAAAAAATGGGCAATCTGCTCAGCGAGTTGGGGGGCTATCATCGGAGGAAACAAAATTAACCCTAAAGTAGTGCGTTTCCGTTTCATTTGCTAATTTTGTGAACGCTTTCGGGAAAACATAGCCCTTAGGCACTTAGAACATACCATGCAGGACTCCGGCAAACCCGCTCCCAATTCATTGAAGCAATTGATCATACGGTCGGTACCGGATGGATTCCTGTTCGGGAAAGTTTCCGTCCGAGGTACCAGCAAAACAAAATTACGGCTTTTCGCCGTCATCGACTTTCCCGATAAGTTTGTGGCCTTTTTGAAAGAAAACAAATGGGCGTCCCGCAACGACCTGAAAGTCTCCGTTATTGACTTCACAAGTCGGTTCATGCTGGTGCCCATCAAAGTGGCGGACGATCGTTCTTTAGAGGATTATTTTCGTTTTCAGAACGGGGACGAAGGTGACATGCAAATTTACACGGCTCCTTTTGACGACGGGAAACAAATGTTTTGCTGGGAAATTCCAGCCGACAGAGACCGTTATTTGGAAAAATACCTGCCCAACATGACCTTGTGGTCCAGCAGCTACCTTATTGCCAACTGGACCTTTAACCAGGCTGCCAAAGCGGATATTTCAACAATGACCGCTCATTTCTATGGACATCACATGCAGCTTTTTATGGCTGACACGCACCGCATGCTGTTTGCCAATACGTTTGTGGTACGCAGTTCGGAGGAAATCGCTTATTTTCTGCTTCGCTGTTTGGAACAGGTGGGTTTGGACCCTGCAACCGTCCAAACCTATATATGTAGTGATAACACTATGACTTTCAGTGAATTGCAAACCATCCTCACGCCCTACATAGCCAATGTGTTCGAAGCTGAGTTCTCCCTGAATCCCGACCATCTGTTTCGGATTGCCAAAACGGAAAAGGACGAAGAAGAGGAAGAATCCATTAACGAAGAGGAGGTATGAGAATTGTCAGCGGAAACTTTCGCGGCCGACGATTTCAGCTGCCAAAAAACCTGAAAGCCAGACCTACGACCGACTTCGCCAAAGAAAATCTGTTCAACATTTTGGCCAATCGCCTTGATTTTGATGAATTGCGCGTACTGGATTTATTTGCCGGCACCGGCAGCATCGGTTTTGAATTCTTGTCGCGCGATGCCAAATCCGTCACTTTTGTGGAACAATACGGACCGCACGTCCGCTTTATCCAAGAGGTGGCTCATAAATTGAATGTTACGAATTATTCGGTCGTGAACGGCGATGCCTACCGTTTCATCGGTTCCTCCGGTGCCAAATACGACTTGATTTTTGCGGATGCCCCGTATGCGGATGAGAAGTTGTCCAGCCTTCCCGACCTAATCTTAGCTTCTGAATTGTTGGCTGAAAATGGCCTGCTTCTGGTTGAACACGGCAAGACCACCGACTTCAGCCAGCATCCTTCCTTCAAGGAAATGCGCGAATACGGCAGCGTCCATTTCAGCTTCTTCGAGAAAGTTTAGAGTTGAGGACCAAAGACTCTACATATGGACTCAATCCAACGTTTAATTTTTGGTCTGTTTGACCATTCCTCCAGAATAATTTGACTGCAATATTCCTGATCCTTCAAGAAAACCGACTTCATTTCCTGAGCGAAGTCTTTGTCGTAAATAAAGGCGTTCACTTCAAAATCCAGTTCAAAGCTCCTGTAATCGAGGTTGGTGGAGCCCACTGTTGAAACGATATCGTCTGAAACCACGGTTTTGGCATGCAGGAATCCTTTGTGATAGACATATACTTTTGCTCCGGCTTCCAGAATCTCAGTGAAATAGGAATGCATGCCTTTCAGGGCCACTTTGGTGTCTGAATCGGAGGGTACCATCAACCGTACGTCCACACCACTCAGCGCTGCAGTTTGCATGGCGGTCAGCAAACTTTCGCTGGGCAGGAAATAGGGGGTTTGCAGATAAACATAGCTTTTAGCCGTAGCTAGAATCTTGAAGATGCCTTGCATGATGTTCTCCCAATCGGTATCGGTACTGCTGGTGGCTGTTTGCACCAAACAAGAACCTTTGACAGGGATATCCGGGAAATAAAACTTAGACGTGATCAGGTTGCGGCTGACAAAATACCAGTCAATCAGAAAGGCGGTTTGCAAGCCATAGACCCCTTTGCCTTCGATGCGTACCTGCGTGTCGCGCCAGTACTTGAAATTCCCGCCATCCAGGTAGCGGTCCGCAAAATTATAACCACCCGTATAACCGATTTCACCGTCGATGACAACAATTTTGCGGTGATTTCGATAGTTAGCCTTGGGCGACAGCCAAGGAAGCAGCACCTTCATAAAAGGCATCACCTGCACGCCAGCATCCTGCATTTCGCGAAAGAATGCATTTTTGGTATGCCAGGAACCCAAATCGTCGTAAATCACCCGAACTTCAATACCTTCCTGCGCTTTCTGAATAAGCAAAGACTGTAATTCATAACCGATCTTACCGCTGTCGATGATGTAGTATTCCAAATGGACATGCCTTTTGGCATTGCGGATATCGTTAAATAGGGTATCGAATTTTTCACGCCCCTGGGTGAGTAAGCGAACCTTATTTCCGGAGAAGGCAGGGTGGGAATTGCTTTCGCGCAGCATCCGTATGAGTCCGGTGCATTCAGGTGGATAATTGGAGGGATCCTGTTCTTCGTAGAGAAATGCCGGATTGTTTTCGATGCTTCGAATGCTTTTTTTGGAAATGATCTTAACCTTTCGGTAGCGCTGACCAAAAAAGATATACAGGAACAGCCCAACGTAAGGCAACAAGATGAGCAGTATCACCCAGGAAATGGTTTTCAAGGGGTTCCTATTATCAAGAATAACCACCATTACCACTCCCACCAACGTAATCCAGTAAAAGGATTTCATCAGAAAAAGGAATATATCGGTCCAGGCTACAGAATGTAAAAACATATGGATTTAAGGTGAAAAACCAACAGGATATGCAAATATCCAAAAAAACCTTGGAATTGCTATCTTTGTAGTATAAAAAATACTGTTCAATATGTCTGCCAGCCACCTGATTTTCTCTGAAAACCTGCATAACGACCTAAATAACTTGTTACGGACCTATGCGGCCAACCAAATCTTCGTGTTGACGGATACGAATTCTGCAACGCTCTGCCTGCCTGCACTGAAGGGTGCCAAAGGATTGCATGCCGCACGATTTCTGACCATTCCCGCGGGAGACGAGCACAAAAATGTGGAAAGTCTTTCGACGGTCTGGCAGTTTCTGAGCAGTAAGGGAGCAACACGCAAATCGGTCCTGGTGAATTTGGGTGGTGGCATGGTCACCGACTTGGGTGGTTTCGCAGCGGCATCTTTTAAACGCGGCATCGATTGCATCCATATGCCAACCACTGTGCTTTCAGCCGTGGACGCAGCTGTGGGAGGCAAGACAGGCATCAACTTCAACGGGCTGAAAAATGAAATCGGAGCTTTTCATCTTCCGGCGGCAGTGTTGTTTTACGCTCCGTTCTTTGGAAGCCTGGATCGTGCCAACATCCTTTCAGGCTATGCCGAGATGCTGAAACACGGACTACTTTCGGACGTTGATTATTGGAACGAATTGCTGGCTCTGGACCTCGAACATCCGGAAAGTCCGGAATTTTTAAAGGCGGTGAAGCGTTCCGTCGAAATCAAGGACGACATCACCACCAAAGACCCCAAAGAACAGGGTTTGCGCAAAGCGCTGAATTTGGGACATACGGCAGGGCACGCCTTCGAAAGCCTTTCCCACCAACAGGGGCAACCCGTGCTGCATGGTTATGCGGTAGCTTGGGGTCTGCTTTGCGAACTGTATCTGAGCATGCGGCAACTGGACTTCCCGGCAAGCCTGTTGCAATCGTACATCCGTTTCGTACGGGAAGAATACGGCGTCTATCCCATTTCCTGCAAGGATTATCCAGCCTTGTACGAAGCCATGACGCACGACAAGAAGAACGAAAGTTCCACCATCAACTTCACGCTGCTTTCCGGTATCGGCGAACTGAAACTCGACCAGACCGCCAACCGCCAGCAAATTGAAGAAATGCTTGACTTTTATTGCGACGCACTGGGTATCTAAACCCTGCTCCATGAAAACACGAAACCTGATCTTTCTACTGCTACTGTTGACCTGCAGGCTTTCCGCCCAGGAATTCCTGCCTATTGTCACGCAGTTCTCCAAGAACGACTATTTTGCTTCCAACCAGAACTGGTCGGTGGGTCAGGCCAAGGATGGAACCCTGTATTTCGGTAACAATCAAGGCTTGCTGCAGTTCGACGGTTCGATGTGGGAAGTGCACAAAATGCCCGCCAACAAACGGGTTCGCTCACTCATGGTTGCACCCGATCAACGTATTTACGTCGGATCCTTCGAAGAATTCGGGTATTTTGAACGCGATGAAAACAATCAGTTGAAGTACACGTCCATTTCAGCCCTCCTTAAAAACTATCACATGCTGAACGATGAAATATGGACCATCCTGCTTTGGAACAATCGGATCATCTTTCAATCGTTTACCTCTTATTTCGTTTATGAGAACGGACAAGTCAAGGGCTACCGGTGTCCGTTCACATTTTTGTTTTTCAACAAGGCGGGCAACTCTATCCTGACACACACCGACCAATACGGGCTCAGTAGTGTGGATCCCGTTACGAACAAGATTGTACCCGTCATGGAGAAACGGTTGAACAATCCTGTCATCGCTGTTTTGCCCCTGGGCCGGAACACCATGCTGTTGGCCACCAATTCGGACGGGCTGTATCTGTTTGATGGAAAAACCTGCACCCGCTTTAAGACCGAAGTGGATGAGGAACTCAAGAAAGCAGAAATCAACCGCGCCATCCGCACCTCGGACGGAACGATCCTTATCGGGACCATTCTGAACGGTGTCACTGCTCTTGATAAGAACGGGCATAGGCTTTGGACCTTAAATACGGGCAACATCCTGCAGAACAACACGGTACTCGGCATGTACTGCGACCAGGAGAACAACCTGTGGCTGGCGCTGGACAAAGGCATCGCCATGGTCAGGCTGACCGGTTCCATCCGATACATCCAGGCTTTTCATCCTTCCATCGGCTCCATCTATTCGTTGAGACATAAAGGCTCCGACATCTATATCGGAACGAACCAGGGCCTTTATCAAGCAAAATTATCAGATGACCAGCGATACGTTCAGGCGCTACAGCTTGAATCAGCCATCAAGGGCCAAGTTTGGAATTTGAGCGAATTTGACGGCCAGCTTTTCTGCGGAAACAACGAACAGACCTTCGAAGTCGGCTCCGGGAAACCAACCGTCATCGGCCCTATCAAAGGAGGCATGTGTATCCAAAAGGGCGTCATTTACGGCAAAGAAGTGTTGGTTCAGGGTACGTACACTTCCCTAACGGTTTACACAAAATCGAATGAAAAATGGAAATTCAGTCATACCTTACAGAATTTCCTGAACCCCGTACGTTCGCTTGAGATCGATTACACTGGGACCATTTGGGCCAGCCATCTGTACGAAGGTTTGTATGCCATCCATCTTACTTCCGACTTGAAAAAGGCCGAGAATATTCAGACATTCCGAAGTCTGGACGGAAAGCACCAATATCCCATCCATGTGTTGATGCTCAACAGCCGCGTCGTTTTTGCAGACAAGACAGGTCTGTACACTTTCGACGATATCCGGAAAGAAATGATTCCATACAAGGAAATGAACGACCAGTTGGGGTATTTCTCCCACGCATACCGGATTTGTCCCTTCCGAAACAACCTGTACTGGTTCATCCGTGACGAAGAAGCCGCCCTGTTCCGTGTGGACGGAAACCGCGTCAGCCTCATCGATGTAGTGCCTTACGCCATTTTCCGGAACCAAACCGTGGACGATTATCAGAACATCATTCCCCTGACCGATAAAAGTTGCCTCTTTTTGCTGGAAAACGGCCTGGCCATTTACAATTTACCACCCGACAAATTCAAAAGCGGGAAAGTGAATTTGATGTTTCGATCCATTCTGTCTTCCGATGCTGAATCGAGAGAAAATATCTTTTTGCCCATTAACAGTCCTTTGAAAGCCACGACACCTTATAGACGGAACAATCTAACCTTCACTATCTATTATCCAAGATTCGGAAGGCTGAATGATGTACGATTCCGATACAAATTAGAAGGATTAGATATTGTATGGTCAGAGCCCAATGTTTCCTCCCAAAAAACCTATAACTATTTACCCTGGGGTGACTATACGTTCAAAGCTGAAGCGCGCACCAAAAGCGGCATGTTGCTTTCTGCCACTTCGTACGAGTTCACCATTAAACCACCCTTTTACTGGAGCATTACGGCCCGAATTCTGTATCTTATTTTAATTGTTTGCCTACTTTACGGCATTTACCGATACGTTCTACATCTATTTCATGTAAAAAAAGAAAAAATTGAACAGGCTGAAGAAGCGAGACGTTTGCATGAAGTCGAACAACGCGAACAAAAAATCATTGCCCTGCAGAACGAAAAACTCGAAAGCGAACTGACAGTGAAAAGTAAGGAACTGGCAGCCTCCACCATTTCCCTCATCAAAAAAAACGAACTCCTGGCCACCATCAAGGAGGAACTGACGAATCAAAAAAAGGCTCTTGGCATGGTCTATCCAAACAAATACTACGACAAACTCATCCGAATCCTGAACGAAAACCTGACTTCCGAAGACGATTGGGCCGTCTTTCAGACCAACTTCGACAGGATTCATGAAAACTTCTTCCGAAACCTCCACACTAATTTCACGGAGTTGACATCCAATGACTTGCGCTTTTGTGCTTACCTGCGTCTGAACTTGACAAGCAAAGACATAGCTCACCTGATGAACATATCCCTGAAAGGTGTTGAATTGGCTCGTTACCGCATCCGAAAAAAGATCGGAATTCCCTCAACCAAGAGCTTAACCGAATTCATGATGGAATTCAAGTAAGCTGTTTCTTATTTTAAATCGGCACTTATAACTCTCATTCACTTGTCATTAATACTTTTACATACTTTCTTGTAGGGGTAATATGGGGTACCCTAAAAGGTGCTTTTAAACATGTAGTGTTCATAATGGGTTAAACAAAGTAACCAATTACGAATTGTGACCGTATGTTTGCTGCATGAAAAACATAACCGGACTGGCTCTTATTCTGTTGTTGTTTGTGGCCTGCTCACAAAATCCCGCAAGTATAAAAGAAACGAGCCTCAATCATAAAACAGATTCCGTTTTGAAATTGATGACCCTTCAGGAAAAGATCGGTCAAATGGTTCTGTATACCAGCGACTGGGATGTAACAGGCCCAACCATCAGAAGTTCCTATTTGGACGATATCAAAAAAGGCAATTGCGGCAGCATTTTCAATGCACACACGGTTTCCTACGTACGCACGCTTCAAGAAGCAGCCGTCAAAGAATCCAGATTGGGTATCCCCTTATTATTTGGTTACGACGTCATTCACGGATATAAAACCATCTTTCCGATTTCATTGGGTGAAGCCTGTTCCTGGGATATGGCAGCCATTGAAAAATCAGCCCGTGTTTCCGCCATTGAAGCATCAGCTTCGGGGCTGAACTGGACCTTCGCACCGATGGTGGACATTTCGGTGGAACCACGTTGGGGTAGGGTTTCCGAAGGAGCCGGTGAAGACCCGTTTCTGGGCTCCTGCATTGCCAGAGCCCGTGTGAAAGGCTTTCAAGGCACCGATTTGGCAGACACTTCGACTATTCTGGCCTGTGTCAAGCATTTTGCCGCCTATGGTGCACCTTTGGCTGGACGCGACTACAACACGGTAGACATGTCGAAACGTGTTTTCTTAGACACCTATCTCCCACCCTACAAAGTTGCCATCGAAGCCGGTGCCGGAAGTGTCATGACTTCCTTCAACGAACTGGATGGTGTTCCCTCGACCGGAAACAAATACCTGCTCACTGAACTTTTGAGAAAAGAAATGGGCTTTAAAGGCTTTGTCGTGACCGATTACACGTCCATCAATGAAATGGTCAACCACGGCATCGTCGCCAACGAGGAAGAAGCCGGTGCTTTGGCCTTGAATGCTGGTGTGGATATGGACATGCAGGGTGAAATCTATTTCAAATACTTGGCCAAGCAAGTTAAAGCCGGTGTCGTCAAGGAAAAACAGATTGACGATGCCGTACGCCGAATCTTACGGGTGAAATTCGAACTCGGTTTGTTTGACGATCCCTTTAAATATTGCAACGAAGCGCGCGAAAAAACCAGCGTTTATTCCAAAGAAAATTTAGATGCCGCATTGGACGTAGCAAAACGCAGCCTAGTACTTCTCAAAAATGACAATGAAGCATTGCCCCTTCATAAAGGTGAAAAAATTGCAGTTATCGGTGAACTGGCAGCTTCCAAACGTGATTTGCTCGGTTCTTGGATTGCAGCTGGCAAATGGGAAAACATTCCATCCCTATTGGATGCGATGAAAACTTACCAACCTGACATTCTATACGCCGAAGGCTGCAAGAAAATGGGTGACGACAAGGCTGGTTTTGCCGAAGCGCTCCGTACGGCTGCAAAAGCTGATAAAATCGTATTGGTCATTGGAGAAAGCTGCGATTGGTGTGGCGAAGCATCCAGCCGTTCCAACATTCAAGTACCTGGCGTTCAGACCGAATTATTGGCTGAACTCAATAAATTGGGCAAACCTGTCGTGGTGGTCCTGATGAATGGCAGACCGCTGGATCTGAGCCGCGAAGAAGTTCTTGCTGACGCTCTGCTAGAAACCTGGTTCGCAGGTTCCATGGGTGGCCAAGCTATTACTGAGGTTTTATACGGCGAATATAATCCTTCGGGCAAACTGACCATGTCCTTCCCACGCAATCTGGGACAAGTGCCCATTTATTATTACGAAAAAAATACCGGCAGACCCATTTACCTGCCCAACGACAAATACAAGTCCAAATACATTGATGTGCCCAACGACCCCTTGTTTCCATTCGGTTTCGGCCTGAGCTACGCCACGTTCGAATATTCCAACCTTCAGCTTTCCAATACGGTATTGAACAAAAACGGCAACCTCAAAGCCACTGTTCAGGTGAAAAACACTGGAAAAGTGCCAGGTGAAGAAGTGGTGCAACTCTATGTCCGCGATTTGGTGGGCAGCGTTACCAGACCCGTCAAGGAACTTAAGGGATTCACGAAACTATCGCTGAATCCGGATGAAACCAAAACCGTCGAATTTACGGTGACCCCTTCAATGCTGGCTTTCCACCGTCTGGATATGAGCTACGGTACAGAACCCGGCGAATTCCTACTTTTTGTTGGTGGCAATTCCAGAGATGTATTGCAAAAAGGTTTTCAATTGAACTGATATGAGACTGACTTCGACCCTAATCCTATTTCTTTTGCTCACGGTTTCAGCAGCTGGCAAAACGCATCTTCTGGAACTGAAAGGTGAAGCCTGGCCTGCCCATGTCGAGCTGACTTGGCAGAATCCGGAGAAAAAGGTCCTGGAGATCTTTCGTTCCACGGATGGTAAAACATTTATCAAGATCGCTTCCACCAATCAAAGCAGTTTGATGGACTTCCCTGGTGTAAAACCGGGTAGCGACGTAAGCTACAGAATCCGTTCCAACACATTAAAAATCACATTGGCCGCAGACAAAACAGACATTCTGTTGGATATGGTTCAACGCTACACCACCCGCTATTTCAGTGATTTTGGCGAACCGCGCACCGGAATGGCCAGAGAACGCAGCAACGACACCAACGGTGAGATTGTGACCACCGGCGGAACCGGTTTTGGTGTGATGGCCTTGGTAGCCGCAGCGAATAGAGGGTATGTGACCCGTCAGGCTGCATGTTCGCAAATCAGCAAGATCGTAAGCTTTCTGGAAACAACCGAACGCTTCCACGGTGCTTGGGCGCATTGGTACAACGCCCAAACCGGCAAGCCCTTCAGTTTCAGCAAATACGATGACGGTGGCGACTTGGTGGAAACCGCTTTCCTGACACAAGGACTTCTCACGGCCAGAGCGTATTTTAAAAACGGCAGTGAACAGGAAAAAACTGTTTCCAGCCGCATTACCAAACTGTGGGAAACCATCGAATGGAACTGGTACACGCAAGGCAAGGATTCTTTGTTCTGGCATTGGTCCAAAAACTACGGTTGGAAGATGAACCATGCCATCCGCGGGTATGACGAAACCATGATCACCTACATTTTGGCGGCTTCCTCCCCCACTTATGCCATCACGGATTCCGTCTATCAGAAATGTTACAAGCATTCACCATCTTATTATAATGGCAAAAGTTATTATGGCATTACACTCAGCTTGGGCATGGAATACGGCGGACCGTTGTTTTTCACCCATTACTCCTTCCTGGGCTTGGATCCGCGAGGATTAAAGGACGACTACACCAATTATTTCGAACGAAACAAAGCACATGCGATGATTCATTTGGCATATGCCATTGACAATCCCAAAAAACACCCGGGTTTGGGCGCCGATTGCTGGGGATTCACTTCATCGGACGATGCCTTGTTGGGTTACACCTCCCATCATCCCGGCACCGACGATGAAAATGGTACCGTCTCTCCTACGGCGGCGATTTCGTCCATAATATACACCCCGGAAGCATCCTTAAAAGTGTTGCGCCATTTTTATTTCGACCAGGGAAAGCAATTGTTCGGGAAGTACGGTTTCTACGACGCCTTCAACCCAGGATTGGATTCCTCCAGGCGAGTCGTTAAAAGCTATCTGGCCATCGATCAAGGGCCCATAGCCGATATGATTGAAAACTATCGGAGCGGTTTGCTGTGGAACCTATTTATGAGCAATCCTGAGATAGGAATTGGACTAAAAAAACTTGGATTTACATACGTCAACAAATAACCTGCCATGCAACAAAAATTCATTCTGTTCCTCTGGTTCAGCCTACTGGCAACCGGCATTCTTCAGGCGCAAAACCTGAGACTGTCCGGAAGTATCCTAGACAGTGACTCCAAAGAGCCGCTGCCCGGTGCCTCTGTCATGCAAAAAGGCACGACCAACGCAACCATCGCCGACGGGAACGGGGTATTCAGCCTCAATGCACCTGTGGGCTCTACCATTGTCATTTCCTATCTGGGATACCTCGGTGTGGAAATTCCTGTCATCAACGAAAACATCTTGAAAATCGAACTGAAACCAAATAGCAAAATGCTCGAAAACGTAGTGGTCATCGGTTATGGAACGCAACGAGTAAAGGACATGACTGCGCCGGTTTCTTCCGTGAAAGGAAGTGAACTGGCCAAACAGATTTCAGCCAACCCGATGTCTGCGCTTCAGGGCAAGATGTCCGGTGTTCAAATCATTAACAGCGGTGCTCCTGGTGCAGGACCCACTGTCAAAATCCGCGGTGTCGGTTCCATCGGTGATTATGCCGGTCCATTGTATGTGGTTGACGGCGTATTTGTCAACAACATCGATTTTTTGAGCAGCGGTGACATTGAAGACCTGACGGTTTTGAAAGACGCTTCGGCAGCAGCCATTTACGGAGTTCGTGCCGCCAACGGGGTCATTCTGGTGACCACCAAAAAGGGAAAAACCAATTCGCATTCGGTCAGTTACGACGGTTATGTCGGTTTGCAGATTCCCACCAATGTCATGAAACTGTCCAACACCCAACAATACGTGGAATTGATGAACCTAGCCAACGCCGACGTTTCCGGTTATGTGACCAAGGATGCCGCCAACTACCCCGCCAGCACCGACTGGTACGGCGAATTGCTCCGAAACGCCCCCATGCACAGCCATGCGTTGGACATCTCAGGTGGTACCGAACAGACCAATTATTCGGTTGGACTCAACTACTTCTATCAGGAAGGCATCATGAATGCCGAAAACGATTACAACCGCCTGAACTTCAGAGCCAGACTGGACCAGAAAGTGAACGACCGCATCAACGTAGGCTTCAACACCGTGCTATCAAACACGAACAAGCACAATTCCAATGACAATGCCTTCTTCCAAGCTTTCGTGAACCCGCCCATCTACGGAGTTTACGATGATACTAACACGGCAGCCTATCCGGTCAAGTTCGGTTCGGGACAATTCTACGGCTTGGGCAACCAATACGGCAACCCGGTGGCCACCGCATACTACAACCACAGTGCCGAAGACGGCATCAAGATGGTATTCTCCACCTATGCCGAATACAGCATAATCCCTGAAAAGTTGAAATTCAAGACTTCCTACAACATGGATTTTGCGTTCTGGAAACAACAGACTTATCAACCCGAATACGTTGTCGGCGGCTCTCAAAGCCTTAGTAAATCGACCTTGAGCAAGACTTTCGGCACGAGCGTCCGCCACATCATCGACAACCTGTTGACGTTCAACGATAAAAAGGACGACCTCAGTTACAACCTGATGTTGGGTCAGTCAACCCGCATCGAAAAACAATCTACGCTGAACGGTTCAGCATTGAATGTTCCCGATTTCGACGCTCAATCCATTTACTTGACAACAGGTTCCTCTCAGAATCGGAACGCCAACGATGGAGCCTACACATACAACGGCCTATCCTTCTTCACCCGCGGTACGTTCAACTTGCTGGACAAATACCTGGCTTCCGTTACGCTGCGTGCCGATGCCAGTTCCAAGTACCAAGAAAAATGGGGTGTATTCCCATCCCTTGGTCTGGGTTGGAACATGTCTTCCGAAGACTTCATGAGCGGAAGCAAGCTCGAGTACCTGAAAGTTCGTGCCAGCTGGGGAATGCTAGGCAACGACAACATTCCCGCCAATTCGGCCATGACCCTGGGGCAAACCGGTGCAGGCAGTTCAGGAATCTTCGGCGGCCGCTTGGTGGACGGAGTCGGATCGCTCACCGTTGTTCAGAATTACCTGAAGTGGGAAGTGGTCAACGAATTCAACATCGGCGCCGATTTTGAGATGCTGAACCACAAGCTAAAAGGTGAACTTGATCTATACAACCGCGTTACCAGCAACGTAGTCTTTTACGCACCCATTGCAACCGGCGGCGGAACAGCCGACCTGTTGGGTAACAACGGAACCGTTCAGAACATGGGCCTGGAACTAGGCTTGTCCTGGACCGACCGGATTTCGGACGACCTTTCCTACAACATCGGCTTCAACGCCACGACATTGCGCAACAATGTTTTGAAACTGCAAGGCAGGGAATACATACCAGGAGCGGTGGTTCGAGGCAATTTCTCAACCAGAACGCAGGTGGGTTCGCCCATTGGGACTTTTTGGGGGTATCAGGTGGACGGTGTTTACGCCAGTGAGCCAGACGCTTTGCTTGACCCAGTAGCCCAAATCAGCAAGGATGCCGGTTACTTCAAATACAAGGACCAAAACGGTGACAACGTCATCGACGATAAGGACAAAGTCAGTTTGGGCAGTGCCATTCCCTGGCTCATGCTTGGTACCGACGTCGGTCTGAATTACGGCAAGTGGGACGTCAGTGCCACCATTCAAGGCCAATTCGGCAATAAAGTACTGAATGCCAAACGGATGAACCGTGATGTCTTTACCGATGGAAACTATGACCTAGATTTCTACAAAAACGCTTGGCGAAGTTCGGCCAAATCCGACAAGTATCCATCCCCGAGAGCCTATAACAGCTCGTTCATACAGCAGGCCAACGACTTCTTCGTGGAAGATGCCTCCTACATCCGGATTCAGAACCTTCAAGCAGGTTACACGTTCGACAACCTGAAATTCGCCAAGAGCCTTCGGGTATATATTTCAGCCCAACGCCCGCTCAGCCTGTTCACTTACAACGGGTTCACGCCCGAAGTCGGCGGAAGCCCCATTGCCAACGGCATCGACAATTCAACCTATCCGATGCAGGCGGTCTATACCGTAGGAATGAAACTGACACTTTAAAAACAAACGCACTATGAAAACTTCACTATCTTCACTCCTCATAGGCTTGTTGCTCTTCACGGGCTGTCAGGATTTCCTCGACATCCGTCCCGAAGGCACCATTCCTTCCACCGGTATGGACCATACCAAACCCGAAAACATCTTTCTGCCCATCAGCGCGGCTTATGCTTCGCTACGTGACGGAAACGTCCATGCTTTCCCCTACATCGGCGCTTTTGAAATCACATCGGATAATGCAGACAAAGGCAGTTCGCCCGGCGACAATCCGGAAATGGATCAGATAGATAAATTTACCTATACGGCCACCAACGGTTTGATCGGTGGTCTCTGGACGGGAAATTTCAATGTGGTGAGCGCGGCCAACAACGCTATTCAGGAAATGCCGCTGTTCGAAGTTGCTATGCTGAACGATGTCAACAAGGCCTACACCCGCCAATGCGCCGGAGAAGCCAAGACCATCCGTGCCTACGCCTATTTCAACCTAACCCGCTTGTTTGGCAGGGTGCCCATCATCGATTCAACCATGACGGCTGAACAGTTGGCCGCACAGCCTCAGGCTTCGACTTCAGCCCTCTATGACTTCATCGAAAAAGACCTACAGGAAGCCATCGAAGTGCTACCCGCCTCCTACACCAAGGACTGGGCAGGTCGCATCACCAAATACACGGCCATGGCACTAAAAGCCAAGGTCCACATGTACCAGAACGAATGGGATTCCGTGGCTGTCCTTACCGACCGCATCATGGCATCCGGCCGTTTCGACCTGTTGGACAACTTCCGGGAAGTGTTCTCGGTGGATGGTGAAAACTCCAAAGAATCGCTGTTCGAAATCCAGAGCTCCACCTTGGGCCGTTCTTCCGGCGACATCACTTTCCTTGAATACGCATTTGTACAGGGTCCTCGTTCGAACTCGCCTTCCAACATGCAGGGCTGGGGCTTCTGCACACCGAGCAACAACCTGATCCAGTTCTTCACGGACAGAAACGATTCCATACGTGCCGCTACCACCTTGTTGTACCGAGGAACCAAGACTCCGGAGGGTGACAGCATCAAGTCCGCTTGCGCCAATCCAGTTTACAATGGCAAAGTCTATACGCCCTCAGCACTCAACCTATGGAATTACAACGGCTACGGTTTCGAACACAATGTACGAATTCTGCGGTACGCCGATGCATTGCTGATGTATGCCGAAGCTTGGGTGAATGGAGCTACCAGCCACAACACCAGCGGATTCACTGGATTGTCCGCTTTGAATAAAATCCGAAAAAGGGTGAACTTGCCCGAACTTGGATCGCTAAGCATCGAAGCAGTTTGGGATGAACGCAGGGCTGAACTGGCCATGGAGGAAGACCGCTTCTTTGATCTGGTGCGTTCAGGCAGAGCCACTTCCGTATTATCGGCTCTCGGCTATTCCAGCAACAAGAACAACGTGTTCCCGATTCCGTCCACACAGCTGCAATTGAACACGAATCTGGAGCAGAACCCAAATTACAATTAATTTTTCTCAACCCTTATAATTTTCTTAATGTCCAACTTTTAAAACACAACAAAATGAAAAAGAAAAATTTCTTTCAAATCCTGTTTCTGGGAACAGCCCTGATGACTGGTTTCTACCTGACATCCTGCAACAAGGACGACAACACCACCGACAAAGTTGATCCTTCAACCATTGCCAACACCAACTTGGTCGCTTATTTCCCATTTAACGACAATGCAACGGAATCCATCAACAACTTGACTCCGTCCAATACCCCTACAGTAACCTATGTAGATGGTCGTCGCGGCAAATGTTTGCAAGGTGTTGCCAATGGCTATATGTTGTACAACCTACCCACCGGCAACAAACTGAAAACGTTGAAAGCGTTCACGATTGCCATGTGGATGAAAGCTCCGCAGATTCCTGCTGAAACAGTTCCTGCACCATTGTTCCTACAAATCACGAATGATGACAATTTAACTTGGGGTAATCTGACATTGGCTCAAGATCGCGCAGGCACCGTTTTAGCTCCAATTGACTCTCTCAATCTGAAAATGGTCATCCACAAAGAAGGAGCTCCCTGGGCTGACCAATGGTTGACCAACTTGAACAAACCTGCTTTCCAGGCTGCAACATGGATCTATGTAGTTTTTGAATACGACAACATCACCTCCACTTTCAATGTTTTCGTCAACGGCGTTAAGCTTGGTTTCCCAGACGGTTTGACCAAACGTTATTCTGACGGCGCTGTAGCTGGTGTACAACCTGCTTTGGGTGATTTGGCCTTCAACAAAGCCAGCAAGTTTGTCATTGGTGGTTGGATGCCCAAAATAAACAATGTTGGTGCCGAAACATGGATGGGTTGGTTCCTTGGCAACATGGACGAACTCCGCATCTACGACAAAGCTTTGACCGCAACCCAAGTGTTGGACCTCTATCATGCTGAAGTTTCTCAAATGAACTAAATCCGTATCTTAGAAGGCGAAATAGGGTTCGTTGGATCGTATTTCGCCTTCTTTTTTTTTATACTACGATGAAAAAAATCGGTTGGTTGTTGGTTTTGATTATTTTGCTGGGTTGCAAGGGCGAAGAAGCTCCTCTGCCGGTGAATGCGTTGATTGAAGCTTGCAGCATCAACGGGCATTCACTTGTAAATGGCGGAACCGTATACGACATACCTTCCGATTCCGTAGTGGTCAGCATACGCTTCACCTCCAAAGTCGACAAGACGACCTGGAATCCCTCCAACATCTTCATCAGCGGACAAACCGACGCTACCCTTCAACTCATGGAGAATTCGGACAAACAAACCGTCCAATTCAAGATTTCAGCCACTTTCGAACCCTTTTCCAGGCATTTGATTTCGATTCCAGCCGGTGAAATCCTCGGCGTGAAACTGGTTGACACCTACCAATGTGTCTTTAGA